>Ga0179593_1533314_pt1 | contig 14377 bp, 18 predicted proteins | sample CZODoug2_1_08_16_FD_185931 | JGI IMG/M metagenome (GOLD analysis project Ga0179593, IMG submission 185931) | Vadose zone soil fungal communities from Angelo Coast Range Reserve, California, USA - CZODoug2_1_08_16fungal (PacBio error correction) | ecosystem: Environmental > Terrestrial > Soil >...
CTTTTAACAGGGGGCAAAAGAACGGACTCATTACCTATAACTTTTGTTAATGTAAGAGACTCCGTCCGGAACGGGGGACAAACTGGGAACGGGAGGGGGGGGGGTTAAAAGGCGCCCGCCCGGCCCGTACGCCAAAGCACAAAACAAAGTCCAAATGCCCCGGCCTGAAAAATACGTTCGGTTGCCCCGGAGAGAGGAAAGAAAAAAAAAGGCGCCCGCGCACGGACACAATTACGCAGAAAACGACCCACAATGGGGGGAAAAGCAGGACCTGGCGCCCTGCGATTGGTGTTTCGGTAGACGAAAGGGGAGGAAAAAAAAAGAAAAAAAAGAAGCGTACGACCAGGTGTTGTTCCAGTTTTCCCTCAGCGGAAAGAGCCCGCGCGCGAGCCGGATTGAGAGGGGGGGGAAAGGGAAAAGAAGGAAAGGAGGAAAAGAAGTTTTCCAGCCCTAAGCTCATAATGGAAAACAAGTATTTCTCCTGGACTGGGTAATAAAAAAAAAAAAAAAAAGAAGAAAGGGACTTCGATGGGCCACGTTGTGTTTTTCTACCAATTCATCGAAAAGAAAAAGGACAAAGGGTTTCGCCCCTGTCAATCAAGTTTTTGCAAGAGGAAAAAAAAGGAGCCCGGCGGCCCAGTGCGCCGGCCTTCGGCCCGTTCTCCACCAAGGAGGGACACGAAAACGTTTTTTTTACCGACGTCTGGCACTTGCCTGCGGAGCCAAGAAAAAGAAAAAGGAAGCAGGCAACGGAACGGCCGGCTGACAAACCGACCCTGACCGTCCCTCGCCTACAAGATTGTCTCATGGGAGGAAAGGAAGGAAAATCTCTCTACCTGGGTTGTGCAAAGAATGGGGGAGAAAGGGAAAAAAGAAAAAAAGTGGCGCGCCATCCTTCGACTTTCGCCAGAGGGGGGAGATCAAGTGGAAAACGAGGTGCTAGTCAACTGGTGGACAAGGGAGGCCAACACGCTCACGATCGGCCTGGAACGTGGGAAAACAGCCCCCCCGAGAGCATCATGGAAGCCGACCAAACAGTAAAAAAAAAAAAAAGGAAAAAAAGCCTCGGCTGCATCCTTACTTCTCTCCTGCCTGAAAGGGGAATGGGGCCCTTTCCCCTGAGGTCATCGCCCGTTCGAGAAGAGGAGGGGGGAAAAAAAAGAGGGGGGGGGAAGAAATCCTCTCGCCCACCGACAAAGAGAAGCTCCGTGGCCGTTGGTTCCGAAGGAAAGGAAAAGAAAAAAAGGAAAAAAAATAAAAAAGAAGTGGGCGCAGGAAAGAAAGGGGGGAAGATAGTCGAAGCCCTGCGGTCCCCTGGCCCCCGGAGTTTGGAAGGATAAAGGAAGAGTCGACCAGCGTCCTGGCCTCCCCCCGGCCCCTGCGGCGGAAGAACCCGCCCCGTCTGGTCGAAGTCATTGCGGTTCGGCCAAGGGGGAAAGAGAAAAAGAAAAAAAAGAAGAAGGCCGGCCCTCTCGACGCCGGCCTGGGCCCCCCTAACAAAAAACCCTGCGATCAGCTCATGAAAGGGAGACGACGCCGGGCTGACGGCCCCCTTCCGGGGGAAAAAAAAAGAAGAAAAATAACGGCCCAAACCCGGTCAGCCGAAAACGTACCGACGAAGGAGGGGAAAAAAAACTCGTCAGCACCTGATCAAGCCGGAGAGAGGAAGGACAGGGAAAAAAAGGAAGATTGAAGCCGTACATCCGGTTCCCTAGAAGAAGAAGTTCATGATGTCCAACCAAAAAAAAAAGGGGAGGAGAAAAAGCCTCGCCACACGCAACCACGTTGATGTTTCGTCGCCTCTAGGACAGTGTCCCCATTTCCCGTTCGCCCCGTACCCAGGGGGGGGGGAAAAAAGGGAAAAAAAAGACCCGAGCCGGCCCGACCCCTCTGCTCACGTGCCACTCGAACAGAAAAAAAGGAGCGCGCCGGCCCCCGTAACTAGAATTCTTTCGGCAGTGGGGAAGAAAAAGAGAAAAAAACTTTCCCCCCCTCTTTCCGAGAAAGAGGGGGAAAAAAGGGGAAGAGGGGGGGGAAGGGAATGAAAACCCCGCGTGCCCGCCTTTTGAGCCTAACCCCCAGAAAACTTCAGAGGTCAAAAAAACCGAGACAAAAAAAAAGAAAGGGGAAAAAGACAGCTCGCACCTGTTTCTATCGGGACCAATAAAAAGGACTCGAGGGAATTTGCCCACCTCCTACCTGCTTAGGGAAGGAACAGCCGGGCCTGGTAGCGCCCACTGCAACTGGCAAAGCAGAGAATTGGGATCATGGGGGGGGATCCCACGCTGGGATCACAAGGAGACCCTACCGGAGTGTTCCCCGAAAGGAAAAAAAAAGGGCCAACTCGACGCCATGAAAAAAATGGTGCGAGTTTCTCTCGGCGAAAAAAAGGGAAAAGGGGAAAGCATGGTCCCAGCGAACCAAAGAGGGAAAAGGGGGGTCGTTTTTTTCGTTTAGGGAAATAGGTCTAGGTTCATCTGTGTACTTTCTTCAAAATGGGGAGGGAAAAGAAAAAAAAAAAAAAAGGGGAAAAAAAGGAAAACGCTGGTCGTTTGCTGGGGTATCGCTGGGTCATTTCCTCTGGCCTTCCTATTCTTTTTTTCTCACAACTTGGACGGAAAAAAGAAAAAAAAAAAAAAAAGGTTGATAGCGATCATAGAGAAAAAAAAGACAAGTTGACAGTGCCTTAACAGGGTTAACCTTCCGTGCGAGGTAAGAGGAGGAGGAAAAAAATCACTGGAGAGACCTTCTGTCCCGTTTCCGGAAAAAAAGAGGGACGAACTCCCTCTCCTTTCCACAATTCCGGGAAAAGAGGGAGAGAAAGGGTGGCCCTAAGATCACGTTAGATTGTCTTTCCGCGAAGGAAAAAAAGGGAAGGGGGAAAAAAAAAAAAAAAAAGAAAAGACTCGAAGTGTCTATTCCCCTCTGGAATGGTTAGGAATAAAGAAAGGAAAAAAAACAACACGGAGGAGGAAGAGAGGGAAGAAAGATAGGGGACTAACATCCATCTTTCCGCTCGATAAAATTAAAGAGAATAGGGGAGGAGAAAATAGAAAGGTTACTTCGTCCCCAATTCGCCAGGTAGGGGGTGGGCATCCTTTTTCCCCCTCTACGGTGAGGGAAGAAAAAGAAAGGCCGCGGAACGGCCCCGCCCGCTAGCCAGGAAAGAAAGAGAGCCTCTACCTCTCCCTTCCCGTCTTTACACGGGAGGAAAGGAAAAAAGAAAAAAAAAGAGACAGTTTTTTCGCCCCAACGCTACGAGGAAAGAGGGGGGACCAATCTACCCTCCATCAACTACCATCGTTTGGAAAGAAAAAAGGAAAAAAGGGGAACGCCTGGAGTTCCGCCACCCAGGTCCGGCCCAGAACAGATGGAACCAAGATTTCCTAAAAACTACCACGTCGGCCCCCCAGAGGGGAAAAAAAAAAAAAAAAAAAAAGAAAAGAGGCACGCCGTATAAGGCAACCTTCAGAAAAACAATTGCGGTCGATTGCCGGCTTCCCGGGAGGGGGGAAAAAAAGAAGGGGCCGGTGATCGTTATCAGCCTGTGGAAATGGGAACAGGCCTTATCAAAGAGCTGCTGCCATTTGCCGTGTGTGGCGGCTAAGGAAAATAAAAGGGGGGGGGGGAAATCAAGTCGAAGGCAAGGTTTGGTCCCAATCGACCAGGAGAAAGACAAAGTTGCGCGGTTTGACCGCCTGAACGGTAACGGGGGGGCAGAGAAGGAAAGAGAAAAAAAGGGGAAAAAAAGGCCGCCCGGGCCCCGCGTGACCGTGCACCGCTTTCCCGAAAGAAGAAAAGGAAAGAATAGCCGTTGCCGTCTTTCTCCCCAGAAAAGGTGGAAAGGGGAAAAAAAGAAAAAAAGAAGTGAACGGGGAGGCAAAGGTCCAGCATCAGTTAGGAGGAAAGGAACATTAAAAAATTTCTATAGCTTACTAACAGAAAAAGGGAAGAAAGGAGGAAAAAGTCCACGAAGCCGGTGTCATCCTTTAATCAGTTGACTTCCTCCTAACCTGCAGTAAAGAGGAAAAAAAGAGGGGGAAGGGAAAGAAAAAAAAAAAAGAAAGAGGCTTCGGATTCTCGGTCTGACTTTGGTCCCGAAGAGGAGTCGGTCTTCTTGTCCGTTTTTTCCTTATGGCAGGAGGGAGGGAGAAAAAGGGAGGGGGGGCCCTTCCCTCCCCCGAGAGGGAAAAGAACCGGATTCTCTCTAACTCCGGGGGTTGTGAAAGAAAAAAAAGGGAAAAAAAAAAGCCGTGCCGTTTGAGTATTTACGTGGACAAGAAAAGGAAAAAGGGACAAGAAAAGCCGGGCGTCGGGTTCCTGCTGGCCTCAGGGGCAGAAGGAAAAAAAAAAAAAAAAAAAAAAAAAAGAAAAAAAAAAGAAAGAGAGTCACCTCCTTGGCCAAAGGGGGAGGAAGGAAACGGGGACACCGTAAGCGGCCTTCCTGTCTTCCTTCTTCCATCAGCCGGTAGAAAAAGGAAAAAGTAGCTCCGGCGCGTTGTTCGGTTCTCTTTTCGGCAAGAGAAGGAAAAGGAAGAAAGAAGGAGAAAAGGGCCGCTTTTGCCCCTCGTGGAACCGGCAACGGCCGGGAAGGGAGGAAAGGAAAAAGGAGCAGCCTAAGGTTTAATGGTTCTCCCTCTGTGGTCCGGGGGGGGGGGGAAAAATAAAAAAGGGAAGAAGCCAGTTCCCATGCCCGCTCGTGAGCGTGTTGGCCACGGCGGAAGGACGTGTCCACCAGTGACTCGCCCCCTCGGGGGAAAAAGGGGAGGGGAAAAGGGAAAAAAGTGAGCGGCCACCGACCATACGTTTCGACCGGTTTCAACAGGAAGGGGGAAAAAAGGGGAGGTCGTGGCAGTCCCGTTTAAGCCATGAGCAATCTGTGGCAAGAAAAGAGAGGAGGAAGAAAGGGAAAGGAAAGAAGGAGGGTTCCCCCCCTCGACCAAAAACAGAACGAGGTAGTGCATCCGCCGAATTGCCGACGTTCCGGGGAAAAAAAGGAAAAGAAAAAAGGGGGAGGGGTGGGGGGGGGGGGGGGGAAAAAAAAAGGAGACAGTGCCAACCATACTGCCCTCTGGCAACCAACTTGACAGCCGGAAAAAAAGGGGGGGGGGGGAGTGGAAAAAATTTTTTTTTTTTTTTTTTTTTTTTTGGTTGGGGGGGGGGGGGGGGGGGGGGGGGGGGGGGGTTTTTTTTTTTTTTTTTTTTTTTTTTTTTTTTTGGTTTGGTTTTTTGGGTTTTTTTCTAATCCTGTTGTATACACCCGTGCACCAAGAGAGAAGAGTAAGGAAAAAAGAAGGAAAATGCGCTTGTTGCCCATGTATTCCTCGTGAATGGGAAAGGGGAGAAAAGCAAAACTTTTTTTCGATCATGAACTTCTGCCCCAAGAACCAGGGAGAAAGGGGGAAGAGGAAAAAAAAGGGTCGGAGTGGCCCGCGTTCGATGAGGGTGCTGCCCGGAAGGAAGGGGGATAGGAACCACTCGCAGGCGCCCAAGGTCGGCGTAAAAAAAGGGGGAAAAAAAAGGGGAAGGGGGACCGCACCCCCGGGCAGCCGCGCGGCGGTTCCACCGCAAAAACAAGGGAAAAAACGCGAGGGAAACGAACGTATCAGCCGGGCAGGGACGGGCGGGGGGCGAGGGGGGGGGAAGGGGAAAAAAAAAAAAAAGGGAGAAAAGTGTCACACCCGGCACCGTCCAGTTTTTGCCCCGTTCCGGACGAAGGGGAGCAGGAAAAAGGAAAAAAAGTAGGCGGTCCCCCGTTCTTTTGGGGCGCCCCGTAAAGAGCGCGGAGAAAAAAAAAAAAAAAGAAAAAAAGAAAAAAAAAAAGGACGATACTGTTTTTTAAAGGTAGAGACCGTTCCGGACGGCAAAAGGGAAAAAGTGGGGGGGGCCAGGGGGTTGACAAACTGGGCGGAAAAAAAGAGAAAAGGAGGGGGGGGGGAAAAAAAGAAAAAAAAAAACCCGGCCCTTCCCGGCCTGAATTACGTTTTCCGGTTTCCGTTCGCGGCCGGAGGGGGGGGGGGGGAGGAAAAGCCGCGCTGGCTTTGCCCGTGGTGAGAAGAGAAAAGGGGGAAAAAGGGGGGGTGACAATCCGACCTTGGCGCAAGGGAAGAAAGGGGGGGGAAAATACGAAACTGCTCCGCAGCAACCTCATCTACCGCCGGACAAGAAAAAAAAAGAGGAAAAAAGAGGAAGACCGCGCGGGCGATCCCCTGATTGCCGCATGGAAAGGAGGAAGGGGGGGGAAATAGAACAATGGGCGGCTTAGCCAGTTTCCATGCCGAAGAAGAAAAAGGCGCATTGACTGGTCCTCCGGAAACTTGGATTCCTCATGAACCTCCATCGGCAGCGTTGGCATCGTGGGGAACGGGGGCGAAAAAGAAGAGAAAAGGGGGGAAAGGGTGTTTGCCTTCGGCGCAATTATGTGGAAAGGAAGAAAAGCGCCCGTCTTCCATTTGCGCGCCTTAAGAAAGTGGAAGAAAAAAAAGGGGAAAAGGAAGAGGAAAAAAAATTCCGGCGGGGATGCACTACTCCGTCTGGCCGCTTGGTAAAGAAAAAGGGGGGGGGGGGACCGAAGGGAGATCCTCTTTCCAACTGACGGGCCTTCGAACAAAGGGAAAGGAAAAAAAAAAAAAAAGGGGGGAAAGGGGTAACGCCCCCTGCCACCCCAGTAAAGGGGTTTAAGGGCCTGTTTTAAAACCGTCGAAACGTGATGGGGTCCGGTTCAGAGAAAAGGGGGGAAAAAAAAAAGAGAGGGGGGAAGAAGCGTGTAAACGAGGGCGATCCACTGGTTGTACAGATGTTCGACGGCCAACGACTCTCACTAGCGGAATGGGGAGGAGGGAAAAAAGGGGGGGGAGAAAGACCAAACCGGGACCCCCCCCCGCAGGGGGGGAGAAAAAGTCACAGCCTCTTCTGCCAATCCTTTACTTCGAAGGGGGGGAAAGAGGGTCCCTCCGAGGGCCAATCCGGCCGGTCCGAGAAGAGAGGAAAAAAAAGTGGGCAATCGACGCCCGCCCTGGCCTAACTCGTCCCCCCGAAAAAAAGAAGAAAAAGAGGGGGGGGGAAGGGGGAAAGCTGATGCAGACGAACGCCCGGAAGCCCGCTAAGGGCGGGCGTCTACGCTAATAAGGAGAAAAAAGGGGAGAGGGAGGGCGCTTGAGGAAGGGGGAAAAGGCGATTTGTGCCTCCCCGTCCCCCTGCAGGACAGAAGGAAAAAGAGGGGAGGAAGAAAGGGGAGGTCGGGCACGGTCCAATCTCAAAAAAATCCAAAAAAAAAGGGGGAGGAGGGAGAAAAAATCCCTTCTCTCGACTGCCTAGGGATAAAAAAAAAAGGGGGAGGGCCGCGGGCTGACGGCCCCCCTTCCCCTGGCCAAAAAAGACCAAGGGTATCCTACTCCTCCCCTACTTCCCAAAAGGAAAAAAGGGAGACAGTGAACCACTCTTCAGCCCCGTAGAGAAAGCAAGATGCCGGTCCTGCAGAGGGGGGGGACGAGGTCTGACAAGAAGGAAAAGGAAATAGCCCGTACACGGAAGAAAAAGGGAAAGGAGAAAAGACTGCTTCCGTGAAGAAAAAAGGAAGAAAAGAGCCCTCTCCCCCACCCGCCCCAAAAAAAAGGGGATCGGTCAATTGGTTGGTTCATGGCAGGAGAGAAAAAATAAAGGAACCTCTCCCCGTTCACTGACTCCTGGAAAAAAAAGAAAGGAAAAGGGGGAAAATGGGATGTCTCCCAAGTTCCACTGGGGGAGGGGGGAGGGAAAAAGGGGAGGGAGGCCGTGGGTCAGAAGCGATTAATTCCCCCGGTAAAGGAGGACCCAACTTCTCTTCCTACCACTAAAAGAAAAGGATAGGAGAAAAAAAAGGAAAGAAAAAAGCGTGTGCCTGCTTTGAAAAAGAAAAAAAAAAGAACCCGGAAACGTCAACAAACCGCGCAACTCCGGTCTTCCGAGGGGAGGAGGGGAAAGGAAAGGGGAAAGAGAGGTGAATTGGCCCCACTGCCCCGACCGCCTGTCCGAAGACAAGAAAACCCGAGGGATCTCAACCTGCCAACTGGAGGCCAAGGAGAGGGGAAAGAAAAAAAAAAAAGAAAAAAGAAAAAACGACCGGAGGTCGCCCTCCACGGCCGCAGAAGACACCTTCCCACCAGGAGGGGGGAGAGATCCTCTAACTAACGGCCCAGAAGAGGGGGGCATACAAGCATGTTTTCTTCTACCCCAGAGGAAGGGGAAAGGGAAAAAAGGAAGGGGAAGAGGGGCTGGCCGCCCAACCTTTCGCCCACTTAAAGGGGAAAAGAAAAAGACCGCCCTTTCAACTAAGTGAAACTCTTTTCGGGGGGGAAAAGGAAAGGGGGAAAACCGCCGAGCGTGGGGCGAAAACTGCTCCCAGGGGGGGGAAGAAGAAAAAAGCGGCATCCTTTTTCATTGCCTTACCCCGGGTTAAAAACAGGGGGGAGGGGGAAGAAGGACTCACTGGCTAGCGGTGCGGGAAGGGAAAAGGCAGACCGCCCTGCTGAAACTCCATACCCTTCACCGGGAGAAAGGGGGAAAAAAAAAAGGAAGGAAAGGGGTGGCCGAAGATCACCGTCGATTCCTCGACTATGATGAACAAAGGAGAGAGGAAAAATCTGTATGGCCCGTCCCCTGGCCTTTTCGGAAAAGAAAAAGGAAAGGGGAGAAAGGAGATGCCGAACGCGGGGGAGAGCCGGGAAGAGGGGAAGTCGGGGCGCCTTGTTCATCATCTTCCGCGGAATCGAAAGGGGGAAAGAGGAAAAAAAGGGAGGGGGGGGGGGGGACGCGCCGTGTTCCCTCGACGTGGACGGTCTGTATTAGGAAGGGGGGAGCCAGAGAACGGCCCCGCCGCTATCAATTTGAGAAGAGAAGGAAAAAAAAAAAGAAAAGGGGAAGGACATGAAAATGGCGCATCTCGCTATCCACCGGAAAAAGGGGGGAGGGAAACCAAAGGGGCGCCCAGCTGCCATGACCATCTCCCCATCAACTACCCAGCGGTTGGGAAAGGGGAAGGGAAAAAAAGAAAGGAAAAGGGCCGCCCATGTTCCTGCCATCCCCGCTGAACAAAGAAAAGAAAGAAAAAAGAAACTTTCCGTCACGAGGGGGGGGAAGGGGAAAAAGAGAAAGGCGCCGTTGAGCACCTCTGCACCAGGTGGCGGTTCGGTGAAGGGAGAAGGAGGGCGACCTCCGGTGTCCGTGATCGTGAGCAAAGGAGGGGGGGAGAAAAAAAAAGAGGGGGAACAGTTTGCCCGTGGGCGCTCAGAAAGTAAGGGAGCCCGTCCGGTCAAGGTGTCAATCACGTCGGGCAGTTTGGTCCGATAGAGAGAAAAAAGGGGGGGAAGGAGACGGGGACGGGGGTCCGGCTCAAGCGCACTCTGGTTCAGGAACCAGGAAAAGAGAAGGGGAGGGAAGGGGGGAGAAGCTGGCCCGCGCCGCGTTCCGGGCCCCACTCGACGGGAAAGGGAAAAGAAAAAAAAAAAAAGGAAAAGAGAAGGAAAAAGTTGACTTTGGGGGGCGCGGGCCACGTGCCAGAAAGAGGGGGGGGAGAAGGCCCAATCCCAAAAACCCCGTGCCCCGGTCAGTGACTGTGGAAGGAGGTCCAGCAGACGGGGGAAAAAAGGGGAAAAAAAAAATCACCATGGTGCGTGTGGCGATGCTTCTCCATCAGAAAAAGAAGAGGGGGGGCTTCCTTAATCCTTGCCGGCTCGACCAGGAGGGGAAAGGGAGGAGGAAAACCCCATCGTCCGTGAACACGCTGCAGGAAAGGAAGAAATGAGGTTATGAAAAAAAAAAAAGAAAAAGGGGGGAGGGAACGGTTTTTCTCCGGCTTCTGTTTTGTCCCCGTAGGGCAGGGAGAGGGGGGGGATTAAAACCTCGGGCGCTGACGGTGCCGTTTCCGAAAGGGAGGGGAAAAAAAAAAAAAAAGAAGGGGGGGGAGCGTCACCCGCGGCGTCGAGAAAAAACGCAGAAAAAGCTCCCGTCGTTTGAGTATTTACCGGGGAAGAAGGAAAGGGAAAAAAAAAAAAGAAAAAGGAAAAAGGGGGGGACCACGCGCGGTTTTTTCGACAGCGCCCGCAAGGAGCGAAAAAAAGGGGGGCCAACGCAGTTCTTCCGACGTATCTTCGAAGAGGAAGGGGGGGGTGCTTCTGCATCAGCCGTTTCGGACCACGGGCCACGCAGGAAAGGCGGAGGTCGTGTGTTCGAAAGTTCGGCCCAGCGTTCCGTCGGAGGGGAGGAAAAGGGGGGAAAAAGGGGCGCTTGCCCGAGGGAAAAAAAAAAAGGGGGGGGAGAAGGGCAGATGCAGAATTACAGGATTCATTCCTAAAGGCCTGTTACTGGGTAGAAAGAGGGGGGGGGGGAAAAAAAAAAAAAAGGGGGAGAAAGAGGGGGGGGGATGGCGCAGTCCATGCCTCTCGTGAGCCAGGGGGGGGGAACGAGGGAGTGTTTCCACCAAGTGTACCTCGCCTCCTTTTTCCACGAGGAAAGAGAAAAAAAAAAAAGAGGGAAAAAAAAAAGGGGGAGATCGGCACCGACCATCACGTTTGTCGACGGTTTCAACAAAAGGAAGAAAAAGGGAAAAGGACGGGGAGGCGTTTATCCATGAGCAATCTGTAGGCCGAGGAAAGAAGAAAGGGGGAAAAAAAGGAAAAGAAAAGCCAGCGTTCCCCCTCGACAGCGGCCAAAACGAGGTAAAGGGAAAGAAAAAGGGGAACGACGGAAAAAACGGCCACGACCGCGTGGGTTTGGGAGACTGGCTAATGGAGGAGGAAAAAAGGAAGGGGAAAAAAAGAAATGCCCCGGCAACACCTTTGACAGCGTAAAAAAAAGGGGAGGGGTAATGTTCGATTGCCTTGTAGACCGTGCACCAATAGGAAAAAAGGGAGGGGGGAAAGAAGGACCATCCCTGGCGCCTTGTTGCCCAGGATGAGAGAGGGGAAAGGAAACAAAAACTGGCTCAGGCCTCCCCCTTTGGTTGCAGGAAGAAAAAAAAAAAGGAAAAAAAGAAAAAGAAAAGAAGGCGTCCCGCGTTGAGGAACTCCGCCCACCAACTGGTAAGAAGAGGGGAACGAAAAGGGATGAGTGTGCTTGCGCTCAATTTCGGTATAGACCACTCCCGAAGGGAGAAAAGGGGGAGGGAAAGAGGAAGAAGGGGGGGACGTCGCTGGCGCACCCCGGCAGCCCCGCGCCGGAGTGAGGGCCCACGCCTGACTCTACGGTAACCCGAACGTATCAGGCCAGGGGAAGGGGGAAAAAAAAGGGGGAAAAAAAACTACTTCCGATTTCGCCAGTGTCAAACCCGGCAACCGTTCCAGTTTGCAGGCAAGAAGGAAAGGGGGAGAAGACTTGGGGGGAAAAAAACAGTATATGTCATGCGTCCCGTCTTTTGCGCCCGAAAGAATGAGAAAAAAAAAAAGGGAAAGGGGAAAAAAGACGGGGACCATGACCTATACTGTTTAAACGGTAGAGGACTCGTCCCCGGAACGGCAAAAGGAGGAAAGTGCAAGGTGTTGACACTCAGGGGGGAAGAAAAGAGAAAAGAACAGGCCCCGAACTCCAGCCCCCCCCAGAAAGGAAAGGGGAACCCGACTTAATACTTTCGTTTCCGTCTCGGTCGCGGGGGAAAAGAAAAACAAAAAAAACGGGCCCGGGGTGCGCCCGCTCACGGACAAAAAAAAAAAGGAAAGAAAGGAAAAGAAAAGAATGTGGCGCCTGCCGCAGTGGTTCGGTCCTGACGGGAAACGGGAGGGCGCATCCCAACCTTTTCCCTCTACCGCGCCAGCCGAGAGAAAGGGGGGGGGGAAAAAGGGGAGGAAGCGCCGGCGAGCCCGATGCTCTGGAAAAGGGGGAGAAAAAATCAACAATGTGTCTCTTAGCCATTTCCCGAAAAAAGGAACCTGCCAACAAGGCGCAGGTGACTGGTCCTCGGGGGACCGGGAAAAAAAAGGAAATATCCCATGTCCAGCGGCCATTAGGATGGGAAAAGGGAAAAAAAGAAAAAAAGGGGGTTGTACGCTGTCAAGGTGTTTGGCCCCGGGAGAAGGCGTGGAACCGTTCCCCTCCTCGAAAGAGGGGAAAAAAAAAAAAGAGGGGGGGGAGGTGCCCTTTTACCCAGTAACTAGAGGGAAAAATGTAAGAGGGGGGGGATGCAAAACGTTCTTCTTGTTTGGGAAGGAGGGAAGGAAAGGGGGGAGGAAAGTAAAGGGAAAGGGAAACAAACTTACCTGTACCTCGCTCCTCTGGCCTACATCATTGCTCATGGACGGAAGAAGTAAGGGCCCTCCGCCCCCTTCCGACAGGGGGGAAAAGGGAAAGGGAGGGGGGGGGGGGGAAAAAAAAAAGAAAGTGGCGCGCATCCTCTACTGTTCGGCATACGGGGGGTTCGACACTCCGTTGATAACCGAGTGAAAAAGGGGAAGGGGGGAAAAAAAGAGAACAGGCGTGGCCCTGGACTGCCGCTCAGCAAAAGATAAATCCATCACAGGGAGCCGGGAAAAAAAGAAAAAAAAAAAAGAGGGGGAGGGGGAAAGCCTCCTGTAACTTCTTGCCCTGACCGGCCGTGCCCGGGAAAAGAGGGGAAGAGGGGACCGGAAGGAATATGAATGGCCCACCAGTTTCAAGCCAGACCGACGGGGGAAGGAAAACCGACACGCCGCCGTGACGCTCAGGGGCCCTGTGGTCGACCGGATGGGAAAAAAAAAAGGAAGAGTTGTAGCCCCACAAGAGGGGGCCTTACTAGATAACGGGAGGAAAAAGGGGGAAAAAGGAGTTTTAGCTCAGATCGTTTGAAGAAAAACCCGAGGAGGGGTACCTCGAAATGCGTCCGCTCCACCAGCAAAAAAGGAAAAAAAGAAAGAGGGGGGGAGGGCACTTTCCCCAATACCCCAACGCCCGTTTCAGATGAGAAAAAAGGACGGAGGGAAAAACTCCTCGTTGCCTAACACCCCTGCGATTAGTAGAGTCCGGCCCTCGTTCCTCTCGTTCGGACTGCCACACAGTAAAAAGGATGGCTTCTTATCCCATACTCCTCCCTACGTGCAAAAAAAAAAGGAAAAAAGAAAAAAAAGAAAACACTCTCTCCCATCCCTCCTAAATCCCTAAAAAAAAAAAAAAAAGGGAAAAAGGGGGGGAAAAGCCGTGTTTCACGAACGGAGGGGGAGGAAAAAGTTGGACAGCCGTACAGCCGGGCAAAAGGAAAAAATCTGCTTCGTGGAAAGAAGGAAAAGAAAAGCCGCACACGCCAAACCGAGGAGGGAAGGGGAGATCCGTCCTGTTGTCATGGGGGAAGAGGGAAAGGAAGTGATTCTACCTCCTTTTCCCCCCAGGGAAGGGGGGGGAAAAAAAAAAAAGAAAAGGGACCGCCGCCCAAGTCAACTTGCCCGGGGAAAGAAAGAAAAAAAAAAAGGAGGGGAGGAGTGGCAAGGAAAGCGATTTCCCTTCCCGCGGGGGGGAAGGAGGGGGGCCAGCGTCCGACCCCGAAAAAGAAAAAAAAAAAAAAACCTCTTGCCCCCCGCTTGAGCCGAGAAAAAAACCCCTTGTCCAAAATAAAGCCTCCCCCCGTCTGCCGGTCAAAAAAAAAAAACCTGAAAGGAAAAAAGTCCGTCTTCCTCGGCTCCGAACAGGGGAAAAGAGGGGGGAAACCTGCCCCTCGACGTGGGGGGAAGAAGAGCCGCCCGCGGCCCCTGAGCGCAAAACGGCAACTTTGCCAGCCAGCTCAGGGGGGGGGGGGAGGTGGGGGGGGGAAGCCCCACGGTTGATCACTATCACCGAAAGGGAGGGGGGAGGAAAGCAAGAACCTTAAGGAAGCCCCACCTGGGTGCGAAGTGCTCCTAAGGAAGAAGGGGGTCCATTGCCCCCGCATGGGAAAACCAAGGAAGGGGAAAAAAAGGGTCTTTTCGGCCATCGTCGGGGGGGAAAGGAAAAGGGGGGGGGGCGAACTCCAGGCGGGGAAAAGAAAACGTGGGTTCCCCCCGCCCTTGCAAAAAAAAGGGAAAAAAAGGGAGCTGGTCAATGAAACTTTTCCCGCTATACGTGGGAAGGGAAAAAAAGGAAAAAAGAACCTGTGGAGTATCGATGCATTAAAAAATCGCCAAGAATATTGAAAGGGAAAAAAAAAAAGGGGGGGAAGGTCTAGGTCCTATCTTGATCGGGAGACCCAAAACCAAAATGGGGAAAAAAAAAAAAAGGCCCGGCCCTTTCCCGCAGGGCGAACATCCATACCTCAAAAAAAAAGAAAGGTGTCGAGACAAGCATGGGGGCTCTTCCCAACCCTACCTTTGCGCATGGGGGAAGAGAAAAGAGGCCCGCCCACGCGGTGTTATTAACAAGGGCTTCCGGAGGGAAGGGAAAGGGCCCTCTTGTCCTTTTTCTTCTC
>Ga0179593_1723277_pt1 | contig 14377 bp, 14 predicted proteins | sample CZODoug2_1_08_16_FD_185931 | JGI IMG/M metagenome (GOLD analysis project Ga0179593, IMG submission 185931) | Vadose zone soil fungal communities from Angelo Coast Range Reserve, California, USA - CZODoug2_1_08_16fungal (PacBio error correction) | ecosystem: Environmental > Terrestrial > Soil >...
ACGAACCCCCTCCTCCCGGGAGACCTCTTGCCACACTACCGTGGCGACGGGAGATACAGAGTTCGACGAAAGATTTTTCATCTGAGTTTACACCTGACAACGGCAAGGGCAGCCCCACAGGTCCTTCAAAAGGGTTGCTCGGGAGAACTGACCGTGAATGGGTAGAAAATCTCTGCGGGAAAAGAAAAGCGGTCCCCCAGCCAGCAGGTTAAACTTCTCCGAACTCCATTAAGTAGACTCAAATAAATCCTTCCTGCTAAAAGATGAAGATGCCTCAGAAAAGTGGGGGAAGCCCGAGATAGCCTTAAGATTTCATCTCAAAAGTCACCATTTTATGGATGACAGAGGCATTGGAAAAGAATAACTTAAAAGTGTTCTTAAATATGGTTAGCAGGGGGGGTCTAAAAACTCTTTCCTCCCTTCGTGGAGGGTACGCGGATAAGAAACACCATGAGCACCTTAGGCAGGTTCTAACGCCAAGGCCCGTATTCGACAGTTTTTGGGACGGGAAAAAGGCAAAAGTCCGCTATCTAGGGCGTTAGATTCCTATAAGGAAGCGCGTAGCGGGCTAGAAAAAGAGAGGATAAAAAAAAGCGGTAGCTTCATGGGGGTCAACCGTAGCTCTATAGAGCATAGGGAACAAGGTCTCTTCCAGGGGGATGTCTTTCCTAGAAAAAATATAGAGGGGGGTGCCGGGGATCACTTTCTTGGGGCGACAGATATCCTTGTTCAAGCAAGCTTCATCCAAGTGGAAGAAGTGGTCAACCTGAAAAAAAAGATTCAAGGGAAAAGACGGCAGGGTGAAGAGTATTCAAGACTGAGTTTATATCAAAGGGGAGAAGGGCAAGTCCCATGGCGTTCACAAAATAAGATCAGGGAAGGGAGGAGGGGTCTTCACAAAATCGATAGTGCGGAGGTGGAAGCTGGAAAGGACTGGAGGGATACGCGGATGCCTGGGATCTAGGAAAGGTCTAACATCCAACAGGGCCTGGGGGGACAAGGGGATGGATCGCAGGAAAAAATCAAGTACGCTATATTCAATACTGTAGACTATAAGAGGCTCTTTTAAAACTGATATCTCTTTTAGAAGAGAAGTTGCAGGTAGTGAGGATTCCCTAGGGTTGGGTCAATATTGTTTAAGCATGGGAAACAAGTTTTTTGAAGGGAAAAAGTAAAAATAACGCAACTCTAGAGCCAGACTAGGCCAGGGGGAGACTAAGGGGGACGTCTTTACAACTAAAATGAGGGCGTGATCTTTGTACCCGGGGGAGGCGCAGAATTTGCGCAAGTGGATCAATAAAAGGGGGGTCAGACCCAAAAAGGGGCACACCGACTTAGCTATCAGACACCGGAGGAAATACCAAAATTCTCGATCAAGGACCAGGTGAACGGAGATTAGAGCGTTCGCAAAGGAAAGGGGGCCGTGCTAAAAACCAAAACGTTGAAAAAGAGGTCGGGCACGGCTCCAAGCGGAATTCAGGAGTCAAAAAGGGGTGGAGGGGGACAAGTGATGTGAAGTAGGCAAAAAATAAACCTTCTTTCTAGGGCGGCTTGAGACGAAAAGATGGTCACAAGGGGGACTATGCTCGTCTCTGCCAGGACCATACCGGCGAGGAGGAAACGAACGGTTGCTTGCAGGACGGCACGACCCCGCATCATGCCGGGAAGCCCCCGAAAACTTGCATGTGGGGACGGGGCAAGTCGTTGGGAAAGAAGGTGTTGAGCAAGAAGCGGCAACATGAACACCTCTGTCGCTCTCGCAAGAGGAGGAATGGGAGGGGAGAGCGACGTGTCTCTGGGGGCAATTGAAGGGAGAAACGAGTTCAACCTTCTAGGGGTCGCTATACATCGAAAAAAGACTTAACTACGAAACGTGGATTCCAAGAAAAAGGAGATCGGGGATCGATCTACACTCAGAGGGGAAAAAAATTGGGACCCTGCTTGCTTATATGGCTCCCTCACCAAGGGGGGCCGCCCATTAATAGGTATAACAAAGAGTTCACCTGGAAAAGAGTGGTAGTCCGAATGACCACGGTAAAAAAGATAAAAAGATCCAACGCAAATAAAAATAAAGGTGGACGCGGGGAGGGAGTTGATGAAAGCGGGGGTCCTGGATGGTAAAATTCTTTCCTGAGAGGCAACGCCGCAGTGGTGGTGAATACGCAAATATCGAAAGGTCGAGAGGACTTCCTGACTTGTCGTATGGGTCTTGAGTTGCGTAGAGAGTTTTACATTCTGTTCGGCCATACAAGAACACAATAACAACGAGTATTAAAAATATATATGGAAGCCGAAGAAAGTCCAAAAGTAAACACGAAGACCAGCCAAAAGAGGAAGTTCCAAGATGCGAAAGGGTCGTCTGGTGATCCCAACAAGATCAGAAAAGGTCCTAAGGCCCATTCGAGAGCGGATCCAAACAACGGCCTAAGGATAAAGAGAAAAAGAGATAAAGGTTCATCAGGTTCCGGGGTTAAAAAATTCCACTATTTTGGTCTAACTGGTAGGGCGCAAATAGGGGTAGGGCTTCGAAAGAAGACGGCCGAAGGGGAAGATTCATTTGCACGAAGGTTAGTAGAGTCTAGCCCTAAATCGCCGGAGGGGAATCAAAAAGGGGAACTTCCGGAAGGGAGGCGGTGAGGACTGGATCGCCGGCAACAGGCGACTGGTAACTCGGACAAAAAGTGACCCAGAATCTTCCAGGAGTCAGAGTGCGCCGGAAGACTTGGAAATAAAATGTTTGCTCTAGCTGGATCCTGGTCAGAAGGTCAAGGGGGACAAAAGACACAGGGTTGACAGAAAGGGGCCTTGGGGGGCGAGCGCCTCTATCTACTCTTTAGGAAGGGCGGGGACGAAGAAAAAACCGTCTGACGTGGTGGTTGCCTCGCCTAAGGGAGTGTTTCAGAGAAGGAAAGCTGGTACATTGACAAATCGTTGGGCAGCAAAGACAATCGAGAAGGGGTAAGGGGTTGGCTATAGAATTCCACAATAATGGTGAAAAAAGGAAAACGGACCCTTGGGGCCGACTCATGTGAGGGGTCATCCTCAAAGGGCCTCAAGGTGAGGAAGGATTTTCTAGCATGCGCTCGCATAAGATGGAAAAGGATGGTGGTGGGGGTCAAAGGCATAGGAACTTTTGGGGGTGAGCGGGGAAAGGTTTGGGGGTATCGGGGAGGGGTGGACGGTTGAGTGATAGTAAACGGCAGGGGGGAAGTTGGGGGAGATCCTACACTGCTCCGGAGGAGACGGGACTCACACGGGGGGTTTCAAAAGAAACGTCAGGGGAACAAAAAATTCACCTGAGCGGGCTACGATCTGGGGGGGGAGGCCGAGGGGATTTCACTCCGGGGGTTCAGAATAGGGGGAGAGGGATCAATGGAAGATCGTCTCTCCGGGGTGGAGGAAATTGGGGTAAAGACCTTTTCGGTATGTCTTTTGGCTGAAGAAGAAAAAGGGCACAACCATCAGTCAAAAGTGAAGAAAGAGGTGAACCGGCTTACTCAACAGAGATAGGTGTGTACACTAAAAAGAGGGACAGCTCTTTTTCGTATTCGCCTATAGGGAGGTTTGTGCCTGGCAGGGGAACTAATCTTCGGGAACACAGAGTGGGGGGATGTCGTAAAAGGGGAGGAGGGGACCCAACTGAGCCAAAAGACAAAGACAAGACTAAGGTCCAACTCCTGCCTGTCGAAGGGGTCCTCAAAAGAGCGGGGGGGAGGGGCCTTCCTTCGCTGGAGAGGGGGAGGGATGAAACCGGCTGTCTTCCATCTGGGAATGCTAACCCGGGACATTAAGACGAGGTCTGTCATCCACCTGCACAGGAGTGGCGGAGTAGGAAGTGGGGGATAAGGATTGATGAATAAAGGAATCTAGTCGAGTATAACGCGAGACGGGTCGTCAGACACTATCTTCTTAAAAAAGATTCATACCGTAGCGCCCGTTCGACATTCGACTCTGGGGGAGAGTCACCCTTTCTGCAAAGATAGAAAACTTCTAGGACTTGCGGGGAAATCGGACAGAGGGCTAGGGAAGCGGAAGGTTTAGGCTGAAGGAGGAAACTAAGAACTATGCTGGGGACTCTGAATGGGGGAAGGGAACTTTTCCAATTGGCACTTGTGACAACAGCAGCCGCCTTAAATGATCATCGGGCGTCAGGATGGGTAGAGGGGGGGGTCAAAATGAGGGAAGAGGTGGTGCTTCACAGGAGGAAACCAACACTTCTGGGGAACCAAGAAAAAGGTTGACAATGGGGGAAAACGAGAAGAGGAGAATGGTGTAAACTTGTGAGGCCAGCAACTCATAACTCTAAACGTCTGAGAGGGAATGGGGACAACGTTTCTTACTGTTTTCTTGATTAGAGATGCATTAGCGAAAAACGACGACCGGGCGTAAAGCATCAGACTTAACTGGGGGTGCTCCGTCATCTCCGGCTGGATGTGTGGACCGAGGATCTACTCTCTCCTGGGCTGCTTGGAAGCGGGGGGGATCCAGGGGCCATCGCCGCCACTGGGGGTGGGGAGAACTAGGTATTTCAGGCGAAATTTGAAAACGTTCTTCTTGGAGCATCACTTCGGGAAAATGAGAATGTGACTGACTCGAGAAGAGAAAGCTACTAAAAGCCAATAGGTATCCGAGGGGTTTCTCTGAGCTGTGGAGGGTGAAAAACAACGGGGGGGGGAAGTTTATAACGAGAACGCGACATAGCAGAGGGGTGCTGGGGCTACATAAAAACCACTGCAAAAAGTTTGCTAAGGAGTGAGGGAGCTCACCATGGTGGACTGCAGGGGGGTTTTGGGGGGAGAGCTGTATGAAAGTCCCAATTCGCCCCTGGAAAAATGATCATGTTGAAGGATCTTAAGAAGCAGTAACGTCTTTGAGCGAAAAAAGAAAAGTCTTGCTACTTGGCAGAGTAAAACGCGCGGGAAAACCCGAGGTGGGGTAGGGTCCGGGCTTTGGGAAGAGTCTGGATGAAGGACGGGTTGTGAGAACAAAGAAAAAAGGAGGGGACGTTTTCCAGTTGAAAAAAAAGGTAGAAGCGGTAGTGACGGTTCTTAAAAAGGGGGCTTGCCGTGTTCGAGCAGGGAGGGCTCGCTCGAGACTCAGGTCAGGGGTAAACCGAAGAGAAAACGTCATAGTAAAGATGTTGACAGGTCTGAGCAAAAAGGATTCCTCACCTTTGCGATGTGTTTTATGGAGGTACCTGGAAACTGTCAAAACAGGCCCCGAACGTACGGGAAAACGAAACTTTTTGGAGTCCCAAAGGCCGGGAGGGGGGGGGGGGGCAGAGTGGGTTCAAGTCGGCGAGGATTCAGGACAAAACCGTATATCGGGAAAAAGAAATTGAAAAAACAAGGGTGAGCTCAGGGTAAAGCCATCGAAAAAGCGCAACTCCAGAAGGGGGGTCTCCCCCGACTTCCAGCTGAATGGCCTTGATGAACCTTGACCCCCACGGCGAGCGGGGCCTGTGTGAACAACTAAATTTAATTTAGTCAGGGGCAATTTCTCCTTCCGAAAAGTACATTGACCACCTGAATCAAAAGACTTCTCCCGATTGCCAGGGAAGGCAAGGAAAAAAAGGAGAGATCTCTATGCCTCACCTTCAAGGAAAGGGTAGGAATGCAAGCTTTTTTTTAGTGATAGGCTGAGCGATCGTTGACTCATGGATAAAGTTTCAAAACCTAGCGGTTCCAAAAGCGAAGATTGACCCGTCCCCGCATCTTGTGGGAAGTAACCGAGAGAAAAGGTGGCGGAAGGAAGATTGTCCTATTTTCAGACCGGCAACAAGAATCGTCAGGGGAGGTAGTTCAGCTATCGGCCCACTGCATCGGAGGGATTGAGGCCTGGGCGGTGGGAACTGCGGCCCTTGGCACGAGGTAAAACGAATTGCATTTTAACACAGGTAGGCTAATTCATGCAAATCAAAACTGGATCGCCGGCGTGATTAGGTGTCCCTTGCGAAGGGGGGGAGGAAGACCTGAGTCCAGAAGGCAGCTCAAAAAATAAGTTCCAATTCAACAAAAAGCGATCTTTTATTTGGGGGAACCCCACGGTGAAAAAAAAAGCGCAGCGGAGAACCGGGTTACACTGGCAAAGGGCAAAGGGCTTTAAAGGGGAGCTTTTCTTCGTTGAAGACCTTCTGAGCTCTAAGAAAATGAAACCGAAAATCCGCATGGGAAAAGAAGTGGGGGTCACTCAACTCCGAAAGCCCACAGGAATGGGTAAAGCCATCCGTTATGAAACCATGTGTCGCTATTTCAGGTAGAGGAGGGGACAATCTGCCGGAGTCAAGATGGAGCGGGATCTCTCGACCACAACAAGGGAAAAAGAGGGATCCATTTCAGTACTCTCATCAAAAAAATATGGGGGGATGGGTCGCTATACGGGCAGAACGTTGGGACCTGGGCTCATACTTTCATGGGGGGGGGGGGAAACAGACCTTGCAAAGGTTGAAAAGGAACGGAGTTTAGGGGAGGACGTGGGGGAAAGGGGGGGGCGAGCGATCACCGGAAAGTCAACGCCTCTAAACCCGCGATCACTCCCATTTGGGTCAAAACTCAATTGTCTCGAAGAGAGGCGGTCCTGAAAAAAGGGACCACCTGCAAAAATCAACTTGTACCATACAATTTAAAACCGAGTAGAATGACAATCTAAGAAATTCCCAATATTCGGGAAAAAATCAAAAATAACTGAGGTCTATTTGGGGTCTGAAGACTTGACATCCTGCAATGGGGGGGGGAAGTAATGCCACTGAGAAATCGTAAGTGCCCTGCGATACCGTCCAGGGTCCTCTACTCTGGGAGCTTCAATTCGGGGACTGAACTGTAAAATTGTGGGGGGGAATGAAGAAAAAAATTTTCAGACTTTGAGGGGAAAAGGGGAGAAGAAATTGAGGACGTTCAAGAAATCAAGAGCTGGAATAATGTTTGGAACTTTGGTTCGAAAAGAGTGGGTGCCACCGAAAAACAAAAAAATTTTTAAAAAAGTGGAAAAAAGGTCCCCGGCTGCGGCGCTATGGGGGGGCTCGCGGCGGTCAGTCCTTCCCTAGGGGAGCAATAAATAATGGCATATTCGAAGAATCGGCTGCGCCATAAGTTGTCCTTAGACATACCATAGGAAACATGAAGGCGCCGGCGGTGCAAAACGGGAGAAAAAAAAATTCGTCAAAGACCTGCGGTGGCTAAAGGGGGAGGACGCGTTCTAGGGGGAGGAAACACATCCACTGCTGCATTGTAAAAGGGGGGGTTATCTGTTTGAAACAACAATATCGTCTAGCATACTAGAATCCTCCAGAAGGCCAAAGCGGAGGAACCGGGGTGTATGTTGGGGGCACGGATCCCGGGAAAGGGCCAGTGTGGAGTGGCACCGACGTGAGGGGAAAAAGGGGACACCTGAAAGAGCGCAAAACCAAAGGGGTAAGAAAGGAAATTTTGCAATAAAGGGGAGTACGCGCGGGCGGAAAACTCTTGGGAGAGCTTCGAGCGGAGGACGGCCACTGAAAAAAACATGGTTTTTGAAAAAACAAGTTTATAAACGCCGGAGAGCTAATCGGGAAGAGGCAACGGCAGCACCAAAGGAAAGGGGAGGTTTCACAGAAAGCTGCTTCCTCCTACAAGTAACATCTCGAGCAAAACCGAGGCACAGAGCGGAACACCCCATCGGTGTTGTTCAAAAGCGAAAGGGGGGGGGAAAGGGGCGCTAAATAACGTGGAGATAACGTCAGAGAAAAAGCGCTTGAAAGATCGAAACTCATTACGGAGGGAAAAGGGGGGGAAGTGAAATGGGGAAAAACCAAAAACTCTTCCTTAGTACCAGGGGGGGAGCGAGTACTCGAAAAGCCTTCACCTAGGTGGTTGCCCTGATGTTGGGGGATGAAAAGATCCCAGCACATCCTTCGGAGATTTTCCTCGCAAAAAAAAGGGGTTAAAACCAAAATCAAAAACGCGACATATTGCTAGGGAGGGGAAAAGGATACGCTTGGAAAGTCCGCTTGCTAAGGAGGGGGGAAAATGAAGTGGGTTCCCTGCGAAAGAGAAGAAACAACGGAGGCCTTGGGACGAGAAAAGAAAGTAAGTTAACAACCGGCGGCGGAGGGGAAGGTAAGCTTTGGCCAAGCCGCGAGCAGAAGCAATCCAAAAAAAAAGTAAACGGAGCGAGATAAAGTAAGGGAGGATCATTACGCTCTAGACGGGCTGTCTTAAGGGTCATAAAAAAGAGTGGGATACAACCGAACCGTAGAGTGCAATCCAAAGAAGGTCACCATCACATGGGATTACTTGAGTGGTTGCCCCATTATGGGGGGTCGTAGGGGTTCGCAGTGTGGGGGAGGGCTCAAGCTGTAACCAGGGCTTGCGATCCAAAGAAAAAAATCCACGAAACGGCGTATATTAGCCTGGGGGCCCCTTTGACTTAAGAAAGCAACTTGCAAATGGGGCGCCGGCCCGATAAGAAAAACAAAAGAATAGTCGGAGTTGGATGAATAGAGCAGAGTCGATCGCTGGAGAAAACAGAGAAGCAGGGCGTTGGACTAGTTCCGGCCTGAAAAATGATAAGATAGACGCGGTGCGGCTAAAATGGTCTGCTGGGAAACAGGGGAGGAGTTCAGGAAGGAAATAGATGAAGGAGGCAAAGTAAGTTCTTTCGAAATATCTCGACAGACGGGATTCCCGCACGCGTAAAAAAGAAAAGCACGTCAGCACGAATAGGGAAAAGGGGGGGGATTAGAAGGGAGAAAAAACTCGTTTGAGAAGAACGAGGGCGTCCATCGCCTCACTCAAGATGGAAATCGAAAGTGGCTGCAACAGCGGGGATCGCATAAAATTAGCTGAGGGGGTGGGGGACGGGGCTGCCGGGGACGGGTTTTTCCCCATCTACCGAACGTCAAGGCAATGTCTGTTGAGCCGCATTGCACACCATTCAAAAAATGGAGGAAAGAAAGATACTTTCAAAAGAATCGAGGCGAGGCTTTTAACACAAGAGGGGGATTTCTATAAAAGGAAGGTGTCCTCGGAATCTGGGGGAAAATGTTAGGTTACTGGAAACTGCAAAGGGAGGGGAACTGGAAAATTAACCGCAGGAGATAAATCCTCTTTAGGGAGAGAGAATAATAGACATGGAGGTAGGAAAATTTTCAAAGCACTAAAAATTTGAGGGGCGGGGCGTAAAACTGAGAAGACACAAATGCCGAGTTTAGACCTTCCGGAGATTTGGTTCGGATCGCCAAAAAACTAGGCCAAAGAAGCTACTATTCTCGACCGCCAAAAAGCGGAACATCCAAAAGAAAACTATCAAGGCCCCGCAAGTTGGTAAGGGGCTTCGATTAGACGCTCCGAGGACGAGTTTTCGACCAATCATTAAAAAAAGTGGGGGCCAGCATTGATCGAAAGAAGCAGGAACAAGGAAAGAAGACATTACGTCCTGAACCGGAGTGAAGAAATCCTAACAACCATCGAAGGATGGGGAGGTTGCTTTTGAAGAACAGGGGGGGGGGTTTGTCCATACACGTCTCGCCAGGCAAAACAAAATCTGGATCACAACGGCAAAAAAAACGGGGTTTGCAGACGGGACACAATCATCAAGAAAGGGACGCGAGATGTACATGTTGAGTAAGGAATCATTTCTGGGAAACCATTAAGGGGTTTGTGGCCTGACACCTTGTAGAAGAGAACGGGGTGATCTAATGAATCGATGTCTATGCAGTGACTCGACGGAGGAAGGTTGGAAAATTATTTCTACCGATTTCAACAGTCTCCTTTTTAAGGGAAAGGGAGCAAGTCATCACTCCAAGTCCAGAAAGAAAGTAAAAGCACTGCCCAGGGCCAAGGGTAGACTCACGAAACGAAGTCGGAGGGACAAAGGAGAATTTTACCCGCTCTGGACATATTGGAGAGGCGGCAAAAGAGGCGGGCGCCCATTCCTTGATACGTAACGACAACACAAGTTACCAAAATAACACCGGTGAAATTACTTCGAAGTAACATATAGTGGGAATAAGAGGGTAAACTCGTTGCGGGAATTTATCCCGAGGGGTAAAAGGAGCTCTCCTGTAAATTGAGACCTCGGCCGGAACAAGGACTCTCTGGGGGGTTTTTTCAGAAAAAATGGTGCGCAAATAGCGAAAAAGGAGGAAAATCGTGCTGGCAAGAGTTGGGGCGGATGCTGAAGTGTGGCGCTCTTTGTCGAGGCGGACTTTCTTCAAAGGGAGAGAGAAAAAAACAACGGGAGAGGAGTAAAAGGATCCGAAAGGGGCCAATACGTCAACCAGGAGGCGAACCAAAGTCCATTAATGGGATCGTCGTCCTCGCTCTTTTTAAATACACCTTAGAAAAACCTCGCCTGGAATGGGGGAGGAGAAGTACTTAACCAGTCGGCAGGGAACTCTTTCCTCCCGGCAATAGCGCAATCGGTTGAGAAGTGCACTATCGAGGAAAAGATCCTCAGTGCAAAACCAGGGGGGAAGTTAAGTTCACATTTGGTTTGCGAGGTGGGAATGGGCCTAAAACCAGCGGGTGGAGATGAAGAAAAGTACGCCGCGGTGAGGAAATAGGATTTAGTTGACGCGTGGGTGTAGGATCCCTGACCGTTGCAGTGGCTTATCCTCACGGTCTTAGGAACGCGGAGGGGGAGGATCGCCGAAAAAATTTGGAAAAGGTCAGAAAGATGTCCAAAAAGCGTCCAGTCGGTTCCTCCTTCATAAAATAAAGGAAAACGGGGACGATAGGGGGCCGATCCTTCAAAAGAGAAGGGTTTCGGGATAATTCATAAGGGGTATCCATCTCGCGAAAACGGAATCTCTGCTGTGTAGGCGGCGCCCCCCTGCAACACTGCGGAGCCGTTTTTAAGTCAAATAAACAAACGGGAAAGACTGTTTTTCCTTGGCAAAAAAAAAGTACGGTCCATGGGAAGAAAGAGGGTCTGGCAGCCACAAAAAGCAGGCGTAACTTTCTTTAATTGGTAAGAGCCCAATGCCTTGGGAAAGTAACCGGGGATAGAAAGGGGGGCCGAATAAAAGTGGCATTGTAGCCGAAGCAGGTGGTCCCAATCTTTCAGAGTCACAAGGGGCGGAAGCAGGACTCATCAGAGAGAGGGGTGGGCTTTTTGAGATTGATCCGTTATTAGGGGATGTTCGTTCGGAGAAAAGTTCGGAAAGAGCAGGGAAGGGAAGTAGGTGTTTAAAGGGTGAAAAGGAGCCCAAAAAAGTCAAGAAAAAAGACGCGATAAAGGGCGACCTCGTGAGGGGGGGGGAATGCCCTAAAAATGGGTACCACGGAAAAAGGCGTCGCCACTTGTAAAACAATGGGTCCGAAATAAGAGGAAGGGAGAGGCCTAGAGACTAGAGTTGCGTAAGGGTTGAAATTCAGACCTTGCGTTTAACGACTTGCCACCAAGCGTCAGAGGGGATAAAGACGGGAGTCTCTTCTCTCACTATCGAGGGGGGGGAAAGCGCTCTCGGGTGGGATTACCGCCTAGGAACATCTCAGTACTGGGGGCCGGTCTTTCAGGAGATCGGGGGAGGCGTCACAGACACAGGGGGGGGGGGAGTTCTTAATTAGATATAAAGGAACCATTCAGAAATGATATCATCAAAAGAACGAAATGCACCCTCATTTCTACGGGGAAGCGGGGGTTTCCTGGGGGCCCCATCTTCTAAGGCAGGGAAGCCTCTTTTGGGGAGGGGGAAAAAAAGGAGAGGGACCGAGGACTTTGTAAAACACTAGGCGGATCGCTCCGGGTGAAGTAACATGAGTGTCCCCCTCTCCTTCGGGCTTAAGTGTCCGCCATGGGGGGGGCCCCTTTTTGGGAGTTCAGATGATAGGGTCCTGCCCGGGTATCTTGTGTCATCAGATTCCTCTAAGAGAGTCGGTGCCACCGTTTCTCGCCGGCCCAGAAAGCTATGATCGGAGTCAGATCAGGACAAGGGGCAGAGGGGTTGCCTAGGTCGCTAGAGCTCAGAGAAAGGCTCGGGCAATGGCAGCTCACATCAGACGAAGGGGGAGGGGGGAGCCAGCTATAGAGACTAACAGCTCAAGGGCCCGAATGGGGGGGGAAAATAACAACTACGACGGGAGGGGCAGATCGTTTAGTCGCTCGGTGAAGAATGGGGCGACTACGGCAGTAGAGACCCCCTCACAGAGACATCTACTTCGTCGGGAGATGGGTTCTGGGGAAAAAAAGGGGTTAGAAACTAGGGGAAACAACACTTGGAGAAAAATAACGAAATGAATACTCCTTCGGGAAAAAACCATATACAAGAATATCAAATACCATGTCTGGGGGAAAAAGTATTCATGGGAGCTGAGTGCCCACTAGAGGGAGAGATGTATCCAACGTTCTGCGAGGTCAGAAAGGCCTACTCCTGTCGCTGGTAGCGACTTGGCGTTTCTAAAGGGCATCCCTGGGGGGGGGGGGGAGGGGAAATCTTCTCGGAAAAACGAAGGGTATGGGCCGAACCATCTGGCTTTTCTAGATGAAGAGAGAAAGAGGGGGTGGAGAACGACGTGAAAATTAGGAGTTCATGGGATAAAGTCGGTTGGGATGGATTCAACGTCCAGTAAACATCATTCAAAAGGGACGAAGCGCGGGCAAAAAGAAAGTAATCCAATGCTGGATTGAAATAGTTTCGAAAAAGCTACTGGTTGCGTTTCCTTCTGTTAAAGGCTTTTGAGATAAAAATAAACAGAGCAAGTGGGGGAGAGAGTCTCATAAAAAATCTTGTTCACTAGTCCCTAGTCGGAGAGGCGTCCAGGTACTAAGGGATGAGTTTTTGGATAAGGGGAAAGTATTTCACTGCCTAAAAAGGGAACCGCACTAGTGAAGGTGCGGAGAAGAGACGGTGCCGCGCTGGGGTCTGTAATCTTGTAAGGAAAATTTTCATAACATCAGGTTTTGGTGGGTCTCCCCAAAGTAAAAACCAGAGGGAGTTGTAAGGGTGAGGGGATCCATTTCTGGATGGATCTTTTAAGGCGGGGATTTGGAGCAGGGCGATCAGATGATTCAGGGGGGAAGTGTCAAGGGAAGGGTCCAACTTCATGTATCAGTTCTTTCCTTTACGGCATCCCTGGGGGAGGGTTGAAGGTCCTCCCCCGGAGGGGAAGACTTTTTCGGGGGGGGGTCTCTCGTGTCTAGAGGATCGTTCCGTCCGAAAACAAAAGCGCCGGCGGTAAGGGACTAATGCCACATTTCAACACGTGTGGAGGTTGTTTGGAGGAAAAAAAAATGTTTTTATCGTCTTTGAGAAAGGCAAAAGGCCAACGTAGGTTAAACTCAGGAGTCGGGACATTCCATCGGGGGGGACGGGGGACGCCGGTCGCAAGAGAAAATTTCGGGGCTGGTTTTAATGAGGGGGGGTAGTTCCGAATGAGAGATTGCCACTTGGACCCCACTAATCTTGTGGTGCAGGAGAACTCTGAGATCCCCCGCCTCAAGTGGATGGGGGTGATTTGGCCGGGAAATCGAAAGCGTGCACCCGAGAATGTCGACAAAAGGTCGCATCAGGGGGTAGAATTGAATTTACGCAAACGGCAGTATTCTCTGCCGAATCGTTTAAGCCATAAAATGGAAGGGAGGGGTACGTAAAACGGAGAGCATATTCACAGAACGAGACAAAAGACAGCTTGCAGGAAGGACAACGGCTTCCAAACAGAAGAGGAGTATACAACAACCGGGGCACCGGACAAAAGAAGGGGTCGGCCGGAAAAAGATTGGTTCGTGAGATGAATGTTGAGCGGAGAGGGACTCCTTTGGCCCCCTAAGTTCAAAAATAGGAGGGGGACTTGTCCATCGGGGAGTGAAACCGTCCCTTAATCGGGGGAGCCTCCCAAAGAAAGGAGAGTTGCGGGGCAAAAAAGGAAGGCACTGGGGAAAAGTGCACCAGACTCTTGAAGGGGAAAAGAGCGCCCATATCTGGAAGGGAATAGAAAAAGCAAGGTGTCAGGGGGGGCCCGATCGGGGACTATCCTGGAATCGTTCGCCTTCAGGGCCTTAAGCAGTTCCTAGACTAAGAGAAAATATAAGCAATCAGCTTCCGTGGAAAGCAAGGGGGGGTGTGAGGAGACGAAAAAACGTCTTCAAATTCGCCGCCGGAATGAGAAAAGGGGTACATGTTCAAAGGGGGGAAAGAGGGGGTGTTTTCCGTTTCTTTTTTGAAAGTAAAGCCGAGCGAAGGGGCAAGGGGTTCCGGGACAACGAATGTGGGAGGGCCGTGGGGGGGCGGGGGGAGTTTCTTTATGAAAGGTCGAGAATCCACCTGCAAAAAATCCGGATAAAGAAGAAGTCTCAAAGGCTCGGCAACGGTGCAAGGTAGCAAATGGCACCAGGACTGGAAAAAAAAAAAAAAGGCTCGCTTGATAGCACCGCCAGGGGTCTACGCTCGGAAGGGAGGGGG
>Ga0179593_1712853_pt1 | contig 14376 bp, 24 predicted proteins | sample CZODoug2_1_08_16_FD_185931 | JGI IMG/M metagenome (GOLD analysis project Ga0179593, IMG submission 185931) | Vadose zone soil fungal communities from Angelo Coast Range Reserve, California, USA - CZODoug2_1_08_16fungal (PacBio error correction) | ecosystem: Environmental > Terrestrial > Soil >...
CCTCCAACCTAAAGTGGGTAATGGCCCTTGTATGACGAGAGGGGGTAAAGACAAAAGGGGGAAAAAACAGTGAAGGAGGTTTTGGTGGGGGGGGGAAACAACTACGCCTGGATAGTTCAGAAGGTGTGAACTATGAGGTATATTATCGAGTATGAAAGGGGGAGGAAAGGATCTAACAGGAAAGGGATTTTCCGGAGGTCGGCAACTTAATGGATCTAACCCCTTCAAAATGTTAGTGCCTCATCCGGTAAGACAACTTCCAAGGAAGGTTATCAGGCAGGAAAAAAGGGGGGGGGGTTTCTATGAACCGAAAAAGGGAATCTCGCGTTTCGATTGCAGGTAAATGCGACGGTCGGGGGGACACGGCACTACTAAAGCATTAAGATAGTATAAAAAAACAAATATGGAGAAAAAATGCGATGGCTGTCGCAATTGGTGTCGGGCGGCAGAGGGGGGGCCATGGGACGTTGAGAGGGGGGAAAGAAATCAAAAGGGAGGATGCCGGAATGGAAGGGATCGTTAGTGGAAAGAACGTGGGATGCCGTAAGGGGGCAAAAAAGGCAGGACTTGGGGGAAGAAATTATTGACGCTAGGCACATTCTTGGATTAACACCAAGGGGCAAGCTGGAAGGGGAGATGCCGGAAAAGGGGTCATTAAAAAGGAAAGGGTTTTTTTGGGGGGGCGAAGGTAGCTGCGGACAAAAAAGGGATGCACGTCGACAAGGAGGATGCTTCAAAAATCGGTTCCGGGGAAAATAGAAAGCTCGAATACGACGGTCAGCCCAAAAGAGGGACAATCCGGTGGACCTTTGCACACGACAAGCCGAAAAAATGTGACAAAAGAGCGGAGGAAGGGGGTCCGCTCTAAAACGCCGATACTTGACGGGGGAAAATTAAGGATGCAGGCAAGAACAAGGCTTCCCAATTCCGTTGACCAACTGACCAGACTTGATATTTAGAAGGGTGACCAAACAGGACTTTAAAGGGAGGGGAGATAATCCGTGCCGCCAGGGGGTTTCTCAACCTGAATGGCTTGAAGTTGTTTGCTTTAAAAATTTCATGCTAAGGATCTCTGGAAGTATAAAGCTGGGGGGGGAAAAAGGGGATCGTTCCCTAAGCGGGTAGAGGGTTAATGGTAGGTTTAAACACAAGGGGGAATAACCGTTTGAGAAAGGTCAACGGGGCACCAGACGTGCCTGGGCGCGGCAAGGGGGGGGAACAAGGGAGAAGCCTCGAGGAATATAGAAACTCTGTGAGAGCACAGCTTGCTTTATTTACGGTGGGTTTTATCAGGGGGGGATCTCTTTAACTCTCGACGTGCATAAGGTGGCCGAGGATACGCCGGGGGGAGAAACTGACATTGGAGGGTCTTCACTGGTTTTTCTTCTCGGACGTGTGTATTGAAAGGATTCAAAGGGGTGCTCCTGAAAAAAAGGGAACTTTGAAAAAGTGAAGTGAGTGGGGGGCTCAAGGACTGGTATGGACTGTTCGAAAAGGTTCTTACCAATATAGGGGTAGGGCTGAAAAGATAGGAGAAGGGGGAGAGATTTAAACTTGAGTAAGAGTCGTGAAGGGAATAGATCCGAGGCTATGGTAACCCCAGGTGGGAAACGTGTGGTATTTCTGGGGTCGGAACAGGGGAGTAAAATTACTGATCACGAGAAGAACGCAGAATTGGAAAGGGAGCGAATCTTAAAAATGCATGGGGGATCAGACCAAAAAGAAAATGACAAGGTCGATGCCTTTGTACCGGGTCAAGCGTTCCAAGACAGCATCCCGCAAAATCCGGGACCGAAAGGAACGTTTTTCAAGAACACGGGTAACCAGGGGGCAGTGTATTAGGAATCCGAAAAAAAATCCATCCGAGAGGGTCCCGCCCGGATTCCGCAGATGACAGCGCCGGCCAGACTATCGAACACTCCTACAGGAGGCAACCTGAGATGCTCTGGGAAAAGGATGACGCAAAGGGATGATCAAAGAAAAAATGGATCTTCAAAGAGTTTTGGCGTGAGACAAGACGGAAAAGGCTTTGGGGGAAAAGAAACGGAAGTCCAGGGCCCCAAGAAGGCCTCGAAGGGCCTCGGGAGAAAAACTACAAAGAGAGACATCGACCCCAAGAATCAACTCAAAGTAAGGCGGAAGTCTACACTCAAAAGGAACCAAAACAGCAGTAACGCAAGAAAAAGGGAATCTGGTCTGCATAAATAGACTGGGGTGCGCTTTATTTTTGGTCTAACAATGCAAAGGGATGTTTTCAGCCCAAAAAGCATGACGCGGACTTCGAAACACCTACCACTAGAGAACGATAGCGGGCCAAGCGAGCTCCTAGAGTATGTTGTCAGCCCTATTGTTTCAAAAAGGGTTCCTAAGGCCTCTCGCGCAACAACAAGAGGAGGAGGAGATTCCGGGGGGGGGCTGAAAAGAAAAAATTCTGGGAAAAAAAAAGTATGGTAAGGGGGGACATGCATGGGGGGACTCTGAATGAATAGGGAAAAAAAGACGAAAGTCTTGCATATACTAATAATGGGCCTCAAAGCCATGAAGTATAGACCCTAATTCAAAGTTTTTGGTTAAAATGGGGGCAGTCGAAACGGGCCTTGTTAAGGTGGTTTCTCGGCGGTGGATCCCTCTAAGGGCAGGGATGATGACCGATTTCCATTCTTTGGCTAGTGAAGGGTGAAACTGAAACAGGGGGCTGCTCTTTCTCAAATCCGTCGGGGCACCCCTTTGTCGCCCGGTTGGCTAATCAACAGATCGTAAAGCAAACGCTGGGGCAGACTCAGGGACAGACAGTCTGGGAGGGACGTCATATTGTCGTCTGCACCCTTTCTCCAATAGGTCTTAGGGTTTAAGGGCAGATGGTGAGGTGGAGAATCGCAAAGGAGAAAAAAAAAACCGTTCTGACGAAGGGGGGGAGGATGGAACGACCGTCGGGTCAGGAGGAAAAAATTCTGAAAGAAAAATTGGAGAAAAGGGTTCCAGGAAAAGGAAATGTCGTTGGGGATGTCAAGGGGGGGAGAGGAGGTTTCCAGTGGCAGATTGTAAGACGTCAAGGGGTAGAGGGCAGGAAGACGGGGGCTATGTAAAGGAATTCAAAAAGGAATCCCATTCCATGACCCAGTTCTGGGAGAAGGCTACCGGCTTAGGGTAATTTTTTTTCAAGCGAAAAAAGGACAAACTACAGGGCCAAAGGGTCCTATGAAAAAGATATCAGTGGGGGATTAACTAATGGGGAAAAGGAACCAGTTTAAATCTCTCAGAGAAATAAAGATCAAGGGGGGGGTGGGAGCATAGACAGGGTGTTAAGAAAAAAGGCGAAAGAACAGTCCAGTACAAGAGAAAGTTCAAAACCTCACTATGCTCTTCAATTGAATTGACACCGGGAAAAAGTCTAAAAAGGAAAAAAATGTCAAGAAAGAAGAAACACTAACTGGGGCAGAAGCCAGCGGGACATAAAAGCACAGGCTTCCGCCAAGAGGGAGCCATATAGAGGGGATTTCAAAGATAAGAAAACAACTAACTTAACCAGCATGCTCTAAACGGAGTTACAGAAGAAGAAGCATTCTAAGGTAGGATTAAAACCAATGAGCGCCAACTCGGCACCGTCTTGAAAACTTTAAAGACAGGAAGTGAGGGAACGACATAAAGGGAGTGAAAAGAGGGAAAACCGTACTGAGGAAGAGGGCCCGTTCAAAAAACATTTGAAAAAATTCAAGTTCCAAAAGAAAAAGGAGAAGAATGAAAGCAAAAACCTCAAAAAAAATCCATCAGGAAAAAAAAAAGAACCTGCGGCAAACATTATTTCCCAATCTGGGGGGGAAGGGTCATAAAGAAACACGAGGGGGGAAATCTTCCAGATATTGGGGGGGAGAAGGGCAAGAGGGGAGAAAAAGGTGCTGCAGTTCAAAAGATTCAGGATATCTATTTCCACCAGCACATCTAGGCTTTGCTATATCGGAATTGCGCGATATCATTGTATAAAGGAAAAGACTTTGGAAGGAAAAAAAGAAGGAAAGCGGTACGTGTCGACCGTCGATATAAGGCTGAGGAACTTTCAATACACCTCTGATGAATTCTATGGAAAATGTCGAGAAAAGGAAAAAGTACCAATTGACGGAAAAAAAAACACCGACGGCAAGGGGAAAAAGGGACAGGTCTCGTCAGAAGAACTATCGTAAGCTTGAAAATGGGTGTAGGCTTAAAAGAAAAGGAACTCAAGGCACCAATGAGATCGTTTGCCAAACAAACAGCATGAAACGAAAAACCACGAGTGAGCGAAAAACACAAGGGGAAATATGCTCTCTGCATCCAGAAAGAATGGGAATAGAACTAACCCAGCTCGAATGGCTTTCACAATGGCCAAACCATATCTCTTGAAACTTGGGGGGACAAAAAAGGGAACCATGCCTTTCGAAATACGACTCCTATCGTGGGGGGGTAAGGGGGGAAAAGAAATAGAGGAGTAGGGTTCCTACGGTTACACCGACAAGCATTTCCGGAAAGGGGGGGAATCAAAGAAAACAAGTCGTCATCGCAACAAACTTATGGGAATGATACCATACATATACAAAGCGTGGAAGTTGAAAGCGCGCTATGAAGAACACCCGGGGATTAGGGAAAGGGTTTATAGCGAAACTGCGACGTCAACGGAAAAAAAAAAAATATCGAAGTGCAAAGCTCGAGCAATATTCGAAAGACATCATCCTCGATCATCTAAACGCATAGTAAAGGGGAGAAGGCGGAAAAGAAATAAAAGTCCTGAAAAACTTCTCCCCCTGAAAGGAGGGGGGGGGGGGACCCCATCTCAGAAGAGACCTCACACTTTGGTGGGGTATGAAACTCTCAACACAGGAGAGAGGACAAGAAGAACTTGAGAAATTGTATCCCGAAAAAGAGGGTAAAAAAAAGTGAAGTGGGGGAAAAAAAAAAAGGGAAGAATTTATTGACATTGTATGTTTGTTGAAAAGCACACCCTACTCCTTGCTAAAGTAAAAGGAGTAGACAGGATTAGGGAGGCATCAAAGGAAGAGTTCTATGTTGAGGGGAGGCCGTCGCGGCAAAGATCTACCCATTCCCCACGGGGTTAGGGCCAGGGGGGGGGCTGTTAGCGGATCCCCTGAGGATATTGAGGGTATCATACATTTACATAACTGTGTGGAAGGATGTTAGGGATCGAGGATAGGGTGTGCCTTAATTCTAACGTTCGGGTAAACCTGAAGGATGACTGGGTTTTGACAAGAGGGGGAGAAAAAAGATATAAAATAATGGGAAAAGAAAAAGGGCTGTTCTAAAGTTTTGGAACCGGCGGATACTGGTTGCGCCATTGTTGTGAAAAACATGACGGGGGGGGAGGGGGGAAAAAGTGAACACTTTCTGCACAAGGGAGGATGCCGACTCTGATATTCGGAGTTAGTGTCATTTACTGAGACGTGTGGGGAAAAAGGGGGAAAGGAAAAGGTCTTTTTGGGGAAAAAAAAGAATCGCACTTGGGTGGGGGACCAAAGGTCAGTTCTGGAAGCAAGGAACCTCTTTTGAAAAAGGGAAAAACGCCATTTTCTCAACCCTTCGGATAGTGATGCAAGGGGGTGAAAAAAAACAGGGGGAAGGCGGTGTTTTTGGAAACTTGGTACGTCGAGGACAGCGAGAACAAGAAGAGTCTCTCACATGCACAAGATGAGGGGCATCCTATTTGCATTGAACGCCTAAGCTCTATACAAGCCGACAAACGCCGATCCGCTTTGACAATAACCGAGGGAAGTTGCACTCCAATCGGGCGCGAAGACAATGATCCCATCCGCACGTCGGCAACCGACGAACGCCTATATCTGGGAAAATGGGGTGAAATAGATATACTTAAAGAGAATGATGCCATGCACGGGGCCATCCACTATGGAAATAAAGTCCTTGGAAAGCAAACTCAACTTGGGGGGATTCTTGAAGAGTTATCCATTGGAAACATCTTTAGATTCATCAGGTGAAAACAGGAAAGGTGGAATAATGAAGAATCAGTGGGGGGTGGTAGAACCTTGAGGGCTTGATGTTGGGGTGGCGGTTCCCGCTTGACAAACCACTAAGAGACCCGGAACACAGGGAATCGGGGAATGGATCAAATCGGACCTCGAAGGTAGAAAGTTAATGGATGAAAAGGTGGGGACGCCACTAAAAAAGGATCCCCTTGAGTCATGAGTGCCCCGTTCCCCAGCGGTGCCTCGAGGTGGGGAATGTGGGTGTTAACCTTTTCTCCTGCGATCATCTTAGACTTAGCGCCTACACAAGAGTAACTCGTTTAGAAACTGGCCTGGTAAGCCTGGGGTTAGGAAGGGGATGGTAACGCTCGGCGGAGGGGGAGAGAAGGGGGTGAAGACGGCCGGGAAAGCAGTTATGTCCGCAGGGGGATATGCCACCAGTTTGGGAGGACGAGCTGGGAAGGAAGGTATTGACCGGAGAAAAAATAGTCAATTTTCGAGGATGCCCTCCTTAGAGAAGTGTCAACGGTTTCCACTGGGGTCACCATCTTTTAGTGGGACTCGCCTGGGGGGGGGCCGTGGTTCTATCCAATGAGGGGGGGGGGGGTAGTGGGAAGGCGAGGGGGGTGTGACCGAGAATCTGGATTTAGGGTCGTGAGAGATTTCGTGAGTAAAAACTTGGCGTTAAGAGGAATGTTCTAATAGGGGAAAAGGGGGCAAACTTTATTGGGGGGGGGGAAGTTTTGTCGGACACCCTTTATCACTTAAGGAACAAGAATTCTCGATCTTCTTAAAGAATTGTCCAGAGGGGGGGGGGAAAACAGCTAATCTGGTCATTAGGAAGCGAAAAAGGGGGATCCAAGAAGAAGAACTCAGATGACCCTTGAAGTACTATCTTCCCCGGGCACAGAAAACATAGAAGGCCCTTACCGGGGGCGAGTCGCTAAAAAATACCAAAAATTTTCCTCAATTATTATTCACCCGAAATTGCCCGCTCCTGTCGGACATCCTCCAACTTCGCTCAAAAAAAAGTGTTAGCCGTTTCTAGAATGGGCCATGCCAGCAGGGGAAAACAATAAGAGAAGAAAAAACGGAACGAATACATATTGTCTAAATGCTCGCAGAGATTGAACAGGAACTTATAAAGAAAACCTGACTGCACGAGTTTTGGCATTTCATTTCTCCTCTTGAGGGAAAGGGGTAGGGGAGGGAAAAGTGCGAAGGGAAAAATTTCCACACGTAATATATGTCCAAGAGAAAGAAAAAAGCTTACTTTCCTAGAAATTTCAGTAGAACAAGGCAAAAACTCATAATCCATCGCCGAAATAATTCTCTGTGAAACCTCCATAATACAATCCAGAGCACCAGAAGACGAAAAAAAACAGAATAAGGGAGGCATAATCCGTGCAAAAGGGGCTTTCTTTTCAGATGCTGTTTCACAATGTGAGATTCTATGCAAGACCCGGGGTGGGTGGAACCAGCCCACCATGGGGGTCGGACGGAAAACCAAGAAAACAAAGTCTCTTTCTTTAATTCAACAAACGAGACTCCGAGGGGGAAAGCCAGAGGTCTTTCGAGGTTGAAGAAAAGGCAGAAATACAACACCAAAAAAGGGGAGGAGTAAAAGAGAGTATAGGGAAAAAAGCATAAACAAGAGGAATGACACATCCGATTTGAAAGGAGTCTAAAGGGGGGGAGAAGGGAAAAACCGCGATGGAGGAAAAGGGGGGCGGAAACTCCGATAAACGATTGCATCCATAAGAGGCATGAACGTAATAAAAGGAAGATGAGGTGGATTAATGGGGGCTCTGGGATCCTTCGCAGACGCGAGTCTGGGGCTCCACGGCTTTTCTTAATGGCCCTGGGAAAACCTTAAATCATAGAAGGGTGCCTGGGGGATCCCGGGGCATCGCAACTCATATTCTACGGGTATAACTGAAGCAACGAATAGGGGAGAATCTCCCTTTGCTTACGAGGTAATGGGGTCGAAAAAAGGGGGGGAAGACAAATGGAGGAGGGAGGTAAGTGCGCAGGAGGAAAGAAGAGACGAGTGTTCGATAACAGGCTTTGCGCTTTAATCGCACGGACCTAAAGTGCTGAAGGAATTTTGGGGGGTGCACGGGAATAAATGCCCGTGGGGTACCCTTGTCGAGAAGAGGGGAAACGTTTGGGAAGGGTCATTCCCGGGAGGTCCTTGGGGGAAAGGTAGGGGTGTTTGTCAGTGGGGGGGGTACTCAAAAGGGGGGGCTAGTTCAGGAAAAAGAAGTGGAATTCTATGGGAAAGGGGGGATCAGAGGAAAAAAATTTATGGGAGGGGGATTTTAGAAGGCAGAACTAGCATTAGTGCATTATTGATCAATCTAGACAAGAAAAAAGGGTTGCCACCGGTTACCTGAAGGGACATCCCGTATAGATCAAGAACTTTGACGAATTTTTTAAAGTTAAAAAAAAAGTAAAGGAAAACACAAAAGGAGACACATAGGAAAAGAAAAGGGTATAGAAAAACATTCCATACAAGGAGAGGGGACACACTCAAGATGAATCCAGTTGAAAATTTGACACCAGAAGGAGAGGTGACTATGGAAACGAAAAAAAGAAAAAGGAAGAACTCAGGTGAAGTACTTAAAACCAAAACAGAGGGAACGTCGGGGCCACTATGAAAAAAGGGGGGAGAATAGAGGGAAAGAAGAAAAATGCCGATAGAAACCACCAGGAAAGAAAAAAAAAACCCATTGCCGAAAAAAGGGTACGATTGTAAGGGGGATAAGAGGTCCCACAGACGCGCCAATTCGGCCCCGCTGGGAACGTTGACCTATTGTGAAGGAGAGTGAAAAGACGTATAACCCGGAGGATCCGCTAGGCCGATAAGGGACCGATTTCTCATTCTCGGTCCATGGAACTTGATAGCCCCTATAATTCAAAAAAAAACCGGAAGCTAACAGGAGAAGAGGGACTCTATGGAGGGTTAAAGTGAAAAACATCAAAACTGAAGGAGGAAAGCAAGGTCTCCCTCTCCAGATTGGGTTGATCACCTTACTTTAATGTGCAATGGTTCTGGACAAAAATTGCAGGAGATTCAGTAAGAGAAAATCAAGGAGGGACGAGGTGCGCATGTTTATCATGTAGATCTCTTGAGGGAAAAAGGGGGGTGCAAAGGTCCCAAAAGGGGGAAACACGGAGGGAAAAGGAGCTTTACGGGGCGTTAAAGAAAAAATCGGGGGCCATATCGAAGGGAAAAGGAAGCCTCAAAGTGTGACGACTTTGCAATCGCGTCCCGCAGTACAGAGAAAAGACGTAATTCGTAAAAAGAGCGAATCTGGATAAAATGGGGGTTAATAAGACCATTAAAAGATGTAAAGGGTAAAAAAAATTGCCAAATGGGCCATTATGGAAGAAGGGAAAACACAATTGGGGAAAAAAAGGTAGATACTAAGTAAAGGGGAAAAAAAGTATACTACTATCATATTCTCATCTAGTGGGAGGAAAAACCAAGGTGGGGGGGGGGGGGAATGGAGCAGAAACTTATCTCGGGGACTCATTGCGAAGCCGGTGACAAACGGGGGCGAACATCCCCTGGTCACTTCTTGTGGACTGCAAGAGGGGGGGGGTCCCAGGTTAAAAAAGAACATTGCTGCAAAGCAAGATAAACGACTAAGATGACAAGAAACTATCTTTTCGTCATCGAACAAACTAGGGTATTAAAGATAAAAATCAAGAGAGAAGGGGAAAGCCGAAGGATTAGGGGCAGAAAAAGGGGGGGGGAAGGGGTTAGATAGAAGAAGTTGCCGAGAAAAGGAAGCCCCTCCACATAAAATGCCCTGTGTCTCTCTTATGCAAGAAATCCAGACCGCATAGGAAACACTGCAGGTACTTTAGCAAAAAGGTTGTTTTCCACCAAAAAACCAGAAATTGAAAGGGGAAGGAAGAGACAAACCCTTCAGGAGTGGACCAGCTCTAATGAGAAAGGGGGAAAACCTCACACTTTAGGGGGGGGAAGAGAAAAACAACAACGGAGTAGGAGAAAGAGATAAAGCCTCCTCCCCACCTAAATTTAAGAGCTGGGGGCCCTTGTATCAAGGAGGAAACTGAAGGGGGTGAGGAGGGTTTTGGTTTGTAAAAACCACCAAAAAGAAGGGAAAAGGGAACCCGTTCATTGTGACGATGCGGTAGTACTATGATTATGATGGATGAGCCATCAGAAGTATTTTAGGAGGTTCCGTCGCAGGGGAAAAGGTAGAGATCTAACCCATTCACAAAAAGGGGACCGAAATCCCCCTGGGAGTTGTGGGCTGTAGCTTTCAACTGAAAAAAAGGGTTAGAAAGGATGGTTGAGAGGTGGGAGACTCTACGCGGGATCGTCTTTACGGGTCATCGCCTGAAAATCCCTATGTCTAGTGCCGTTGCCAGACGCTTCCTCCCGGGGCCGCGAAAAAGCCTGGGAAGAAAGGTTGAAAGGAGGCAGGGGAGGGTTTTGCGCCAGTGCAATCGGAGGAGCTTGTTAGGCAAGTCTTCCGGGGATGGCAAAATGCTAGTCATTGAGTCATTGCGAAAGGTGTGGTCACAGGGGATATGGGGGGGAGGAAAAACGAGATCGAAAAAGGGTGGCAATACGGTTAGGGGACGCCTATCACAGAGGAACAGCGTCGAAGAAGAAAATGACAAAAATGGCAGAGGGCGGTGTTGGGGGGGGGACCGCAAGTTTGTACGGCGGGAAAGAAGACAAGGAGGCGAGAGTTGGCAATCAGGTTGGCTGAACGCAATTAGAAAAAAACTCTAAAACAAAAGGTACAAGACAGGGGGGGGAAGGGGGGCAAGACCCAGCCGAAAAAAGGAGAAAGATACCATCAAACCGCCCTTCTATCCCGCCGAGATGCTTGACAGGGGAAGGGGGGCGCCAGGAAAAAAAGGTTTTGTCCAAGAAAAGGGGAACCAGGCCGTGGGGGAAAACCATATCTGGAGAGGGGATTTGGACACAAAAAGATTGAAGCTTGTGAGTGTGACTTGACCAAAGAATAACCAGGGGAAGGTGGAGGGGAAAAATCCAATGGGGTTGTGAGGGGAAGGGTCATGACTAAGGGGCTATCAAGAAAGATCTCTTGACCCGTAAACATTAAAAGAATCGGGGGGGAAATGGAGAGATAAAATGTATGTGGAAAAAAAGGAATCCACTCCAGGAGAGCCGGCTTTCATAGGTGAACCGTTGGGAAAAAATCGTTTCAGATGACGGCGGCCGGGTTTAGGAATGAAGAGGAATCAATCGGAAACTCGTGACAAATGGCGGTAAGGGGAGGGGGGGGTTATTATCGTGCACGCTCTTGATGAGTGTACTAATGTTGCGAATGGAGAAGGGCCTGGAAAAGCTGAGACTTGGTTCTTCTGGGGGAAAGAAGCTTCGGAGGGGGTACCGGGGTTGTGAACCAGAGGGATTTTTTCGAACATGAGCCTTTAGCGCTTTTTAAAGTGAGTGGGGGAAAAAAGTTGTGGGGAGAAGTATCGCTAAGGTCTATAGAAAAGAAGGATGTATAGGTAAACTCATGTTGTGACAATAAAGATGGATTTACTATAAGAGGGCAACGTCGTGGAAAGAAAAAGTCTACCGGGGGAGTCTAAGTGCTGTTACCAGGTGGGGAAAACAGGTGTATTGGTGTCTGACTCGCTTTCAATTTAAAGGGGTGAAACCACGTAATTGTCCAGAAGGGAAAGGGCGAATCGGAAATAGGACAACGAGGGACCCAAGTTCCGTCGGAAGGAGTACTAGTCAATCTTCCTGAAACATGACCTCAACAGACGACTTAGGGCCTGAACTTGCAACCTGTGATAGATCTACAAAGGGAATCCTGACCGGAAAAAGAGAAATCCTCAAAAGGAAGCTTCCACCCAGGGCAGGGGGAGACCGTGTCGATTAAATCGAACGACTGGTAAATCTAACAAACTAAGGAAAGGTGGTAATCGCAAAATGACGAAAGGAAGGAGGAAGACAGAGGAACGTGGCGGGGAGAGACCCACAGGGGAAGGCGTCACAGGAGTGTTGCAGCAGTTACAAGACCATTTTCGCATGGGGAGTGCTTATGAAGGGGACCAACGTGAGGACGAAATTGAAAAAAGCTGGGGGTAACTTCCTAAGTCAAATAGAACGAAACAAGCAGCTGTCATCAAGAAGCCTCTCCGAAAGGAAATGAAGGGCGAACGGAAAACCGGGAAAAGGAAGAAAATCAGAGAGGGGGGAAGGCTTCATCAGGGAAGGGTTTTCGTGATCTGGGAACAAATTATATTAATGCAAGACCAGGGGAAATATCTGATTGAACGCCCACAGGTCATTCATAGAGGGATTCAGATACGAATCAGAGAGATTCATACAAGAAAAGACTCCTCGATAAATGTAGCAGTAGTAGGTTTTTGAGAAGGCTAAGAAAAAACAACGGAGGGAGGAAAGACTTAGGAAAAAAGAGGAAAAAAAAGGGCTGCCAAAAAATCGATGAGCTCGGGGACTTGGAAGAGACTAGTAGGAGGAAATAGAGCGCGATGATCTGAAACATCAGAGAAGAAGAAGAAATATTGGGGGGGGAAAAGTGAACAGATTCCGAATAAGACAAAAGGGAAGGGCGACCAGATTCTGGAGGGGGCAGGCTACTTACCTACTTTGGTATGAGTATGTAAGTCCAGAAGAGAGGAGGAGCTTGTAAAGGGGGGTTCGAAGGTAAGGAGGGCGGGCAATCATAAGAGTGGCCCTTGAAGGGAGGGCCCTTTTTCATAAGAAACCGGGCTACATGGCAGGGTAACACGAGTTTGGAGGGGAGCGAGGGGGCGGCATAATCTTGTAAATGAGCCTTTCGCCAATATCGTCGTAGGGGAAGTAAGAAGGCATTGGTTCGAAAAAAAGGAAAGGGGGCGATTTAATGAAAAAAAAACGCCGGGCGGAAAAAGAGGAAAAAAAAAGGTGAGAGGTAACTACAGGGTCGCGTCAAGGTCCCGGACACCCTTCTAATTACCTCAGAAAGACTTTTAAAAGGGGAGCAGGCCACTGAAAGGGGAGGAGGGTGATGTCATGTGAAAGGACGGGGAAAATTGGCAGATTTTTAAGGACGAAGGGTTCTGAATACACTGAAAAAGGGAAGAAACGATTCGAGGGGGACCCCCGGTTTGGAATTCGGGATTCTAAAAGGGGCAGATTATTCCGTGCCTTAAATCGATCCTACAAAACAGACAGAAACATGTGACCGGGGGCCGAAAGACATAAAAATCAGTGGGAGGGGGAACGAATTTTTTACGTGGTTATGCTCACAGGAGTGTGTCAAAAAATATCATCATGGGGGGGAAACTAGAAGATACGAAGTCCCTAAAAGGTCGAGTTCAAAGAAACGCAAGATAACTTCAGGTAAATTGGACCCCTTCAAAAGAGAATCGGGAGAAAAAATGAGGGGAACAAGGACGAAGCTCGGAAAAAAAAGAACTGGGGGGGGGAAGATCCAAAAAATGAAGAGGACATACTTCTTCCATAAGTGAAAAAAAACCCGATGAGGAGAAGAATAGAGGTTAAAGGGTAATAAACAGAAAGAGACCAGCCATCTAAGAACTCTTGCTCGTGATGAGACATAAGCAACTAAGATTATATTACTAAAAATTTGTGAAAACCAAATCCAACTCGGAAGGCCCAAGGGGGGAAGAGTACAGACCAAGTTGGAAAAGGAAATGGGGGGGATGACACACGACCACGGGAGTGAAACATAAGAAACAGACCCTTATCTTATCCGATGGGAACGCCATTTCCCCAGAGCGTTGGGAGGAAAGAAAATAAAAAAAGGGAGAACCGGAAAAGGCATTTCAAGATGTCTGTGGTTCATCAAGAGGGGATCGGTACAAGATGGGGGTCTCAATATTGGTCAGGGGGGGAGGACTTTTGGGATGGGGGAAGAAAATATGTTGGCTGGGAAAGAAGGGGAGCATTCAGAGGCGCTCAGTCTATTTCCAAAGTAAGAAAGAGGCGTTTGAAGGGGTATAATTGGAACCGCTTGGGAAAAGGTCCACGAAGGAAAGCTGATCGGGGGAAAGGGGGGGGAAAACGCGTCGTATAGAGCTTTCCGAAAAGTCAGAACTCGGATGCGATCGCAAAAAGGTACGTGGACGAGACCGAGAAAATTGCAGAAAAAAAAAAACCCGACGGCACTGCACAAGGGACCGGTAACCAAGGGTCATTTCACACGATCGAAGCTTGATTGTTTAGTGCCTTAAAGGAGAGGGAGGAGGAGAGAAATCGTGTTGTAAAAAAGAAAGAAACATTACGACGACGCCTAAAAATTTGACCAATTCACCAGGGAAACTAAAACGGCCTACATAACCACTAAAAAAGAAAGTTCACGAGAAAAAAGGATCTGCGAAGAAGGGGAAAAACAAACTTGCGACAAATGTTATC
>Ga0179593_1410911_pt1 | contig 14375 bp, 16 predicted proteins | sample CZODoug2_1_08_16_FD_185931 | JGI IMG/M metagenome (GOLD analysis project Ga0179593, IMG submission 185931) | Vadose zone soil fungal communities from Angelo Coast Range Reserve, California, USA - CZODoug2_1_08_16fungal (PacBio error correction) | ecosystem: Environmental > Terrestrial > Soil >...
CAGTCCAACTTCGGCGAGCTTAGTAAAGAAGCAAACGTACCAAGGAGTCGCTGCACGTGGCCATCACACTGACCGGGGGATAAAGAGGACAAAAGCAACGGTAAGAAGACTCATGACTAAAGGGGACTAAATGGTCGGGGCCGTCGATGAGCGTTGCCCCCTCGGTAGGACCCGGGTATGGTGCCACATTTCAAGCAACAGCAGGGTGGGACCAAGGATAGAAAAGGAGATCGGGGGACGTGTTACACGCCTAATAGTAGCAAAGATTAAAAGATCTACTAGGAGAACACGTCATTTGACCAATAGTGTCCGAGTATAGGGACGAATTGTGCGTGCGTTTTGTCAAGGAAGTCCCTACAAAAGCCACTTATGTGGGCGTCGCAAAGACCTGAAAAAAAAAGAAGGGGTAAGGCAGGGGAAAAAAGAGAAAAAATACACAGAGGAGGCCGGGGGAGGGAGGACTGCGTCCAGTAGATAGCGGTTGCCGGCCCAAGGTGGTAGAGGGAACAAAGGGGAGAAGGCAGAAAGAAGAGTTTGGGAGCGAAGAAAGGACTCTGCGACGAGCAGGGCTTGTAAAGTATTATCCAGGCCCGGCGGGGGAAAGAGAAGGAATCAGAGAAGGATGAGGATCGTACCGACCTCCAACGACAGATCGGGGGTGGACGGTAGATAAAGAGGCGGCCAAAATGGTGCCCGGATGAGATGGCGATCTGCCAACAAGAGGACTCAGAAGAAAAAGTGGGTTTCTAAAAGGACCAACCTCGTCCAGGCCCTCCCAAGGTGGGGAAGGAACGACGATAGTTCACCATACGGTCCATTGTTCCAGGTGCACTCCCAAAGGGGTCGATCAAAAACTAGGATAGTAAGGAGAAAGCAATTCACCGGGCCTGGGCAAGAGTGGCAACACGGAAAAACAGAACACACGGCGCAGCTAAAAAAATTCCGCGCACTCATCAACGTTTCAGACAACACTCGGAAAAAAAGAAAGAGGAAGCATACCGGGGGTGAGGGGTTGAGACGGGAAAGGGGAGTATGAAAGCCGCCTCATGGCGACTGCCAGAACGGCGGATGGGGAATGCGGCGGGAGGGTAGAGTTGCTACTAGGAGACGTAGGAGCAAAAAGACGGAACGACATCGGTGTTAGGTTCGAAAAAGGACTGGGGGCTCACACCGGAGTGCCTGCCACCTGGGAGGAAGGTAGAGGGGGTCGGGAGCGGGAGGGTGGGAGAGCAGGCGGGGGGGAAGAAGTGGAGGGGAGACTTGGGAAGTTTTTTGACCAGGGGACTGAAGGCCAGCACTGTACAAAGAGTATCGTGTCGAAATGACAAGCAGTAGAAGCAAACATCTGTGGAGGGTAGACCTTGCGAAAAAAGTGAATGAAAAGAATCATAAAGGACTTTAAACTGGGGGGGAAAAGTGTCTAAAGGATACCCGGGGGTGAAGATGTCTGGTGAGGACCGGGGACTCGGTGAAAAACTATAGGATCATACCTGGAAGGAAGTAGCCATGGGCTGCGCAAACAACAAAAAGAGCGGAGATTGGGCGCGTGGGGATTGAGTAGATAGCTTGTGGCTAACCCGCCCTCAGGTAGGGTATTTAATGGGTAAGAGCAGCGGGTTCTGGGTGTGTTTTGAGAACAGAGCTCCAGCCGCGGGATTGGGGATGCCAAGGACTAGATCGTCTCGAGAGGGCGTAGCCAAACGTTCCGGTGGCAGGTCAGGTGGGGAGACGGGAGGGGGCTGGTCTTCAAGGAAGCGGCGAGACGAGACCGCGAGCTGGGTAGGGGGGGGACGTGCCGGAGGGCACGACAAAGGCGATAATACGCAAATATAATACGAATATCAAAGACACGCTCCCTGCCTGGGTGGGGCTAAGGCCGTCCGTCCCGGGGGGAAAAAGAGCAATCAGAAAAACTTCGCCAGGTGTGCGCCAGGTGGGGCGGGGCAAGTAATTTGGGAAGATCGGGGAACATGATGCCTCCCAGACAAAACTGTGATGAGTAAAAAAAGAAAAGGATATATCATACAGTTGCAGAACCCGCTGGCCGGCGCTCACCTACATGACCTGGAGAATGGGGGAAGGTCTTTCCTTCTTAAGTTCGTGAAATAGGACGCGAAGGGGCGGGCAGTGGACTTGATGTAGGGAGAAACTGTCGAAAATGAATCGCGGTATCCGGCGCTCGCGAAAGTAAAGGGTGAAAGAGTGGCGCCAGGAGAGAAGGAAGGACCTAATCCGTGGGTGTGCTCGCCAGCGGAAGCTCGTGTGTACCGAACAAGGAAAAGTAGTAACCATCTCTTCATCGGCCAGACCTCTGACCGGTTCGTGTTCAATTAAGGAAACGGCTGCGGGGACTCCACGCATCAAAAAAGAACGACTAGAGCCGGCAGAAGACCGCGCCAGGCCAGGGCGAGGGAGGAGGTTGAGGGAAAAAACCATAAGAAGAGCACTTGAGCCGGGGAGACGGTCGCCGAGGAGACCAGGGTCAAGAAGAACATTAAAGAGGCGAAAGCATGATAATGGAAGCACCGGCTCGGTCATAAGTCCCCGCAGGGGGAGAAAGGAGGTTGGGGTTGAAATAACACATCTGCCTTCTCTCCCGTCCCAATGACGAAGACACGGGCAGTGGCACCAGGAGGCTACTTGCGCTCCAGAGAACCAAGGCGAGTGTCTCGACTAAAGGGGGGAGGGTGTGACTCTGGGGGTCAAGGAGGGACCGGTTCGCGCCGGTAGGGGGACGCAGAGTCTTAAAAAAAGACGCCCATGGACACTTCTAGCTGTACAAATAAAAGTCAGGGACGAGTCGGGTGGCGCGGGAAGGAGGAGGGAGAAAGTACGGGGTGGCGGGTGACGCGCCGAAAATAGGTCTAACCCTTCCAGAGAAAAGGGATTATCTCTGTAGAGCGTGCGACCGTCGGCGTGTCGCCTGCATTAAAAAAAAAGAGTGGGGACGCTTGTTGAGGGCTTTCCCATGGAAAAAGGAACGGCGAAATAAGGAGAAGAGAGCCCTTCCTCCGGGCTCGAGTCTCTTCGAAGTGGTGAACTAGTGAAAGCGGGAAGTTCAAAAAAGAAAAAAACGGGGACGTGCTTTCGCACCTTCGGAGAGTACGGAGGGGAGGAATGTCAGACGACTCTAGGTGCCATTGGCGCCTCCTTTCGGATAGGCGGGACAGGTAGGAAATGTTAGATGAGGGAGAGCTGAATCTGAGAACAAAAAGGAATGGAAAACTCTAGGGACTAGCCCCGCCGTGCCGATCAATTTCAACAAGGAACCCTGCTCTAAAGCGGGGGAATTCAGAAGGAGAAAGAGTCGCGGTCAAGAAAAGCCTGCGTCCTGTGATTGGGGTTAAAAAGGCAAGGGGCGACTGGGGGCCCGTGCCGCGAATCGCTGGCCGCAGGACAGACTCCTCTGAGGGGGATCAAATCCGTGGAAGAGGAGAAAGGCGGAGCTCCTGGAAAGATAACTTGGACTGGGTAGGGAAGGAACTAATTAACGAGAAGGTGAATGGCGACTACCTGCTCAAGCCGGCGCACTGCTCTGATGACCTCCTGAAGAGAATAATCGTCCTGGTTTCGGGGACTACGGAGGAGGTTCTAAACGTCTAGCTGCGGGGACGCAGATCCAATTGGCCTGGGCTTTCAAGGGGTAAAGAGAGAAGTGACGACGTGTGGTGGCACGGGATTCGCCGCCATGACCGACGATTAGTAGAGTAATTGACAAGAATCGGGCCCTTATGCTGTGGCCCTTGGTCTGACAGGTGAAGGGTTCCACTCTCGACTGGTGTGTCGAGGAAGAAGTCATGAAGGCTTGAGGGGAAAAGCTCTCGGGAGGCCTCACATAGGGCACAAGCTTCTTGCCGTCGACAAACGGCTAAGGGGACATAGTGTTGGAGGGTGATGAATGCACATTGCGGGAGTTCGAGTGAAGGAGGGACATGACGCAATGAATGATCTCGCCGGCTGGGCGGCGCTGGGGCTGCTGGGGGTGGCTATTGGGGGGAAGAGGGAGAAAGAAGGCCAGCGGGGCCAGGTAGCTCATCAGGGGGCCGTGAGGGAAATGAGGGGCTCACCTCGTGAAGATGAACCCTAAAAATGCTCCATCTCCAGAACCGGGCTAAGAGGAACGAAATCTGGGTGGATTCTCGAAGCGTAAGGGGCGGAGTAGTCTGAGAAAGGAAAAGGGGGAGCGACTAGTTCAAGGGGAATCGGGCAAAACCCACCATGGGGAAGGGGACGGGTGGGGTACGGGGGACGGGGTGGGTGAGAAAATCTACCGTGCGGGTGGGATCTTAACTGTGCTGAGAGGGGAAATTGGCGAGGCGAGGGATCATAGACGAGACTACAGGAAAAAGGGGAGGGGGTAAGAAAGCAGAAAACGCCAGCATGCAGAGAAGGAAGAAGAATCCACTAGTTCTATTGAGTAACGTCGCGAAAAAAGACACCGATGGGGCCCCTTGTCTTGAACAAAGAAGGGAATAACGAAGGGGAATCTGGATCCCTTTGGGAAAAGATCATGCCTCTGAGGTGCGGGAGGTGGAAGAGAGATCCTGGGGCGCACGCCATGGGTGCGAGGTAAAATGAATAACAAGGATTCGCGAGCGGGTAAACGGTGATCAAGGAACTGAATTTAGCATTGCAAGGGCACTGGCCAGCGTACGGACTATCTGGGCGGCGTATTCTAGAGAGAAAATAGTCAAAGGAAAAGGCAGCAAAATGCGGAAAAAACGAGCGTCGAGACTATAAAGGAGAAAGAAGAGAGATTCAAATAAGGGTCGCCCTAGTGCTGAAAGTGATTGAGAGTAGGGCTACGTCCAGCATTTTGAGGACATTGTAGCTCCACGGAGGGAGAGCAGGCTGGGTCAAAAGAGAGGGGCATGAGCGGCTCACATTGGAATCGGAAAAAAGAAAAGGAAAAGCATCATCCCGTATGAATCTCTCGCACGAGCACCTAAATGGCATGGAGGGCGAGAGCGTGCAACGCGGAGATAAGAATGGGGAGGGGACCGGCGCAAGTTACAGCAAGAGGAGAATGGGACAGCGTCAGTAGGATACTACCTGTGTTGAACCCGATATTAAAACAAATGAAGACTCGAATGCTTGTGGCATCAAGTCACGCAAAGTTGCAAGTCTAGAGGGGGAAGGAGGGGTGGCCGACTGTGTGGGCGCCGGGGAAAGCGCACAGCTTTCTCATAGGTAGGAGACTCTCTCCCCAAGGAAAGTCTTCCGTGAAAATGAAGAAAAACAAGAGACGGAGATCGTGTCGGACAGATCGCGGGTACGGTAAATGGAAGAGGACAAAAAGGGGAAGTAATATCATACAGGGGGAGTGGGTAGATCATCTCGTGCCGCCAGACGAGAGCAGGACTGGGAGGGGAGAAAGAAAAAAAGCAAAAACTGCTTGTCACCCCAGGACTGGCTGAGGGAAAAAGAGGGGGATCTAACGCGCGGACGCTCATACAACGTGCCAAGCTTTAACAATAAATATGGAAGAATGGTGAAAAAAAAATGGCGACAGGATGTGGACGAAGATCATGGGGAAGCGCGCGGGGCAGGCGCGGGAAGAAGGATGGTGGGTGGTCCCTCGGGACGCCTGGAGAGGAAGTCATACCCAGTGAGGCCAAAAGAAAAAGCTGGGAAAAATTCCGGCAAGGGAAAGAGAAACCGGAGAAGGCTCGGGTAAGCAGCAGGGACGGTCCTGGCAGCCAAATGAAACAGCGTAGAGGTAATGCCGGGGAAAAGACGCTCTCGGAGCGAAAGAAAGCGAGCACACCTGCGTTGAAGGGGGAGAGTAAGAAGTCGGGGGATTGGAGTAAAGAAAAACATGGTCTCACAGAAACCTCGCGGGAGGGAAGGTCCGCAGTAAGGGCCTCACACAACCAAGGAAGAAAAAAATAACTGCACAAGGGACGCTTCCCTACGAGCGATAGGGAAATTTTCCGCGTACCAACATGGAGAGAGAAAGGGAGACTGTGAGGGTGGCAGACAGGCTGGAGCAGAGTAGTCTTAAAACTTTTTTTCCAGAGGAAAGAATGACAAAGGGAAGGACAGGTAGTGTCAGAGGCGGCTGTCCTCGAATTCCGTCATGAAGAAGGACGGAGGAAAAAGAGTGAGTAAAGGATATCGCTAAGAGAAAAGGGGGAAAGGGCGAAGATCACCGTGTGAGAAAAAAGAGTAGAGAAAAACGGGAAGACTCAACGCTTGGACTTAACGAGGAAATGTCGCGAAACCATAGAGAATTTACGAGAGGGGAGTAGAGAGGGTTCGAAAAAAGAGGAATCAGCAGATTGAAAGAAGAATGCGCTTTGCCAGGGGTTACATCCATCTTCAACCCAGGGGTGGCCAAAGTCTAAAGGAACTCAGCTCCTTGGGAGAAGAGAACCAGGACTGTCCCGGCCATGCGGGCAAGGGGTGTAGAGACTGTACCGAAAAGGGAAAAGACGCGCTGGATGAGGGTCGCAACCAGGGGGGGAGGGATCACTATTAAAAATAAATAAGATAGACAAAGACCAAACTCATACTTTCCACCTGCCCGGACGAGGAACTTGTAAAAGGAAGAGCCCACGGGCAAAGAGATCAAAAAAAAGATCCAGTTCTCGCGCCAGGGGCCTGGCACGGCTATGGGGGACGCGAAATGATATAGCGTCTCACAAAAAAAAAGAGAAATTAGGGAAAAGGAAAGGATTGAGCCCATCGCTTCCAGTGGCACCTAAGGAAGCAACAGTGACAGAACTGCACCGCAAAGGGAGAAGGGGTGCTTATGAAATCTTCGCAGAAGGGGGCCGATGGGGCAGCTACATACCGACTATAATGGAGAGGGGAGGTCATGTGGCAATATCGGAGGACATAGGGATGAATGCAAGTGCTCGGCCCCCCTGGCGTAGGAAAATAATGAAATCTCGCTTGCGAAGAAAAGGATCACTCGGCGCGACGCAAGCGGACCGCATGAAAAGGCTGAAGCCCTGTTTGGGGGGCGGGAAAAAAAGGTCCTGTCTAGAAGATAGAGACTCACAGGGGGACCAGGAGGCCAAAACCGCCCGGGGCGGTGGTGGGAAAAGCCGAAACAAGCGCATCTCTTCATAAAAAGGACGCTTGGTAAGAGAGGAGGGGAGTGTTATCCAAGCTGAGGATAAAAGGAGAAAGACCTCATCGCCAAGTTGGGAGAGACGGAGCTCAAGAGCTCGTGTCCTGCCAGGTAGACTCGAGGTGAGCTGTGCACCAAATAGAAAAGATGTATCGTGAGCGCCTCTCCCCTTTTTCAAGAATGAAGAGGTCTCTTCCTGGAGGATAAAAGAAAAGTCTACGGGAGTGGCTAGAAGGGCAGTGTACAGCTGCTCCGCTCCAGGGGATTGTAAGGGAAGCCGAGGCCAAAAGAGGAAGGAAGCTGCATCCGTCCGGGCGGAAAATATCCAGAAAAGAACAGAAGTAGGAGAGAACATGTGGGCGGAAAAGGGCTTAGAGATCACCGGGCGTCAAAGTCACAGGGGTTGATACCATGCTTGCTAGGAGTAGGAATTTCTCAGAAGGCAGGACGATACAACTGCAGACTGTATGTCCCTGATAGAACCTAGCTAAGAGGGGTTAGAAAAAACTATTGGGATGGGAAAACCGTCCCCCGGCACGTAATAAAGAACGGGTAAAAGGAGAAATACTAAACCACTAGGGTAGAAGGCAAAAAGTGAGGTTCTGGTGTGCACGTACGAGCGGAGTCCAGCAACTTACTGAAACTCAAATGGCCTGAAAATCAATTAGCAACAAGGCGAGCGGGATGGCCATGTTCATGATCGGGGAAAGTCCAATGATAGGCTACAGAAGAAGGGCGGGCTTGTCGACAGGGTCACTTGGGGACTGGCTCAAACAACTTAAAGTGGTGGGGTCCCGGTTCACCTGGCTGAAAGGGGAAGGCAAAGACCTGCGGCCGGCAAGTTCTAAACTACAAAGGAGCCGATGGAATGAACGGGTCCAATCCGCAACACTCCAAAACGACGAAAGGGGGAAACACTCCGAAGAGACCGGCTATCCGATCTGTCTCCGAGGACATGAAGACGTGTACTAGGAATACACCGGAGAGGGGAGCCTTCGAATTGACAATAAGGAAAAAACTGGATCAGCTTACCTAACTGTAAAGAGAGGACAGAGAGCAAGAGGTGACGATACCAACAGAGCGCTCATCCCTCTGCCTGCTGGCCATGCTGGTTCCGAAAAGCCATTTCAGAGAGCCACTTAAGGGGGGGGAAGGAGAAGCGCCCGCGCTCCCCTGCACCTAGGATGGATGCACATAGGAAGAAGAGAGCCTTTTCAGGAGAGGAAAAGGAGGACCCATGCAAGAACATGCCATGACTGCCAGTAGGAATAATTAGAACAGAACACCTTAGTAAACTGGGAGGGCCAATCTACTCCGGTCAAGCAAAGGAGGCGGCGAAAAAGGCAGTGAGTAGGGAAGGCGGGGAAAGGGACAAGAAAGATAGTAAAGTGTCTTCTGCAGTGTTCTTACAAAGGAGGAGAATACGGACTTCGTGAAAAAAGGCCATTGATGGGAAAGCTTGAAACAGCGTGGCTCCTCACCGACCGGTGGGACACTAATTAGGGAAGAAGAAACTCCGTGTGAACGCGCCTAGCTTCTCGGAAATTTCTTCGAGGAATGGTGGTTTTCAATTGGAAGGCTTCTGGAAACTTACGAGACGCTCCATGATGGAGGGGCAATCCGTCACGCGTCCCGAAGCATCACGTTCATAGGACAAAGGACTATCCTAAGGGTCCGACAGTGCCGAAAAGAGTGATCTTCGAACTCGTTTCGTCGACTCTAGGCATAAAAAGGATAGAAATCCGAGAAACGATCACGCTGACGCTGTATTCACGGGGGAGAATCGGGGAGAGTCGGCCGGCTCCGATACAACCCCGAGAGGGCGGGAAAGGGAATTGCAGTAGGGCATCATTTAAGGCACGTGCATAGGTTCTCACAAGAGGGGGAAGGAGAAAGAGGAGATAATCCCATCACAGACCTGGCGAACGGGAGACCCTGCTAGGGCGAGAAGAGACTACAGGGGATAAACGAGTCTGATATCGGCGTGCTTTACGGGATAAAGATCTTAATAAAGGGGGAGCAGAGGGGGCCGGAACCACAGGGGAGAAGGGGGGTAGTACGCGCGCGCGCACCGCCAACGCGGGTCGTCACGCAACTTAGGGAGAAGGAAGTGGCGAGTAACATGCTGCTGCTGGAGCCTCTATCTCACAGAAAAAAAGAGTAACATAGAGGGAGTGCGAGCTCCGCACGCAGAGTTTAGCAAAAAGTAGAAGACAGACACCGCGGTACGATATTACAAGAAACGAAAAACAAAATTTGGAAAAGGGGATTCCCACCATATGAGGCAAGACTATCGTGAGACCCGAAGGGAATCAGACTAAAGGCCTTCGAGTCAAAACCTATCCAAAGGGCATCCATGAGGGAGAAAGGGGTCTTTAGCGAAGTAAGAGGACGTGAGTCCAAGGGGGAGGGAAGAAAGTATTTAAAATTAAAATCCCAGCACTTAACAAAGTTGCCCGGGAAGGCCTCTCGTGCGTGACAATGTAAAAAAAAGGGACCATGTATGAACGAAAGCAGATACCCAAAAGTTGCGGTACACAAGCTCACGAAAGAGGCGAGAGAGTTAAAGGAAAAGAAAAAAAAGCCACTCGGATGCTCGAAACTAACGAAAAGGAGAGCTCAGATCGTCACGTAGACGGGGCGGCCCGGCACAACAGATGGGTGACGAGAAAAAGCGGCGAGCGTCTGGCACCAGCAGGGCAATGAGTCGAAGCACAAAAAAGAAAAAAAAAAAAACCAAGCCCAGCGTGGGCACCTGACACACATGCATCAGTAAACATCAAATAAAAAACAGCTCACTCGGGAAAAACACCAACCTCTGCGGGGCGGAGGGCGGAGAAGATCGTGAAAAAGGGGGGGTCTATGAAAAGGTGACCCATTGAAACACGTGAAGGGTGGCGACAAGGAGATCGAGGGGTGAGGGAAACGAGAGGGAACCAGTAAAAGGATCTGAACTGAGGTCTCAAGCCGAAGGGGCCGCTGAGCCTTGAAAGAGGGGAGGAAAATTGCCAGATGAAAAAGGGCTCCGAATGTCCGGGGACGGTTCCAAACAGAGAGTCTGATGAGCAAGGTCACAGTATCTCCTACCAGTAAAGAAAGAAAGAAAAGCCCATCCAAGAAAGGAGAAGAAGAAGAGTCTCCAGGCGATCGTCGATACCTGCCAACGCTCTGGGAAGAGAAAAGTGAACGGAATGAATACAAGCGTGGTCGTGCTCCTTGTAGGACACTGCAAAAGAAGAGAGAAGAAGAAGTCCTGTCGAAGATGACGCCGGGAAGGAAACTCTAATAAAGGACTTAGAGAGGAGTGATCCGGACACTCGGAGGAGCCTAAGAGTGAGAGAGAGCCGACGTGTCCAAAGAGATTCACCGGTGGCACCTGCGAAAAATTAATAGGAAAAACAACTGGATGACAAGTACAAAGGTGTCCGAAAAAGGTTGGCCGCCAGCCGAACAACGTCATAAAAGGGACCCCACACACATCCTGTGAGTAAGGCGAGAGAAGGATAACGTCGGAAAAAAAGGGAAGGAAAGATGCGGCGTCGGTCGAGGCCCGGAGAGAAGGAAGAGTCGTGCAAGCAGGCAGGTGCACGAGCCAGCAGGGGACACGAACAAAGAAAAAAAAGGATAAAGGGTACTGCCGATACAGAGCGAGAAGTCGCGCGTAGAGTGAAGAGGAAGATCGAAAGAGGGGGGGGGAAAGGGGGTGATACCTGGGCGTGGGCAGTGCAACTGCCCCGCCATTGTTCCAAAGTCGGCTAAAACGGAGAGGAGGTAGGACATTTAACGTAGAGTAGAGCCATCACAAAAAAAGTCATCGTGAAGAAAAGGGAAGGGCAAACCCACGCCGCTCGATGGATAAAAAATGGTAGCGCAGGGGAACGAGCGAACTAGAGGGTGTGCGAGCAAAGGACGCGTTAGAAGGAGTCTAGTTGCAGTGGCGCGCACTTCGTCGAAGAGGGGAACGCCAAGAGGAGGGAGAAGAAAAAGGGGACAAAACACGCTGCAGAACGGGCAAGCACTAAGGAGAAGGGTCGGAGCGATCCGGATCCCAATTGTATGATGAGTAACAGCGACGGGAAAGTGTCTCTAGGGGATGGGCGAATCTTCTCAAACAGGGGGGTGTCTATCGGAGGGGGGGAGAAAAGATCGACGATAGGATACATTGGGGTGACTAGAGAGGAAAAAAACAAAACGCTCTCTGCGAGGGGCGGAATGACGGGGGGAGAAGAAGAACGTGGGTCGCTCAGGCAATGTAGCAGAAAGCGGATTGACTAAGAATAGAGTTAGTGGGAAATGTGGGGAAACCGATTGGCGAGGACGAGGCCAATACCTTGTGAGTTAAAAGTAACTAGGATGTCGGTAGCGGAGCAATGACACAACGTTTGAGTAGAAAACACCGGATGGGAAGGGGGTCATGCTGTATGAGTCCAGACGAGGGAAGAGTGATGGCCATGGAGAAGACATCGAGCGCAGGACCAGGGAGGAGAGGGGGGAGGGAGGGGTCGTACAGCAAGGGGATGCGTAGCAAGATCATGAAAGTGGAGGGTCGGGGGCGATCCCAGCAGAAGTATGTATAATGCCTCGTCTCGTGAGATGAGAGCACGGGAACGAAGATCGCGCGCCAACTAGCAAGTGATCTGCCACCTGGTAAGGGGAGTAGGAAGTCTCTCGGGTTGCTCGGATGGCCTAAGGGATGACACCGTGAAATCGCGTGGGCCGGGGTACATGGGACAATCTGATGGCAGAATAATCGATTTGTAAGGAGCAAGTCACAGGACTATCATGGAAAGAGGCGGCAAAAAAAAAGCGAGGAAGAACAAAAAGGGGGAAAATGGCGTCCAGCCAGGAGGAGGGGAGTAGGGCCGGCGACCTGACTCGGACTAGGGCTGACGAGGAGAACAGGGGGAGGGGGACTGCTGAGTTTACAGATGAGGCAGGAGATGATAGGAGTCAGGAAACAACCCTCCAAGAGCGGGGAAACCGCTGGGAGCCCTCTCTTCTGTAGAACAACCCCTAGGCGAGAGAGTTTCGCCGCCAGAGTACGGAAATCAGGGGATGGCCTCGCCAGGGGCCGCTAGAGAACGGAGGGTGTTGTCAAGGGGGGGAAAAAACGCCAGGCTGAGATCGGCCACGTTTTTTTGAGTACAAACAGAACGTTCATCATAAATCTCTTCAATCGGGAGTCAACGACCTGAGAGACAGTGGACTTTTGAAAAGATGACAGAAAAAAAGCACCACATAAGCCGAAGGTGGAGCTGACTACGCAATGGCCTCGTCCTGCCATGTAGCCTCGTAGCAGTCGTGTAGGGTAAAAAGAAAATAAGAAGGTCGCAAAGCCCTGGTAGCTCGCGCCGTCTCCACTTTTTCAAGGGGGGGGGGACGCCGGGGAGAGAACGTAAGTTAAGAAGGGCCAAAGCTATGGCTCGACGGGTGGCAGTCGCGCTCGGCTGCCATTGCTCTCTCGAAAAAGGAAGGCCTGAAGGAAGAAGCAGGCGCCTGAGAGCACACCAAGACCATCTACGAAGATGGTCGGGAGCCTCAAGGGTGGACACTGGAAAAAAGTGGGATGTTTTTGGCTGCATGCTAGGCTTCGGTAAGGGAAAGCAAAAAAATACCGGGTGGCCCGAGGATGGGGCATCTTCGTCGCGCATCTCCCTACGTAGAAAGGGACTAGCGAGAGAACTGGACTCTGGGGAGGGAGGAAAAAGAGCTCTTTGACACCATTAACACCGACGTCGCCCTCGAACCCAGGTGTAACGATGCTGTCGAAGAAAACGGTCGTAACTACGACTTTCTCGGGTCCAGGAGGGCTCGCTCGGGATTGTCTTGCCCGTGGTGGCGGAAGGAAACAATAAATCTGCTTCATAAGATCGAAGAAACTTATCCGGGCTCGACCGGCGAGGCGGAATCGTGTGAAGAGGGTCATATAGGGCCTTCAGGAAGGGTCTGGACGGAAGCGCGGAACCGACCCACGGGGAGGAGGGGGCTTCAGAGATGGAAGATCTGGTAATTAAGAGTACAGTCACTTACAGAAGCCGGCATCGTGAGGGGAACGGCGGTTCTGGTGCCGCCCGATCTTGTACGTAGGAGGAGGGTGCAACGAAAGAGTAGGGTAGACAAGGGCTGAGGAAGAGTGAACTACTCCCGAAGGCTGGGCATCTGCTACGGACATGATCTCATAGAGGAGTGGCAAGACCAATCTCGACTTCTCTGCGATTGGTACCCTGCTCCTGCTGTTCCTCTGCAATTAGAGGAAAAGGACTCTATCGCAGGGGCCTCCGCGCTCACCTCGTGGGAAAAAGAATGGCCCGAAGATTCTGCCTTTGTCAGGACTGACTGGCAGAGTGGGCGGAACGACTGAGGACTCCGTCGTGGGGTAGTCAAACGAGAAACAACAGTCTTAATATACGGTCTGCAGCAGCGGGAAAAACTTGAAGGGGGGGGAGGAAGGAAACAGGCCTTCGGAGGATACGATCCGGAATCATTGGCAGAAATGAGAGGAAGGGATCGACCCCCGGCCGCATCTCGGGGGCAAACTGGGTAGTCCAAAAGTACCTTGTTCTTAAACTTTGCAAAAAAAAGATCAAATACCGTCGGTGGGAACTTGGCTCGTAGCAGAAACGTTACCTAAGGCTCCTGAAGGTGAGCTGCCTCTCAAGGTGTGACTCTGGGGGGGGGAAGGGAAAGTTCGTCGGATGGCATGGCCACGGAGAGAGAAGCCAGCCTGCTCTTGCCACCTTCACGAAGGGTGTCAGAAGTGTTAGAACTGTCGCGGCGGAGACTTTCTAATGGAAAAAGAGTGGGGAGAACCGGACCAGAAAAAAAAAGAAAAAAAGAAACCACCAGAAGAAAGGGAAAGAGAAAGAGGTCTTCAAATTAAAAAGGGACTGCTTCAATAACGCTTCGTTCTTGAGGAGATGAAGGGCTGTGTAGGAAACCGTAGTTCTTTCTGGAGACGTATGTCGGCTGGTGGATACTCGCAAAGGACCGATTGCCGACTCAAGGGAAATTCAACGGAAAATGTCAAGAGAAAGGTTTCCCGAGGGGAGAAAAAAGTAAATGGGTGGAATCGGCTTAAATAAAGAGAAGAATTGGTGCGAAGAAGAAGACCGCGGGGATCAAGTTCTCGCCGACAGAAAAGGGGAAAAATCTGATTCTTCTTCAACGCTAAAAAGGATCGTCTCTCATGGAAAAGGCCCAAGGGGGAACCTGGGGTTTTACTGGAAGGCGCGGCTCACAACGAGGTTGGCTCTTCACGCTAAGGGGGCTGTTGCTGTCGAAAATAAAAAGGGGAAGA
>Ga0179593_1454787_pt1 | contig 14375 bp, 22 predicted proteins | sample CZODoug2_1_08_16_FD_185931 | JGI IMG/M metagenome (GOLD analysis project Ga0179593, IMG submission 185931) | Vadose zone soil fungal communities from Angelo Coast Range Reserve, California, USA - CZODoug2_1_08_16fungal (PacBio error correction) | ecosystem: Environmental > Terrestrial > Soil >...
GCTCAAGCCCGGGCAATGGGCGGGGGTTGCAGTGGATTAGGGGGTCAGATGAGAAACGAGAGTCAATGAAAGGACTGAAGGGACAAAGGGGTCATTTCGGGGGACCTCTCCGGAAGATGAAAACGGAAACCGGGGGGGGGGGGACAGTCCCACGAGGTGGAGCCACAGAACCTAACATGGGACAAGGCAGGACTTTCGCTACGAAGAGGGAAGAAAAGAGAAACACGAGGCCGCGAGACCGGGGGGGGGGGCATCAAGAATGAGCAAACCGTCTCCTTGAGACCGTGCGTGAGGGGCGAAAAAAAAAAACCCATGGGGGGAAGACGGCAAATGATTGCAAGTTTGGGAAGGGGTAAGAAATATGGAAAGGCATGAAATGGGTTTACTGGGGGAGACGAGAAGGATGTCCAGGGTGGAGGGGGGGAAATCGCACCATAACGATAACATCAGGCCGCCACATACCATTGGGACAAAATTCGGGGGGGTAAATTTTCATTACGAGGGCCAACACATGGGGTAGAAGAGGGGGGGAGGGGGGGGTGACGAGCGAAAGTGAAGAATGGGTGTCGGAACGAACGGCAAAAAAAAAAAGGGGGGTACTTTATTCTTGGCGACACATTTTACAGGAAGGACTCATGGACAATTCAATCGTAAAAAGTTATAAGTGTTGACACAACGACTTACGGGGAGTGGATAGAGGGTTGATAACATGATCCAGAAAATGCGCAGACAGGAGAACGGGGAAGCTTAAAATTGGGGTGTCTTTCAAAAACACAAGTCCCGAAAAGAGACGCATAAGGAAGCGGGGGGAACGATGGGTGGGAGGGAAAAAAAGGGGTAGGGGCGTATTCACAGAAAACCCATTACGACCAAAGGAGGGACAATAAAGAATCAGGGGAGAGAAAGGAGAGGTGGGAGATAACTTGTCTAAAATCGGGGTTGGAATCAAGGTCACCTAGCCTCGGTCAAAAAAGGGAAGGTAAATGGGGGTCCACAGCTACTTTGGGAAACGGAAAAGGGATGGAGGGGGGGGAAAAAAATACAAAGTCGGCTAAACAAATATCATTTTGGTCGTGGGGGGCAAAAAGAGAAGGAAAAGGGAGGAAGGGGGATCTTAACACGGGGGAAGGACTAAAAATGGAAGAAGAGCTCACGAGGAAAGCCAGCAGAAACTTGATTGCAAAAGTGAAGTCAGGAAAAGATGAAAGAAAGAACATTTGAGCCACCCATAAAACGGGAGCATGGAACGATCTCCGCGTCATTTCAATGCTTTAACTCCCCGGATTGGGGGGAGGAAAAAAAAATGTGTGAAAAAAGGGAAAAGAGGACGGTGGCCAACGGGCAAGGGAAAAAAAGGGTCCAAGGGGCCGGCGATGGCCCATTCGCGCAGTGGGGGTTAAAGGGGGTGGACTTTTAATGTGATGGTGACTGATTGGGGGAGGATGGGAAAGATAGGGGACACATGTAACGAGAATGGGGGGAGAATAAGAAAGGGGAAGTGAGTAAACAAAGTCTTAAGAAGTCTAGTAGAATAAAGATTTACCCGAGAGGGAGGACGAGAAGAAACCCCATGCTTTGACCATACAGAAAAGGAGATCAAGGGAGGAGAGTTGAAGGGGCAAAAATAAATGGGAAAAGCGAAGTATGCTTTTTGGGGGTGGCAAAGGGAAACAAGGGGATAGAAAAGGATGGCAAATAACTATGTTAGAAGGGAAGGGAAAGAGGGAAAGTTTTTGGGAGGGATCACACTTTGAAGAGGGGGGCCTTTTCAAAAGTGAAAGGGAATGGAGTGGGAAAGGGAGGGGGGGAAAAAAAGAAAGGGGCAACACTGCACTGGAAAAGTGGAAATGAATGTCAGCTAGGAAAAGGTGGAGGAAGGGAGGAATTTCCAATTTAAAAGTTGACAAAGGATTTAAAGTAAGGAGTCCTGGGATTTCAAAGAGAAAGGGAAAAAACGTCTGGGGAGGGGGGGGAGAATGGAGGGGGTTTTCAGGGTGGAATCCAAGGGGAGAAGCTCTTATTAGAAACAAACCAATCGGTTAAGGGGGGAGAAAGAATTCGAATCCTCTTGGGAAGTGGACGGGGGGGAACTAATAAGGGATGTATGAAGCTCTAAGGGGGGGGACCTGTTAAAGACCCTTTATCACAGAGGAAGGGGAGAAAGGGAGGGGGGGGAGGGAAAAAAGAGAGAATCCCACTTAGGTTAGTGGGAAACTGCCAGTTCCTATCAGGGAAGGAAAAAAATCCCTGGATAAGCACATCAAAACCTTGACTGGGGAGGTTATCGAAGGAGGGGCCAACCATAACACTGGGGGAAAAGAGGGAAAAATTGAAAGAGCGTCCAGAAGAACAGTGGGGGGGCTTTCACTTAAGTTGAAAGGACTGGGGAAAAGGTGGGTTTTTATACAGAAAGTAAGGATACTGGGTCAATCAACAAAGGTATAGTTAATTACAGACATGACCACTCAGGGGCAGAGGGGGATAAGGAAATCTTGGGGACTGGCAGCTGAAAGAAAACAAAATTTGAGGCTAAGGAGACAATTTTCCGAGGTCAGAGCAGGACCACACCATCCTGAAAGAGTAAAGAAAAGAGGGGGGACCAGGAAAGGTCCAATGTTAAATATCCTTTGATAAACAGGCCAGAAAAGGGAAGAGAACACACACATCAAAAAAACAAAAAAGACGGGAGCAGCACAAAATTTCAGAAAACATGGGAGCTGGTTGACAATGTGGGAATCTGGAACCAAAAAAGTTAAACCCGGGGCACTCCTCTGCGGAGGAAAGGGGACAAAAATAAATGAAAAAGGGCAGTGGGTGAAATGGGCTTTCTGGTTGAAGCAAATAAGGGGTAAAAAAAGACAAGCAACATCATACTACACAGACGAGAAAAAATTCCCTTCAACACCTAACCAGAGAGAGCAAAAAAAAAAGTGAGGGAGGATGAAAGAGGGGCTGGTGGGGAGGAAATGGGGCCGTTCATTCTAGGTCATGAGTTCTTGGGGAGGGTATAGGGGGGAGAATGTTGGGACATCAGATAAAAAGAGGTACTCGGAAAAAGAGGGACGAGGGAGGTAGTTGGGTAAAGCTTAAAGCATGGGGAAGGCCAGTGGTCATCAATGGGAGGGGTCAGAGGAAAAACAGTGGGGGAAAGCAGAAAGGGAAAGTGCCGGGGGGCTAAAAGAAAGAAGGGGGGGGTTTGTGGGGGGAAATGGCTCGATATGGGGGTAGAGATGGGGAGGGGAGTAGGAACAGCTGTCAAAACATCGGGGGGTCAGAGGAAGGAAGAACAAAAGGGGCAAAAGGGGGGAGGGTGGGGTTGTCCTGAGAGTAAGAGGGGTCAAGTTGGAAGAAAGAGCAGGGGGTGGGGTAAACAAGATACGGTTGGGAGCACAGAAGAAAAAGAAGGAGGGGGGGTTCAAATTATTGTCATGCCCGGACGGGGTGGTGTTGTGGCACAAGTGCCTTGCCGAATGAATATAGCAAAAAGGAAACTTCCAGAAACTTCCATAGCAAAAGCCACACTTGGGGCCTTCAGGAGTGAAGAGTGGGCAATGTGCAAACACATGAGAATGGGGGGAAAAGTCCTATCAGAACCAATAAAGAAAAGGGAATGGGGGAAAAAGAAAAGGCCACAAGGGCCTGATGGGGGGGAGAACATGATCTGTTACATGCCGTCTGCAAAGACAAGGGTGAGTATAGGCAAGTATCGCTGCTGAAAGCTTTCTAAAATGTTTAGAAGGAGAAAAAAAAAAAAAGAGCCCAGGAGGAGCGAAGAAGGAACTGAGGGGGAAAATTCTCGCAGATTGATGAAGTAGATCACAAGTAACCAGATTGGTGGAAAGGGAAAAGAGGGAGAGAAAGAAACAGGGGTCCCCGAACCCAGTCGGCACGAATGAAAAAAGAAGTGGGACTTTACTCTTGGGGGTAAAAAAACTATTAAGAAAAGAATTCGGAAAAAATTGGGGACAATGCAGAGGGGGTGAAGGGCAAGACTCCAAAACAAAAGTTTCCGAGAGACTGATCAAAAAGGGGGAGAGAAGGGGTGACAATGTACATAACTCAAACCGACCTAGGAAGGGCAAACAAAAGAAGGTGAGAAAAGAAAAAGGTTTGCGAAATGAAAGGGGGAAAGAAGGACAACCATCAGAAGGGGGATTTCTCGCCAGAAGGCACTCCTTTCTCCGAAAAAAAAAAGCGTAAATATGGGAAGGGAACCATGTGTAAACTGAAAACAAAAGAGCTAAGTGGTGGGAAAGAAGCCAGCTCACGGTGAGGGCAGCGCGAGGAAAAGAGTTGGAAAAAAGTATATTCACTGAAATTGGAATAGTACTGTTAAGGGAGAGGTATTCTCCCCTGGGCTCCTCGTACAGGGTTGGGGGAAGAGAACGGAAACATAAAAAAATATGGGAAACTAAATAAGAAAAAAAAAGAAGATTTGGGCCATAAAATAAAGAACAGGGGGGATCAGGGAATGTGGGGTACATCCTGACCTGAGGGGAAAGGAAAGGGCGGAATCAGAGAAGTACAGAGGGAATGAGGAAGGGGACACGATTCAAGGATATTGGGCAGGGGGGGGAAAGTGATCAATTGACTTTGGGAAAGGGAGATGGGAAAGAAAGTGGGACCAGAGTCTGTCCAAAAGACGCATCGGGACGGGATCTGGAAAATCAAGGAATGAATGCCAGAAATTCATAGATGCAAGAATAAAGGTGTATAGGGTGACAGACATGCGAAGTGTGTGGCAAGAAGGGGGGCAAACAAGAAAGCATCAAGGAAAAAAAAGGAAACCCAAGGTGACATGCCAGTTGTGTAAAAGTGAGGGGGACAGTAAGGAAGGCATCGACAATCAAACTTTCAGCCAAGTTATACGGGGAACACGAAGATCCCCTTCTCATCAAAGTGAGACCCAGGTTCGAATTGTACGGGTACGGAATACGAGAGAAGGGGGAAAAAGCAACAAAAAAATGGAGAAAGATTAAAGAAACTTATATGAGGAGAGGGGCTTGAAATAATAATTGAAAAAGCGGACGCTCATAAAGTGAGGGGGCGCAGGGGGGGTCCATTCTCAACATAGAAACAGAGAAAAAGTTGACTGGTTATCTGTGGGGAACAATTAGAATGGGGAGGATGAGACGTGGTCCCCCGCGGTCAAGCGGCCTCAAAAAAGGTTTCCTTGAAACTAGGGGATCCAAAGACGTGGTGTTTGCAAGGCCGTGATACACCCCTACTGGAAGCTGCCAGGCCTCCTCAGTCACTCAGAAGAGCCATCACTACAATTGTGTGTGAAATGAGAGACACGGGAAAAAACACGCACCATTGCGTAACACGGGATTGGGATTCCCCGAAGGCGGGACCGCGGCTTTTCGAAACCCCATCAACTGGAAGTAGCACTGAAGAACAACGAAGGAAATTTGAAAATTAATATATCAACTGCATCAAAAAAATGCTGAAACGCCTTTGCGACAAAACGGATCATTCAAGAATGGGGGTCAGGGGGATGGCCATCACAACAACTCCCCAGGCAAAAACAAGCCACGGTATCAACAAAAGACGGGAAAGAAGGGGGAATGATGCAGGGTGATTTCAAGAAATGGGGGAAGAAGAGGCTCAAGGACGCTGCGTGGGGAGGGAAGAAAGAAGAGGGGCAATGAGGGGGGAGTGGGGGGGGGGGGGAAAAGAAGAGGTGTTCGGCAGCTGGCAAAATAGGGGGCGTGGAGGGGAAGTCGGGAGGCCTCGGGGTGGACAGGTCGGAGGGGATGTCAGGGGAAAATCTCAGTGGGTTAGACAATTGCCTCACCGCTGGAAAACCGAAAATGGCGACTCGCAGAAAACGGGGGGGGGGAGGGGAAAAGAGAGAGAGAGACGGACATGGGGGGGCAGGGGGGATGATGAAGGGGTCACGCTTATGAACGAGAATTTACAATGACGCAGGGAGGACTGGAAGTCGAGCGAAGGAACGGTCAAGGAAAACCCGGACCCTCGTTGCCCATCTTCAATAAAAGAAAAGGGGGAGGCCCCAAGACGAAGGGAAAATATATCTCTAAGAAAAAGCGGCCTCCAGGATTAGACGACCAGACCAAGTAAAGACACTTCCTCAATTGCCCCGTGATTCAAACCCCCGAGGGAGCAAGGGGGGGGGGCGGTGATGGGGCGAAGACCCCTAGGGAAGAGGCGCAAAAGGAAAAAAGATGATTAGGAAACGTCAAAGAGTTGCCTTGGAGCGAAGAGAGGCAGGGTTGCGGGGGAATCTCCAATCCACGGTCCGACAGGCAAAAGCATAACGATCAGAGGGTTGCAAAAGGGTGCGTGGTGGGGCACGGGGAGGTCAGGGAAGGAAAAAAATGGGGTAGAGGAGGGAGGCTTGTGTATCGGAATCTTCATGCATATGGGGTCGGGAAAGGCCGACCACAAACATGAGGGATGCGGGACATGAACAAGGGGAGGCAAGGACGGGACGCATGGTACAAGCGGCCTCTCACACAGAAGGGAGGGGAAAACACTACCCATTATACTTAAAACGGGTATAGATGGGGAAAGGCACATGCGACCACACAGGACGCCAAGAACGGGGAAGGGAGAAGCGTCTTCAAGTGGGGGGGGGGAGGACTTTCAAGAGACCAGCCATCAGAGAGCGAATCAGGATCCTGGGGGCGTGGTGTGATGGAAAGGGAGCAGGCCGGGGGAAGAACCGTCAAAGTAAACCGATTTCAAAAAGATACGGGGACGCTGAGAGGGGGAGAGGGGGGGGAAGAACTTTGGATCGCGTGGATGTGGGAAGCACATGAAAAAAGGACTGGACTTTCCCGAAGTGAAATTAACTTGTGCACAGCAGGTGTTCCTTTTGTGGAAAAAAATGGGGGGAAGGGGGATGGGGAACCAGAGGACTCACAAAGGATTTTTCGGTTGGGGGAACCGAAGACCCAGGAGGCGGGGGCATCTGACCGTGAATGTGTGGAAATTCATGACGAAGAAAAGTGGGGGAAGGAGCGCTCGATGGGAATGACTAAGAAAGAAGGGGCCCAAGTGCTTAAAACAGCACTACAGTCCAAAAAGGTGGGGAAACCTGAACATCAAGGGGAAAAGACAAAGGGGGGACAAGTCTCCGTAAGCTGACTTACTCCAAAGAGGAGACATTTGTTAAAGTTGGGAAAAAACTACACGGGGAGGCCAAACATTAAAGTTCTCAAATTCAAGATAGGGAACCTAACCTGGGGTAGTGGGTCTTGGTGAAAATGTGATGGGGGGTAAGAATGTCGGATGAGGACAGCTCTATTGGAAAAAAGGTGCACTATAAGAAGGGGGGGGAGAAGCCAGATTGGACAAAAGTCCCTTCCGATAAAGTGAGAGTGACACAAGAGTTCTGCTAGAGGCACCGAAAATAAATCTGGAGCAGAGGGACCAAACTTATATAAAAATGCGAGAAAAGTGGGGAAATAAAATGGGCACCGCTCATATTGCGAGTTTTTTGTCAAAGGCGCAAGGATGGCAATGAGGGCGAAGGAGGAATATAGGGGAGGGGTCCTATGCCAAGGGGTGAAGATTGACAAGTTTTAGCTTCTAAATTTCTTCGTGTGAGTTGCAAATGTCATGTCGGTTGCGTCTGTGTAAAAGGGGACACCTGCTGAGCCAAAGGACCAAGGACTGGAAATTGAGATCGGAAATTTGCGGGAAAGTGAAGGAAATAAATAAAAAGGAAAAGAGGGTCTTAATATGATTAAGAAGAACGTCCAAAAGGAGGGGTCTTTTCAGGAAATATTGGTTGTCGGTGACTCAAAAAGGTAGGGAGAGAGATGGAAATCGAGAACAATCTTTTAAAATGGTGAGATATAGAAACAACGCTCATTGATAAGAATTGGGGGGCACACCAGATGGGGGGCGTATAGCCTAAGGGGCGCTTTAAATCAAAAACCAGAGCGGAGACAGCAAGCTAATAACGAAGTATAATGCAAACAGGATTTATCTGTTACAGGGAATCCGTAACGAGAGTTTAAGGAAAAAAAAGGACTCCCAGTGATGTCCCAACCGAAACTGGACGGGTGCGTTCCTTCTATGATTGGGGGGGGAAAAAAATTCCACTGGCAGAGCACATTTGAAACTCTACTAACAGAAAATTGTGGGCAGGGGAACTGGAAGGGAATTGGAATGTGGAATGGGAGAGAGGAGGATACATTTGCCACGTCAACAAAATCTGGAATTCAGACAATGAAGGGGGAACACAGGGGAAGAGAAGTTGTAAAAACGGAGTATCTTATAAAAGGAGAGGTATCACAGGGGAGGAAATATGAAAGAAATTGCCGCTTTCAATCCAACAAAACACCAAGACGGGAAAAAAGGGATCCAAGCAAAGGAAATGTAAAGCATCAAAATGAGGAAAGATCATGTGCATCAGCCAAACCAAAATGACCAAATAGAGAAAGATCGACCAGCACAAACCAACCAACAGTCAAAGAGACACCCGCCTGTGATAAAGCGGAAAGGTTTCATCTGGAAAACAAAAGACACAGTTATAAATGGGGGCACTCCATCTTCGATTAAGGAACTAAAAAAAAGAGCTTCCTAGGGAAGGAGTGGTTTGCCGAGGGGGCAAAACATCCAAAAAAAACTCGAACTACACAGAGAAAAACTACTTAAACACAGTAAGACACTCGAGAGAAACACCCGGATTAGTCTGAAATAGAGAGGCAGGGGAAAAGAAGGATTCTGGGGGAGGGATGGAGAGGGTGAGGGGGAGGGGCGGGATTTGGAAACTAGATGCGAGAAAGCATAGGAAACCTCTGCCAGTGTTCCGGAGGGTGGGAACAACTTAGAGCCTTCAGTGTAAAAGGAAAGTGTATTGGTGGGGGGTTCAGAGGAACCTTGGACAAGTCAAGGAGAAAGGACAGTCCGGGGAAAGGGAAGACCAAGGGGGGGGGTTGGATTGCCTGGTTAGGTTTAGATGGAATGGGGTTGGCTGGGAATGAAAAAGGCACAGGATCTGTAAGAAATGTGGGAACGGGACATGGTCAGATTGCCGGGAAGCCAAGATGGGGGGGTTGTTTGGCAAGTATGAGAAGGCACAAGGGGGGGGATCATAGAAGCACAGTGGGAAAAATGGATCTTTTGGAACAAGCATACACGCTTTCGGTATACAATAGATCCCTGGTGTGTTCCCGGAAAAAATTGTCTGACTGTAAAAAAAAATTAATTGAGGTGTGAGTGGGCCTGCTTCCGAATGAGAAGGGCGAAAAAGGAACGTCCAAGGGCCGGACGAGTGCCAGACATTGGTCCTTTTTCCTATATGAGTGACTGGGGCCAAAAGAGTTGAAGGGTGCAAAGAAATGAAAAGGAAACAGCCAAGGAAATGGATGGGGGGAAAGAGCAAGGCTGTGGGGGGTAAGATGAAGTCCCATGCAGGCTGCAAGAACGTGTGAAAGGGAAAGAAGTGACACTTAATAGGAGAACCCAACTGGGGGCTTGGGATTGAGATCCCTGGGCCTCGGACAGCAGTCGAGGTTGAACAACTTCGGAAGTCAAGGAGTTTAGTATACGAAAATGCAACAGAAAAAGATTGGTTGGGTGGACGAAGAAGTAGAGCACGAAAGGGGAAAACGAACCCATCCAGGCTGAAAGATCACAAAAGTCCTTGGGGGTACTTCTAGGGTGAAGATCAGAGGAAGGGGAGAAGGGAGTAATCCGTGGTCAATTGTCATAATTTGTGGAAGGGCAAAAAGGCCAAATTTCACAAAAAAGGAAGAAATTGGGACCAGTGAGAGGCAAAGGGGGAGCAGAGGTGGTTTGGGGAAAATCTTCACAGACAGCAAAAAACCCCGCACCTCTTCAGTTGCAAAGCACAAGAGAAAGGTGAAAGACCGAAAAATTTGGGGAAAAAGAACAGGGCAGAGACCAAATCACCTGGTCAAGATGCTCCCAGAAGGGGGGAAGACCGGGCGCCCTGGACAAAACAAAAACAAGGGCAGGCCCAGTTATTTTGACCATGAAAATGATGCGAAGTTTGGCATAAGAGAGCAAGGGGGCGGCTGCGAAGAAACTCGTTTTAAGAGAGAAGGAGAAAAGTTCAGGAAGGAATTGGGGGGAGGAGTATTTCTCCCAAATTTCTGCGTTCAGGGGGAAAAACGAGAACGAAAAAGCACAGAAAAGAAGGGGAAAAAGCACATGTACAGAAATCCCAGTGAACCACAAAATCTTGGCCACATCGGGGAAGGCCCTGACCTTTGGGCAGTAATGTGTCTGAAACAGTAAGGGGTAGGACTTGGAAACGTGAAAGGTCTCAAGAGGGGAGAGGGGCCGGGAAGGATTTGTCACTGAGTAAATTTTGTCTGACTGCCAAGGGTGCATTTCGCAAAAAGGTGGAGGAAGGTAGATGGGGGGGGCGATCCTGGGGTCCCCTAGGAGTCAAGAATGCGAGAGAGGAGCTAGTCTGGATTCTGAATTAATGCACATTCAGCGGTACGAGGGCAAACCACGGGCCTGGGAAAAAAAGACAAAGGCAGAAAACTTTGGGGAAAAAAGAAAAAAATAAAAGTTTAGGAGACAATCAAAAAAAAAGCAGACCAAAGGTACCCGTCTGGGACCAAGGAAAGGAGGTGCAAAGTTCAAAGGAAGACTTCGAAAAAGGGGGGGAACTGGCTCACATACAGAGAGAGGGGCGCCAGTGAGCAGCCCACATAGTACCCTGCTCTAACACGAACGTTTACTATGGGTACCTCGGTTCAGAACGGTTCAGGATACTCCTGCGCAAATGGGAAGAAAGCGCCCAGATGACCCATTCAAAACGGAATCTAAAGGATGGAGGGTGGAGCTTGCGAAAAAAAGAAAAATAAAGGGAGCTTCGACAAGAAAGCTGTTGAGCCTTTAGGTACATGTGCGCCCAAGATTCCACCAAAGAAATGGTTAGCTGGGAACAGGACTAGAAACCTGGGGGGAAGGCGACGTGGACCATGCGTAACTGTGCATCACACATGGGTCCGACCGACAAAAAGCCCCCTTTTGGGGGGGGTGCGCCCGACCAAAAAACAAAGCTGCCCTTAAAAGGCCGAGTCACACCAGGACGCAGCCCTCCAATTTTGGGGGGGGGCAATGCGACTAAAATGCCAACACGCCACAGGCGTGCCCCAGGATGGGGATGAAAACTGGATCGGGACGTCCGGCTGGGGATGCCCCAGCCACCTACCTATCGCTCTAAAACCAAATATTGAGCTGGGGGAAATATCAAAGGAACAAAGATTGGCCTCCGGGTGGACGACCGCTCATGACAACCATGGGTCTCTGTGGCCACACCAGCCCCACTGTGAATCGGACCGGCGCATTGATGCAGGGGGGGAGTTTTTGAAGAAAGGAAGGAATTCTCTGGAGGAGGGCTGACGAGAGCGTACTAGGTCACGGAGTATGGGGGAGAAAACATCTTGTGACGGGCCAGATGGCAACCGCGGGGGGGTACGGGACATTTGACTTCAGCTAGCCGTGGAATTATAAGGGGAATGTCATTGTACGGAAAACGTGGAGAGAGGACATCTTGACCGCCGGCAGCCAATGAGCGGCTTCGGCTAAACAAAACATGGAGGAAAGAGAAGAGAGGACGCCAGTGGGCCATGGGATGTGCAGGGGAGTAAGGTTTTCAAACTTATACAGGAGAGGAAAACAAGGGCATGGGACTGGCGAAGCAGCAATGACCCCGGACCAAGAGGACAAGAGGGACAGAAACAGTGGGAAAGACCACTCGAATGAAATCGTAGGAAGAGAAAGGCAGCACTAAAGAAAGAATCCAAATTCCTCGAAAGAAAAAAAAAATCAATGCGACGGAAAACGCCCTGATACCTCGGGTGATGCCATCAGAGAACCAGCATGGGAAAAAAAGCGCAAGGGAAAGGGGGAAAAAAGGGGGGGAAATTGATTATAAAAAAAAACATAATTCCTTTAGGGTGAGCGCGAGATGTCAGGGGTTGCTGTGGCAATCTCCAAAAGAAGCGTCCGACATCAAAGGGGAATAAAGAGCTGCAGAAAAACAATGGTGTTGTCACGGGGAGTCGCAGGGAAAAAAAAAGGGGAGAGGGCGCTGCTGGGTGAAGTGCCGGATCAGGAAGAGTGGGTGTCGTCGCGGGAACGGAAACCCAAACCGTGTGAGGGAAAGTCGTAAAACGGGGAGGCGTCCGGTACGAAGGGGAAAACACTCGCCTAAGGACCCCAGTGAGAACGGGTACACAAGGTACCCTTTCGAAGCGTGGATCAATGGTGAGCACATAGAACTCAACTGCACAACCGGGGCGAGTCTCAATTGTATGCGTTCAACGCTCCAAACATTCAAGTCATAGATTTCATCGTGACTGCCTGAGGGTGTGCTGAAAAAAGTAGCCGGCGGAAAGAACCGGAAGGAACAACGGGTTCACTATAACTGAGCGGGGAAAGAGGGGAAAAAAATGGTGGTCTCTACTGGCGAAATCGAGCTGGATTTGGGACATCCCTAGAAGATTGAAAGACGTTACTTAAGATTGGGCAAGCATGGTCCGTTGGGTCCTGAAGGGGATTGTATGGTGAATAAAAATACAAGGCGTAACTCACAAGAAAGAAGGTGTCGGGGGGGAACCAAAACACATACTTGATCTTACAGGGGATGTTGATCCTTACTGTTTCCACTCGGTGATGAGGAAGCTAAACAGAATGATGGGGAAAAGAGTGGGGAGCCAACCATCTACACAAAGTGGGAGACCTGAAAAATCAAGTCAGAAAAGTACCGGAACACTTAAAAAAAAAGCCTCTGGAAGAGTCCAGGGAGTGCGACATGGGGTCCTGTTCAAAAAGAAACTAGGCGCCACATTATAAGGGCGACCAAAGGTCAGGAAGGCGATGTGCCCTAAAAGACATCGTTGTTAGTTGTCTTGGTACATGGGGGAGGGGTTTCCAGATGGGAATCTGCCGGCAAACGAACATGTAACAGGTAGAATTTGGGGAGAAATACAGATTATACAGCTTCTGACCAAAAACTCACGTGATATTGTTGAAAAAAAGGGGGAAGTATGAGAGAGGGACGTCCAAATTGAGTATGGAGCCGAAAAGGACAAAATCTCCATCTCTGTGAGGCAGGGGGGCACCCGCGAATGTGCGCAGGGTTGTTTGTGAAAGGCAGGAAAAGGAAGGCCAGCTGGCGATACAAGGCTGAGGGTGAAGAAACTTTTGGTTGAAGAAATTACAAAGTGATTTAGACTTACGAAAGGGTCAATTGTTGACAAATGAAGGCTTTGAGGGTTGCGTCTGTGAAAGTGCAAAAGGGGGAGGAGACAAGTGCCCGGATTGAGGATGATCGGGTAAAATTTGGCGCAATATTGAAAAAGAGGTATGGCAAGGTGTAGGCTGTATATTAAGGATTTCAAAGGGGAAAGAAAGTACAAAGACGGTCGGGGGAAAGGAAACAGTGGGATGGGTTTGGGGAGTGAACAAAACTTTGGCTGATACTGATTATAAAAACCCAAGTTGGAAAACTGGGGCTCTATGATTCAGGAAAAACTTTCAACGAGATGGTAGCACCTCATGACAAAAAAAAGACTGTAGAGAAAACAAAGGGAAAAAGGGTTACCATAGCCACCAAAAAAAAAAGAAAACCAAGCTCACATCGACTCAATGGAGGAACGCTATAATCCCCTTATTGGGTAGAAAGTCCAAGAAGTGAACATATCAGGGGTTACACCCGGCAGCCCTGGGCTGTCCTCAAAAAAATCAAACTAGAACGAGCTAGGTTCCTTATGGGGCCACCAGAAAAGTGAAAAGAAAAAGGGAAGAAAACAGTGCACTCTCGAGCCAAGAGAAGTGTGGTGGCTGGTTGGGAACTGAGTAAGGGAGGCGTGAAATTTGGCGATCGGGGGGGGAAGAACACTCACAAAGCGGGAAGAAGGGGAGGCAGACAAGAGACAGGTCTAGGTTATAACAAACAGCTTGGGGAGCGGTGAGCATATCAGCTTAACCACCTTTGGGGAAGTCTATGATCAAAAAGGGAGGATTTCAAAGCGACAAAAACACCATCCTTTGGACTTGAGTAAGCCAAATGACCATTCGGGTCATCAAAAAGTTCGGGAAAAAAAAAGACTGGGGTCTCAAGAAAAAAAGGGCCTCTAACGAACCGACAGAGTATGCAAATCACTCAACCAACATCGGTCTGGGACCCGGACTTGTCAAAAAATCACCTGGCTGTTTAAAGGGTGTCAATCTGCACCAAAAGACCACGGGATACCACTTGCAAGAACTATAGAGGGACAAAGAAAAAAGGAAACTCGGACAGAGGGGTGCCAGGGATGCATGGTTCAAAATATATGGCACACATCCATCAGGCAACACAACTACACAAAGAAAAGAAGACTTCACTGCATCAAAGGGGGACTCCACCGCCA
>Ga0179593_1279789_pt1 | contig 14374 bp, 21 predicted proteins | sample CZODoug2_1_08_16_FD_185931 | JGI IMG/M metagenome (GOLD analysis project Ga0179593, IMG submission 185931) | Vadose zone soil fungal communities from Angelo Coast Range Reserve, California, USA - CZODoug2_1_08_16fungal (PacBio error correction) | ecosystem: Environmental > Terrestrial > Soil >...
TCCGGACTCATTTACTAAACACAAAGGGAGAATGAATCAAAAAGATCATTCCTTTCACTGAAGAATGAGAGGAAGAAATAAGCTGAGAGATCCTGAGACTCAGCCTACTTCCAGGAGAAGGTCTGCAAAAAGGAGGAAAAAGTAGTTTCATGGAACCCATCTCTTCAGGCCAGGTCCATCGGAAATACTCTATCTATAACTGAGAACCCAGGTCGCAAGAAAGGGGGGCTACCGAGAAATATGGAGAAGCAAACAGGTCTCACTAGGCGCGGAGAAGCAGGGTAGATTAAGAGCAAGGCTGACCGGGGGGAGGGTAAAGTACCGCAAGGAAAAAAGAAACAGTCCAGCATTCGAGGGAACTGTATAGTTACAACAAAAGCCTTATCGAAGAGTTGGAAGGAGAAAAGATCGAACTCTTTGAGGACGAAGCAAGGCATAGGCTTCTGCTTGATTCACGGACGACGGTATTAGGAAAGAAAGGAAAGGGTTGGGTACAGGGAGGTGAGACGGCGAAAAAGAAAAGACTCTCACGATGGAGGAGAACTTATTGCGATTCGATCACGCGGACGAACGCTCCTTGCAGGGGCGCCTGATCTTACAGACAGGACATTCAGGGAAAGCAAGTAAATGGGGGATTGGGAGGAAAAAAAATTAGAAAAGCAGGAAACACTGGGCAACCATGACGACGTTGTTTTATCAAGACGAGGGGGGAAGCCACGGAGCAAATGGGGGAGGGTGGGAAGGAATGATGAGTGAAAAAGGAAAAAAAAGAAAATTGGACTTGCTGTAGGCCTGCTGGAATGGGGAGGATGATGCACAAGGAAATCATCATGAGCGCTTCCAAAGAGGGATCGAGGGGGGTGAGTGCTGGTGTCGGACAACGATGTGTAGGGGGATGGTGGGAAGCGGGGGGGAGAAATGCAAACCTGGGGTTGCGAGATCAACGCGAATCGCTTTGTCTCTAGGCAAGGGAAAATCAAGCAAATCGGGAGGAAACTTCGAAAGGAGGTGCGGAGAAGAAAACGACAGAAAAAATCCTTAAGCAAGACCGAGATGAGCAGCGCCCAGAGGAAGAATGGTGAGAACCAATGAGCGGATGACGGAGAACTCAACCCCACTCGACCTTCCTCCCTGAGATGAGCGGGGAGAAAGGGGGACGGAGTAAAAGCCATGAAGGCCATTCCCGGATGTGCGGATCGAACCTGCAGCGACCTTGAGGCAACAAAAAGGCGAGCAGCGGGGGGGGGCTTAGGAGGGGGAAACTCATCCTGAGCTGCCCCAAAGAAGAGAGGATCCCGTGCTATGTAATTCTTGAAAGAAGAAGTGTGCGTCGCTCGGGGGGGTTGGTTGAATGGGCTGAGCAAGGGGCAGTAAGAATGGGTTTGGTCAGAAGGGAGTGCTTTAAACGAGAAAAGGGAAGGGTTTCATAGCCGAAGAAAGACAAGAGCTGTTTTGTCAGTTGAGTACTGAAAAGAGGGCAATCACCGAGAGAGGACGCAAAGGGGGCAAAGATCGGGGGGGGTGGGAGAGGAGACGGAAAGCGCCGAGCTTTTTCAAATACCAGGGTCAGAAGGGGGGAGATTGGTGAAAAGAAGGAAGGGGGGGGGGAAAAAGAAGTGGAGGCAAAAAGGCCGAGCTGACCTCAAACTAATACCGAAGACATCCTGACTAAGTAGAAGACACCGATTTGTTGCAGCGCGAAAAAAACGGGGATTGAAGGGCACAGGGGGATTGAAAGGGAGGGGGAAGATATCTTCATGGAAATGAGAGCGTCGTCGGATCTGCAAGGGAAGGATTTGCTGGACCAGCAAGACGCGCGCAGAGAGGGAAGGTTCGGTGCGTAAGTTTCCGCGACAAGGAGTGTGTTGATGAAGAAAAAATGACTTACGAGAGAAGGAGTCGATCGGCGAGGGATAGGGCCCGGGGGAGAGACAATCGACGAGTTCGAAAGTTCGTGGGGTCCAGGGGATATCTAGCATCGAGGGATGGAAAGGACAAAGCTGTGAGAAAAAAAATTAAGTAAGACGGGGTCAAACCGGGGGGTAACAACAGGTAAGGGAAAGAGGGAGGTTTTCTGGGAAAGGAGGAAAATTCAGAGGGAAGAAGGGTTCTAGGTGGGTATGGAGAAGAGTATAGCTTTTCTGAGTCATGGGACGAGGACCCCGAGAGTGGCCAAAAGTCGGTTAGCGGATTAGTCTATGGGGGGGTACCCAGAGAGCAAAGAAGTCCCATAAGGAAGAATTCAGGGGAGGAGGTAGACGGGGAAGCGCTCTAACTGTACGTTGGTAAAACCGAACAGACTCCCCTTGTGGGTTCATTTTAAAAGAGAAAAAGATCAAAAGTCAGGAGAGAAGGGGTTAAGGGGACGGGAGCTCGGCGCTCCATCTTTGGTATACGGGCAGATCTCGTTTCTTATGGGGAAATTGGAATGCAGTTCGGGTGGGGGTGGATTTTTTGTCAAACTAAGAAGGGGGAGGACTCTGTTTAAGGCAGTCTCACGTCATGCTCAGCTGTACAAAAGGGTCCCATTTCACGCAACTGGGAAGAAGCCACGCAATGGACGGGGTGAGTGCTCTTCGTAAAACCGCAGGCGCTAACGAGGGTAACGGGGCTGGGCCTAAGAAGGAAACCAAACTGCGAAACAATTCGAAATCTGCGGGGGGACAGTAGGGAATACAAAAAAAGGCAGCCCAAATGGAGTAGAGGGATCGAAGACTTCTATAGCTGGGGAGATAGAGAGAATCAAAAGGCGAGTGTACGTTATCGCGACTTTGCAAAGAAGAGACACGGATAAGAAGAAGGATTGTGAGGGAAACCAACAGAAAAATGAGGGAATAGGGTTTTGCGGAGAGTGGGGACTGCACTTCAGACTCCGATATCGAGTATACGAGATAAAACCAAGGGAGGAAAAAAGGGAAGATAGAAATAGAGAAAATAAGCTGAGAAAGGAAGACTAGCTCAACGGGAGCCGCAAAATCATACGAATGGATGGTGGTGAAGAATCACTGCATAGGGAGAAGTTTCCCGCGATAAAAAAGACGCTCCTGCGAATATCCTCATATTGTTGAGGCAACGAGAAGAAGCAGGGGGGTAGGAACGCTAACTCAAGGGATTGAGGAGAAGGCTTATGGTAAAAAAAATAAGGAAAACCGCGCCAGTCGCTTGTTTGTTCTTGTCTGGGAGGGCCATCAGCGTTGCCTAGTATCAAATGGGGGGGAGTTTGGAAGCCGCCCGAAAAGAGAGGATTAGACCGGAGGAATTTCCTCTGTAACTGAGGAAAGAAATGACCACTTGCATAAAACTGTGTCTCCTTAGCCAAAAAAAAAAAAAAAAAAAAAACCACTTTCACGAAAGAAAAGGGTACAGGGAAAATGAAAAAAGATCTCAAGCGATCAAGGACACTACACCACAAGGAGCAGAGCTTGGAGGACTTAACAAAAAGGCAGCAAAGCATAGAAAAAAGTTTCGGTGGGGGGAAGAAAGAAGAGACAGTGCGAAGAGGGAGGACGAGCAGAAGACGCGTTCATTCTCCTTTATTGGCTAGCGGGAGGGGGCTGGTGCGATTGTTCGGGGAAAAAACGACGAAAGAGGTCAGCCCACCTAAGGGAAGTTAGGGGAAAGAGGAGGACCCGCCGATGCGCATCGGCCGAGCGAGACAATACAGCGAAATGAGAGAAGTCCGCCCAATACAAAAAAGGGGCAGAGGGACGCAAAGTGGGGGGGCAAAAAAAAGGAAACAGAACCATCCATATTATGAAAAAAGGTTAGAAAAAAAGGGAGGAATATCGAGTACCTGGGAGCTCAAAGGAATCGGAAAACACACGGAATTCGAGATTGGGGCAAAAAGAGCCGAGGCCTTCAAGACGCAGAAGGGCTGAGAAAAGATCAAGTAAGGGTTGGGTATAAGCACACCAGACTCCTTTGCCAAACAAAAAAAGAAAATGAAGAATCGAGCGTTCAGTAACAACTGACATCCTAATCAATTTGCAATAGCAAAAAGAAGAGGAAGAGTCGTCCAGAAAATCTCAGGCCGCAAGGGACGGCCAAGCACGTCATGGAAGCAGAAGAAAAGTCCATTGGATAGAGTTCAAATCGGTGACTACTTATTAATCTCGCCGACGGGAGGGTTGAGGTACACTCGAAAGGGTTGCGGAAAAAAAAAAGGGGGAAAAGGAATTATTAAAAGAAAAGAAACCACGGAGACAGGGGGGTATTGGAAAGAGACGGAGAAGGCTAGAAAAGAAAAAAAAAAGAAGAAGGAAGACATCTCAACGCGGAGGGCGAAGATCGGGTAGGGGGAGGCCCCCTGGAAGTTACTCAAAACACAAAAAATGACGGGGAGAGCGAAATTAAGCCCTTTGGATCCTTCGAAGATTCCCGACAAGGCAAAGGGCAGGGAACTTTGATCAAAAATCACCAAAACAAGACGCACGGGGGGAGCAATGGCCCTTAGTACTCGGCACGCGGCAGCAGAACGGGGAGTGGGAAGCTGAAGCACCGCAGGCACCCACGGACTAGAGAGGCGAGAAGCGAAATAAGTTCTTCGTCAGAGTCAGCTGAACGATCCGCGGGAAACCGTCCTTGGCTCCTGGGAAGAAAAAAGGGCGAAAAAGTGACGAAATGAGGCAGGGGGTAGAGCTCAAGAGTCTAGAGCAATGGGGAGTATTCAAAACATGGGCGTCATATTCTCTGCGGATTGAGGAAGAGAGGGGGATTTTGTTCCAAAAAAAGACAAAGCAATACTAACTTAGGGAAAAGGGGCGAACCGGAGACAAAAGAGGCAACGGGAAAGAACAAAAAGGGAGAGACCTTGCGAAGAGAAAAAAATCAGGTTTGTTCCAGATCCTCCTCCTTAGACAAGTGGTCGACCCAGCAACTACAACTCTAACGGGAAGAAGCGGAATAGGGTAATGGGGCTAGGGGAGAAAAAATCAGACAAGGCACACGGCCCGAATTCTTGCCAAAAATATTGGGGCACTCAAGCATGCAAAGACTTCACAGCCGCTTTGATAGGGTGGAAGGACGTGCTAAAGAGGAGCAACAGAAAAATAGGAGGGAAACGCTTTAAAGGGGGCGGGAGCCAGAAAACGCCCATAACCGGTCGCGGTCATCTGACTCGTACAGAGAGGGGGGACGAGCTGCACCGGCGGATCACGCCAAGGGGGGAGAAGGAAAAAGAGATCTAAAGACATCGAAAGTGACGGCGGGGAGGTGGGGGGGGGTATTCCGTAAATACCCAGAACGACAAATGGTAATTAACTCTCGCAGGAAGAGTGTGAGAACTACGAATCGTTAGGCTCGTGCAAACAGAAAAAGATAAGAGATTGGGACGAATTACCACTTCCTCTAGTCGTGGTGCAGGGTCAACAGTTGGAAACGACCGCGGTCTAGTGTTGCTTGTAAAAGGAAAGGATGACCACAGCAAAACGTTTCAGGCAAAAAATGCAGAAATAACCAAATTAAAGGGGGACTCGCTCGGAAGAGAAAAATGGGAGGAGGAAAGCTAGGACACAGGACATGAGGCGACGGTGGGTATACACTTATAATCCGCTAACAGGCCCTGCAGACGGGAGAGGTGTCCTTACCTTACACTAGAAGGGGAAGAAGTCGCCAGAGAGGGAATTGGGAAAAAATACAGGACCTGCAATCAGATAAAAAAAGGTGGTCCACGCCGGGGAACTTCGGAGTTGTGGGTATCTAAGCACCAGGTCCCTCAATGAGTGAGAGAGATCAAAAAAAAACAAACAACTGATGGATATGCAGACAGGGGACAGGGGGGAGGACTGAAAGGGGGGGGTTCTATAGAGTAGAAAAAAAAGGAGAGGAAGCCGTCTACGGTCTCAGAAAAAAGTGTTTTAGCTCGGAGGAGCAATGGCCTACCTATACCGTCCAAGGAGTAGTTCCGAAAGAAAAAGAGAGAGAAAACCATGCATCCGAGACGGAGCAAATGTGAGCACTCATGGCCCGACGAGAGATTGGAAAGAAAAAGTGTCTGTCAGCAGAGCGAATCCTTGAGGGGGTTATAGAAGAGAGATGGGATGAAAACAGGTCCGGAGGACCTGCCAGCGCGATACAAAAAGAAAACAATCGCCGCGGCTAAAGGGGGGAATCTCAACCAATCAGTTTAGCGGGGGGAAGAAGGGGATTCAAAACGAGATTCTCCGTGATCGGGGAAGATAGGGAGAGCGTCGGGGAGGCAAAGGAGGAGGTTTTGAGTAAGAAGGACTGATCCGGACGGTGATGTATTACTTGCACAACCCGGAGCACTTTTCTCTCACAGGTGGGGAGATCTCTACTGGAAACGCGGAAGAGATACAGAAGGGGAGGGAAGCTTACTGGGAGAAGGGAGGGAAAAATGCCGGAGCCTCTGAAGGGATTTCTTCTTCGAACGAAAGAAGGGGGGAACCAGTCCTCACGTTTTTTATACGGGGGAAGGGAGAACGAAGCAACCGGGGGATTCAAAAAAAGTTAAGGGTGCAATGCTGAAAGGGGAAGAAAAGTTTTGGAAACTTGCGTGGACTGCATGCTGCATGGGCGTCTTGGAAGAGGACCATGAAATCATCATGATGCTCGAAGATTTGTGGGGGAAGGGCTGGGTTTCGACCCCAGGGATAGGGGGGGGGGGAGGACTTGAGTCAACAGGGTGAGTCTGAATCACGATGAGAGATGGGGGGTCTCTCGGATTGCATCACTAGCGTGGGGTTGTGGGTTCGAGACGGGTTCTAAATTCATTGAGGATGAGGGGTTGCGTCTAAAATGACCGAAATCCTGTTGACTCCCGAACCGTAGTCTGCAACCGAGACGCCATTTTAATACTACAATTGAATGGAGGGACTGAGAGAGCTAAAACCTTCTCAACTTCTATGAAAAGGGGGTTGGGCGTTGCACGGCAAAGAATAAAGGATCGTGCTTCTGAGAAACATTCTCGCGAAAGCTAACTGAGGTTATTAAGCTCTGCACGGGAAGAGAGGGGGGGGGTCTGTAGGGGAAAAACATCCTGAGATTAACAAATAAGAGTGATCTGGAGAGTGGAATCTGAAGCAGCAGGGAAATCGGCTTCTTTTGGGGGGGAAAGGTGGGCTAGAGAGGGGTTAAAGGTAAGAGAGGGTTTTTGAAAGACGGAGGAGGGATTGAGAGTAACGACAGGAAAAAAGGATCCCCAAAGATTCAAGTAACTTTCGCTTTCGGGGGGGGGGGGTAGGGGGGAAATAAAAGTGACACGGAACAGAAAAAAACAGAAATCCTTAGGACCCCGCGGAGGGCTGATGCGAATGGGGGGGGAGGATGAGAAAAAAGCCGATTTGAACCCCGTGTCAGTGCTCTGGTAAATATAAGGGTTAAATGAACGGGGGGCCTAAGAGGGGCAACTACCTCGGTACGACAGCGAGGGAGATAAAAGGTTTGAAAGAGGAGAGACGGCAAGGCTGGAGAGCAATAGATGGATGGGAAGTTGCAGTTCCGAAGAAAATTACTGCAAGAATTAGTATCCAGTTCAGTGACATTGCCGGGGGTGCGTATGCATTTTTGAAACGGGAAGAGACGCATGATAAAAAAAAAAAAAAGTGGAGTTTCTGAAGGTTCAAAAAGAGAACCTGAGGGGTGGGAAGAACCACCTGGGAAAACGTACCAATAGAAAGAGTCATGTAAGAAGAAACGGATCGCCGGGTGCTCCATCAACTAAGGAGGGAGGTTAGAGAGGGCAGGGAAGAGTCGAAAATGATTCCTGACTCGGGTTCGCAAAATCTAGTAGGGATGGTACTTCTAAAAAACCGGGGTGTTGAAACTTCTCCTCGCGGGGGGGAGGGCAGGTAAAGGTGTCAGACTTGAAAGGAGAGGAAGGAATTTGGAGGTGTTGGATCTAGCGGGTAGCTTTTCTTAATTCAGGAGGCTTGCCCGACCCGAGTCCATTTCCATTTCTGGGGGGGGAGGACGCTGCTCTGGTTAAAAACTAAAAATCGCACACAACGAAGAGGGCCTATTAGAGCAGGAGAAAAATCACGGGAAAACTTTCTGTGCTTACGAATTTACGAGTCTAACTTGAGATCAGGGGGGTTCCCGACGAACCTCGCTCGTGGAGTGGTTTTTTTGGAAAGAGAAAAAAAGATCGTAGAAAAATTTTGAACGGTGAAATTTATCTGTTTGGGGACCAACCTTCGGGGGGGGGGGGAAAAGGGGAGGAAAGGGGGGGGGGGGGGTGGTGGGGGAGAAAGAGGAAAAATGGTAGGAAAGGACTCAAGACGGGAAGGATAGCGGTAAAAAGCCATTGCAACTCATAAGTCTAATACTTGAGGGCTCTGCGCCGACACTCAAAGAAGAGGAGAGTATGAAAAAAGTAGGAATAAATAAGACCAAGAGAATAAAAAAAGGAACGGCTGATTGTCAGAGAAGAAATCCGAACTGGCGAAAGAAGGGAAAGTAGCTTAACAATAGGAGGGAAATGTGGACGAACAAGAGAGATAGAAAGGGACGTCAGGAGTGGCGGCGGGGGGAGGAACTCAAAGTAGGGAGACCCTAGACTGGCTTGCTTGCAGGTCAACCACCATCCCAGAGGGGAAAAGGGGAGTAGGGGCGAAGTGTGTGGGATTCGGAGAGCCACCCTGAGAGCTGGCGCACGACTCATCACTAACCAAAAAAACGTAGGTATTACAATAGAGAAGCGACACTACGGCGGGAAGAAGAAGGACTCAAACAGGGGCGTAAACCGACAAAGAATCTGAAGAGGGTATGGGGGGTGGAGGGTCAATCAGGATCTATTGTCAAGAACGAAGTGGCATTTTGCCCAAAATCCAGGCGGAATTAGATCTAGTCTTAAAGCCAAAAAAAGAGAGCGATGTCGGAGCCGGAAAGCGGATGCTAGGGAGGGAGGGAGGGAAACTCTACTTGCAAAAAGCATCAGGCGGTTGGGAAGCCGCGGGGTGGTCATTAGGGGGTAGGCCATCAAGGGGAAACTCTATCGCCAAACGTAAGGTTAGGTTGGGTCGACCGCAGAGCAAAGGGGAGGGATTAGAGATGAGTGCAAGGGAAGAGGGAGACACGCTGTCCGCTTGAGGGGGACCTAACATCTTGGAGAAGAGTGTACACAAAGCCTCAGACTTGAAAACTCAAACGCAAAGGAAAAGGAAAGCACACAAAGATCTCAGGGTGAGGCACAGCAAAAAGGTCTCGAAAGAGAATGGGAAGGCGTGCTTCGGCCCAATTCAAAACTCATAGGAGAGGAGGCTGTCGGTTCATACACGAAAGCTCAAAGTTCGATCGGATGTACCCAGAAGAGAAGGCACGTCGAAGGAACGTCAGGTAGGTATATGCAGGGGGAGGATGGGGGGACACTAGCTAAAGAGTTACGCCCATGGGAAAACATTACGTCGAAAAGGAGTGAAGACCGAAAGATCTCGGAACAAAAGAGGCCGTCGAGAAATAAATCGCAACCATTCTTAATGAATGAAAGTCAATGCAAGAACGACCATTGTGGAAAAAACAAAGAAGTAAAAATGAAATACTGGTAATTTTTCTAACATCAGGTAGGAAGGGACAGAGTCGAGGAACGAGCTCGCCGGAAGCGAGTAGAAAGGAGGGTTTTGGGGGGGGGGGGGGGGGGGGGGGGGGGGGGGGGGGGGGGGGGGGGGGGGGGGGGGGGGGGGGGGGAGAGGGGTATGACAAGGAGACCTCGTATCCGGTCAGATCGCATCAGCGTGGGAAGCGTACCCTAGGTTGGGGAAGCAAAAGCCGGTCGCTTTTGGAACAACAGTATCAACAATACTGCAGAGGAGAGGGAGGGGAGTGAAGTAAAAAAAAGGGATCCGACGCAGGCAAAAGTGCGATCGACCCAGACATTAGGACAGAAGAAAAAATAGACCTCAATATTGCACATTCGGGAAGGGGCCGAACAAGGGCCGGGAAGAAAAAAGAGAGCTGGGGTCACAAATCGTTAAGAGACGGTCACACAAAAAGCGTAGAAAGGGGGGGGGGATAGTTTCGAAGCACGGCTTTTGATCACCATTGAAAACCCTTAATGAATGGTCACAAATCCCTGGTGATTTGAAAAGCTAGGGGGAGAATGGTTCACGAAGAAGAAAAAAAAAGGAAAAGTCGACTCCGCGGGGGGGACGGTATCGCGGCAGGTAGGGGGGATGCAGCGGTAAGTACTAAAAGAAAAAAACGAAAAGAGGGGGGTAAAGTATCGAGATGAGATTGGGGAGCTTAGGAAAAGGGGAACTAGCGGAGGGCTTGCGACAAAAAAAGGAAACCACACAGCGCCAAAATGCTGGCGTAAAAGAGTACCCTCGCCGAGGGAGAGCGGAATTGGGGCTCCAGAGAACGCAAGGAAACCCCGAGACCTCGGGAATTCGCGCCTAAAAAAAAAAAAGGTGAGAGGTAGGGGAAGCAAAGAGAACCGGAAAATAAGGAATCCTTCATGGCGGAGGTGGAAATTCTATGAGCGCATGAGGGAAGGGGGTAGAGTATGAGCCAGGGGCTTGACGAAAACATGTGCGGCTAGAAAAAGGCAAGGAGGGAAAAGGGAGGAAAGGTGGGGCATTTGAGGTAAGGAAGACAAGAGCGAACCTTTCAGACTTCCTCGCCCGGAGAAACCGGAGGGAACTGTGGGAGAGGTCATCTACCGAGGGATAGATCAGAATATTGGGTAAGAAGGGGGCCCAAAGGGGGCAAAAAGCCTAATTAGAAGAAAAAGGGGGCAGACCACCACAACTTAAAAAACTCCTCTCTTTAATTCCTGAAAGGAAGGGAAATTTCTATTAAATCCGGACTCCGCATGCATCAAGACCTACAAAAGTATGGAAAAAATAGGAGGCTTCAACATCGGCACAGAAGGGAGGGGGGAAAGATTGGCTGAGGGAGACTCATCACCGGAGAAAAAAACTTATGACTGGGGGGAAAGAGGGAAAACTGCGGGCAGAAACTCCCAGAGAGACCTGAGTGACGCTTTCATAAAAATCAAGGAAAGTTGACTAGGACTAACTCCCAGGCGGAAAAGGAGTCTTCCATCTGACACTCAGAGATCGGAAAGAAAGGGAAAGAGAAGGGCGCTAGTGGATAGCTCACAAAAGGAAATTCTAACTTTTCCAGTTCTCACTCATCACCGGAAGTCTTTGAGAGAGAGCCTAAGCGATGCTGACAAATCAAAAAAAAGGGAAAGAGGAACTGGTGTAGGGAATTCAAAAGTCTTAGATCAGCGCGTGGGGAAGGGGAAACTCAAGGAGTAAGAGGGAGAGTGGAGGCGGTGGAGCGCGTGGGGATGCTACAACTAAACAGGTCAAGATCGAAACAGAGAGGCGCAAAGGGGAGGGAGTATAAGGGGGGACTCCAAGGAGAGGGCGGACGCAGTGGAAGGTAAAATGGAATGGGACACGATAGCGAAAAGAGAAAAGGGAAGGCTCTGAGGAGGTGGTATTTAAAGGAAAAAACTTCGCCTGAAACGGAGCAGAAGAGACTGCGCCAGAGGAAAGGCTAAAAATCAGAACTACCAAGTACAGCCGAGGGGGAGGAACACCAGTCAAAAAAAAAAAAAAAGTTCTTTTTATCGACTCAGACGCACAAAGGAAAGAACTAGAGAGAGAGACAAAACAAAAAAACTGAGGAGGAGGAAAAAAAGAAAGAGGGAAGAGTCGTCAGTAGCGACCGGTTAGATAGAATCAAAAGATAATGCCTCGAGGGAAAAAAGTGGGGGAAGGGGTCTCCGTGGCTATGAGCAGAAACTCGGAAAAGGGAAAATCTCAAAGAACGTCTGGAGAAAGGGGAATCATCGCAAGAGGGGCTATCATCGGGAAGAGAAGGGACAGTTCGCTCGTCCGAACCGAGATTATTTTCGACGAAACATTTTTTCTCGCGAAGCCTTGAAGGAGGAGTATCGGGATCGCCGCTGATGAGGGTCGACGGGAGCAGCGATAACCAAACACCTCAGGAAAACGGAAGTGCAGAGGGCCGGGAAAAAACCGGACTGAGAATTGGAGTCGACAATCTCGGACGTGAGGGGAAAAAAGAAGAAGGTCAGGCTGATGCAACAGGACCGGGGGAGGATGAAGAAGTACCAGGGGAGAAGGAAGGGAGGGTGAGGACGTCTACCCTCCATCCTCTCCCTAGGGAGATACACGCGAGCAAAGTGAAGAACTTCGGGGGGGAAAAAAGCCAGGAGAGGGAGAACAAAGGGTCATAGGGACAAGCGAAGAAGAAGGGAAGGGGGTCTTTTCTGAAAAGGAAAGGTGAAAGAAGGGAAACAGCCTTGTGGTTAATATTATACGAAGCCAAAAGAGAATAAAAATCCCTTCATGCTGGGTCAGAAAGGGGGAAAAGCTTGGGGGGGAAGGATATGCAGGGCGGGTCAGGGTCTATACAGGAAAGCATCATGATGCGAGGAAAGCGACGGAAAGGGTGTGAAGGAGGGTCTACCATGTGAATTATTCTTGGAAAGGTGAGAATTCCAACCGGGGTGATCGAGCAATCTGATCTCTTTGGTGAAAAGAAAATCAGGTCTAAACTGGCTCGAGAATTCAGGGAGAAGGGCGGAGAGGATTAATTTCTTCTCATTCAGAAACATAAAAAGAAGGTGGAATGCCGTCAGAGACAGGACGCCAGTGGGAAGAGAAAAAGGGATAAGGAGTAGCTCGACAATGGAGCCTGCAGAGTTGGAAGCGAAGAAATGGAGGGGAAACCTACCAGCCGTGATCCGTATTTCAGAGGAGAGGAATGAATTTTGCGCTATCAGAGAAAGTGGATTGAAAGAGGGGGCGGGTAAGCGAGAGGCCTGAGGGGGGGGGGGGAAGGGCTTTTCTAAAGTAAGGGAGACCAAAGAGAGTTCTATGTATCTAAGAAAATGTGGCCGGCCGAGAATTTGTTTTTGGGAGGTAAAATGAGAAAAGGGGACAGTAATAGGGGTCTCCTTAGGTGGGGGGGGCGGTACATAAACAGAAAAAAAAAAGGGGATGAAATCTCAAGAGCACGTAACCTCGCTTGGCTGTTTTTCGTTGGGGAAAGAATCGGGAAGCCAAGAAAAAAGCAAAAAGAGAGGAATCGCCCGACTGAGATGGGGGGCGAAGTATTACTATATTTTGACTCCGAAATTTCAATACCCGTGTCGAGGGGGGGCTGAAAAGGGTGGTGGGAAGAAGGGTTTGTCGAGCAGTCAAGAGCCGAGCTTATAACAGCAAAAGAAACCGTCGGCGAAGGGAGGAAGAAGTAGCAAACCCTGGGGGTTTTCATAGAATATACGCGGGGATGCGGAGTAGATTTGACATACGGGACTATATTACTCTGACGGGAGGGAATGTCGGGGATCTTGCAATTTCGGAGGAGTCAGTGGGAGGGGTCTCAACTCAGGAAGAGGAAAAGGGAAGGGGACTTTTGCGTCCTGGGGTCAACGCAAAAGGATTGTGGCTGATACACCTTTTCGACCGGGGAGACTATCTGCAGGATCTCGCGAGGAAGGCTAGAAAAAGAATAAATGAGGGAAGTCGAGGTAACGGAGGAAGAGGGAGGTAGCGGGACCCATCAGGACTTGGAGCAAAATTCCGAAGGTGACTGGTCCAAACGGTTTTTGAAAGGCGAGAAGGGAGGGGAGGGGATTGAAGCAGGAACGATGCAAGGTGGAGAGGGGTTGGTCTACGGGCTAATGGCGAGAAGAGTAGAGAGTCCTTCGTGAAAAAGGTAAAGGACGTAGGTGGGAAAATTGGCGCGAGGTGGGTACCAAAAGAGGAAAAGAAGTAGAAGAATATATCTCCATCACGGAGAAGAACCGGGGGCTACCGTAAAAAAGGATAGGCCTTTGGATCTTTTTAGTTCACCGACAGAACTCGATAGAATGAGTTGGGGACATTTAAATAAAGCAAAGGACCCAACGATCAGCAATTGGGGACGGTGATGGGGGAAGAGAGAGGAGAGAGTGGAGTGAAACGGCGGATAGTGGCGGGAAAGGAATGAGGGGAGGGGGGGTGTGGATGGGTGCCACTCGACAATCTGTGGCGGAAAGGGAATGCTCAAGTTATACCAGCAAGGAAAGAAAATCGTGAAGGCCCATCTATGGAGGGGAGGGGAGACCGAAAGTCGGGGAAACAAAAGAAAATAAGCTCTGGTGGAGATATTCCACTATGATGGACCTACATCAAATGAGAAAGAAAAACCTTACGCATGATGGGGGTCAAGGGTACCTAGAGGGACATCAAGAAACGAAAGGGGAGGGAGGAGTTTAGGGAATAAGAGGAAAGTAGGGGCTCAAGGAGAGACTCTTCTAGTCATTTGAATAGTCCGTTCTTCAAATGTGGACCTGACAGGGACTACGGTCCTTTACAGGGGCCAAAAAAAAACATACAGGGGGCAAGGGGCGGACGGGGGGGGTGGCCAGCCGGAGGAAAGAAGAAAAGGTTAG
>Ga0179593_1616009_pt1 | contig 14374 bp, 9 predicted proteins | sample CZODoug2_1_08_16_FD_185931 | JGI IMG/M metagenome (GOLD analysis project Ga0179593, IMG submission 185931) | Vadose zone soil fungal communities from Angelo Coast Range Reserve, California, USA - CZODoug2_1_08_16fungal (PacBio error correction) | ecosystem: Environmental > Terrestrial > Soil >...
GCGCTTATGGTCGGTAGCCAATCTCGACAAGGAAAGTTCCTTCGGTTCGGTATGAGCGCCGATCGGGAAAAGAAGGCAGGAGGACACGATGCAACGAAAAAAGCCACGAACGGGAGCTATCGAGGATCCGTTCATACGCGAGACAAAGAGAAGATAGAAGAGGGGGCAATCGACTCGGAGAGAGGACCGGGGGCGCAAGCGGGAAAAAGAGATCCCGACGGAAGACCAGGGAGAAGTCAGGGCATGGTCCTTAGAAAGATCGTGACAGATCGTCCTGCGGGGAAAGAATAGGGAAAACGACAAACAAAGGGGGGCCAACTATTCCGAAAAACGAAAGGCAAAGAAAAGCATGTGAAGGGCTCGAAAATAAAGCTAGCTGGTAGATCTCGTCTTCAGCTGAGGTCAGAAGGGGGAAAAAACTCGGCTGCCGAAGATCGAAGGCGACGGTTAAGGGTCGACCATCACGAAGTCTAAAAAAGGACGGGAATCAACCATATCTCAAGAGAGAAATCGTGAGAGGGTCTTCCACAGGGGAGGACCGCTAAAGGGAGGAATTGGGCATGGCCCGTCTGGCAGCGAAAGGCCTACTATGGTGATTGGGGGACTGGTGTAGAACCGACGGATCACTCCCACAAACGCCATCGGGAGCGGGGGGTCTTTTCCCAGCCGATCAAACGCAAATCGCAGCGAGCCAAAGGGTGAACTGCGCGAGTGCGGAAAAAGAGACGAAAAGAACAGAGCCCCGCTTCAGGTGTATGTGAGGTACAACTGAAGTCTGAGGGGACCTAGAACGTGCCCAAGAAAACCCGAAAAAAGAACCCCATGAGGGGGATGAGGGAAAAGCCAGGGATTTCACTTAAACTGTCAAAACGGTCAGTATGGCAGAAGCTTCACGAACGCGAGGGAGAGGGAGAAGGGCGGAACTAAAAAAAAATGCGGAAGGGAGCTGAACTGCTGGTTGCCCGAGTCAGTATCCACATTGGTGTAACTTATCCACGGGGGGTGTAATGGGGAAAGCAAACCGAAAAGTCGAATTTCGTTGAACCCGATTAAACGGAAAAGGCGCTAGCAGAGAACAGGGAGAAGCGAAGGGCTTATAATCAGGGTTCAGAAGGGACTGCAGCTTAGGGGGTGCCAGAACAAGCATTCCCTGACCCGACCAAGGCGCTGCCAAGAAAATGTCACGTTACAAGAAAGTAGGCGATACCAGACGGAGGCGGTAAGAAAGAACCGGTGTTACCTCAGTAAACCAAAGTGACGTCCAGCCGACGAGGAAGCGGATTTCAATGAACGAACAGGCGAAAGGAAGTTGAAAGATCAGGGGAAAAAGGTGAAAGAAACATGTTCCGACAACTCGAACGTTCCCTGGCCAGAGTGACCTTCGTCGGCTTGGTCTGTCTACTAAACACCAAAAAACCTCAAAGGAGAAAGTGGGACGCAGACAAGCCTTGCGTAGACATTGGTCAGGGACGGATTCTACTAAGGAAAATCTCGATAAGACTACTAGGCAGAGAGGCAGATTTAAAAAGAGAAACTTTCAAGGGCTCGATCCGAGTTAAAGGATCCATATTCGCATGCTGGTGGATTGGTTAGCCTAGTCCAAAACGGCTGATTTAGTACAATTAGACCTTCAACACCCATGAGAAGAATGGTCAATCAAACCTGATAGACAAGGACAATCGGGAGAACCCGAACGCAAAAAATAACGATCCTTCATTCAACCGGAAGAAAAAAAACCGACGCAAGGTTGGTGGGGCCAATGGATCGCCAAGATCTGGACCCCGCTTTAAAGGGGGGCGAAGGAAAGTACTTTCGAGTCAGGGGATGGAGGCGCGGATCTCCTGAATTGAAGGAAAAAAACTGGGGGACGTGTGGAGTGCCAAAAGAAACGGGTGGAGCATGCGCGCGTCTGGCCGTGTGGGTAGCAAAAGATAGCGTCAAGAAGAAGACCTAGAAATGGACCGGCGCTGACTCGATCACGGTCAGAGAGGCTAAGAGGGCGCCGTGCCTCCGGAAAAGTTTGCAGTGGGTGGGCGAAACATGCGATCGGGCCACTGGTGATCTCTGAGGGGGAGTCGATCTTAACGACGGAGAGGGGGAGAGACTCTGGCCGATCAGACTCCCAGTCCAATTGTAATAGTCCCGGGTGTGGGGGAATGGCAGATTAGCATAGCTGATAAAAAAAAAAGATGCTCTCATTTTGCCATTGAAGAACACGGGGCAATTCCGGCGGGAGGTCAAATCGCCGCAAGTAAGGAAGAAGCCCAGGTCTTTTGAGGGGAATAGCAGAAAAGCGGTCGAAGCCGGTGCTGATCACCGCTCGATTGCCGCTTCCGCTGTGCACTACCTGACAGACTGAAAGGTCCGTACTACAGGAGAAATAAAACAGCGCTCGACATGGCCCACAGGAAGGGGGTGGACCGAAGCGACGCTGCACGACCCTCATCGGCGCAGGCAACATGTACCCATCGAGGGTTTGGTTAAGTGCTAGACCCAAGCAGTGAAGACAGCAGTGGCGATTCCGCAACATGCATTTTCCTACTCGAAGGTAGCCCACGTACCTCAGGTGGAGCCCCCGCGAAGCGGGGGGACAGAAGCAATGCGGGCAAGACCTTGCAAGGAACCGCTGAACGAATCTACACCGGTGCTGTGGACGGGCTCTTTAAGATAGAATTGTGGGGTATGTTGAAAGTGGAGTCAGGAGGGGGAAAAATAATCGCCAGCGGAGATTGCCGAAAAATCCGGGTGACCGAGCGAAACCCGTGAACCACTCATTCCCTAAATAGCCAGATAACTGAGGACATCTTTAAAGCTGCAGCGCCACGAGAGTGGCTGGATAGGACGCCACTGATCATGGGGAGAGCCATGGGATCTATCCCCAATTACGAAAAATCTGGGCCTGGCATACGACCTGAAGACTGACAAGGCGGAGGTGTTTTCTTCCCCAGGCGAAAGACATAAGATTGCACGGAAGAGTGGACAGCCTCGATCATGACCGAGAGTCGTGGAAAGGGACGGGGATGGAAAAGAGAACTGCCGAACGCCTAGGGAAAAAGGAATCCAACACATCTCTAATCTCTAACCAGGGGGCGGGAAGGGCAAGAATTGTGTGCCGCGGTCATTTCGAGGGCAGGAAAAACGCGACGGGTAATCGAAAAGTGGAGCTCACCGCCGGGCCTTAAAAAGAAGTGGGATGAGCAGGCCTTGGCCGCGTCGGAGGACAGGGGAACCCCTACTCAACTAACGGGGAAACAAAGGTAGAATCTTCTTTCAGAGCAGGAACACCTTTCCTCTTTGGATGCACTTGCCCGTTCATCGGAAAGGGAGGCGAATAAGGAGGTTCTTGCTACAAGTCATAAAAGGGGGTTATGGGCAAATTACACCAATGAGAAGGTGAAGTTCTGGGTAAAAACGCAGCAGTTTCGAAAGAACGGACGGATCCGCATTGAACACCCTATCCCTCTACTCTGGCGAACATTCGAGCCTATCTTGCAAGAGGAAGAATCAAAAGGCGTTTGGAAACTCTCCCCCTAGAGGGGAAGGAATGGGCGGAAGAACCGGTTCCGGCAAAGCCCACCTCACCAGAAAGAACTCCGCTACACGGGGGGGAGGGTGCGCGGGAGCGATTCGAAACAGGGAACCAGCGCAGGGGGGATCTCAAGGTGGCCCATGAAGAAAAGTTTGGGGAGAGCCAAGGGTAACGACGAAGTCGAAAGACCATGATTTGGGGGCGCTGGGGGAGCCGCGGTGTGCAATCGGCACCCTGAAAAAGATATTCAAGAATGGCTGCGATCAGAGCGGGAATGCCCCACATTGGGATAGAAAACGCGGGGGTAGTCTCGGGCAACGGGTCGGCTTCTTCTATAGGGGGGGAAATTTTCTCGTCGAATGAAACTTTCAGCAGGACAGGCCGTCGACCTGACGAGCCGACGATGGCTCTGAGAAAAAATTCGGAAACAGCGGAAGCCGAAAGAGCAGGTAAAAAGAGGGGAATTTTCGACCTGAAAAAGGCGAACCAAAATACCGAGCCCTCGATGCAGATATTTGGGGGGGAAGACTTTAGTGCCGATTGGACCAGAGCGCGACGGGTAGACAAATGACAAAGGAGGAGGGACCTGTAGCCGGCGGATAGGGGCCGCACAAACGTGCCGCCCGCCTCGTAGGAGATGCCACGGACCCAAATAAGAGAAGGCTCAAGCCCGCTAGCGGCAGCAGTGAATGACTTGGTTGGGAGTCGTACGAGGGCATTTCTTAAAGTCTCAAAATCAGAAGAATCGATCATGGATTACGGGGGATAGGCTACCGCAGGCAAAAGAACAGTGATGCTTTGATATATCAAAAGAGTGAAAAGATATAGATCTCACGTAAGAGGGAGTTAGGCGGGCTGCGTCAATCGCGAAGGAGGATGATCGATTTCGGCGTCGAGCCAAAGAGCATGACCTTACATCGCGATGCGCACCACGCTTAAGGACGGGCTCCTAAGGACCCGTTAACGATCTACTAAGGAACCATCGAGAATCAGAGGCACGGTTGGACCAATCAAAAGCCGTATGAACGGCAATGGTTGCAGCTACTGCGAAGTCAGCAAGAAATTTCAATGATTGATCTACAGAATACGAATGCCTGTCAAGACTGAAACTACAAGATAAAGGCAACATCCACATCGATCGCGGGAAATAGCATGGAATTTTGGAGTCATGTCTAAAAACTTCTACAAGACTGCTGAGGAGAATGCTAGGCATTGATGAGTCGGGAAGAGAGGAAAGAGCAAAAATCGTTCCGAGTTCAAAGCTAGAGGAGGGGGACGTTATGCTAAAAAAAAGGCTTCGCATGAGGGATTCACGAGGGAGACATCTCTAAGACGACAAGAAGTGTGGCTTACAACGAGCATATGAAAAGGAGAGGACATAATAGGTGGGCATCTGCCGCTCTGATGGAAGGAGAGGAGGAACTATGTGACGATAAAGGGGCAGAATTGTTCCGAGAATGCTCAAAAACGGGGGGGGGGGGGGGGGGGGGGGGGGGGGGGGGGGGGGGGGGGGGGGGGGGGGGGGGGGGGGGGGGGGGGGGGGGGGGGGGGGGGGGGGGGGGGGGGGGGGGGGGGGGGGGGGGGGGGGGGGGGGGGGGGTGGGGGGGGGGGGGGGGGGGGGGGGGGGGGGGGGGGGGGGGGGGGGGGGTAGAAGGCGCCAAAAGGGGAAGGCCGGGGGCCAGCGATAATCTTCATTGGCCAAAAAAAAGCGCGAAGAATGAGTAAGGAGCGAGTGAGTAATAGAAAACGAAGAAACCCTCTCCCCTCTTCAAGGAAAAAGTGTATGGGCCCGCGCAACTATGGAGGTGGTTGCAGCGAGTTGTCGTAAAACCCAAAACCCTACCACCACAAAAATAGGAGAAAGGGGTAGTAAACCGTGGTTGGTAAAGGATTTCGCAAAAAGGGCTCTAGCATAACGGAAGAAAAAAAAGACGACCTGTCATAGGAAAGGGGGCCTCAAAGGCGAGGAATTCAGAACTCGAAAGGGGAAGTGGGGATCGAAAGAATTAGCTTAAGCTGAGCCCATAAAGGGGAAATTGGGGGGGGTAGGTCATCACCCATGGTCGTTTCGTGAAACTGCGGGCGGAGGAAGCTGGCTGCCATGGACTCGAAAAAACTACCGGATATGTGTCGCACGCAGATATGGGCAGCTTCAGGGAATCCGGAACCGCCGACTAGAGGATGCAAGGCCGCCATAGTCGTCAGGACAAGACTCAGGACCAGGTTAAGGGGGGGGGGGTGGGAAAACGGGCGGCGGTAAAGACCGCGAAGCCTTGTTCTGTTTACCGAGAAAAACATGGGGCAGACAGCCAGACAACGGGCGTGTAAGAGCCGGACGAAACAATGGGTTTAAATTAGATGGTTCGAAACTCAAAAGAGTGAAGGGGAAACTACATGTACCAAACCCAACTCGACGGGAACTGGAAGTGGGAGGGGGCTTACGTGAAATGGCAGCATAAGCCCTAACATCGAAGGGTAATTGCCAGTGAACATGCAATAAAAGGGGGATACGAAGACCGGTAGACCTACGAAACAGACGGTAAAGAGACCCGATCCGAGAGATCAGATTAGCACACCTAAATGTGACGGAAGCCCGGTAAACCATCTGAGCTGAGAAAACGGGCCAGAGGGGTGGGGGCAGTTTCCAAAAAATTACATTCGCATCCCAGGAACAAAAAAATCCGTTTAATCGGGTCAATCACCTGATACCCAAAAGAAGATCCTAACCAAAGGGGGGGGGGGGGTGGGGGTGGGGGGGGGGGTGTTGGGGGGGGGGGGGGGTGGGGGGGTTGGGGGATTGAAGAAAGGGTTATCCGTCAAGACGCTAAATCGGGCGCTGTTCCGCAATTTAGCACCCATGCGCCAGGGGCAGGCTTCTCCCAGATGCGGGGGCTGATAGGGGATGAAAGTTCTTCATGCGATCACGAGGGACACTTAGGTGAAAGGGAGGAGGGCCTTACTGCTGAGACTGAACGTGTGGCACTTGATGCGAACAACAGATAGGGGACAATAAGGACCTTCTCCGATGTGGTGTATCGCCGGGCAAGGCGGAGGAAGAGTCACTCTCACTCCTCCCGGGGAAAGAAATTCCCGAAAGTGAGGCGGATAAACGTGAAGATCGGAAAAAAAAAAAGACTGCGTGAGGGCGTAAAAACACAGCAAACAGATGCGACATGTGAAACGAGTGGAAGCAATTTTTGGAAGAGGGATGCAACCTCTCGCTTCAATGCCATGTAGATCGGCCAGAGACGGGTTATCTCGGAAAGGCTGCATCTTACAGAACTACCTGGAAAAGGTCGAAAAAGGGCCGATCTGGAACAGAACCCGCCTTAAGGGGGAACGAATAAGCGGCTCTGAAAAACACACCACAGGGGCCTTTCTGCAAAGTCAAAAGCACACCAATTTGAAGAGGGAAGGGGAATCGCCACGTCTCGAGACACTCAAAAGGAGGGGAGAGAAACAGTTCTAGGGTTGACCGCTCTCTGGCCCAAGCCATGAAGAAAGTCGCGTCAGCACGAAATTCCAGGAGGAGTCGTTCGCCGACCTCCAGCTCAAAATCCATCGCTCGAAAGGTGTCTGAGGAAAACAGGTGGAGTAGGAGAGCTGATCGAGCATGCGAACTCGATACCTCTGCGAAACAAAGAAAATCTATCTTTTGGGGAGAGTGTGAAACCCAAGCATTGGGAGCAAAAGCAAAAGGGGAAATCCAGACGGAAATGCCAGTCCAACCACAGGGGGGGAAAAACGTTACCGGTTCGCAAAAAAAAGGCGGGGAAACAGAACTGTCGAAGAGTGAGACTTGCGGTCCAAGGTTTCCTCTTTGCCCGTAAACGATAGTGATTTTGAGAATCATGGGGTGCAAGGGTGTATCAGTTTTGAGGGCCCATAAAAAGTCATTTGACAAAAAGTACGGAGAGGGGGAATCAGCCGGGGGTGGAAATAGCCTCAAAAAACCAAGAAAACGGTTCCCCGCGCCTGTATATTGGGAACCCATTCACAAAAAGCGTGGGGCGAATCTTAAGCGCCTGTCAGCTTGGGTTATCGATCAGTAAGGGCTTAGATGAAGGAATCAGACCCAGGAATAGGGATGCGTGCCCTGTAGAAGCGGAAAAACCCCCCCTGAGATGGTCGGCTGAGTTGTTCGGGACGTCCCCAGCCCCTAAGGACGAACAAACGGGGGTGGTTGGACAGGTCAAAGCTAATTGCGTTCGCGAACAAACCTGGCAACGAAAAGAGTCAGGTCCTTGAAGCCACACATCTCTAAACGCGGGGGCCGGCAATAATGGGAACTGCAGGTGAAAAAATAGGAAAGGGCTTTAAGCCCACGTCGGAGGAAAGAGAACGCTTGTGGCCTTGGCGTCAGGCGGACCTGAGGAGCAGCACAGTCAGGTCCGGACCTGCTAGCGGGAAAAAATCAAGCATGCAAAGTAAAAGCGCCTAAAGCGTCGACAATGGCAGCCAGAGTTACCCTAGGCGCGGTTTCAAATTGGGAAACAACGAATTCGATCCCTGGGAGGGGTGAAGTGGGTTCAATTACACCATGGGATGTTGATTCTCCAAAAAAGGCAAACATTCGAGAGCCGAAAAGGCTGGTGAAATCAAGGGGGGGAGCCTTCCCAATCCCCCTACGCAGGGGTTAAAGCACAGAAAAAAAAGAAGGGAAAGGAAACGGAACTAAGTCGTTTAGACCGCCGGCCGGGGGAAATGAAGGAGGTGGGGCAAGAACAACTCCGCGGCCAAAACCAGCCCCCCTCACCAGCGCTGAGAAAAAACCCAACTGACTTTCTGGGTGCTGGCCGGAGATTCTGGAAATCAAGCGCGCCGGGGACACTAGGCGAGAACCATAATTTGCGGGATCGGCGGGCCCAGGGGGAGGCCGGAAACGCAATAGGGGGAGTGGGCGTGGAGCAAGTCTGGGACCACAGGAAACCTTCCCCGAGGGATCGGGAGAAAAAAGAATTCCGATTCAGAAAAAGTACACAGTGCGAGCGTTGAGTCTCGTGTGCAAGGGGGCACCATCGTCCGCGTCTTCGTAGGAAGATGGTTGAAAAGCTCTGGCCCAAATTCAAAGAAGCGTTATGGGAAAACCGCGCAGCAATCAGCAGGGGGATGGATCTTTCCCCGGCATAGATTATCCGATCAGGGACAAAAGGAAAAAATTTCTAATTTTGGAAAATACGAAGCTGAGCGATTTCCCGCGTCAGGGGGATGCGAATAGTTGGCCCTTGGGGGGGCGTTGAGAATGGGACGACGAGAAGGGGAGATCGAGCAATGAATGCATGGATGATTTGCCTGGGAGAAAGAAACTTGCCACCCGGCACACGGGGCCAAAAGGAACCGGCCAGAATCTCGAGTAAATTAACGCATCAACGAGGAGAAAAGCTAGAAATAGTCACTGTGACGTGACTGTGGGCAGGCGGTGCCGGGGCTCATTTGAAAAGATTAGGCTCCGATCGCGCAAAGCCTGACCAAGAACGAGCTTGCTTGTCGGAGGCGCCCGCAAAAAAAAGTCTAGGCTTTGAATCCCGCTCTCACAAAAACGGGAGAAAAAAATAGGGGAGAGCAGCTCTCGCGTATGGGGAGGACGCGACAAGCCAGAAGAGTGAGAGTTCTTCATCTTAGATCGACGAAGAACAGGATCGCTGCCCCTGATGACCAACCAAAGTACAAACGCGAGCCAGGGAGAAATCTCGGGAGGGCAGACACCTCGAGCGTCTCGGAGAATCAAAAAAACATCGACGATAAACCGGAAAAAGATGGTGCGTCCGAAAATTCGAAATCATCCAGCATTGGGGGAACCCCTAAATCCGATACCAGGAGTCAAGGAGGCAACGACAGGAAAACGGGAAGCATCGAGCGCGGGGAAACGCATGTCGGCAGAAGGATTCAAAAAGATTCGGACAAGACGCTCGCTGAAAGCGATAAGAGGACCGAATTCTAGGCAAAAATATCAAAGACTTCGGAAACACCGGCTCGGATCGAGGGGATCGCAATAGGATACCTTGGCGAGAGCTCAACCAGAGAGACCTACAAAAAACAGAGCCTATGATGGTCAGCAACCGCGAAGGGCTATCAGCTGGGTCCAAAGAAAATCGTATACAGGACAGAGGTGGCCGGGTGCAGATTTGACAAACGGGGGACGTCTAAACCACAAACCAGGCAAGGGCGCGTCGATGAACAGGCGTGGGAAAAAAAATAAGAAAATCGGCGAACGCCTAAGGCGCCGATAATCGTAAAGAAGCTCACGAAAGAGACGACAAAACCTCAAGGGGGAGGGGCCCGCGCAGCGGAGGTGTGGGGAAAAACAAAAAATCTTGAACAACTCAAGATACCACCGCCGGCGGGGAGTAAGTACGAAGGTGCTGGAAAGGCCGGCAAATTTTCAAAAGATAGGGAAAAAACGGACACGGCGAGCGGGGAGAGGGAGTCTGAAAAAAATAAAAAATCGGATCAATGGCCGTTGTGCGAATAGCGGAGCACATTGGTGTAAAAAAATGAGAACCTGGGTGTAGAAGGGAAAGACCTCACCGGGAGAGAAGGGCGGAGTCGAAAACAAGCGGGAGGAAAGCTGGCTGCCGACCGGAGGAAGTCTCTTAGCACTGGTAACTCTCAACTTGAGTATGTGAACGCTCAACCAGGAAAATAAAAATCTAGAACCGACAATGAAAAAGCAGGTCGCGCTGAGCCTTTCAAAAGCGGGGGAAGACAGGGTACAAAAGGTGTTAAGGGAAAGGGGCAGGAATTCTTGCCGAAAAAGAGCACCGGTGAAGAGACTGTGCTTGCGTCGTATCAAGACCGGGAGGGGAGGCGTCGAACGTCAGGGTCTAGGTAAAAGAACTAGGACCCCACACCCAAGATGACCGCCCGGTGCGTGGAGGCGAATGTCTGGGAAAGCCCTAAGGGTAACTCAACACCAAAGACATTCTTCAGTGGAGTAGAAGGAGGACCAGTACTGCTGTCTCGTCGGCGATCAAAGGGATCCATGGAAGAAAGACGCAGTAGTCATCAGTCCTATCTGATCGGCATTCAGAAAAGATAAAACGAGGGGGGCCGGTTTCTCGGGAACAGTGTCCAGCTTGGAAACGGGTCACGAGGTGGATTTGAGCAAACCCGGCCTGTTTCGAGAGAACAATCCGTCGTCGACTGGCACCGGAAGAATGGGCAATCAAACCTGCTACACCCCTGCATATAGGAAACAAATTCCAAAATCACCTGATCCGATGAAAGGAACCAAAAGCTGAGGTTCGACTCGGTTGCAACTTTTCTCGCAAGGAAAGCAAACCGAAGGGACGAGGGGCGACGATACAAGATTGTAGGAAGTGAGAGTCGGGAATTAGTGGAGGGCATCCAGGGATAGGAATGCTGCTTGAAGGGATGGTGGCATTTGGAAAAAACAGAGAGTGAGCATGCGCGGGCCGAGATGTGTGTATCGGAGTGTCAAAAAAAAGATGCGAGAAAAGTCCAGAAGGTACTCAAGAAAAAGCGCTGACTGCGGACCGGTCTGCAACAGTCTCCTAAGTAGGTCATGGCGTGCGGCAAAAGGCAAAAAAATGCCATTTACCATACGTTTATCAGTGCAAATCGAACGCGGGAGAAAGAGAAAACGAACGGCGTCTATGGCGATCTGGACAAGAACCCTCCTAATGTGAAAGTGTAGTCGAAATGAAGCCCATCAGACAACAACACAAGAAAAAAAAGAGGACCATTCTTCATTAAAAACAATGTGAATAGCTAAGGAAGTCCAATCGCATCTCCAGAGACCATCACCGGGGGGGAAGAGCGCAGTTGGTAGGGGGAAAGCACGCAAGGCAAAAATCCAATGGCATGAGGCGGACGAAAATGACAGACGGGGGGAAGGCACGGGAGGGGGGGGTGTTGTTCAACAGCCTGACCGGGCTTAAAAAGGCGCTCACCCGGTTGGTAGAGATTAGTGCCGGGCACTGTAGAAAAAGTAAAGAGGAGAAGAACACACGAATCTGCTCCCAATCGATGTTTGGCAAAAAGTCAAAAAAAACAGCATTTCAGCAAACCCCAAGTGAAGGGAGCGATCCCCCGAGAAGACTCTAAAAAGAAGGTAAATAGGGGAGAGGAGAGCCAGAGAAATGCCCGCCGCCCCGGGCAAAAAAGAACCTGCGGACAATGGCCCGCGCGGAGGGAGAAACTGTTGAGGTCGAAATAATTGTCGGTCTGGCTTAGATGAAGGGTGAGAATTTGGGGCTTCCGGACTCGAGAACGGATCGAAAGATATTTTCCCGAAAGGGGGCAACCGAGCCTACCCGAGGGCCCGTTTTTCCAAAAATGAGAGATGGAGGAAGTTCTCGAACAAAAGTTTCAAGGACAGGGCAGCGCCCTACCACTCGAGGTAGATCGATACAGCTCGGGTCTTAGGAGCATCGATAAACTGGAGGTTCCCTGGCCTGAAGAAAAAAAGGCCTGGCAATGAGGTTAGACCAGCGACGTCCCCCCAAAGACTAGGACACATTGGCACGAGGACTTGGGTGGGGGGAAGGTATTCGGAAGAGTCTGACGTTCGCGAACATTCCTGGGAGAACCTTAGATTCGCATAACGCCAGCTAAGAATGGGCCGGAAGGGGTGTAAGGAAAAGCTGTCGACACAAATAGATCGCGGTCTTAAATCCGCCGGGTCATCGAAAAGGGGATCAAAAAAACGCCTGGGACGGCCTTGCGTGAACGTCTTTATCAAGAGGGGCCGGAGGAGGGGGGAGCGCTGCACCATACTAAAGGGGCGACTGGCGACGGTGAAAAAGAGGTCGCGTGCCATTAAAGGGAATCACAGGGCGCTATTTCAAGGGGGTCACGGGGACGAACAAAAAATCCCGCCTGAGGGGTAGGAAAAAAAATTTGAAGTGTGGGAGTTTTCATTACACCCAATGATCAGTGGAAAATACAAACGGCCACAGTAGATCATCCGACGAGCGGGTTGGGGAAAGGCACTTAGTACCCTCTAAAACGGCGGGCTTGCCGGGGGCATAGCCGAAAGTTTGCAGGAAATGAAAAAATGGAACCTCTCCCCCAGCGGGGAAGAGGTGGAGGGGCCCTCAACCTGTTCAGTCAGCCCTCCCAATAAAGAACGCTGTCCCTCTCACCCCCAGAAGGTGAGAAGAGGGAAGTCTTCATTCAACGATCAGCGTCGTTCTCGTAGCAGGGCAGACCGGAAGATTTGCGGGAGGCTTGACGAAAAGGGGAACGTCGCCCAGAGACCAGTTTGGGCGGCGTTGAGTTGACCGGGTGGTCGTGCACAAGGCGCAGGTGACCCCCTAGTCGAAATGGGGATACGTCAGGCAGATCCCACAATTGCTATAGCCCGGAGAGAGAGCGCAAGAAAGTAGATCGAAACTTAGGAGAGATGGTTAGGAAAGGAAGGAGGTCGGCGGACTGAATGCACATGAATACACGGGCCGCAAGGGAAATGATAACGCTTGAAACACGGACCGGCATAGAACCAGGAAGAACGAGAAGGACCAGCAGTAGATTTTGGTTTGGCTGGGACAAATGTGCTATGGCCCGCAACGATCGGAATAGTGGGGAAAGTGGGGACGGGTAGGGGCGGGGAGCCGCCGGACGATCGACCGAAGGGTGGAGAAGGCCAGAATGGGGTTCAAATGTAGTCCGTCGGTCGGGAAGCCGCACCTACACAAAAAAAGGAATCGGTGAAGAGCCAACCCGCAGAAGTCGTTATCCGCGGCCATGAAAAAAGCGCTGGGACTGACTGGACGTGGCGCTCGGGGGGCAGCGCAGGAGGAATTCTGGCGGAAATGGCCGAAAATCGAAAGAACATGCCTCCTCTGTGTCGGCGAGCAGCCGCCAATCGAGTCAGGAAGGACTGATATAACGCGAAACAACAACGGAGAGAGGTCTAAAGCCTTCACTCAGGTCAAAGAGCCTAGCTCGCAAGGGATGGGTGTCGGGCAGCCAGAGAGCCATCGAAAAGGAATGCCTTTACATGCGCGGCACAAAATCGATTCACCGAAGGGGCGCAGCGTAAGGGGGACATAGCATAAGGACCCTCGGCGATAACGAGTGAAGGGTTCATCGGAAAAGTGACACGACTATCCCGGGGCGGCAAGCTTCGCTACCGAAAAATAATGGGGCATTGCTCAACGCTCGAAGAAAATGAGGACACTCCGCAACAATACCCGCAGGGCGCAAGTCCCTCGCGGTCCATCTAGGGAGCAGTTTGTTCCATTTGGGGGGGTCGATTTAAGGAACGCTCGGTACCGCGAGAAAACTCGGCTAAAGAAAAAAATGAAATAGGAAAGACCGGCTCGAGAGCTGAGAAAGGGGTGGTCGCCCCACGCATAGGACTGCGCGGAGGCCTCAACCATCTCTCCTACTGAAGAAAGACGGGAAATGAGAACACTAGACACGCGGAAGGGCTAGAAAGCACCTTTGTTTAAAGAAAAACGAATCTGATCGGAGCATAAAAACTGGATCCCTGGGGCCGGCCGAGCAAGAAAAACAACCCGGGCAAGGAAACCGACCTCGCCCAACATTGAGGGAGTCTATTCGGTCAAGCCAAGACAAAGAGGACACGGGAGCCTGGAAGCGCCGAGTAAAGAGCCTTCTTAAATCATCGACAGCACCGTCCAAAGGGGGGTGGAGGGTCCCGCTCAGCGGAGCATTTGGGCGGGATTCGAAAGGGAACTACCCCCACCTACCCTCCAACTCGGACGCGGTGGAGAGGAAGGACGCCGTTGGCGGGGAATTCAGAAAAGAAAAGATAGTGATTCACCTGCCGCGCTGGGAAACCTCAGATCGAACTCGTCCCGGAGGCAGTGACGGTACGCGGTCCCCAGAGGAAAAAAGTATCCACGGGGGGGGTAA
>Ga0179593_1624890_pt1 | contig 14374 bp, 25 predicted proteins | sample CZODoug2_1_08_16_FD_185931 | JGI IMG/M metagenome (GOLD analysis project Ga0179593, IMG submission 185931) | Vadose zone soil fungal communities from Angelo Coast Range Reserve, California, USA - CZODoug2_1_08_16fungal (PacBio error correction) | ecosystem: Environmental > Terrestrial > Soil >...
CCTTCTCCTTATGAGTGGCAATTTGGTGGAGATTGAGGAAGAGGATGTGGAGTTTAAAGGGAAAAGGAAAGAGAAAAAAGAAAAAAAGGGGAGGGGAAGCCCACCTGTCAAACTTCTCATTCCAGCACATTTTCTTTCGCCTTCGGAGAAATGGAAAGGGTCGAAAGGAAAAAGGGGAAAGGAAGGAGGGGAAAAGGAAAGGGGGGGAAAAAAAAGGGGGAACTTGTGCCTGGTAGACTCACTTCTTCTTTTGCATCGTCCTCAAAGGGAAAGGGGGAAGAGGGGGAAGGAAGGATGTTGTACAGAGCCATCTCTTAACGGATTCTTCGTAAGAAAAGCTTGGCCTCACCCATGGAAGTGTGGCAAGAAAGATGAGAAGAAGGACAGGGGGGAAAAGGGAAAAAAAGGGGGAAAAAAATGAAATTTGTATGCTCTTCGTTCTGTCTGCTGAGGGACCTAAAAGGAGGGGGGAGGAGAGAAAGGGAGAGGACTGATGGGATTCCTCAAGGAGCCCTTCTTTTGTATTGACTGTAAATCTGGGATAAAAGGTAAAGAGGGAAGGAAAAGGGAAAGAGGGGAGACGAGACTGGTCCTGAAGTACAACCATTGACCCTGAACTTTCCACACTCATAGAGGGTATGGATAACGAAAAAAACCTGGGGAAAAAAAAGAGAGAGGGAAGGGGTTAGCCCATTCCTGCAAGGTCTGATAGACCTGAACCCCCGCTCTCATGCTGATGAAGGAAAAGGAGGGTGCATGTCCTTGCCAGCCATATGGCTGTACGTATGTTTGTTTAATGGAGAGAAGGAAAGGAAGGGGGGGGGGGGAGAGAGGGGAGGGGTGAGAGACGAAGAACAAAGTGCAAGGCCCTTAACCTAGGAGACGGAGAGAGGGCAGGAGAGACCAGAAAAAAAAGGGAGGAAGTTCTCACAGGAAGAGGGGCCCTGTGCGTGCGGTGAAAAGGCGGGGGGAAAAAAAGGGGGGGGGGGGGGAAAAGGGGAAAAGGGGGAAAAAGGAAAGGGTGGTGCGCGCGTGCATTTAGTAGGGCTTCAACAGGGGGCAAAAAGGAAGAAAAGAAAGAAGAAAAAGGGGGGACTCGAGTAAACAATAATTTTACAACACGATGAAACCTCTCTTCGATCACTTCCTAGGAAGAAGTATTTAAGGAAAAGAGAGAAGGGAGAAGGGGGGGGGAAAAAAAACAGCGGTTTGTAACCGGTCTACTCACTGGTATCCTACCTTAAAAATTCAGAAAGCCAAGCATGGGAGAAGGAGAAGAAAGGGAAGAAGAAGATTGGGCCGCCATGTTGAGATTGACTCTCCAACTATATTTACACGTTACAAGAGAAAACGGGAAGGGGGGGGGGAAAAGAAAAAAAGGCAAAGAGGTCCATCACAGCATTCACCACATCAAATGAATCCGAATCAGGGGAGGGGAAGGAAGGAAAAGGGGAAAAAAAGAATGCCGCAGACTAACCATATTTATCCTCGGAAACGTTACCGGGGGGAAAAGATGTGGGAAACCTTGAATAACCAAAACACTCCTATTTTTTTTGAGAAAAGGAAGGGAAAGGGGGGGAAAGAAAGGAAGAAAAATAACCCTTTTTTTAGCACCGCTATAGGTGTGCGCTGAGAAAAAAGGGGAGGAAAAAGAAGGTCGTATTACAAAGCCATGGCTCCAGGAACGGGGAGGGGGAGAGGGAAAGCATTGACAAGACGGTGAACGAGTGGTCAGGGTATTCGGCAAAAAAAAGGAGAAAAGTCACTGTGGTCCTCCGTGCTAAAAGCTTGGGGGGAAGGGGGACATGATGAGGGAAAAAAAAAAAAAAAAAAAAAGGAGGAACGTTCAGTCCACCCCCACCCCACGGATGTCCTTCCACCAGCTCCATTTGAAGGGAGAAATCGGGGGGAGGAAAGAAGAAAAAGGAAATGGTCTCTTTTTCCGGAACTCCCTTCACCGAGATTTCACTGCTGAGCCAGAAAAAGAAAGAGGGGAGAAAAGGGGAAGGGGTGTGAGCACTGTACTCTCCCCTAATTACCTATCCTTAGCATCCCTTTTGAACGATAAGAAGGAAAAAAGAAAAAAAAAGAAAAGGGGAAAAAAACCCCCTAATCAGTCCTAACCCCCACTCCCCTAACGCTTAGTCGTGCTAAACGTACAGGCATTGAAAAAAAGGAAGAGAGGGGGAAGAATAAAGAGGAAAAGGAAAGAAGCTCTTATGCTCCCTTTATTCTCCCAATTTTCCTACTCCGCCCCAACTCGACTTACGGGGAATGGAGAAAGACGGGGAGAGGGGGGAAGAAGTGATATAGTGGCTTTTCTTTTCTTTTATTTTTATTATAGGAACTTTCATACGATGGAATATCAGAGCAAACAAGGAAAAAGAAAGGGAAAAAAAGAAAGTAAAAGAAAATGAGAGAAAGAGTACATACGTTCTTCTAGAGATACATCCTTTACGGTTGAGCCTCCCACGGGATGTGAGCAGTAAGTCCGAGTTGGGCGGGGAGAAAGGGGGAGAGAAAAAAAAAGGAAGAAAGGGACGGTTCCTGACGCGGTACGTTTAGCACGCCTACGCTTTATTGTAGTGCGTAGAAGAGGGGGGAGAAAAGGGAAGAGGGAAAAAGGGGGGGGCAGGAGGAAGGAGATGGCACTGCTGCTACTCTCTTTCCTTCTTTTACGAGTACAGGGGAAGGGAAGAAAGGAAAAGAGAATTCCAATGGCGCAGCTTGAACTCTCCTTTACTGCGTTCCGGAAATCTGAAAAAAAGACGGGCGAAAAAAAAAGAAGAACGGGGTAACTGGAGCCTGGTGGAATGCCCTCCTCTTTGTTTTTTTTGTGACTGAACGTTCTTGACGTGGGGGGAGGGGGGGGGGGGGGAAGAAAAAAAGGTTAGAAGCACGTCGGACCACAGTTGAACTATTATGATGGACTTTGAAAGAGAAAAAGAAAAAAAAAGGGAAAGAGACCAAGGTATGGTATGCCGCACTCCCCACAATTTCCTGATCGGTTAAAGGAAAGAAAAAAAAGGAAAAAGAAAAAAAGGGGAAAAATCCGAAAAAAGCACACCTCTCTCTCTCAACCAGGGGTTCTGTCGTCTCCATGGCAGAGAAAAAAGAGGACGAAAAGAAAAAGGGGGGGGGGGGGATCAAGGTTCCCAAATCTGTTCAATCACCAGGTAGGGAAAGGAGGGGAACGGGGGGAAGAAAATGCCGGATGGGCAAGTACATTCCTATAAGTGCTATCACCTTTATCGATCCCTTTACAGGTAGGACGCTGCATGCGGCAGGGAGGGGAGGGAAAAAAGGGAGAAAGAAAAGAAAAAAATACAGGAGACACTACACCACGTACGTTGTTATGTCCAGTGTACTGTAAAGAGGTGGAAAGGAAAAAAGGGGGGAAAGGAAAGAGAAAAAAAAGGGGAGAGAGAGAACCGGCTTGGCTTTCTTGACCATTTTCCGGTAGAGACATGAGTAGCCAAAACGAGGGGGAAAAAAAAGGAAAAAAAGGGGGAAAAGAGAGGCAGGGCCCAGGTAACGCTCTATACCGGCATCTGATCGCCGCCTTTCCTCGTGTTTCAAAGGATTGTTAAAAGGGAAGTAGGAAAAAAGAAAAAGACGGGGCGCGCGCCTCCCCTTCTTTTTTGCACCGCGTCACGCCAAAAAGGAAAAAAAGAAAAGAGAAAAGGGGGAAAAGCTTTGTTATCAGTACCTACCCCACCTTTTCCCCACCCACGCCCTGGTCCACGGAAAAAAAAAGAAGGAAAGGGGAAGAAAAAAAAAGGGGGCAAAGGTATACTCTCCACTCTCTCCTTCTCCTCGTTACGGGCCGGCACTTTTTGGGAGAGGATAAAAAAGAAAGGGGGACACACCAGGGGAAAAAACTTATCCACTCCGCGTATCTTTTTTGATCGACAATAAACATCTACCTCAGGGGCGGAAAGGGAAAGGAAAAAGGGGGGGGGGTGTCAGGCAGTTTGTCAAAAAGGAAGAAAGAAAAGAAAAGAAGTGAAAGAACCGAAAAGGCCGACTGATCCCTACTGGAACAACTTGGGACAAAGCTCCCCCCCTCTCTGCTACAAACCAGGGGAAATAAAGAAAGGATGGACAATGGTGTATTCGGACCAGTCTCGTCTCAACGCTGTGACAGTTCTCATCCAAGACTTCCCGTCTGGGGGGAAAAAAGAAAAAAAAAAAAGGGGAGAAAAGGGGTGGGAAGGAGAAAACCGCGGGAAGAGTACCAGTATATCCGACATCACCAAGACTTTACGTAATGGCATGACGAGAGGCCAGAAAAAAGGGGGAAAAGGAAAAAGGGGGGGAGGAAAAAAAGATGAGCCCCCACCATCGTATCATATATTTCAACCCTCCATGGGTGAGGCAGGGAGGAAGAAAGATCAGGGAAGAGGGGGGGGAGGGAAAAAGGAAAAGAGAAGATATCAGGGGTATATTACTAATTTAACACAATAATAATTTATTCTACATTCACATTTGCCATGGAAAAAGGGGGGGAGAAAAAAGAGGGAGGGAAAAAAAGGAAAGAAAAAGAAAAGCAAATTTGCTGATATAAGTTTTTACAGGTGGCTTCATCTCCACACGGGCTTCCCAGATCTGGTTTAAAGGAAAAAGGAGAAGAAGGGAAAAAAGAAAAAAAAGAAGAAAAAGAGAAGAAAAAGGGGAATAGCAAAACACAACAAACGGAGGATGATTACAAAATCTCTAGACTCTTCTCCTTCTTAGTGGGGCAATGTGGTTTTGAGAAGGAGGAAGAGAGGGAGGGGGAAGGAGAGAAAAAGAAGGGAAGAAAACCGGGCAAAAGCATTTCATTCAGCAAGTTTAGTTCCTCTGAGCCTTGTTCCAAGTGTCTCGAGAAAGGGAGGAAAAAAAAAAAGCAGGCGCCATACCTGGCACTTTGACTGGTACCTCCTACTTCTTCTTGTGAGAAGGCCCGAAAACGGGGAAGGGGGAGGGAAGAAGGAAGGACCCGCTTTTGCCCCAGGAGATCTACGATGCGTCGGAAGAAAAGGCGGGCACGAGAAAAAGAAGGAAGGGGGGTGGGCTCCATTCCTATTGAAGTTAGCATTCTTCTTTTCTCAAAAGACGGGTACCCTTGGGAGGGGGAAAGGAAAAAAAGGCAAGGTCGTGGTGAGTCCGAGACCTCCTTGTACTCGGGGATGGGCTAGCAGAAGGGGAGGGAAAAGGGGGGGGGGGGGGGGGTTTCTTTCCTTTCCTCTCTTTCTCCTGTTTCTGAGTTTGGTGGTGGCAGAAGGGGAATGGGGAGAGAAGAAATGTTGTCCCTCTTTTATCTACTACTTTTCCTGAATACAACCATGAAGCTGAAGAAAAAAGCATGGAAAGGGGTGGGGGGGGAGGGAAAGGGAGGGGGGGAAGATTTGTCCCCAGTTGTTCCATTAGGGGATCGTCTAAAGGGGGGAAAAAGGTTCCCTGCAGGTCTGATAGACCTCCCCTCTCTCAATTCTGCATTCCAGGATAAGGGGGGGGAAGAAAGGATGCACGGAAACAGATGAGGTACTATGTTTGTTATTGTCTCTCAAAAATATACGCGAGGGGAAAGAAGGGAAAAAGGGGGAAGGGGGACCTTCCTAGGAGACGTAGCTCGTTGCAGAGATCCCAGGGAAAAAAAAAAGGGGAAGGGGGAAAAAAAAAAAAAAAAAAAGGGAAGGGAAACAGGCGGGTTGGTTGCCACGGTTTGGTGTCTGTGTTCCCTGCTAACAAAGCGCTTCAGGGGCAGGGGAGAAAGGGGGGAAAAAGGAAAAAAGCGGGGCAAAACAGAAGGTGAGGCGCGATCTCTGCGCCCTTTCGCCTCACTCGCCATTGGACTCTCGAAAAGAAGGGTTAAACACGAGGAAAGAGGACGGAGAAAAAAAAAAGAAAAGATTCTAGAAGGTGGCTGACCTTTTTCTTTGCCTCCAATTGTATTTGCTTTTTTAACTCGGTTGTCCCCGGGTCGAAGAAAACGGGGGAGGAGAGCAAAGGGGGAAAAAGAAAAGGGTTTTCAGAACTCCAGAGGCAATTTTCAAGATGGCCTGAGAGATGAGAAAAGAAGAGAAGGAAAAAAGGGGACCGTTGTGTAGTGTTATGATGTTTGCTCTGTGATCACTCCAAACTGGCAAGCGAAAAAGAAAAGGCAGGACAAGAAAGAAAGGAAGAGAGAGGAGCAAGGGGCTATCGCCCTTTACTGTCCTGTACTTGCATACGCATAGGGAAAAAAAGACAGAGGGAGACATAGGGGAAAAAGGGGGACAAGGGGAACCAGAGGGGGGGAACCTTGATCACCACCCAACGCCTATTTTGGGTGGAGGGGGAAAAAGGGAAGGAGGGGGAAAAGGGCGGAATACCCCTGGTTTTATCACATATAGGATGTTTGCTTCTAGAGTGATCCCTTGTTAAAAAAAGGAAAAAGGGGGAAAAGAAAGGAGGGGAGGGGAAGGAAGAAAAAAGGGGGGAGAGGAACTGTGTGTTAGTGCGTCATACCATACCTGAATGTTTGATCATAGGGACAGAAGGGGAAAAGGAGGGAAAAAAAGAAAGCAATGAAGCGGGTCACTGTGGCCTCCTTTCTACAAGCTCATGTGTTAATGTCCTGCTAAAAAGGGGCAAAAAAAAGAGGCACAGTGTCACCCAAACAGATGATTGCTCTTCCACCAGGCTCAAGGACAGGAGGAAGGACTCATCGTAATTCTACCCTCTGTGGGACCAGGAGAGGGAGGGGGGGAAAAAGGGATGAAGCCCCTTGGAAGCATCATCGAGAGACATGGTTGGCGAGGAGGGGGAAATACAATATTACTATTCCTATCCTTAGCATTCCTTTCGAGGAAAGGAAGAGGAAAAAAAAGAAAAGGGCTAACGCACACTCCAACACGAAGAGGAGGCGGAGAAAGGGGGGAAAAAGGAGGGAAAAAAAATGACGGAACGCATACCGCGTCTTACATGCCCTTAAATGCACAAATGGGATCCGACTCACAAAAAAAAAAGAAGGACGGAGGAGGAGAAAAAAAGGGAGGAGGAAGCTTGATATATTTGCTTTTACTTTTATTTTAATTTTTTATTAGGAACGTGCATACGAGGGAGGAGAGAGCAAAAAAAACAAAGGGGGGGGGAAGAAAGGAGGGATGGGCCCAAGGAAGAAGAAAAAGAAAAATAAAAGTAAAAGCAAATCTCTAAAGATACCTACTTTCTTCTAGCGAGACATTCCTTTACGGTAAAAAGGGGAGGAAGCCAGGAAAAGGAGGAAGGGGGGAAAGGGAGGAGGGAGGGGGAACTGGCAACGTAGGGTCTTCTCGAAGGAAGATGCTTGCTTTCCTGCTCTGTAACGTTTAGCATAAAGGAAGGGGAGGGGGGGACGGGAGCATGGGGGCGGGGGGGGGGGGGTGCGAATGGTGCAATGAGGAATTCCTGGCAGCTGCTCATCTCTTTCCTTAGGGGAGACGAGGGAAAAAAAAGGACGAGGGACGAAAAAGGGGAGAAAAAAAAAAAAGAGCGACGGGGAGGCGTTTTCCGACCGAGACCATTTGTCCCCCCTCCGTCTCATACGATGAGGAAAAAACGCGTAGCGGAAAGGGGGGAAAAAAAAAAAAAGGTGTGGGGGTGACTGAACGTCTTTACGTTTTGCCTTCTTGTAAATTTTTTGTTCCTCTGATAGCAGGACATTAACACAGAAAGCCGGGAACCAAAGGGGAAAGAGAAGAAAAAGGAAGCGGGAAACGTCTGTCAATGCCATTATCACCATCTCAGGTCTGTTATGCACGCCCCACAGGGAACAGGGGAGAAAAAAAAAGGGGAAATCCCCCTACTGTCAGTCCCTTGTCGAGCAAAAGGGGGAGAATCATACAGAAGAAAACAGAGAGAGGGGGAAGGGGGAAAAAAACATCTCTGCTCCACACAATTCCATCCATCATTCTCAAAAAGAGGAGGGGGGGGGGGGGAAAAAAAAAGAGGTGCTCCGATTTCACCGTTGTCCGAGGATCAATCTGGTAGTGAGAAAAAGGGAAGGGGGCAAGAAAGGAAAAGGAAGGGGGAAAGAGAAGAAAGGAACATAGGACCTGCCATGTCGATTCATTGATGTCGGGAAGCTGTGATGGACGCTTTCCAAAGGGGAGCCAGAGAGGGAAAACAGAAAAAGAAGAAAAGAAGGGGGGGGGAGGGGGAAGGAGAGGGGGAATCATATCTCAACATTGAGGCTCATCTTAAAATTGCCTTCCGAGTTCTGAACAAGGGCACAGGTAAAAAAAAGGAGGGGGGAGAAAGGAAAAAAAAAGGAGTTTAAAAAAGCCATACAATTTTCTTCAAAGAACACATGTCGCAATTAGAATTTTCAAAGGGAAAAGAACTCCTGAGAGAAAAAGGAAGAAAAGGGAGGGGATCGAGTCCAATGGCGCGTGATCCGAAGTGGCGCATCGCTCGCGCTCCCCTTCTGGGGGTGGAAAAGGGAAAGAAAAGGGAAAAATTACTCCATTTGCAACCGCGCTGCACGCGGGGGGGAAGAAGGAAAAAGAAAAAAAAAGGGGGAAAGAAAAGGGCCCCTTTTCCTAGTGGATAAATGAGGTTCAAAAACCGGGGGGAAGGGGGGGGAGAGAAAAAGGAAAAGGGGGGGAGAAGGATCCTCTACCCATACTCATCTCACCGGAGGGACACCTTGAAAGGAAGAAAGAAGGGAAAAGAGAAACTCCTATGTCTTGCAATGTACCTTCAACTATTTTGGTCATGAGAGAAAAAGGAGAAGGAAAGGCAGCGGAAAGAGAAGGGGGAGGGGAGGAAAAAAAGAACAGTCGCGATCCCTACTGGAACAACTGGGGACAAATCTCCACCCTCTCTGCTACAATACCAGGGAGTCCAGGAAGAAGAAAGAGAAAAGGGGAAGAAAGGAAAGGGAAAAAGTCCGCGGCTCAAAGATGGCAGTCTCATCCAGACTTCCGGATGAACAGGTTGTCAAAAAAAAAGGGAAAAGAAGGAAAGGAAAAAAAACGGGAAGGGACACGATATCTCGACACCACAAGACTTGCATGCATTAGGGCAGAACGACGAGCATACACAGGGGGGGGGAAAAGGAAGAGGGGAAAGGGAAAGAAGAGCCCACCATCGGAGCATATGATGGGAAAAGGACGGGGGGAGGGGGGAAAAAAGGGATGGGGGAAAGAAAAAAAAGAGACCTAGTCCTCTCAGATCCTCAAACTCTTCAAAATGATTAAATCATTCATGGGGAATGGGGGAAAAGAGAAAGGGGGGTGGGAAAAAGGGGGAATGGCAGCCGAGGTCCCTCCACCCTGCCAGGGAAGTCGAGACGTAAGGCCACTCACGAGAAAGGGGAAAAAAAAAGGGGGGGAGGGAAAGGAGAATTGGACAGGTGGCTTCAGCTCCACAGCGGCTTCCCGATCTTATTGGAAGCATGTGTTTCAAAAAAGGAGGGAACCTAAAAATAAGACGGAAAGAAGAGAAAAAAAGGAAGGGATAAAAAAAAAAAAAACGGAGGGAGGAGGAAAAGAAGATGATCATTCTCCTTATAGGGCAATGTGTGGAGATTTCTGAAGGGAGGGGAACGGAGGAGAAAGGAAAAAAGGAAAGGGAAGGAAAGAAAAAGGTCACAAACTTCTCATTCATTCAAAGTTGTAGGGAGAGATGGAGAAATTAGATGGAGGAGAGGAAGGTAGAGGGGAACTGATTGAGGAGAGTGAGGGAAGAGGAGGGAGGGAAGGGAAATTGGGTGAGGTGGATGATCGATAAGGGTGTACGGAGTGGCAAAGAAAGGGGTAAGAAAAGAGGGGGGTCTGGGGGAGGGGAAGCAGTGGTGGTGAGGGGGAGATAGAGGTGGGCCCTTCGCTTCCAATCGACTTCCCTGGCCTGGGTGGCGACCGGTCTGCAAAAGGGGACAAAGGTGACTGGTAAAAATAAGGAAAAAGGAAAAAGGAAAGGGTGAAAGAAGGTACAGAGTTTGATTGTCTCTATAGACACTTTTCCCTGAAAGGCAAATAGAAAGGGGAAAAAAGAGAGGAAGAGAGAAGTAAGGGGGGGGCGACTTCTATTAAGATTCAGTCTGCTGTTCTCCCCTTCCTGTTCCCTGAATTTGTAAGAGGAGTGAGGGAAAAGAAGGAGAGGGGGAGGGAGGAGAAGATCCTTTGTACTCTTTCAAGGTTGCTCGCCTTATGGATTTCCTCAAGCCAGAGGTGGGTAGTGACCTGGAAGGAGATGGGAGGAAAAAAAAGGGGGCATTCCTTCATTCCTTGTGATGGAACTGTCCATCTGGGAGAGACGAAGAGGGGAAAAAAACAGAAAAGAAGAGAGGGGGATGGAGTAACGAACTCCCTGGTCTTTTCTTCAAGATGGTGGAGATTTTCCCCCCGGTTCCAGTAGGGGAAGCGGGAGAAAGGGAAGGTCCCTGGAGAGACTGCCCCCTCTCCTGCTGCATTCCTTCTCCGGGGAGACAACTGAAGGAAAAGGGAGGGGGAAGGAAGATGTTTTGTTTTGTAGATCAAAAATATACGCTATGGATAAGTCTCAAGGGGAAGTACTAAGTGAAAGAAAGGAAAAAAAAAGAGAAAAGAGAGACGGAGGATATTTGCCTATATACCCTTCCCAAATGGGAAAGCCCGAACCCGGCAGGGAGAGAAAAAGAAAAAGGGGGGGAGGTGTTGGGGTGCAACTGTGTTGGTGTCCATTGTACTTCTCCCCAATCTTGCAGCGCGGGGGAGTAAGGTGTAAGAGGGGGAGGGGGGGGAAGGGAAAAGGGAGAAGGGGGAGAAGCGATGCGCACTTTCGGATCACTCGCCATTGGACGAGAAAAATAATTTTTAAACAAGAGGAATCGGGAAGAAGGGAAAAGATGGAGAGTGGCAGGACATGTTGTTCTTTTCCGCAAACTTTGTCTTTCTTTTTACCCTCGTTGTCCAACTAATCACGGGTGACAAAAAAAAGGAAAAAAACCGAGCACTCCATTTTTCTCACTCGGAAGGCAATTGTTGGGGGGCACGAAAAAAAAAAGAGGATCTCCACTATATTTACCACAAGTTTACCTGGCATAAAAAAAAGGGACGGGGGGGGGGAGGGGAAAAGAAGAAAGAAAAAGAAAATTCCCGACATCAACTTACTCCGCCTGCAGGTCCCGAGAGCCGGGAGGAAGAAGGGGGGGGGAGGGGGGAAAGGAAATACTCATTCTCACTAACCAGATAATTCATCGGAAAAAGGGCCGAAAGGAGGAAAGAAGTGTGAATTTGAACCATTTTTTAACCTTTCTAAAACCCAACTATTTTTTTTTTTCGAAATACGGGGGAAGGAAAAGGGAAAAAAGACAACAAGGGTTGTTAGACAGAGAGAGGTGTGCTTCTTATATTTATCCATTTTGCTCTAAACTAGGACGTCCGGTGAGGGAGAAAAGGAAAGGGAGAAGAACTGTGGGGATTTCTGCATACCATACCTTAGATTTTGATTCAGGGCGGGAAAGAAGGGGAAGGGGGAGGGGCGAAAAACACCATTCCATCCTCATCTTTCACTGTGGGTCCAAAAGTGATAAAAAAAAGAGGAAGGGTTAAGGAGAAAAGAAAATAAAGAAAAACCTAAAGAACTTGTCAGTTCACCCCAAAACAATAGATTTCAAACAAGGAGAAAGGGAAAAAAAGGAAGGGGGGGGGAACAGGTCTCTTTCCGGAACGCAGTCCCATGTAGAGTTCACGCTGAAAAGTGGATCATAAGAGACGAGGGGAAAGGGGGGAAAAAAAGGGGAAGAGACCCTAATTCCTACCCTTGCATCCTTCCATCTCCTTCCTCATTCACCATCGAAAAAAGAAAGCCACCTTGGGGCGAAAAAAAGAAGAAAAGGAAGAAGGAGGTGCTAAAACGTACGAGCCAGGAAACTCTCACTTCCTTCGGCAATCCCTACGTGCCCAGGAAAAAAAAAAGGAAGGGAGAAGAAGTCGCCCCAACTCGACTTACTGCTCCATCCCCTTGGGAGGCTCAACCGTCAGGAAAGACAGGAAGAAAGGAAAGGGAGAGGGAGAAGGAGGAAAGGTAGAGATCTCACTCTCAACAACAACAAACTGATGCGCTTTCCCCATATAGAGATATCCGAAGTCCTAAGAAAAATAAAAGAAAGGGAAAAGAAAGAGGAGAAAGGGAAGGGGGGAAGCCTCCCAAGATGAGCAGTAGTCGATTTTTGTGGCGGAGTCGAGTGTCGCATAAAGGCGCCAATAAGAAAAAGGGGGGAGGGAGCGAAGGGAAGATGATGCGTTCCTGCTCTGTATTCTTTATTCCACGCCTACGCTTTATTGTATTTGCGTTAGCCTATGCGGGTGTATACAATTGTCATGGGGGGGCGATGGTGCACAATGAAGGGAAAAAGGGGGAAGGGGGAAGAGGAAAAAAAAAGGAAAAAACGTAAACCATGGTCTCTCTATGATGATCCAATGTCTCAAGAGGAGATCCTGTGACTGGCGGAAGAAAGGAAAGAAAGAAAAAAAAGAAAAGAGAGGAGGACACACCCTGGGGTAAACGGTATCCTTTTTTCATTCCATCCCTTTTGGGGGGGGGGAGGGGAAAAGGAGGGGGAGGAAGGGGGGGGGAAAAGGGGGTGGTTGTCCAGGGATACGCCGGACATTAACAAAAAAAAGGGAAAACAGGAACGATGATGATGTTACTTTTTTTTCGGCCGAATACCCTTAAAAGGAAACGTCTGTCCAAGGAACAGGGAGGAAAAGAAAAAAAAGGTCCGGCATCCATTGCTTGTAATACGAACCGGTAAAAAAGGAAAGGGAAAAAAGGGATCACTCTCATAATCCCCCTTCTCTCTTTCGAGGGTAATGTAGTAGAAAAGGGGTGGAAGAGGAGGAAAAAATAGGCGTTTTTTGTTTATCAAGGTTGAAAAAGCATGGGAAAGAAAAAAGGGAAAGAGGGGACCGTTGTCCGATGATCAATCTTTTATTGAGGCATAGGATGGAAAGGGAACAAGGAAGGGGGAGAGACAGAAGACAGAACCTGCTGCGTGATTAATTTATGTCTTGAATGCTTGAAATGGAAATTGCCAGTTGAGGGAAGAAGAAGGGGAAAGGGCCAGGGGAAGTGAGGAAAAAAAAACCCCCCCCCCCCCCCCCCCCCCCCCCCCTCAAGGGGGGGGGGGGGGGCCCCTCGGGAAACCTTTCTTGGCTTCTTGAATTTTGGAAGATATACCATGATGGACCGGGAAAAAGAGGGGGAGGCAAGAAAAAAATGGAAACAAATCTGAATATTTCCTTTCCCTTACCTCTTCTATAATAGTAAAGCTGAAGAAGCACGTGGGGTAAAAGGAGGGGGAGGAAAGGGGCGCATCGCTCTCGCCTCCCCTTCTTTTTTTCAAAGGGCAAGCCATAAGAAAAAAAAAAAAGAATAAGGGGGGCACCGCGCTGCACGCTTTTGGTTATCCGTACCAGAAACAACCGGAAAAGGGGGGGGGGGGACCGGCACGCACAGTGCCAGGGGCCTAGGGAGAGAAAGAGGAAGGGGGGGGAAAGGGGGGACTCTCTTCACCTTCTCCGTCCGCATAGGTAAGGGCCGGAGGAAATGCCAGAACTACTCATCTCACCTTAGGGGGCAAGGGAGAAGGGAGAAAGAAAAGCGGGGACCTCATATTCTGCAATGTCCAACCTATTTTGGGGGGAAAAAAAAAAAAAAAAAGGAAAAGGCAGCATGAGATCGGGGTCCTTTCTCTCCCCCTTTCATGAATTTCTAACCCAAGCAGACGATCCCTACTGGGAAAAAGGAAAAAAAAAGAACAAGGAAGGACGTTACTCCATACCCTCTCTTCTTTTGTGTAAATTCAGCTGTCACGGGGGATCAGGACAGGACGAGGAAGGAAAAGTGGTCACACTCAGAAACCTTATAACCCGATCTTACAGTCACTACAAAGGCGGGAGAATCAAGAGGGAAGAAAAAGAAAGGAAGGGAAGGAAGAAGGGGGGAAGAACGACGAGTGCCTACCAAATTCAATGTGGTACCATAATTGTGAACAGCAGACTGCAGGACAAGTAGGAAGACCCAACCCATAGAAAGCCAGAATGAGGGAAAAAAGAGGGAAAGAAAGAGGGGGAGACTGTAAAAAGCGGCACCGTAGTCTCTCAGAGCCCTCAAACTCTGACAATTATGACAGTCAGGGTTGGACGAATTGAACAATAAGAGTGATAAACAAAAAAAGAAAAAAAAAAAGAAGGAGAATAGGGGAGACACCAGGCCCGGGAATTCATGTGAATCCTAATGTCGCACCTAGAAATGGCATCTCCAAAGGGAAAAAGGAAAAGGGGGGAAAGGTGCCTTCAGCTCCACCCGGCTTCCCATAGTCTGAATTTTAAGCATGTGTCAAAGGACGGAAACCTCAAGAATCGAAGCAGAGAAAAAAAAG
>Ga0179593_1671624_pt1 | contig 14374 bp, 16 predicted proteins | sample CZODoug2_1_08_16_FD_185931 | JGI IMG/M metagenome (GOLD analysis project Ga0179593, IMG submission 185931) | Vadose zone soil fungal communities from Angelo Coast Range Reserve, California, USA - CZODoug2_1_08_16fungal (PacBio error correction) | ecosystem: Environmental > Terrestrial > Soil >...
GGCGTACCGAAAAAAACGAGACAAAAAAAGGCAGTGGGCAAAAAAAAGGGAAAATCGTTCGACGGTTCTTCACCGAGTACAAAACACACGAAGAAACCGGGGCCATCGACCTGAAGAAAAAAAAAAAAAAACAACAAGGCGTGGTCGGCTTCGGAAAACGGATCGGTAAAAAAAAAAAAGGCCAGGAAAAGAGAAATTGCGCACGGGGAAAACTGCTAAAGCCATGAAGAGGGGACCCAGCGTGGGGGAAAGATCGCTTCACGAATCGAGAACTTAAAGAGGAAGCTTGCAGAGACTACACGGAATCGCTCAAAAACCGGGGAAGGGGGGTACTCAGGTCAGCCTGAGCAAAAAAGGGAGGTCGAGCTTAACGCCAGCCAGGTGGAAGGAACATTTCGAAAGCAAAAAGGGACATGAACTCGGGACTGAAAAAAAAATAAAGGAAGGGCACCATCTAATGCCTGCGAGGGGACAATTCGGAAAACTCACGCCTACTCCGCCGGGGAGGTAAAAAAAAATAAAAAAAAAAAACGGGAAAGGGAAGGCCTATTATTGGGGGGTGGGGGTGAGGCAAAGCTCAGGGAAAGGGGGGTCTTCGGGATCGGGGGAAAACACCGACTACTTAAAAAAAGAACAGGTACTTCGTGGGGGTTTGGGGGGGGGGGGGGGGGGTGATTGGGGGAAAATCGCCTCGAGAGGCCGAGGAAGGAGCGATAAGAAGTGACGTGAAAAAAAGAGGACGACTATCCGGAGGTGTTTCAGCGGGGGGAAAAAAAAAAAAACGCGGAAAAAAAGGTGGGACAAAAGGGGGCATACTCTGCAGGGCTAGAAGCGTCGAGGATAGCTGTTCGCTACTGACAGGCCGACTACGGAAGGAGAGGAGACGGAAAAAAAAAGGACTAACTGCCTCAAAAGAAAAAAGTCACCTGGGGGAAAAAAGGGGGACACTCGACGCAAAAGTGAAAGAAAAGGGTGCCGGCGAACACCGAGACAAGAAGGAAGAATGCCTGATCGGCTCGGCGACCCGTAATCGTGATAAAAAGCTGCCGATGTCGGGTGGAAAGGAGAGAGGCGGCCGACCCTGTCAAGCCGAGGAGAAGAGGTCAGTGAAGGCGCGGGAGTTCTGAGGTCGGGGGGACGGCAAAGCCGGCCGGGGGGGGTATTTGAAAAAAGACGCCCGGCCAAGAGGGGGGTGCCCCCGAAGAGATGAGGGACGCGTTCGGTGCGGGGGAAGGACTTTAAAGACGCTTTTCGGGAAGAAAGAAAAAAGGGTGGAAACTAAAAGAGAACCTGGTCCTCTCGAGGGCGCTGTAACGTAGAAGACAAGGACGACAAGATCAAAAGAATTCGGGACCATCGGGAAACCACCCTGTGAAACTGAAATACGCAGCAGAGGAATTACCGGCCAGGAGGGGGACGTCCGCGCGTGGAACCGGGAGATGTACGAAACGGGGGGAAGCGGCTGCAAACCCGCAGAAGGAAAACCGTGGGGGGGGGACTATATGTGGCAAAAATTCCTCCATAGAGGAATCCGGCGAAAAAAAAAAGCAGGGGGAAAAACCATGGCAGCAAGCAGGGGGTCGTTGAAAGAAAATCGAGGACGGAAGAAGCTGCGCTCTTGAAGCTTACCGAATGAGAAAAAAAAGCCTCTTGGCAGGGAAGAGAGAGGAGAGTGGTAAGCGCGGCAAAAATGGCCTGTCCAGGAGAGGGAGGTCAACCAAGCCCTGCTTCCGCGAAATAAAAAAATAAAAGCGTCTATACAGGGAGGGAGAGGACGGGGGAGCCTATACCAAATAAAACTGGAAGGCTCTGAAGAAAAACTCTCCGAAGGTACGGACAAACTTTCTTAACCGGAGGAAAGAGCGCTCTTTGGGAGAGCGGACTGCTGAAATCTCAACCGAAGGCGGGGGGTAAGGTGATGCATCGAAAGGTCTTGGGCGAAAAAGCTCGTGGGTAGAGCGATTATCCGCGAGGGGGACAAAACAAAACGTGTCCGCAAACGTGCCCGGTGGTCAAACCGCGAAGAGGAAACGGACGACAAGAACAAATCGAGCGTCGGCGAACCGGAAGACAAAAGATCGTCCGGAGAGGCGCGTTCAAGAGGCAAGAGGCAAAAGGCGAGCCTGATACGCCGGGGACGAGCATAACGGGCGGAGACCGGAGGGCCTCGGGGGGCTTCGTAGAGACAGGTGGTCGGACTAAAAAAAGCCTTTTCATAAATTACAGGCTTAGAAGAGGTGTGAGGAAAAAAAAGCCAGAAGGGGAGAGATCCATTGGGGAAAGGTCCTTCTTTCCGTAACTGGCAGGCAGTATAATGTCCAGGTCAGCAAAAAAACTGGAACGCTCACTCAGACGGGCAAATGGGACGACTGTCCACGCCCGAGCACGGAAGAGGGGGGAGGGAATGCCAACCGAAAGCGCGGCGCTGCCTGTTGCTGAGAGGTCATGAACGAAGAGAGAATCACAAATAGAAGAACGGCCTATCGTGAAGGGGGGACACTGTCTTCGAGAGGATCTCCGAACGCGACTGGGAGAGGCGAAAAAGCCAATCCGACCATTGAACCGCGCGAATCAGTTGGATCGGCCCTGTCTCGGTGACCCGCCGTGGATGGACGTATTACAAGGGCCCTGGCGAAAAGGACGGGGGGTCATCTGTGGGAAAAGGAATCCGGGAGTAGACCGAGTAAGGGGGGGCACCGCTACGAGGACGCAGCCCCTGAGGCCTGGGAACCCCAATGTAAGAGGGAAACCGTACAGAAAAAAATCCTGACGGCTTGGGGAGTGAGACACAGGGGCGATTTCTCTCGAAGGCCAAGGGCGGAAAAAAATCGTAGTGAAAGGGGTGCTCGAGGACAAATATATAAAAAAAAGAAAGCTTCGCTCTAGTTGGGGGGTACAGACCCATGATACCAAGAGATGAACGAAGACGCCTCGGTCGATAAAAAGGGGGGGCTACTGGGCGAGTCGAAAACCGGCGTCAGAGAAGAGTCGCATCAAATCTCAACAACAAGGGAGGGGGGGGGGGGGAGGAGTGTAGAGCAAGGGAGGAAGTCGAAAAAGCCGGGTAACGGAAGCTCAGTGGAGCACGAGCACGTCAGGAAAAGGAAAAAGAGAGATGTGTGGGTAAGGAAAAAGGCGAGCTCGGAGGAGGAGGCAACGGAGAAAAAACCCCGATCACGGAAATTACCAAGCGGTGAGGGAGAAACGAGCAAAAAGCTTGGTCTTCAAAGGACTCGCCTATCATGGAAAAAGAAAGGAAGGGCGAAAAGTGATTTCCTAAAACGAGGTGCCAAAAAGGCGAAGGAAATCCCTCCAGGAACCACTGTCAGGGAGGGGAAAGCGGGGCGACGCCAAAAAACCGATACTTCAATGAATATAGATAAAGAAACCAAAAAAGGGCCCTCATTCACCTTGGAGGGGCGCTCCCGTCAAGGCCGGCCTAGGGGCGCGCGCAAAAAAAAAAAGCGGATCCGTCGAATAACAAGAAACGGACATTCACGTAAGGAAGGTGGTGGAAAGCGTTCCTGACTCACAGCAACCAAAGGAACGGAGAAAAAAGAGCACCACTGATGGAGGGGGGAACGGAAACAAGGGAGCCGAAAAAGGAGGAGAGGAATCCCGGGTTGAGCTCGAAAGTCGTGGGAAAAAAAACATAAGGATTGCCAAAAGTCGGCAGACTTCAAGGGGGCGCCGCCTCTTTCAAAAGGCAGATGCGAAAAAAAAAGACACGCGGAAAGAAATGACGCCTTATGAAAGGACCACGCGTGTACGGCGGGAAAAATGAAGTGGCGCATGGACCTCTAACGAGGGGGACGAGCGTGATCTCGGGGCAAAAGAAAAAAAAAAAGGTCTCCGACGAACACTCCGGACTGACTGTGCGGGAGGGGGAGCGAGTCGCGGAAAAAAAAAAGACCGGCAAGGGCGAAATGCGAAGAAAACACTGAACCAGGGAAGCAAAAAAATAAACAAAAACCGAGGATATCGGGGGAACGCGCCTCCTCGACGGGCAAAATCAGAATCCTCAGACCAAAAAAGAGTTTGAGATGGACGCAGTGCTCACCTAAGATAATTGACGTCTAAAAAAAAAATACGCCAAAAGGAACCGCTGCGGAGGGGGATGCCAAAGACGGCGGAAACATAAAGTCCCCGTGTTTCTGGAAGGGTAAGGAAAACAGCGCTAAGGGGTAAGAGAGGCTAGGCGGGGGCCGGCCTGGCCCAGTACGGGTTGCTAGGCAGTGTTGGCCGCAAAGGGGGGGGGGTCTCACTGGCGAGCGGGGCTAGTATGGGTGGAAGGAAAGTGTAGGGGAGAACAGGGGAGATAAAATGAGACACACCGGGAGTTTGTTGAGGGGTGGCCGGCAAACGGCGACAACACGAGGGGCAGGAGATGAGAGATACCGGATGGGGGGCAGTGGGGGGGCCTTGAGAAATGAGGAGGTGGAGGTGGGACAAGGGGTAAGGGCAGGAGACTGCGATGAGCGCAGGGATCTCAAAGTGATAGGTGAGACAGATATTGGGGACAACCTCAAGGGGGGGGCGGAAAGATCAAAAAGGCATTATGAGGCAAAAAAGAGAGGGGGGGGGGGGTTCAAGTCTCCAGGGGAGGACAAAGTGAAGAGGGTGAGTTGTGTGGCGGCGGGAAGGACTACGCATAGACCTCGAGGAGGGGGAGGGGGGAGGCGGAGGAAAGGGAACTGACGATCGAGAAGGGTCAGTGAACGGTAGGGGGATTGGGCGAGGGTGGAAGGTGTAAGGGGAGTAGAGATGGGAGACTTCCGAGGGGATAAGCGAAGGGGAGAAGGAAGAGAAGCGGGCGGAGTAGGAAGAAGGGGGGGCGCGGGTTGTACAGCGCGAATGAGAGGGTGTGGGGAAGCGAAACGGCTTGGCTGAAGCAAAAAGGGATTGGGAAAGTAAGATAGTAGTGGAGTGAGTCTCCAAAAACCGCGAATGACAAAGATGGGCAAGGCAAATACAGGAGCGAACAAATGGGGATTACTACAGGGGGAGCGCGCAAGTGTCGATTGCCCCAAAAAACGTCTTAGCCATGGGGGGACTCCAGGCAGGGGGGGACCTCGCCTTATCATCAAAGGCTCTGGGGGAAGATGAAACATCCGATTCACAAGGTCCGAAGGGCCGGGTGAGGGGGCGGAAGGGGGTAAATCCAGGCGGAAAAAAAGAGTATTCAAGGGAAGAAGGATCAAAAAAGAGCAGGACGTACATCGATGCCTGAAGGGGAGCTGGGGTCAGGGAGTCCTGCCTGGGGAAAGAAGCCTTCTTTGGACAGGGAAACGAGGGGGGGGGGTGTAAGAAGGATCTAATAGGGAGCAAGACGGGGGCTATCACTTTTGAAGGCAGGAACGGGGAGAGGGGATGCGAAAAACGACGTACAAAGGCGCCCACGACGGTTTCCGGGAGGAAAAAAAAACTCCTCGGAAAGCGGAACCTCATAAAACAAAAACCGAGGGACCAAGGGGATCACCTCCAGCCGCAGTCGGGAAGAGAGGGATCTGAATTCGTCTTTAGGGGACCTATGAGGGAGGGAGGGGTCCGCGGGGGCCCTTTCTATGAAAGACCGGGGAGGGCCATTAGGGAGGGCCGTCCGGGGGAAAGGAGGAGGCTCAAAGCTGCTATTTAGGAGCGAACAGGGGCAGGAAAACCTGCTTCAAACGACGATGATGAAGGTGGACCCCCAAAAAAAAAAAACACGAACCAGAGGGGCGGAAAAAACGGATCACGGATGAGAAGCAAGACAAGCAGGGAACGGGGCCGGACTCGGCGGCAATCGAAAGAAGCGCCAAAATCTTGCCTGACCATGGGAAAGGCTGACGGTGGGGAAGAACAGGCGAAGGGCGGGACGGATCAGAAAAGGAATCGTATTCCTGGGGGGACCAGGGTCGTTAGAAGGGAATTACTAAAAACGAAGCCGAGCAAAGCAAAAAAGGGGTCGCGGGGATCTTGGATTACCGCTGAAACAAAACCGGGGGCTGGGGGAGCTCAAAAAGGGGACAAACCTCCTAGGCAAAGGAGATAATCAATTCAAGAAGAAAATCAGCAAGCGATCGCGTTCAGGAACGTTCCCCGGCGGGCATCGGGGGGAGGTGGGAAAGAAAAAAAAAACCTGCCCGAATAAGTCAAAAATGCCGGGGAAGAAAGAAACTCATATACCAAGAAAATTTTGCCGTGAAAAGGTCTGGGCGCTAGATTCTTCCGGGGGACAAGAGCGAGGGGAGGGGTGTCGAAAAAGGTGTCGACCCGAAGGGGGGAAATAGTGCTTGTGGCCAGGAAGGTCATTTCCAGACGGACTGGTCCCGGAAAGCGCTGCAGGGGAATCGAAGGGGGGGACGGGGGCGCAGCGTGCGGGAAAAGGGAGTGAAAAGGCGATGAAAAAGGGACGGGTAGGAGAGGCAATAGGTAGTCCACTCGCTTGGGAGGAAAAAAAGGGACTCTAAGGGGGATCAAGACAACCGAAAGTTCGGGAAATGGAAGTACACGGGAGACTAGCGTTGCGAAAACGGCGGGCGGAAGGAGGATCCGTATGAACAGCCGACCGAAGGGGGGACCAAAACTCGGCGTAAGGGAGTCTATTTTGGCGTGGGGGAAGGAAAACAAAGTGGGGGGGAGTGGGGGGGAACGACTACCCCGGAAGAGAGGGCGAGATTGAGGAAAAAGGAAGTGGTGTTCGAGGGGACTGCCATAAGATCACAACAAAAAAAAGGGGGAGGAGGAAAAAGGGGCATGTACCATAACTGAAAAAAAAAAAAGCAGTGGGGCAAAACGGGGATCGCCTCGTTAATGAAAAGTGGGGGGGGGGGGGGTTGGTGGGTGTGGGTGGTGTTTGTGGGGCGTCAGAAATGAAAAAACTCACTCAAAACGGTGTACGAAACGCCATATAATAAACCGCAAGGGGGGGGAACAACAAGGAAAGGAGGCGTGGGGCGGAAGACGGTCCGGTCGTATCGGCGTCCTTTGAGGGAAAGACTCCAGCGCGAAATGAGAAAAAAAGGGGCGCTCTCTCTTCTAGGGAGGAGAAACTTCAACGAAAAAAGCCTGGCCGGGGGTCACACACCGTCGTGGGTAGAAGGGCAGACAAGGGGAACACCGAAGAAGAGGCGAGAAATGACAGCGAGAGGAGGGGACAGAAACGCTCATGAAACCACGCCGTGGCACCAGGGAAAAGAAGCCGAAAACCTTAGGAAGAAAAAGACTACCCGGGGGGAAGAGATAACAGAGGAAGAAAAAGAAACGTGTGGACGGGGGGGAGTTTTTAAGAAGGGAAAGGCGGGAAAAAAATTCGGTCGTGAGAAATACACACCGCCTACTCCAGAGTCCAGGAAGGGGACGAAAGGGGACGAGGACGAGAGAGAAATCGTTCTTTCTTGACAAATCCGACGATCCGGCCCAGTTGGGAGTAAACTCCAAACGATCTCCTGTGGGGGGAGAAGGGGGAAAGACTCGACGAGGAAAGCTCGAGTCATTCAGGGGTCGGAGGACGACCTGGGGGATTCGAGGGGGGAAACTGTGCGCACGAAACTAAAAAAGCAATGAGCCGGTCAAGCAGGACAAGACGCGGCGCTGAAAAAGGAGGTGCCTCACAAAAAAAAAAATAAGCAGCACTGCTTTAATAGGAACTGCAAAGAGCCGGACTCCGGGGTATCCTGCGGCAGAACCTCAGGGGGGAAGGTCTGGCGCGGGAAAAGAATCGGGGAAAAGAAAGCCCCGAAAGAACAGCTTTCTCGGAACTTTAAAGGGCGAAAAAAAAGCCGAAGGGGTCATGGGGGGAACTCAACACTCGCCCAGGAGAAGGAGAAAAAAACTACAAGGACAAAGGGGAAGGAAGCGAGAAGACGTTATTGAAAATGGTAACCATGCGAATTCCCGGTGGGAAAGAGGGGGTTAATGAGGGAAAGGGGTAACCTGTTCCTGAGGAGCGCAGTCGGCGGACCGAACAGACTCAGGAAAAAAAGGGAGCCAACAAAAAAGGAAACTTCTCCACCTCGGACGCAAAAAAAAGAAAAGAAAGAAACGTCAAAAAATGAACATCCTCAAAAACGCATCGGGGGGTTGGCCGAGAAAAAACGGCTCTCCGTGGGAAGTAGGACGGGAACTGGGAAAAGGAACCCCTTCTGGAAAAGAACCCAGTGGAAGCCAAGTACTTCCCTAGATGAAAGAAGAGGAAAAGCAGCAAGCATGGAGGGTCAAAAGGGGGCATCAAGCCTTTCGGGAAAAAAGATCAGGAGCTCGGAAAAAGGGAGAGCGTTCGACTGAAGACCGGGGGAGCCCATCTCAAAAAAAAATGTACGTCTATGAGGTCCTCCTCGGCAGGCCAGCCGAGAAGTGAAGAAACTCGGGGAAGGAAAAAACATAGTGTACTCGCTTCGAAAAAAGAGACCGAGAAGAGGGGGGCCTGAACGGCTTAAAAAGGAAGCGGAAATGGTCTTATCCGAGCAATGACGCTAAGTCACCAGAAAGGAAGACCAAAATATTAGGGGCTATGGCCACAGAGTGGTCGTGTGGGCCAAGCGGAAAAGGAAGGTGAAAAAAAAAAAAACAGCGATGGAAGAGCCTCGGCTGGAGCCAGTAAGGATTGAGGGTAAGGGCAAATGAAAAGGGGCCCTAGGGGGGAATTGAAAAGAGACGGACCGACAAAGCTCACACCAAAGTTGACGGGGACGTGGGAGGAAACAACAAAGACCTAGGGGGCAAAGGGAAAAAGAAAAAAGCGGGTAGGCAGAGAGGAGCAAGTCTAAAAAAGAAACAAAAGAAAAAAAGCTTGGGGGAAACGAGCCATACGGGGGAAAAGAGGGATGAGAAAAAAGGGAGAACGCCTGCAGGCCGGATGGCGGAAGGCGACGGGGAAAAAGGATGCTGTCTAATGGGGAAGGAGGCAAGTATCCGAGGAGTCCAGGTCATCCACGCTTGAGTAGAAACGGACTGTCACTGAAGGTAACCCGAAGGAGGGTGAAAACAAGGGAACCTGAAGGAACGTCTCCCTTCCGGGTCTTGCGCGGGAAAGGCATTGGTTTCTTCAAAGCGAACGGGGGGGCAGAAGGGGAAGAGTCGTCCGGAAAAAAAAACGTCCTTACAGGATCAAAAAGGAACAGGGCCAAGGGCCGAGAGTGGGGGAAAAAAAAACGGGAGGACAGGGGGAAAGGGTCGCTGGGGGGGAAGCTGCCTTTGGGGGGGGACGTATTAAAGGGGAAGCCCTGGGGGAAGGTGCCGGGGGGTCAGAAAAGCCCTTTGGGGCAAGAGTCTGGAAAGAGATAATGACCTCACCGTAAAGCCTTGGGAGAACAAGGGTAAAGAAAAGCTCTGAAAACGTAGTCGGAAAAAAAAAAACGCTGATGGGGATCGTCGTGCGAACACAGAACTGTCGGGGGGGTAAGGTGGGGAAAAAGTGTCCTTAGGGCTGCCCGCGGGCAAAAGGGACTGCAGAGGGGAAAGAGCATAATGACCCACGCAGGACTACCGTACCGAAGGCAGAGAAGGACCGGAAGACTTAAAAGCTGGGGGAAAAAACGCCTTCTCACGAGTGAAGCCTCAACAACAACAAGGGGGGGAGGAGGAAGAGCCTAAAAGGAAAGCAAAAAGAAGTATCCAAAGAATCATTAAGGGACCGACATAAGGGACGGAGGCATCAAAAGGCGTGAAAAAAAAAAACTCAGAAAGAAGAAAAGGATTCCGGACGGCCACCAGTCAAAAAACGCTGTGAACGGGGAAGGCCAATCAGAAAGGGGGGGAGACCGCCATCCGGACTACAAAGACCGGTTACGTGCAAAAAAGATAAGTTTATGGGGGAACAGAGCACGAGGAAAGAAGGCGAAACGAGGAAAAAAAAGGGTCCCCCAACCTACACGTCTGAAATACCTCACTTTTTGGAGTGACATAAACAGGAAGGGGGAAAGCTACATTTACCAGGAAAGGGGGGGTCACCTTCTTAGACGACCGGTCCAAGGGGAAATTTTCTTAAAGAGAAGGTCCAGGGGAAGGACGAAAGGAGGATATTCCAAGGAGAGGGTGTATAACAGAGGGAAAGAAAAAAAACCGTCACAAGAAAAAATCACAGGCCCTGTTCGTCAGGTGCCGAAAAAGAAAAAAGGGAGAGAAAGGGCTGACAGGAACGAAAAGACTTCCTTTTTATAGACGCTGGGGAGACCTGGGGGGGAGGATACTTTTCCTGCAGGGGAGGAATCAAAGGAAAGGCGCCTCTCAGAAATGGAAGGAAACCAGGTCTTCGTCAGAAAAAAAAAAGCGCGTCAGATTTTCCGCGGAGAGGAAACGAGGGGGGGTTCGGAGGGTAGGGCCTTGAGCAGGGGAAAATCCTCGAACGGAGGAAGGCTGGAGCTTTTGGAGAAAAAGGTCGCCGAAGCCGGACCTGGCGGTGAGAGAAGGGGGAGATCGCGGAAAGAAGGCACCGTCAGAGGAAAAAAAAAGAGAAATCGTACTGGAGAAAGATACTATGATCATCTGGGAAAAAAGGGGGGGCATGTCAAAAAGACCAAAGAAAAACCAAAAAGAAAAATCGTTGAGAGCGGACGCCCGCTCCTTCCATCGAAGTCGAAGACCCAGGGGGGAAAAAAAAAAGCGCGAGGTGACCGCAAGCGAAAAAAAGGTCACAAAGGGGGAATGCAAAAAATGGGGAAAGCGACCTGAAAAAGTCTCTGCCCAACGAGGGCAATGACGATCAGAATAGCCTGGAGGGCATCGGCGGAAAAAAGAAATCAGGAGGAAGCCGGGAGAAGTAAAGGGCGTCCCATTCAGGAAAAAAAGAGATAGGGCAAGAAGAAAAAAAACGATGCCGTTAAGGGAGGGAGGGCAAAAGGACCTTTAAAAGGGTAACCATAAAAAGGGGGGAAAGAATCTCCGGATCAATCTATTTAAGGACTGCAAAAACCAAAAGCATAAAACCAGAAGGGTTCCGCCTTCAACGGAATGGGGGGGGGCAGCGACAGTTAAGGATTTGACGCTTTATCACCAAGCATAGGAAAAAGAGAGGGGAGCCTGTTCAAAAGAGAGGGAAGTAAATACCTGGGGCACGGGAAAGAGGGCAAAGTTAAACCCAAACACCAAGCCGGGAGCATTCGGTGGGGAGAAAAGAGTTTCACGGGGGAGAAAGATCGGTCTCATCGGTGAAAACATGCCATAGCTGACCACGTGGTAAAGAGGACTAAGGATTTCCCCCACTGACCTCGTTCGGGAAAAGGAAAAAAAACGCCGAAAATGAACAGGGAGATCCACTGAAAGCTGCTTTCAAGGTCGGGCAATGGAAGGTCTTTTTCCGAAGGGGGTGCACCATGAAAAGAAATGTGCGGGGGGTAAGAAACTTTCTCAAAAGTCTCAAGGGAATAAAGGACAGGCTCTGAAAAGTGGGCAGTAGGGGCCCCTCCAGAGGCGGCTACAAAGCCAGGAGGCGTCAAAAAGGCGGATCAAGGAGTGCAGAAAACCGATAATGAAAAGGACGGTAAAAAAACGGTGGGGTACAAAAACGGGTCCTTTTACGACGCCTGTAGTGCCAAAAAAGGTGACTCGGGGGGGGGGCCGTCATGAGGAGAGGGCCGGAGGGCCTTAACGGGAAAAAAACGAAGATTCCTCCATAAGGGTCGGCCCATGAATAGGTAGCCTAACGAAAGAAGCGAGTAATGCCTCGCCGGGGAAAAATGAAATAACCACCTTATATCAAAAAGCTTTTGAAGTGAACACAAGAGGGAAAAAAACCCAAAAAGGAAACAATGGTAACCTAAGAGCTCGAAAAGCAACTTTCAAAAAACCGAGGCTTTAAGAACGATCCGGAGAAAATATCGCCGAGATCGAGCAGGAAAGGACAATCCAAAAACACACACGGGCATCTTGAAGCGAAAGGGAAACGAAGAAGAAGAATTCCAAAAAAGAACTGCACCTAAAAAAGAGGAAACACTAAGAAACGGGCCAAGGAAAAAGGATCGGGAGGGAGGTGCTAAAAAGTCTCCAAAAAAATGCAGGACTTCAGGGCACGGTAAAAAGGGGAAACTATAAAAAAGAAGCAAGAGGTCCCAATGGACCGAGTTGAGGGGGAGAGCGTGTAGGTCAAGATTATACCGCAGAAAAGTCACCAAGGGAGGAGCAGGGGGGCCAAAAAGGTTGCGGGGAAAGCCATGGAGATAGTCAAGGGTTGAGCAAAAGGGGCGTACGGGGGGAGCACGAGGAAAACCGAACTGAGAGCACGAGGAGACAAAAATGAAGCGGGCTTAACTAGGAGTTCTTTGAGGCGACAAGGCTATTTGAAAGGAGGGAACCGGGGGCCTCCCGCCTAAAAGTGAAAATACGGGAAACTAATGGAAGGACCGGAAGGGGGGGGGGACACAGAGGGGAAAAGTAACATTTATAGAAATGTTAAGGTTGGAGGAAGTAACCATGACCAAATCAAACCCTGTATTTTATAGATTTGTTCAGAAAGAGGGGGAGGGGGACGGGGGGGCCTTTGAACATAGAAAAAGAGAAGATGTCTTCTATCTGGTCTGAATGGATTTTTTTTCTCTTCTTTTCCAAAAACTTAGAGAAAAACAGACCGATGAGGGGAAAGAAAATATGGCAGTAAAAAGCAACCCACGAAGTGGGGAAAAATGAGGGCTCTTTAAGGGGTAGAGAAATCAACTGCTTACAAAGCAAAAAAAAAAGTCGAAAGGGAACCCATCGAGAAACTGCGAAGTTAAAAAAGGCGGTCTGCGTGTCCGAAGGGGGGGGTCAGGCGCACGACAGGAAAACTGGGAGCAAACTGGGGACGGGGAGCCAGCATGAACGAGAAGCACCTAAGGGAGGGGAAGCTTCATCTTCCGAAGAAGGGAACTGAAAAGAGATTTAACTAAAAAAACAAATATTGTACATGGGGGGTATTTTTGGCCTGGAAGACACCGAAACTTACTCAGGGCAACAGACACGGGGGGGTTACCGCAAAAAGGAGGGAGAGTAGGGGGAAAAGGGCTCGGGGAAAATGACCAAAAGGGAACCCACAAAGCTACGGGCGAAAAAACCTGAGGACGACCGTAACGAAGCCTGAGTCCTACGTAGGAAACTCAAAGGACGATCCGAGGAAGAGGAAAGGAAAAGCAGGGGGGCTTTGTCTTCTTCATCAAATCAAAAAAGTCAAAAATCCCAGGACCGTGACGGTCTTCCCTCTCAGGGGTGGACAGGCTGGGGAACTTATAAAATCGCTAAGACTGAGGCAGAAAGAGATCCTTTACGGGGAAGTACTCCACGCTCAACGGAAGAAGGGCAGCAAACTCGGCAAGAGAGCTCGATGTCTGGAAACAGCTGTCGGAAAGAGTGGAAAACAAAAATGGAACTCTTCAAGGGGGAGAAAAGGGCCTCAAAAAAACGAAAAGGATAGGGGGGAAGGGCCATGTCATAAAGAGAAGACGCAGGGGGGGGAAGATGCCTAAAAATGACAGTGGGTAAAAAAAAAAACCGAGGAAGAAGAAGATAACGTCCGACCAAGACTGAAGCGGTCTGAACTTCAACCCAGTAGCAGAACACTCACCTAGGGTGGAGTATCATCGGAGGGAAAAAAAAAAAGTTCGTCTGCCCTAGACTCTCATCTTTAAGGAGGAAAAGTCGGGGGAAAGACCCGAGGGGAAGGTCAAGGGGTCTACAGCAAAAACGTCTCTTCCAAGCAACATTGCGTGTTGAGGGGGGGGAGGGACTGAATGGGAAAAAAGCGGTTCCAGTCGACCTGAGGAAAAGACGACTAAAAAAAGCGCAGGCGCTCTGTAAAAAAAGATGGAAACGAGAAAAACCTGAAGAGAGAAAAATCTGCTCTGAACTCTTCGTCCACCAGGGGCTAATAAATAGGGAAAAGCATTAACTCATGGGAGAAGTAAAAAAAAAAGGGGAGAGAAAGGATCCGAGCGGGAAAAAACGCGCTTACCGTTGTCACTCGGGAGTGGGGCGGGGGAAAAAAGAACCCGCGGGAAGGGGAAGCCGGGTGCATGCTAGGGGAGGACTTGCACCTAGTGGGACCGAACCGGCATGGAGGTTCACCAGGAAGGAAGAGGGTTGCAAGAACGGAAGGAAGAAAAAGGAAGGTCGAACGGGGAAGAAAGCAATCTCCGAGGGAAGATGAGGAAACTTGGTGGCACGCAAAAAGGATGATCGGAAAAAAACGTCCGGGGGAGTATCAGGGGGGAAAAGACGTAAGAAAAAAGGGAAGCTCATTTTCCCTCCCAGGGAGGAAATCCTCGTAACCTTAAGACGTCATTTCTCTAAAAGGGGGGGCGTAGAAAAAAGCGGGGGGATGGAAGGCGATGCAGGTTCGTGGACCTCTTGAAAGGAAAGTTACAAATCCCGACGGCAAGGGAGCAAAAAGAACGTGAAGGCGCATGAGAATTCACAGGGGAGGGGTGGT
>Ga0179593_1718846_pt1 | contig 14374 bp, 11 predicted proteins | sample CZODoug2_1_08_16_FD_185931 | JGI IMG/M metagenome (GOLD analysis project Ga0179593, IMG submission 185931) | Vadose zone soil fungal communities from Angelo Coast Range Reserve, California, USA - CZODoug2_1_08_16fungal (PacBio error correction) | ecosystem: Environmental > Terrestrial > Soil >...
ACCTCGGGGCACGGCCTCCATACGACGCGGTTGACTTGCCTTCTTCTAAAGCTTGGCCAAACTGCAACACAATTCGGGGCGACGCGCTGGATAATTAAGCCGAACAAACTCACCACGAGAAACGAATACCTCGAATGAAGACCAGTGCAAGAACTCAGCTACGGACTTGCAGGGGACGCCGGAAGCAGGTTCGCGGGTATCTCCGCTCGGCCTCCACTGCTGAAGGAAAACTGAGAGCATGTCGTCCGTAACCGTGACATCGTAAAAAAGAAAAGAAACTCCCTCAAATATCGTTTGAGAGGCCAGCCGCTAGAGCGCTTCAAGGGTGAAAACTCTCGAAGGGAACAGAACTCAGCGAGAATTCTTCAAAAGAGGGGAAGGGGAAGGCATGAGTGCACGGCCTTCGTATACCAAATGAGAAGAGAGGGGAGACCCAGACCGTCATCACGCGATGGGGGGTGACCGTACCAGGAAGACGACTAAGAAGCGAGAGTGACAGAGAGTGGGGGGGGTTTATGCGAAACTCCGGGGAGCCGAACTTGGGAACGATGGGATGCCCCGGATCAGGAGATCTCGTCGAACGAAGTTTACCATACGGCCGACTTAGTAGAGTCGTAAGAAAGACCAAAATCAATCACCAACCCGGAGGAGCGAGGACCCTAAAGAAATGAAGGTTCCCTGCCACTAACTTCTGGAGAGGAAATGGGCAACCTCTCTCTAAAAGGAGAGAGGCCTGGTGAACTTATCGTCTCAACAAAAAAATTAAAGGGGGCGTCCGACAGGTACCGTTGAGGGCATTTCAAACCGAGGGTGGGCGAAAACGATAGACTTCAAAAAAAAAGACGCAGGGAAGAAAGTCCACCCATCACGTAACTAAACTTTTTAAGCGTTTCTGGGTGGGAGGGGCGATAATATCCCAAACTACAGAAGTGCGCCGAGCAGCGCTAGGGGAAGGGCGTGAAAAACACTGTCCTAACAATACCTCTCTTTGCTCAAGGAGTCCGGCGAAGAACAGATCTAATGCATGGAATTCTTCATCCCGATATTGACACGGGGGGTCGAACGTGTACGGGCTGTCATGTTGAAGGGGATACAGTAAAGGAAAGGGTCAGATACGGGTGAGAATCAAGGAGGGGGGGAAGCCAATCCTTGCGAAGATTTTTGAAAATTCCTCATCGCGCGGAAGAGGGCGTTGGGCAGAGGAAGGAAGACGTCACATAAAAATCCGTGATAAGAGTGGAAGTGGAGTGACACTCCTTAATCGAATATCGGAGAAATCCACGAGCTGCTCACTTTTGTGGAGCGGGAACATCTTTTCGTGGGACGGACAGAAGAGTGTACGGCACGATCATAGAGGTGGTGATCGCTCGCGCCTCTAAATAGTCGTGTAAAAAGGAAAAAGGAAAGAAAGCTGAATCCCTGGCGGCAGGTGAACACGGTAAAGAGTCCCTCCGCTTGAGGGAAAAAACGTGGGGCTGAACGGGGCCGAGGCTCTTGTACGACTGAAAGGAGGAGGGGCCTGGGCCCATACGCCGTGTGGGGGACGACTGCTCTGAAAGAGAAGAGTTCTTGGGGTTCCAAGGGTCCACAACCCTTTCATAGAGGGGCGTCGAAAAGAGAGGAAGCGAAATCGCACCCTAGCAACTTCCTGAAGGCGCAGGAAACCTCTCACCGTTTCGCTAGCGTACAGTTAGATCGCCGAGTGGGAGGCGATCCAAAATCGCAAGAAGGGCTGTTCAGATTTACAAGAAGAACGAGCTCTCATGACCGATGCCTGGATGTGGGGACATCTCCCTCGTCCTTGAAGATGGGCAGGACAGTGAACTATTGCAATCACTATCTCTTGGGTAACGTCATAGAAGTATCTCTGGATGGGCAGGGAAAAGGCGAACGGGGGGTCTCACCGTAGAGAGTTTGACAGAGTCAAGACGGGAGTGCGATCGAGGGTAAAAAAGGGGGGAACATCTTCCTCCATGACAGGTGATATGCACCAAGGGCAACATGGCTGAGCGCAGGGAGAGAGAAAAAAAACGAGTATTAGTAATATGGGGACAAAGGGGGCAGCGCCCCTTGGGATGGAGCAAAATCCCTGTTCAAATCTTTTTTTCATGGCAAAGTTCGGCCGCTTAAAGAGCGATCTAAACAACCAGTCTTGCGATTGGGGATATCGGGAAAGGGGTTAATACGCGCATGGCATGCCAATCCGAACACTTGCCAGCGATAAAGGGAAAAAGGACTTCTAACAATCAAAAATAGAAAAAGAGACAAACGGCGATGCCAATATGCGCCGAGAGGCGCGGTCAACTTTAAACCAAGGACTAGAAGGAGGGCTGGAGGATAGCCTGTTTTGAAAGCGTTGAAATCTTCCTCAAGCCTAGAAGCAGGTGTGAATGATCGACACCTTTGTCAGGTAAAAGAAACTGGGGGCAGCGACAACTTATTTAGGAGGCAGGACGAAGGGATTGCGACGACGGATAACAGCGACGCAGAAGTTGGGAATACAGGACAGCAGACGAAGCCCGGTCAGAATGTTTTAGACGGACTCCTACCACACAAGAGGAAAAATTTCGAAAAAGGGCCCCATAGGTACAGAGCCTCGCCCCAGTGCGAGCAATGAGAGAAAATTTTTCGAGGAGAGAACTCAAGACCATTCAGGAGGAGCAAGTATTTCTGGGCCCCTAAGGATTCGACAAGGAAGAAACAAGAAATACTATGGGCATGATAGGGTAAAAGAAACGCTAGAGGAAAAGAACCTAGACTGAAGCAAACAAAGGAAAAAAGCGGGTGTACTAGCGCTATGGAGCCAGAGAAAAAGGACACATTGAGACGGGACTCACTTCGCAGAAAACGCCGCGCCAAATCCGAGAGATCGCCCACATGCATCGTCAGGTTAAGGGTCTTATCATCGCCGTTATTTACAGGCAATGATTAAAAAGACCAGAAGGAAAAATCAGATCCTCTACCCTACCAAGTACATCAATCAAAGGAAGGGAAAAAAGCCATACTCCGGTGAACATTCCACATTGACTAGGAATTTCGCCGTAGTAACCCCTCGAGATAAGAGTTAGCAAGTTGTGACGGCAGTGGGTGTTATTGACGTCGGGAGGAGGGTTCGCTTTCGGCTAACCGGCCGGTTATTGGGAAGAAAAAAAAAGAATTCTAGCAAACCTTACCAACAGAGTAAGTCGAAAGCGGTCCGTGATAGGGTGTACTGAGTGGTAGTCCTTTGGAAGAGAATAGGGGAGCCCAACCCTCACTGAAGAAAATGACTTCCGTCCGTCGGGGGAGGTCCCCGAGTGAGGGAAGGGCGAACCATCGTCTAAGCTCCTAGGGGGGGAAATACGGTCATCTACGAATTTAGGGAAAGGAGGGAGCTGGTCTGGGAATGTCAACGGGGTCAACGGTGGGATTAATGCTTGGGCATATTTACACGAGACCGTAGGAAAGTATCTAATGCTCTTAACGAGAAAAGAAAGCTTGGGAATAAAAAAAGTCTTGAAAAGGGAGGGAAACTAACGGCGCTTCAACAAAGGATCTGGGGAGCCTCTCCACGTCGGTCAGGGGTGCTGGGGGGCTGGTAACCCATATCGGCGTAGAGGAGACTGCTAAATAAAATACAGGAGGTTGTCTACGAGCCCTTTGGAAAGAAAAGGGGACGGAAAATCACAAAAAACCAAGTCTTGACGGAATTTTCGGAGTGGTGGGGGGGGTAAACAACTGCTGAGATTAAGCTAGGGCCGTGGCATCCGAAAAAAAGGAAATGACGTGGGAACGCAAGGGGGAGCGCTCTCCGAGAACTTGGAACTTTACTGGGGAAAGGAAAGGCGATCGAAGCCGAGGGCTGCGGTAGCGATCTAACGTCGGTCAGCATCCTTGGGGGGGGACTGGCATCCCTTCTGGGGTGGGACTGAAACAAATCTAGGGATGTAAGTCTGTTGTTGAAGGAGCATCATACTCCGACTTGGATGGCGGAGACCCCTTCTGGGAATGTTTGGTTAAAGGCAGCATTCTTATTGAAAGTCATCAAATCGAAAGGCGGCCCGGAGGCAAAACGAGGTTCTGCGACTTCGCGCTCTCTCAACAACTGAGGGGGAGGGGGGTTGACAATCGGTAGCAGAACAGGCCGAGAAACATCCTTAAAGGATGTGCTGGGTTACTAAAGAAAAAAGAGAAAAAAGACATCCGACAGGGGGGAAAGAATGTCATCCGATCTTCTGTTTCGAGACGAACCGCGACCATAGACGTGACTGCAACATAAGGACGTGCCTCAAGAAAAAGACTAAAAACTGGCCGGCCTGGAATTGACCGGAATCTGACGGGGGGGATAAGACCTTCGGTCCAACAACGAGAAGGTACGTGGAACTTTATGTAGAGTACGAGGGGGCGGCCGCGGCCTATTAACCCTCTCAGAAGGGCGACGAGCGGAAAAAAGAAAAAGTCGTGCCTCGGGGACCCACAGTCAGCTGAAAAATGCTTCAAAGTGAGTGGGGGAGTGACAAAGCTTCTGAAAAAGACTAAAAATTGAAGCTTTCCCGCGCCGGAGACCTCGACGCAGAAAGAGTAACAAGCCCTCGCAAGGCCCAGCCGGCAGAGGAGAGATTTGTGTTGTGAAAGCGGAGAAAAGGGGAGGACTAGGGGAACCCCGCTTCGGGATAATCTCTTAAGGGGCGAACAGCTCCTTGCCGGTCCGGCATAAAAAAGATGCACATAACACCTGGGAGGAAAAGGTTGATCCCAAAATGCTCCTCGAAGATCCAAACTTCGTGTAGTGCTGGATCCAATCTCTGCGACTTAGGCTAAGCTAAAAGGGCGTTATTCCGCTACTCGGTTAAGGAGAGACCGGAGGACGAGTCTGGATTCAGGGGAAGAGGAGGAGAAAACCGAATCATGAACAAAAAGCAGGCTAACCACCACCGGACTCTCATGTCCGCTTTGTTAAGAGGGGGGGGAATAGTAGATTCCCACCCGATTCCAGCATTGCCGGGACGACAAAAAAAACACGACCTGAAACGATAGGTGTGGGGGGCTCCTTGAGTAAAAAAAAACGGGCCCTTCCCCTCTCAACTAAGGCTCTCGCGGACCGCTCTCGCGTCTACGCTACACTTGCAGATCCTCAGGGCCCCAGGTGAATTCTTCGCAAGAGATTAAAAGAGTTGCCGTTTACTTTCTGTAACAGGGGGAGGGGTCAATCTTGATCGTCACGTAAGTGACCATAGGCGATGTATGGAGAGAGGGGTAAACAAGTGTGAAAAAAGAAGTTGCAGGGGGTAAGAATCGCTCTCGACAAGTTGGGAAGGAAGGGCGTGGCGACGTCGTCACACGAGACCTTGCTCAGTATTTGCCATGTGACTGTTCCAACCCGAGCTCGCTGAGGAGGGGGGGGTAAAGCCACGACCTGGGCAAGGAAGGGTCCTTTTCTTCTTCCAAGGTACGGACGGGGGGATAGCCGCCGGGTAAAAGGAACGCATGAAAAGTCGTGGGATCGGCGTGCATCGTCGCCTGGCGATCATCGGGAGAAGACTGCTGAGGCTTAATCCCTGGTATTGCGTGGATCTGCCGGAAAAGAAAAAGCCAGCCTCAATCGTGCTGGTCGGGACAAGACGGGGGGAAAGATCACGTAGGAGAAACTTCTGCCTGCTGCCAGAAAGTTTTGGGGACAGGGGGGTTGCCGCGCTTCGACAAAAAAAGGGGGGGAACTAAGACGTGCTGCTGTCCGGAGGAAACACCAATCTCTTGGCGCGGAAACTTCAGACGCTCGGGGTTTTCCCCCCGCCATATGAACTCGCACACTGTCGTCGTCAAGGAGGAAACGAAAGGGAGAAACTTGTGGCCTCTCGGAGAAATCATGAAAAGCAAATCATGAAAACAGCGGAGCTTTCATATTTTCCCAAGCTCCTTCCCAACCCACCCAGAGAAAAGGAAAATCAAATCCTTCTCCTTGCCTAGGGGAGGATATCGCCCTCGAGGAGGTCAGTGAGAAGTCACGGTGACTATGGACTGGGCCTAAGTCCCAAAACTCACTTGGAGCTGGAAATTTGTACTTGGAGCAGAGGAGGTGCCTACACGGATCTATGGTTCAGGAGCAAAACCTTCACTAAAGAACTGGGTGCATATCGCATGGCTCAAAAATTCCTCAGATGAAGGTGGAACGAGGATAGTGCAAGCTCCCTGGCCCCGTAAGGGTCCCTTGGATCATCATAAACACAACATCTATGATAATATACAAGGGAGAAGCCTGGGGTCAGGGAGCAACTCTCGACTAAGGGGGAGAGTGGGGGAGAATGAGGAGAGCCGGCCCAATCGGGGAAATCTCCCACGCCGCCACTCAGTTGACTATGGTTGTAGGAGGGGAAAAACCTCGATATCGGTCAGGGAAAATGAAGGGAACCGGCGCGCCAGCCATACCTATCATGACGTAGAACAAGCGATCGGGTTGGAAGAAACCTTGACGAGGCCTAAAATAGGACCTCTACCTTGTAAAAAAAGAGACCGGAATGAAAATTGGGAAAGGAAACGGGAGATCAAAAGCCAGGCCAGGTTAATTACGGGAAGCACGGCGGAGTACGAAGGTCAAAAAAAGGGCGATTCAGTGCCGAGGGGGACATTCGATGTTGATGGAAAAGATAGAGTGGCCGCGACAAGAGATAGGTGGACCGGCGGAACACGAATGAAGGCCCCTTGTCCGAAAGAGCACGCGGTTAAACCATTAAGAAAAAAGATCACGGCCTTAGTGCGTAGAATCCGCACGCTGACTCTAACCCATCAAGGGGTATGCGAAAGGGAAAAACGTGGAGTAAGCATTACCAGTACCAGGGAAAAGCTAGAAGGGGCCCCAGATTTCGGCAGAGCCCTACGCACGAAAATGACGAGTCATATGAAAGGACTATCGATGCAGGGGAAAAACGTCTGGAAGAGTTGAAAGCAGGGACGTTAGCGGCGACTCTTATTAGAACAGCCTAGATGGAATTGAGCACGATATTTCCTGGGTGATGACGCAGGGAAGATGCAACGCCTGAAGAGTCCATCTCTATACACAAGAAAGGGAACCGTCAAAAGGCAAGGATTCCAGGATGGAAAACTCCCAGGGAGGAATCCAAATTATGAAACATAGGTGGGGAAAATGGAAGATCAAGATCCTATTGGGGGTTGTTGGAAAGAGAGATCAATGAAAGCAGCGTACCGGAGGCACGCCATAGGTGAAGCAGCCCCGGGGAGAGGAACTTGACCTGATGTCGCCGAGCCTGCCGGAAGAAAGACAGAAAAAGGGGAGCGAGTTCCTTCCCTTGGGGATGGGAAAAATGGAAGCGGAGCGCGCTAAGGCGAAAACCGGGCCGAATTGAAGGGGTTGTGAATCCTTCTCTACCACTTAAATAGGGACCAACCTCTTTAACAGGGAAGATGGTGACTCGATTCCAGCTCGAGGGGGAAAGTGACGTCAGATGAGGGCACCAGTCAATGTGGCTTGAACGAAGGACTTCCTGTCGGGGGACCCATTGCCAAGTCAGAGGCGAATACCAGGCCGCGCCTGTCGTATCAGGCAGACGACTACACGTTCTTTGCTGGCGGAATTAGCTGTTCCAGGTGAAGGGGGAAAAAAAAATAACAAATCCGGTGTGACTGCAGAATTTGGAGCCACTGAATAGAAAACGCTGAAAGCACATCGTCCGACGAATCGGAGACCTGTTATCCCAGCTAAAGGGGGGGGAAAAGGCTGACTCATCCACAACCCAAAGCGACGGAGGCGGGCACCGAGGGTATGGCGGCTGGGGGTACCAGATCTGAAGCGTCGGAAATCTTCAGCGGCGGACCACCGGGAGAGACGCCGGTTCCCTTCAGGACTGAAGAGAAGGGGGAGGGAATGGAAGGAGTTCGGTTGCCCGGTACGGACGGGAGCGGCGCAGCAATTCCCAAACTGTAGAGTCATAGTCCCTTCCTGATGCAGAGAAGGAGTCAAGGGGATGCCTAATTCTCATCCAAATGGGAAAGGAGGGGAAGAATTAAAACCCGCTCGGTAGATCGAACCGGGTGCGAAGAAATTCAGTCAGTAAGAGCACTCACTCTCATCGATTATGTAAAGGAGGAGGAGGCGGGGGGTGGCGTGAGCATCTGAAAAACCACGCTTGAGAAAAAAGACGCGACCCCAGCTGGGGGAATATCAAGGGTGGGGGGGGGAAAGAGCAATCCTGGTCAGCACAGGGAGACGAGGCGGACACGGGAGCACGGGGGGGGTTCTGCGACCTCGCTAGTGGCAGCGCGCAAAAACAACAACTGCTGATGTATGAAAAAATATAAAAAGAAAAGAAGTCGAAACGGCCGCGTGCTAACGGGCCGCCTCCAGAACTAAACGGTTCATGCCCGACAAGCCACCCCGCTGAAACCAGCAGGGCGATCAGAAAGCGTTCCGATATGCGCCTAACAACAAAAAAAAGAAAAAGTGACGGCCATCCAAATGAGCGGGGCGTCAAACGTACGTGCTGACGGATGGATGCTGACCGAGAAAATGGAATGGGTCGATCTAGAGCGCGTCCCAGCCTCAGGGGAGATCCTTCGTAAAGGTTAAATCGAGACTGACTTCGGTTCCTAGGCGCTCAAAGATAAGAGGGTTTGGGGGGGGAGAGAAAACCCGCCGCTCGTAGGAGTCTATAAAAAAAGTGCAAGTGGACCCCAACCGCAATCAAGACAATAGCGGTAGGGGGGGGGGCAGTCGGTGTAGGGCGTCGGAGACCACGGGGACCGGTATCCTCTTCTGAAACTTTCCCGCGCCTGATCAAGAGGAGATTTGGGACCGTAACCCGTACAAGAAAGCACCGGGGTTGAGGAGAACAGATCGTCATTGTGGTTGTGGATAGAGAAACGTGTCGACTGATTTTTATAACCTGCCGCGGGATCCGAGAATCCACCTGCTACTGAGAGGGGTTTCAAAGGAAAGCCCTTCCGAGAAAAAGAGGCGGGAGTACGCATTCAACAAGAGACAGTCATGTCCCGACCACGAGGGAAGGGGTATCAGCTCGCGAGCAAACAGGTGAAATCGTCGGCCGCGAAGGGGAATTCATCGGCCCCCAGATGAGTCTTCATGTCCACGAACCATTGCAAGACCTATCTAGAGGAAATCAAAGGAAAAAGATGAAGGAACTCGAGGCCACCCATCAGTTACAGAGTGGAATCTTACAGATGTGGGACGAATTGCCAACCTATTCACATACTTTTTTTCATCATGGAGAAAGGGAGAGCGACTTCGTTCAGGGGAAAATTGTCCGCACCCCATCGAGAAGAAGCACGCGCTCGGGGAGGACGAACGGAATCGGCAAACGAGACTCTAAAAAGAAGGGAGAAAGCCCGGAGTATTTCTTGGAGGACCAAAAGATGGCAAAAGTGATCGTCTGGTCGCATCTTGAAAAATACATCGGGGGTCATCATCATGAAAATGAGACGAGAGGGCGGCCTCGCCCCCTTGAAGTATGGGGTGAAAGGGAAAGAGGCAAAACGCTAAAGGACTCTGCGCGGTATGCGAATGGACAGAAAGAGACTCCGGGCAGATCAGCAAGAGAGGGGGCCTTGCTGTCCCACTAGTCGAAGGTTGGGGACCCTACGACTTTGGGGAAAAAAAACGGAATTTCCTGTTGGATTCTTCCAAGGGAAAAAAGGCGAAGTTCTTCTGCCCGATCATGCTCTATGTTGACGGGAGGGAGCCGCTAATCCTTCGGGACCGAAAAGAAAAATAAAAAGGTACGGTGTGTCCATTCCCACAAAAGATCAAAATCTGTAACTCACAAATGGGCAGGCGCTGTACGGTGGGAAAGGGGGCAAAAGAACTTTTTTGGTTCTTTGGGGTGAAGAAGCGGAACGATTTTCGGAAGACTCTCACGGGTAGTACGCACAGTTCCAAACAGCATGGGGGCGCGCCACTTTCTCGATCCTCTAGCACCTCCACTTTAAGAAAATCTGCGGATCTCCGGTGAGTTCCGTCGCTGAAACGTTAGCAGCCCGCTTGGTCGATACACGTTCGCTGCCTATGGTCAGAGGGGAACAAGGAAGACATGACCGGCCCTGAATCCTTGGCTCAAAAAAGTGTTCGAAAAGCGAGCCGCCACGCGGCATAAAGAGGGGAACGGAACAAAAAAAGATTTTAGGCAGGAATTAGCTTGCAGTGGTGTCTGGGAGCGCCGGCGCCAGGGGGGGCTGTGTATTCCCTCAATCGGAAGTTTAAACAGACGGAAGAGAGACGGCGGGGGCACTATCCGTAGAGGGAAGCCACTTTCCTCATCAGGACCACGTGGAGGGGATTAGTTGCCAATGGCTAACCTCTGCCCTTGGGAGAGTATCCGCAACGGGGGGGTAGGAACAAAGGAGAGTAGAAAGCTCGCTTGGCCATGAAGCCCTTGGGAGCAAAGCGCAGGAGTTCGGATGATGAAGGGTAGTGGAAATCTCTATCGGCACAACCCGAGTCTTTTACTAGGTTTATAGGAAAAGACCATAGTGAGGAATACGCCATGGGCAGAAATCCGCCAAATCGGGCTTACGGGAGAGCATACTGTTATTGCCCATCGTCCCGGAAGGAGGGACCATGCACGCCTCGTAGGGCCAGTACTACTGGAACGAAGAAACCTGTAATGATAGCCGTGGAACGAAGTAATCACAATCGCGAGGTGATATCGAAGGAAAAAGAGGGCTAATTCACTTTTAAAAAAAAAAAAAAAAAAAAAAAAAAAACAAAAACCCAGCCGCAAGCAAATTGGGAAAACGGCCTGCGAGGAGACGACAGGCGATGCGAAGCGGAGAAGGGAGGGAAACAAGGAAGAGAACGGGTTGTGGACCGGCGTGCAAGGTAAGCAGAGGGGACCGAAATATTTGAGCAGCTAGGGGAAAAACCACAAAAATCTTTCCGCGGACAAGTACTGCAGAGCCGCGTAGAGCACACGCAACGAGAGGAGGTCATGCTTACCGTGTTCGAAAGAATGAAAGTTCAAAGGGCTTGAGGGTTCCGAGGAGTGACGTCTAAAAGAAAAAAAAAACAATCCATTATACGTGCCGAACACCGCTTCGAGGCTAAGAAAAAATCAGCATCGTGTCGGAACGATCGAGAAATGAGTGTAGAACAGCCAGCGGGAATAAAAAGTTTCCGACTTGATTACAAGTTCGGAAAAGGGGAAAACAAGAACCAAAGAGTCCGAAGAATGACTGACTCCGCCCCTGAACATCAGGGGGGGCTTCGAAGGTGATCCCTCGCCTTTATTTAACGCATGAGAGGATGTACTGGGGAACGATCATTATCAGAGAACATAAAAAAATACCGGAGAACACGTGGTCACAGGCCAAGGCATTCCTTAAGGAAGAAGGAAGGGGGACAGTATACGACCCTAGCTGGTCAGCGGCGTGGAAGGAAAATGTGGGGGAGGCCACGCCTGCACGCCGTCGCTATCTGAGATCCATCAAAGGGAAAAGAGGGAAGAGGGTGAGATTATCGCCCACTTCACAGAAGGGGAATCACGCGGACATACGTCCGTATCGGGGGGAATCGAGCCATCTCCTTTGAGGTAGGAAGTCGTCTGTGAGCCACCAAAGGTGATCGACATGAAGGACTTCAGGGACGGGGAAAACGACTGAATCCCAAGAGACTGGACGATTCCCTCCAGAGGAGCGGAGAAAGACGTTGGCCCACGGCATATACAAAGGTCTTTTTCTGGAAGGGAAGGACACCGTCCTCGCTCCTCCAGGGGGGAAGTGCAGGGGAAAATACGACGACGTATCAAAGGACTGTATGCTAGGCGAGGAACGATCCTGGTTTATCCATCGGCGACAAGGAAAAGGGAGCTGAAAAAACACCAATCTCGACGATCAGTCTGAAGGAAAAAAGGAGACACAGCGGTGACTGGTACACCATCGGAGGACGGCGAAGAAGAAGGGCACAAGACCCCGTGGGGGGAACGTTTCCTCTTACATGCGGACCGGCACGACGGAGGGGGGGACACAATCGGGGAAGTTCTTTTTTTAAAAAGAAATAAGCGACGGCTCGAGGCGGAGGGAAAACGAGAGGGACGTCAAAACGGCCGGCGGCAAGATTCACGTTTACTGACGAATGCCACAGGCGAAGGAACAGCGCGATATCACACAAGAAGGGGGAGTAAAAAAAGGTCAAGAAGAAACCCGGATTGCCACGGCAAACGACTAGAGGTGCCCGTACAAGTCCGAATGGGAGCTTGGGGAGGAAGGGAATCTCACACCCGCTGTATGATCTCATGGGGAAGAGAAGGTTTGGAAAGGGCCTGGATCGCGGCAAGGAGCAAGATAGTCCTAAAAGGCGCCCTTGAGCACCCTACGAGGGCGTGTAGTGGGGTGGGCAAGAGCTCTAACACCACGGAGGAAACTCAATAATCTCAGAACCGACCTCTTTGAGAGAAAAACAAAAAAAAACACGGGGAAAGACGCGGCTACATGGAAAAGCGCGCCATTCCAAAAGAAAAAGAGGGGTTCCGCCGCGCATGGGATCCTCAAAGAGAAAGAGAGTGCTGAAATGCACCGCCCCGACGTGCGCATCCCAGAGATGAGAACCGTGCTATCGCGAACGGAAGGAAATTCTGACCGCAAGTCACGATACAGCGCCCTCTTCTTAGGGGATGAAAGGATGAGTCGGAACGTAAAAGTGACGCAGGAAAGATCGGCCAGGGGGCATGAAAAAGTTTTGGGCGCCTCCTCTCGAGGTCACTCGGAAGCAGTTGGAAACCACAGGAAAGGAGGGGATTCAGGACCCCAGGGGGGTACGGGCGTACGGTAGAAAAAGTTTCCTTTGCCTCGCTGGAACAGGGAGAAGGGGGGGAATCTACGCAGAGAGGGTTACAGGAAAGGAAACGGCGAGGGGCGAGCCTTGGCAGAAGAGGGTGTTGGGAAATAGAGAAGGGGTCACGATCACCAGGGATAGGGATATGAATATCTGTCACTATGTGAAGAAGCGAAGAGGGAAAAAGAAACAAACCCTTCCATACAGCATCACAAACGGGGGGGGAAGGACCGGTAATACTGTACCTAGTGGCCGACTGTGTAAGATTACCGTTATGCACCGAGGGCTACAAGGAGAGTAAAACGTTGTAATCTTAGTAAAAAAGAAGTTTTGAAAGCACGGCGGGGATCGTTGAGTCCACTGATCACCATGAGGTGTGAAAAGATCGATCGTCCACACGCGACTCGAGGGCTCAAACCCTTAAAGGAGGAAAATGTAACCCGCGGGGGATCGTTACTCTTTTGAGTGGAGACAAACGATTCCATACGTCCAGCGGTTTCAGAGGGGCGCGCGGTGCATGCGTGGAAAAACCAGGGGAAAAAGAACGCTCCTCGGAGTGAAACTGGAAAGAAAAAAAGACTGCACGAGAACTCTCTATGGAAAATTCCAAAAAGTAGGGGGCTGGGCAGTGAAACTTACGTGTCGGATCGTCGGCTCTGGGGGGGGGGGAAAGGCGGGAGAAGCTGTTCATCATGCGGTATATCAAAGCGAGGGTCGGCATCCAAGCCATCCGGGCGCAGGGGAGGCAGGTGGCCTCATAAGCCTGGGAACGGGAGCGTGCGTTGCATATGGAGGACGAGGCCCATCGACCGACTCAGTTCCAACTGAAAAGAATAAGGGAGCAAACTCGGCTCGACGTTCCCGAAACGCCGGGACCTTGGGGAAGGTGGTCTTTGCTTCCGTGTACTTGGGAGAGAAGGGGGTGGACGATCATGCCTGTAATTTCGGGAAAACGCGAGGAGAAAAAGCCTTCGGGGCCACATCCTGCTATCTACTGGTACGGCGTAAGGACTTCGGGAGAGTCAGCCTCCTCATGAGAGCGGTAACGGGGGCCGCGGAGCTTGGACGATGAAAAGAAAGACGGAGGCCGGGGAGGGATGGTGGGTATGGTGCAAAAGGCTGAAGCAAAGGAGGGGAAAAAGCGAAAGAGGGTCTTTGACTGGTTGAGAAGGGGTCCAAGGGATATCTCTTGGCCGCGCCACGTGATCTATCGTCGCGAGACCCTCGCCACTGTCGTCCCGCGGGGAAGGTTCTCGCTGACCCAGCAATGGTACGGGAGGAACAGAAATTTTGTCTGATGAGTCCCCCAGAGAACTTGGATGTTACATCCCCTCCGTTCAACCGTCAACTGACTACCTTCAGCGGCAGGGGCAAATATTGCATGAGTCCGTCACGGAGATGGCCACGAACCGTGTTCTACGTCATCGGGGGGAAAGATTGGAGAACCAGGCGCCAAGAGTGTATGAAAAATCGATCCAGGGGTGAAAAAAAAACATCTTCAATACCGGAAGGGCTGGACGGGACTCTGCGATTTAACAAATTAAACACAGGCCAACGTGAAACGGACCAACCTGGACCAAAAAGGCTTCGGTTGGGAGA
>Ga0179593_1599017_pt1 | contig 14373 bp, 21 predicted proteins | sample CZODoug2_1_08_16_FD_185931 | JGI IMG/M metagenome (GOLD analysis project Ga0179593, IMG submission 185931) | Vadose zone soil fungal communities from Angelo Coast Range Reserve, California, USA - CZODoug2_1_08_16fungal (PacBio error correction) | ecosystem: Environmental > Terrestrial > Soil >...
AAAAAAAGGGAAAAGGGGGAAGATGTGACCAATGTCGAGTTATGGAGGGGGAGGCCGCGCATGAGGTAAAGGGCCTAATTACCACTAGACGCAAGGGGTCGGCAACTTGCGACAACAAATACCATAGAGAAACAACCCGTGGAGTTATTCAAGGAAAAAGGTTGAGAAAATGAGCCACGACGGGAAAAAGTAAGACTCTCGCCTAGATTCTGTGAAAAGAGAAATTTCGGGGGAGAGTAGTGCGACGTGAAGGGGGGGAAAAAAAGTCTGAACTGGTGGTGGGATATCGGTGTGTCAAGAAAGGAGGTGACGACCGACGCAGGGGCACGAACTCGAAAAGGGAAGGAGGCCCGCCCGGGGAGGAGTACTCAGATACAGCCCTCTCGGCGATGGGTGGCTTGGGAAAAAGGGGGCAGAAAAGAAAGGATAGGGGCAATACACCTTCATCGAAATCGGAGAGAACCAAAATTTGAAAAGGAAAACTGTCAGAGTGTAAAAAAACTTGGCGGGATGTTCGCTAACCTTGCTTAGCGTAGTGAGGGGAAAAATCGAGTGAGTACAAGGGGAAATTGAGCGGGAAGTCGTGACACGCTCTTTATCTAGGGAAAAGGGGAACCGGGATCCAGAGAAATGAGACATGAGAAAATTCAATGAGCGCGAAACCTTGAAAAAAAAACAGGATGACAGGAAACTGAACTCGCTTGAAGCCGAAGGTCATCTATGAGTTCAGAAGAAGGAAAGAAGACTTTGACAACAAACCGGAGAAAATGGAACATCCTTTCCGGATAAGTTAAAGACTGGAAAAAGCGATCAAAAGAAAAAAGGCTGCGAGAAAAGCTGCAGCGGGCACGTAGGGCGGGGAAAGGGAGGAAAACGGGGGCTAACATGTCCAAAACCAAATTTGTTAAAAAGTGAAAAGGAGACCCCGGGCGCGTTAGAGGGAGTGCAGCGAAAACAATAGAACTGACCAGCGCGGGAAACCGTGGCTGGCACTGGTTGAGAAGTCGCCCTGCCAAACAAACTAAAAGGAGAAGACAAAAAAGAACAGCAAACCCCCCTTCGAACATCGATGGAAGCCGTAAAAGGAAGGGAAACTCGGGTTCTGTGCATTGGGGGGGCGACGCATGGAGGTGGTCCGTGAAGGCAGCCTTAAAAAAAGGGAGCGAGAACGACAGAGTCAGATCGCGCATGTAAGGGGCCCTGCGCCGAACTCACTGAGACAAGTGGCCGGCTCGGCGGGATGGGCCAGGAGCCGCATTTAAGCAAAAGAGAAAAAGACACAAGTGCGGCGATCTATCGATCGAATGAGAAGCTCTAATCGCGGGGAGAATACAAGAGCGTGGAGGTCGTTGTATCTGGAAGAGACGTCAAAAACAAAATGCATGTTAAGTAGGTGAAAACAGGGGGCCCGCATTCCTACTAGAGCAATCTTTTTTAGTATTACAATTAATCGCAGGAGCACCGAGCAGAAGTGTCAGGACCTCGCTATGGCTTTAAATTCAATTTCTGGCTCTTACTGACGCTACGGAATAAAAAAAGTGGGGACGAGAGACGCGGTAGATTCGTCTCTCGAAAAAAAACGAGGAACCGCTGAATGGAGAAAGAACTTCGTCGCGTATAGCGCGGGGGCCGATCAGCTATGAGAGTTGCTACGACGAGCCGGGACAGGGAGGTCCACCGCTCTTAGCTGGCTGAGGGAAAATGAGTAAATTCAGAAACCGATCAAAAATCTTCGGACAGCATCGAAGCAAGGGGCTAGATTGCAAAGGAGGTCACAGAACTAGGAGAAAAAGGATAGGCATGGGGGCATATCGTAATTTGTGGGCAAAAGGAGAGCTGAGGTTTGCGTTGAGGATGTCTTTAGAGGCGATGTCATTAAGTACAGTTGGGAGGGGGAGTTCATAAAAAAAGTCGACCGGGTGATATAATTCTAAATTGAAGAGAGGAGGGGGGAAGAAGTCAACTTTAGGAGTCTGAGGGGGCTAAAAAAAGTACTTGAAAATGCGAAGGGAAGACGACATGCGTGTACATCCGCGCAAATTATTCTTTCATTTTAGGAAGGAGGTATGAAAACCAATTGGGGAATAGCGATAATTAACAGAGGGGGCAAAAAAAGGTCCGAAGTTGTCGAAAACTGAATTTGACCAACGGGACATCAAGAGAGAAGGTTTAAGTTTGGAACAACCGGACAACGTTCAGTGGGGAGAAAAAAATAAACTATTTAACAAAAGACAAGCGCAATTTTCCCAAAAGGGAGAATAGAGTAGAAAAACTTAAGGTGTGTAAAAAAGACGCACGATTTACAAGGGGGGGGGGGTTCAGGAAAACGTTAGCCAGCATTGTGGACAAAAAAACAACGGAGGGAAGAGAGAGATAAAAACAAACAAAGGGAAGCCGAAGGGCCGAGAAAAGTGAGGAAGAATTAACTCTCCAGCACACATGGGGCTAGGGGTGGAGAAATACGCTTGAAATGTTGGGGCGACCACTGAAAGGGGACGTGGCTGATTTTCCAACGCTCGTTTTATGGTCCGTCGAAGGACGAGGAAAGTCACGGGGAAAACCTACCATACCTTGGGGCAACGGGGGAGAAAAAACAGCGCAGGAAAAAAGGTCACATTGGTGAGCAGCCTTCCTAAAAAAAAAAAGGACGGGGGCAATCCTGCGAGGACCTGTCGGAAGAAGGCGCAGGGGGGGGAATAGGAGCGAAGAATGGAGGGTTCTGGGGCGACTGCGCCCTGACCCACGGCCAAAAATTATGTTCTGGAACTCAGTATGTCGAAAAGAAAGCGGGAAAGAAATTATACCAGGCAACGCGCGTGAAAAAAGGGAAAAGGGGGAGGGAAACTTAACAAAGTGAAATCGAATAACCCGGAATTGGGGGGCCCTCAAAAAAAAAAAAAATATTGGACGGAAAACTGACAGGCCAAGTTGGGCCGGAGCATGGGCATCCTCAGGAATAAAGTGCTATTAAAAAAAGAAGAAAATAAATCCGATGGGTTGAACTTATTCTTTCCTAACGCAAGGGAAAGAAAATGGACGTCCTACCAATTAAAGAGAAAAGGGTCATGGGCTTATCGTAAGCGGCATCTAAACGAGGAATCTGGCAGAGCCGAGAAGGGACGGCAAGTTGCTACATCAGGAAGTTCGGAAGGGGATCCAAGAAATCTACAGCATCGCTCTCGCAAGGCGAGCCGATATCGAGCAAAAGGCAAGCGTCCGACCAGAAAAAACCGCACGCGCAGGAGAGAACTTGTAGCATTCGTCGCGAGACAGGGGAAAAAACGAGAATTGTCAGACCAAAACAGGACAGATCTCTATGGGGCGGAACGGAAGATAACAAAGAGAAAGGATTGATCAAGGGAGACAGAACATGGTCATCAACCAAGAAGTAACAGAAAAAAACATAAATCGAAGAGCATCAATTATAGATCGAGCAAAAATAGTTAAAGAAAAATTCAAAGAATGTTCTAAGGAAGAAAACGGAAGAGTAACGGCAAAAGTTTCTGGCAAGACAGGTGAAAGGGAGCTATTCAAAATTGGGGAAATAACAAGGGCAAAACGTGGGCCGGGAATGCAGCTCGCCGAGCGACTGGCCGATCCCCGGATCGGGCTCCAACCAACAACCACAAAAACCTCCGCCGCACAGTAGCATCGCCAACAAAAAGAAAAAAAGCTCATCGACAGAAAAAGGAAAAAAAAAAACAGCGCTTAAGGGAAAAACGGTGGTGGTCTCGCAAGCTCAAAGTAGAAAAAAAGGTTTGGTCAGCGAGATGAATTAAGCTACCAGTGAGCGCTGCGGCAGCAAGAGGGGCATGGTTTCGGGAAAGCACCGACCCGCGCAGAGGGGATAACTGAAAAAAAAACAAGAGTTTGAGGGTGTCCGGAAGAATGCGGGCAGCGGGAGCCTCAAAGAAGCACACCACAGTAGGAAGCCACACCTCCGGGGGGGGCGTCGACGAATAGAAGCGGGGCAGCGAGGTAAAGACGAAAAGAAGATAAAGGACCCAGGGATTCACGGGGCTCAAGCTATCAGGGAGCGAGTTCAACCTATTATCTAGCCGAACGCACTCGGGGGGAGGGGGAACGAAATTCAAGAAGAAATGACGAGGACATGCAATCTCTTAATCTATCAAAGGAAAGATCATCGGGGGGGGAATGGTTTCGATGATGATAGGATGGACCAACTTGCCAGAAGAGAGGAGGCAAGAGTCGAGTACAAACCTCAATAAAAAAGTTGTCCATAAGAGAACATGTCCAACATGTCCAAGGAAGTATAAGGAAAGCCAAGGTACCAAAAGGGTTATACCCGCAAACGAAACCAAGTTTAGACGATTGTAAAAAAAAGGGAAGGGGGGGGAGACGCGAGCAATGAAGGATTGAGAGGAGGAGAAGGAAGGAAGAGCGGGGGGCCAATAGCCGGGAACTTCGATCTTATACTTGAAGGGCTCTAAATTAAAGGGTCTGGGTAACTGTTCTACCTTGCAGTCATAAGGAGAAAGGCAGGTCGATAAGACAAGGAAGGGACAACCAAAATAAGAGAAAACACCCTTGAAGCGAAATGTTTCAAAGGAGAAGGACGATCAACAAAAAAAAAAACAAAGAAGGGAGAGATGAATGGAAGGTGCGACTTGAGAGGGAAAAAGAGAGTCAACTTATCACTGTTTCTAAGATGAAAATCTTTTGTCAATTTCTTTCCGACCGACTGGTCTGGAGGGGAAGAGAGAAGCCGAAAGGCCCTCAATGAACGCAACAGATACCAGCCGCCTTGAGGGGGCAAGATGCCTTTTCAACGTGTCACTCTCTTGGTTTGACATCTTAAAGTCGTAAAAACCAAGAGGGACGCAGACAAGGGAGGCCTCAACGGACTCGGGTGCATAAACTGAAAGGTTAGGGGATTTGCGGGGGGAGACAAGGTGCAAAACGAGAACGGCGCTGACGAGGTAAGGTGGAGGGGAAAACTGAGAAAGGAAAAGAGTATGAGGGAAATGGCTTTAAACGAGAGCTACACGGGGGGTCATCAGGCAGTTGGGAGAAATCTATAATAGAAAAAGATAAATCCGGGGAAATGATCTCGGGGAGAACCCCCGGTTAAGGATAAAAGAAGGCTTCAATCTTCGGGGAGGCTGGGACCAGGAATCCGAATATCAGATTAAAAAAGGACATAAAGAGTTGAAAAAAGGAAGACGCTCCGGATGAGCAAGGTCATCCTTACACTGTAAGGAGGGATAGGGTAAGGAGGAAAGAACAAATCACCAAGCCTAACAAAACGAGAAACTATCAGAAAAACAACGTGCGCAGAAAACGGGGGCGGGGGAGGTGCTCCATCCGGTCGTCATAAAAGTCGGGGGGAAAGAAGGGACTTCTACCCCTCAGAGCGGGGGTCATTGTACTAATGACGAGTAAAGAGGGGGAACTGGGTAATTCAAAACGGAAAGGGAGCGGCTGCTCGCAACCACAGCCCGACGCTAGCCTTCTAGGGAACACACTCACAAAAGGGAAAGGCACAGGCACCTAAGGGGGAAATGAGTCACGTTATGGATTGGCTGCAAAAAAGGGGGGGGGGGGAGGTTGAGGACCCGGATTACTATCATCCCTTTCAGAGAAGGGGAGAGAGTACCGAATGCGACAGAAGCCATGGATATGCCAGGAAGCAACAAAGATCAAACTCGAAGCAGGAGAAAGGAAGAGGAGAAAGCGGGAAAAGTATTTCCCCCCCCAAAACCAACAACACAAAAACTTCCTTAAGAAACATACAATTTCGAAAATAGCCGTGGTGGGGGCCAGAATGCGAGCATCAGAGTCGCTTAGTCTTAGAAGTTACGAGGGGGTTAGGGGGGAGAAAAAGTAGCAGGAACTATGTGACACGATCACCCGAGACTATGCGACACGTTTCCAAAATCCAGGAACGCGATAAAGGGAGGGTGGATGAAGGAGGCCGGGTCTCGCGACCGATCTCCCAGTGGAGGGGGAAGAGGGAGGGCGCGACGACCCGGGCCTTGACGGGGGAAGGGGGAAGTTGCTGTGTAATAAAAAAGCAAACCAGGGAAAAGACATGGAGATTGGGATATTTCGGAGGAAACTGCAGGGCAGGGAGGTATCGGAACGAATCCCGACCACGGAATTCTGATCATCGGGGAGAAGAATAGGAGCCCGAGAAGAGATCAGGATCGTCACCTTGAAAAGAGGCACCTTCCGTTGAGGAATCGATGTCGCCAGAAGCGTCGCACTTCGGGAGCGATTGGCTGCTGACGCTGGGGGAAAAAAAAAGGATCGCAAAGGAAGGGAAGGAGTTAGGGACATATAGTAGAAAGAACTTGGGCACACCTGTCGTAATTACTATGGTTTCGTGAGGAGGGAGGGGCCAAAAGGGGCTAGTGAAAATGTACAGAAAACAAAATGGTGATCCTACGAGGTAATAAAAAAAGAAGGGAAAAGAAACTACGCTAGGGAGGAAGCAAGGACGGATCTCGCGGGTCCGGGCAAAAAGTAAAAAAACCACTCATTCGAGCTTGCGGGAGTAGCTACTGCGAGCCCGAAACTAAAAGTCCGAGAGAGGAAAAATCTGCAAAAGAGAATGGGGGGTGTTAGTCTTCTGGCACCAAAGGGTAAGAAACGAGAAGAAGGGGGTAAAAGGAACGAGAAAAGAAAAGGAAAATGTAGGGGTTGACCGAAGGTTTGTCAACAGGGAAGGGCCTCCTGAGAACTACTGTCAAGGGGATCTAAAAAAGGAGGAGAAATTCACACAGCTCTTGCAGGGAGCTGTAGTGGGAAAAAAAGGGGGGGGGGGGGGGGGGAAAAAAAAAAGGGGCATTGAAAGAGACCAAAGGTGGATGCTCCCTAAGGAAAGGGGGAAAAGGAACAGACAGAGTACGCGCGACTTACATTCTTATTGGGTGAAAGGGGGGGAACGTAGCCTCAGTGAGATTCTCAAGATGATTGAAAGAGGAAATTGGGGGTCTACAAAGGAAAAGGGAGTCTCGCGGAAGAGGGGTTTCAGGTTGACACCAAAGCCTCTCGACTCAAAAAGGCTAGGTTGGGAGTATCGCCAAAAAATGTTCGGACGATTGGGGGGGTACAAAAATCAAAGGAAGTGGAGTGAAAGAGAGAATGGGGAAATGAAGGGAGGCCGGGAAATTCAGTCCGGCCATTTAGGGGAAAAAAAATTCGGACACAAAATGAAACTGTTCAGAGAAGGTTCACAGAAGAATGACGAAAAAGTTCAAAAAAGTTGTAGCATAACCCGTACTAAACCCTGCAGTCTCCGGGGCATATCCAGTACTCTCGGGGGAGGAACATATGGGGAGTTCACACCGGGCCGGGAAAAAAAGGGGGAGGAAAGAAGGAAGAGGGAATGGGGGTCTTGGTGGAAAACGAATCTCTCTCCTGCATGAGAGGGACGAAACTCTAGAGTAGTGGAGTATTCGCTACTGGCTTCTAAAAAAAAAGGATGGATATGAAAAAGATCAATTTTTAAGGAGGAGAACCATGCCATCGATAACTCAACGAAAAAAGAAGACTACAGGGGGGGGACCTCAAGCGAGACCGCTGGCCTAACCTAAAGGTACGAGGGCACAGCGAAGGAGGAGCTCACTAATTGCTAAGGCTGGAGGGGAAGCGCCGGGGGGGTTGCACTTGACATGCTCGTCAGCAAAAGGGAAAGGAAGAGAATTTGCAAAGATAGTCGGGAGAACTCGGATCAGCCATCCGAAGAGCGGTACGAAAAAGGGGAGCCTTGAAAGAAAATAGGAAAAGCCGGGAGGGGAGGGACGTTCGAAGAAAGATACAATCTCGTCGAGGGCCAAAAGGTTCACGAGGGGAGAGAGGCCGATATATCAGCAGCTACCAGGAAAAGCCGGGAAGAATGAGCTGACTCGAAAGAGAGAAGGACGGTAGGACGAGCGGAAGAAAAATTGTCATCAACTAGATCAGCAGCTATATAAAAGGCGGGAGTGGGGACGCTCGAAAGAAAAAAGAAAAAGGGGTGCCATGAATTATGGAGAGAAGGAAAAAGAAAACAAGGGTCATCAACGGGAAAGCTAAAGGCTTCGCGAGACCGAAGATATACGTTATGGACTCGCAAGGAGGAGAGAAAAAAGGATAGGAAATCGCAGCACTTAAAGGAAGAGTGGAGGGGGGACGAAATTATGCCAGGAAGAGATTCTCCACGAGAAAAGGTCGGAAGAGTTAGCAAAGTGTTACGAATGGCAGGGGAAGGGGCTCGTCGAAGGAAGGTGCGAAAAGCGTACGGGGAAGAAAGAAGGGGCACTCTCACACCTCAAAGGGGGACAAAGCCATAAAAAAAACACAATGCCGCCATGCTCCAAAACACCCCCAGTAACGCCATCCAAAATCATAGACTTAAGGGAAAAGAGTTGGGGGCTGTGGGGGGGAGGCAAAGAAAGAGGATAAGTCCTTTGGTGCAGCAAAAAAAAAATTAAGGACAAAGGCCGCAAAACGTTGACCAAAGCAAAGAGGGGAAATTTAGGGAAAGGAGGGAACCTACATTACTAAAACTCAAGAATGGGTAAATTCCATAAAACGAAAATTGTTGGGGGAACTGATGAACTCGACCATTTCCTAAAAAGAAAGAAAACCGGAAAGAGCACGCATTGGCAAAGCGGGGGAATAGTTTAAGCGGAGCCGACTACATTAAGAAAAAGGGGGAGGTTTTCAATGACTGCGGGAAAAAGAGAAACAACATGCAGGCACAGTTAAGGGAGACTCAAGCTAGCTTCCAAGGAAAGTTGGTGAAAAGCGAACAATACTTCATATGAATAGAGATTAATTGAATCTTCGCTAAGCTGAACGAGAGACGAGTAGAAGTCAAGGGGATTCTTCGGGGGCTGGAATGGGGGGGAAAGGGATGATAGGGAGTTTTACACTTGCCGTATGATCAATTCGTCGCTTCTTACGCCAAGCGATCATAGCTTGTATCTCAGGCACGACTAAGGAAAGAAAAGGGGGAAAAGAATTGGGGAAAGCTCCATGGTACGTTGCTGCCCGAAAAAAGGGGCAGGGGGAACCCTATGAAAACAGCTGGACCGGAACAATTCCATCCGGAAAGACAGAAAAATTATGGAAAAAGAAGGATGAACCAGGGAAGGGAAGAAGTCTCGATCATTCTAGCGTGCGTGTTCGGGGGGAGGGTAGAGCAGGAAGGAAAGAGGGAAGATTGCCGCGACATTAAAAAGGGAGCACATTGAGAAGGAAACGGGAAACCAGATCATCTTCACCACCACTCTTCGGAAAAAAAAGGAACTGTGGCAAATTGAAGTCCGCACCAATCCAGATCTCTCGGGAAAGCTTTATAGAATGGAGGGGAAAGGGAAAAAAAAAAGGGGGGGAGACGTGTAAAGGGGCCGACTTCGGTGCAGAATGGGTTTTTGCTGGGTGAGCTTGGGGACCAAGTGAGCTGCGACCCGGGTCGGAAGGAGGGAAGAAGCGAAGAAAGACTCAAAACGAGACATTTTGGAGTGTTCTTCCTTGGTCAAGGGGGGGGGAATCCAGGGGGGAGATTGACATGAATCATTAAAAAACACCTGCGTCGGAGAAAGGTTGCCAAGCAGAAAAAAAAGGGGCGAGGCAGAAAAAGGAAAGTCGGAGGTGGAGCAAACGGAACGAAAGGGCTGACGCACAGATCCGTATTAGAGGGGGAAAGGGGAAGGCTGGATAAAAAGAGGGATGATTGGGGCTGAGGGCTGCGGTCCTTCGAAGAATGGGGAGACAGAAAAAAAAGTGGACGCTATAAAGGAAGAAAAGAACCATGACGCGGACAGGGGGGAGAGGCACGTCGACTGTTAACGCATTTACGAGAGGACGAGAAGTCAGGCCTCAGGAAGAGAGGGGCCTATAGGTTCCGCGAGAGTAGAATACCGTATCAGGGAAGAGGAATTCAAGGTTGAACAAAAGAGAAAGGGAGTGACTCAGACTTGAAAGAGAAGAGAAACCGTTCTCTGCGTACACTAAGGGAGAAAGTGGAGTCGCACGAAAGGTGGGAGGGAGAATAATCCTGGCTCAACACATTCGGGGGAACAGAGTATGAGAAAACTCTGGAGGGATTTGTCATCGTGTTGGGGGGGGGGGGGGGGGGGGGGGGGGGTGGGGGGGGTTGTTGGTGGGTGTGCAGAGAGAAAGTAACGAGAGGAAATACTCAGCGAATTGTCCCCTTGGACACTTTATGCTGATCTCTCAGGGAAAAAAAAAGGAAAAATCGAGAAGTGGTGGACGAGGCCGACCAAAGCCAACCGCACTAAGCTAGGACGGGAGCGAAGAAGGGGTTGGTGGGGGCGGAGGGAAGGAAGGGGGGAGGGCTGAGGCTTGGCTGTTTGACCAGTCAGAAGGCGTACATGGCCGCGTATCGAAGGAGAAGAAATTCAAAAGAGAGACATGTGGAAAAATCGAAGGGTGTAACGAGGAGAAACTAACGCAAGTAGGGAACTTGGGAAAGAGGAAGGTCACAAGGGGAGGAGGGGGGAGGAAGGTTAATCCCACCGAGAGCCCTCGAAAAAGGGTTTAGAAAGGGGGCCTCCTTCTATTCGGAAGACTATATCTTCGCAGGGCGAGGGGAGGGGGGTAAAAAATAGAGAGAGATGACCGGAAAAATCGCTCTTCTTCAGTCGGTGTAGGAAGTTACTTGGAAGCACCGCAGGCATATAGAAAGAAGAGGCTTGTGATGGAAAAAAAGGATTACGGAATTCCGTCTCCACCGGATACGCAGGGAAGATCAGAGCGCGAGGAGAACGGCCCTGTCCATAGAATATGCAGAGGAGAGAGACCGGGGGGCACGAGGCGGAAAACTTACACTGTGGAGAAGGGAGAAGAGGAGGGGGTGAATTTCGGTAGGAATTACTGACTAACATCAGACTTGGGGGGGGAAAGGAAAGAGGGGGGGAAAAAAAAGGTGCAGGAGAGGGGGACAGATATTATCGATATTTCCGACGATCGACTTGCCAAGTCTGGATCAGGGGAAAGGGGGGGAGAAGCGATGGCCTTACATGGAGGAAGGCCAACTATAAAAAAGTCCGATGGAAAAAAAGGATCTAGGTCTCTGGAATAGGAGGGAAGGGGGAGGGATCGTTCGCCTCGTAAAAAAGGAGAGGAAGGGTAGGCAAGAGAAAGAAAGGGGCGGTTCCCTGTCTTATGAGGGGGGTTGGAGGGAGAAAAGAGGGAGGGGGCAGGACCATTGAAGGGGGGGGGGGGGGGGGGGGGGGGGGGGGGGGGGGGGGGGGGGGGGGGGGGGGGGGGGGGGGGGGGGGGGGGGGGGGGGGAACCTGGGGAAGCTACTTAAAAATGTTTGGCCATTTTGAGGAATATAAACAGACGCTCGGAGAGACGGTTGAGCATGACTAGGCAATTAAACTAAGGAAAAAAGGGTAAGGGAAAAAAAGAAAACGGGGGACGGGAGGGAGAGGGCGGCGGGAGGCAGAAAAGAACCATTCGCGCGATAAACCTGCGAAAAAGGAAACCTAAAAGGACATCGGTTTATCCCAGCAGGATGCAGAGGGTGGAGTGGGTGAACTGGAGAAAAAGGGGGAAAGGGAGGAACGAAAGGGGTAGCTGAAAACGGTTTTAAACATACGCTATCACCAATTTGCTTGGGGGAAGACGAAAAGGGAAGTGGCAGGGTCCTGAATATTTCAAGAACTCACGGTCATTAATAAGGGGAATACAGAGCTTGCGGGAAGGAAAGAGGGGAAAATCGAGGAAAAGGAAAAAGGAGGGGAATAAATACAAACATAGCAATTTTGTTAGGAGATATTGCTCGCCCAGAAGGCGAGAAAAGGGGTTTCAAAGGAAAAAAAAGAGGGACCGGGGCGCGAAGTACAAGTTCTTTCACCGCATGAAAAGGAAGCAAAAAAAAAAAAAGGAGAGCTGAAGAATTAAAAACTTGGAAATAAAAAAGAAAGGGTAATCAGAGCGGAATCTTCTGGTGAAACAAAAGGAATTATTGGGGAGAAAACTCTCTTCGAAGCAAAAACCAAAGGGCGGGGGGTGGGGAGAAGAGCATGCAACTGGAGATTTTTTGAAAAAGAAACACGGGGAAAGAGGGGAAGGGGGTATGGGGATGGAAAAAAGATCAAATGTGCTGGAGATGCAACCTTTTCTGAAATATTCAAGGACGACGCCAGGACCGTGTTACGACAAAAAGAGAAACCAGCAAAATCTCGTGTCAGTTCAAGCATTTCTAAGAAGGAGGGGAAAAGGGGGGGGGAAAAAGTACCAGCCCTGAAACCCCCATTCTCCTTGCAGCGCGCGAGGGGGACTACAGAGGGGAGGGGGAGCCGGGATTCCAGTTCGACGGAGAAGGGGGGGGTGGTCATGCAGAAAAAACGACAGAACTCCCTGAAGGAGACGTTACACTCATTAATGTGAGAGCGAATAGAAGGAGATAAAAGGAAGAAGTCAGTGATTAGGGAAATCAAAATAATAGGGGGGGAGCGGAACCATTGTTTAAAGGGGAGAAGGGGGGGGGGGAGGCACGAAGAAAGGAGAAAGAGAAAAAAAAAAGAAAGAGAACGAATGGGGGAAGTCATCGTCTTCTCACGGTCTTTCCTAACGATCCAGTGGGACCTGGGGGCACCGCGAAAGGAAGACCAGACGCCGCCGAGTATTAGGAAGGCGAAAAAAGGTGACTATAGGGGGAAGGGGAACTGAAGCAAGGTGAAAAAGGGGAGAGGACCTCATGAACGAATGGAATCCTTTTGGCTCTCGGGAAAGAGAGATCATCTGAAGGGCAAGTGCCAAAGTGGAGGGAGAAGGGACTGAAGTGTGATCTACATCACTTTCCATTTTCCTACATAATAGAAAGAAGAGAAGCAGGATCGTCTCAACCAAGGGGTAAAGAGAGGCCGATAGGGCGGCATCACTTCATGACAGGGAGAGAAGAGGAAGAGGAGCTAGGCTATTGCGACTCGGTAGACGAAGACGGAAATACGGAAAGAGGGGGAAAGGCAGAAAAAAAAGAATGAATAGGATGCAGGGAGGCTGGGGACGCTAGGAAAGGAAAAAGTCAAAACAAATTACTGGAAGGATCGTGCGAGTATGGGGGGACATGCGTCCGCTAAGAGGGACAAAAAAATTCAGGCTTAACCTAATAGTTAGGACATCGAGGAAGAAAAGGGAGGGGATCTCGCGGAGGGGAAGGGAGGAAATTGGGTGGGCTTCAATTTCTCAGAAATATTCCGTACCTCTTCTCCATCTTTCGACCGGGAGGACGATCGGTAGCCGGGTGACTAGGAAGCGCGACGAAACCAGGGCCCGTTTTCACAGGGGGAAGAAGTGATGAAGTATGGAAGGGAGGGAGCTGCACATATCGTACAATGGGGAAAAAGTGAGCGTCATCTCGCCCCACGAAGAAAAAGAAAACAAAAAAGCATCGCCAACACCACCCAGAAAGTGTATTGTCATCTCATGAGAAAAAGCTAAACTAGGAAGTTGGAAGGGGGGAGGGGGTGTGTAGAGGAAAAAAAGACTCGTCGCAAAGGTCCTCGTCCTCGAGATTTGTGTCCATCAAACCAGGAGAGCTCTGGCTGTAAAGGTTGTGAACATTTCGGGCACTCCAACAAAAAAAGGGGTAAAGAGAGAAAAAAAAGAAAAAAGGGGGAGGTACGGAGAAGAAAGAGCCGTTTCTCTTGGAGTCAATCTATAACAAAAAAGGTGAGTTAGCTGCGCAAGCAACTTGGCCGAACAGAAGGGGAGGGGGAAGAAAGGTGGGAGGGAAGAAGTCAACTTCCATATAATTTCCCAAGAACGGATTAAGGGAAGAAAAAGAAGGAATAGAGCGGAAAAGTTCTCCTTAAATATAGAAAGGGAGGAGGAATGCGAAAGGAAAAAAAAGAAACGAACTGAATCCGTCTCTGCTTAATCCGGTAGAAGAAGGGCCGAAGAATTGAAGCGGAATGTATCCCGAAGAAGAGAACTGGAGGTCCTCAAATAAAAAGGGGGGGAATGACCGGGAAAACAAGAGAATATCCAGACTAATCGGTCCACTCCAGGAAGAGGGGGACATCTACGTGGGAGTAATGTCAAAAAAGCCAACGCGAACCGTTCGTCGAACAAAAAAAAAAAACGAGAAGGGTTCTGCAAACGATAGCCTTGTTCTCATTTGTTGAAAGGAGCGCAAGGCGGGACGACTTGAAGGTATGGGACAAGGTGCAGTGGATACAAAAAGTTAGGGGGAAGGAGAAAAGGGAGAAGGAGGGGGGGGGGGTTGCGGTCACTCGCAGGCAGAGGGGTGGTCGACCGCTTGGAAGCAGTGGAGGCAAAAGTTGCGAGAAAAAAGGGGGGGAAACAAGAGAGTTAAGAAAAAACGGTTCCATCGACGTACGGGGGGAAGATAACGGAAGGGGGCCAAAACGAAGTGAAAAGACATTC
>Ga0179593_1342612_pt1 | contig 14372 bp, 28 predicted proteins | sample CZODoug2_1_08_16_FD_185931 | JGI IMG/M metagenome (GOLD analysis project Ga0179593, IMG submission 185931) | Vadose zone soil fungal communities from Angelo Coast Range Reserve, California, USA - CZODoug2_1_08_16fungal (PacBio error correction) | ecosystem: Environmental > Terrestrial > Soil >...
TTCAGGAAGGCAGAAGGGGGAATTGTTGGGTCCACGACTCCGAATGCGGATCCAAAGAAGAAAGGTGATGGGATACAAATTGGTTTAAAAAAGAAGGGATTATGGACTGGAAATCGAATGGTTGGGGGGGGGGGTAGGAATTGACCGCGAAGGTGAGTTGATGTCGGTTTTGAAGAGGTTACACGGGACTCAATTATTGACAAGAATGATTTGGTTGGGGAATGGGAACCGGAGGGAAAAATAAGAAAGAGGGAGAAGGTGGGGAGCGAGTGGGTGGGGGTACTCACGGTAGGCAGAGAGGGAGAAAAAATCCTCAAACAGAACCCAACGGAAAGACGTCCATGAGGGGAAATACCGGGCGAAAGAGACGGCCAACCGAGGCTAGCAAAGATAAAAAAACGATCGGAATGGCGGAAGGAGCTTGACGCTACCGATTAGCTCCGGAAACCGTGGAACTCAAGAGTCAAACGGCTGCTTACTTTAACTCGAAAGGGCAAATAAAAGGAAAGGTGGTCAAGCGAACTGGGGGATGAAAGAGACTAGGAAGGAACAAAAAGCGTCAAAAAGGCGAAAACAGTTTCCTCCGCTAGTTGGCAAATGAATCCGCCTCTTAAACTGCTGCAACCAGGAGGAGGGGGTAGCCTTCTTCGCTCACATACGCCAGCTACGTAATCCGGTGACGGTCTAGAGGCAAAGCTAAGACAAAAAAAGTAACAAGCACTCCGAGGACTGTCCAGCGACTCTCCAAAATTGTACAAAAAAAAGCAAAGCGTCTTCATTGAACAAAGACGGGAAAAGGGAAGAAGTCGGACGAACTGGGGCGACTGAGAGCTCAAGCTAGGCCAGATAATACCTACGGACTGGAAAAGGGTACAAAACCGCACCGGGACCGGAGGGTGAATTCGAAAAAAAGATAGAGCGTTGGGGGGGAGGGGTTGTGGTACAAATGAATTGAAGGAACAAAGGCCATCAGATCAAGAAGAAAGGAGCCCAAAACCACAGGGGGAAAGGCTAAAGGCCCCTGGGCGGTGACAGGTAGGGAGCAAAGGGAGAAGGTCGAACAGTCCATTCATTGCGGTACTATCAAAACATGAATAAGGAAAAAAAGAAAGCATCATCTTGCACCTATCTAATGAAACCGGGGCAGCCGAAACGGGGGGTCCAGACCCCAAGGCGTGTGTGATCGAATCAGAATAGAAAAGTGATTGAACAAGGCCAGAATAAAGCAGACGAATTCAGTTCTCTGAAAAAAGGAAAGTCGGGAGGAAAAGAACTCAAGCATTTGGAGTTCAAGAAGAATTTACGAAAGGGGGGAGCAAAGGGAATGTGGAACTATGACAAGCAAAACTCGATAATAGTGTTCGGGTGAGGGAGTGTACACCGAAACTGGGACATAAGAAATACTTCCAACAGGCAGACAACGGAAAAAAAAAAGTGGAGACCTGCGCGCCATTAGTCGCTTAATTCAAACCACCGAGGCGGGAAAAAAAGGAAAAAATCAGACTAGAAAAGCAATACAGGTTCAGGGGGTAGAGGACAGGTGCTAGAAGAAATGGCAGTTGTGCCCCATTACTTGGAGAAGACGGACTCCCGAAAACAGAAATATGGTAGAAGACGGAAAGACGAGATTTATCACCAAGAAGTTCGGAGAGACCCAAAAAAGGTGGAAGGGCTTCCAAAAATCGAAGAACTAAGGAAAAGAAGACTCCAAAACGCAACCTGATGAATTATCGATTTGGGAGGGGAGGGTGGATCGTATCAAACTGGGGGCGACTCAATGACTAGAGTAGAAAGCCGGGGGGGGGGGGGGGGACGTCGCGAGGTCTTCCTGGTTCTAAAAGCTTTTTCCAAAATTCCGAATCAAGAAACTTCCACCAGATACTGCCAAAGTATGATCGCGGGGCTTATCAGGCAGGGGGTGAAAAATGGATTGTAGAGGGACGCAATGAGGTCTCACGGCCACGATGAAAAGATTTAATGAGGTTGTCGAGCTTGAAGAGGCGTTGCAAGGGAACCATTCGGGAACTGAAGAGGGGGGGGGTCAGGAAGAATCATAAGAAAGAATTTTATGGCGGACGCCAGCTGCGGGACTTATAGGGAAAAAACCAATTTGAGTGATGCTCAAGGGCCTCGAAAAAAACCTATGATTATGAAAAGAGGGATCAGGATGGGCAAGGGGGGAGGTCAAGGAGAAACTGAGGTCGAGCGAAAAGGACAGAAGCCGCGAGCCGAAGAAGATAACATTGGATCGTTTACAGAGATGATGCGAGTGAACCAAGCTCTCTTGAATGAGCACAAATCGTCCGAAAAATGAGAAAAAAACAGGGGAAGGATCAGCGTGCCGCTCTATAAAAAAAGGGAGCTAAGAAGAAAAAGAAAAATGTGATCGAAACACGAAGAAAGAACAAGACCGACTGGGGGTCCTATGATGGGGACGGGACTTGAACGAAAAAGAAAAGATGGACCTCAAAAAAAGAACAGCGGAGTAAGGGCAAAAGACTTTGGTTATCGTCAGTGGAGCGAAACCCTCGGGTTGAACGATCAAAAAATCTACAACAATAACTTGGAAAGAAGTGGGGGAATGCTGGAAACAAGGGCTGGATCGAGGAGGTCTGAGAGAAAAAAATTGAGGGGGACGCAAAGACGCTCCCTTTTGAAACGCGAGCTTAGAAAAGAAGGCGTCTGTGTAGCTGCGTGATCATGTAAGGAAAGGGAAGGGGGGGGGCAAAAGAAAAAGGCGGGCTCAAAAGATGAGACAAAACATGAAAAAAGAAGAAATTTCTCTATGTTCAGTGGGAGGAAGTGTGGGGTGCAACTAGATGGAAATGTCAAACAAACGGAAAAAAAGGGAATGCTTCCGTCTCGGATGCGGAATTTACTTCTTCTGGGTCACGGGCGAACGCTGGGGGACAGCGCCGAACCCTCCACGGAAGGGAGGGAGAAAGTCCGTGTCATCGGATGAAAAAATGCGACCGCGATAGTAAATTCTAAAAGAAGATTTCCAGGCAGACGAGGAATGCGGCTAAGACCGACGAAGCGGCAGAGGTTGGGGGAAAAGAGCAAATGGAGTCTGGCAGCATCGCCCGAGAAAAGTTGATTAGAGGGCGGGGGAAGTAAGAACACGCTGGGGATAAACTTCGGGGGGGCCATGAAGTGCAGTTAGGAATTAGAAGTGAGGATTGACTCGAGCTGGCTTGGGGAGGGCCCGAATGATTGGATCCTGAGACTCCCAGATGTGAAGGTGTACGTAGACGTATAAAAATCGCACTTACCTCCGCGTTGCACGGCCCGGTAAGGGGGAGACTTCTACTTTCCTTGGGGAGGATGGAAGAGGAAAACTAGGGGAGATGAAGGGAAGGACTTCATTAGGGCAAAAAAACGCCCGACACATCGATGGGGAGCCGTCACAAAAAAGTAGGAGGTTTGTGGAGAAAACCCTGAGAGCCGTAAGGTTATTAGGAAACTGAACCGCGCTCAAGACAAGTGGGAAAGAACGCCGTCATTGGGGGAGTGGAGAAAGTGGCAGCTCCAGGAGTTCACCCTATCAGAAGAAATGCCGTCGGCGTTCGGGGGGGGGGGTCAGGGGAACTTCGGAACTCTAAAAAGACACAGCCTAAAGTTCTGAAATGAAGGACTTCCAAATGTGAAAAGCTCTGCATGGGGTTAAACAGACGGACACCGTAGGGCAGTCTCTTAAAACTTTTAAGGCCCGAGCAGAATCAGGTGTGAGAAAAGGGTGGATAAAATTTTGCGGATATGGCCAACGGTCATCAAAGGGAGCAAAATCCAGATAACTGTGCTAAACCGGGGTAGGGCCCGGGAAAGTGAAAAGAAACAAGCTGAAAAGAGTGCAATGTGAAATGATAGGAGTAACATAGGAGTAGTATAAGTCGAGCCGAGTCTATCGCGGGGGTGTTGAGGTTATGGGACACTACAGATAAGGGAGGGTAAAAGCAAGGCACAAGCATCTGAAGACAAAAGAGTTTGGTGGGCAATTGGAGGTTGGTAAAAAAAACTTAAAGAGCCGAAAGGGAAAAGAACACACCTACGATAAATCAATGGGGATCAATCTTAGTCTTGGGGCATCAGGGTTCACGCCAAACCACAGAGACGCCAAAGCCGAAAAAAGATACGCATCGCAAAAAAACACCGCACAGCAAGCGGTCAGAAAGGCAGAAAAACACGTCGGGACTCTAGACACACTTCTACTACACACCTGGAACCAAAGAAACACTAGCCGAAATCAAGCGTAAAATCGGGACACACAATGCTTCAACGAAATCTTCATGAGCGGCATCTCGAAGCACAAAAAGACAACGGAGAAGGGGGAGATGCACGGACATGTAAACTCTGACGGTGAATATGATGTACTCACGACGCCGTGCGTCGAAAAGGTGGGGTTAAGAAGAGGTTGTGGGTGAGAACTCGACTACAATGAGGCAATCGGGACACGGAAAAGTTCTTGACACTAGGGTCCTCTCGTAATGGGCGAAAAAAGGTTTGAAGCGATCGTTGTTGTTTATTGAAAAGGGGGGGGAAAACCGCATGATTGAACCAGGGGGGGAATACGGTTGTTGAGAGGAAAAACTTGGAAAAGCTGACACCACTCCAAACACAGGCAAAAACAAAGATCGTCAGGAGGGGACTAGTACCTTGGCTCTTTCTTCAGACAACAAACCTTGGAAAAGTCAAAATGACTACCAATAAAAGTCGGTTGCGCAAGGAGGTCCGAAACAGATGTACGGTCTCGGACAACAAGGTTTCACGAATCAGTGAGCAGCGGGTCAATGATTCGGAAAGCGGAAGAAACGTGTCGAAACATGGGTTGAAGGCGACTATTATTTCCTTGAGCGGGCAGGGGGTGATGCCCTGACCTAGCAAGAAGAAAAGGCCCCACCTTGTCTAAAAAAAAACGATGATTTTCAAGACGTATCTTTGCACAGGGCCTCTAAGGGCAACGGGGAAGAAGGGGGAGTCCAACAAACAGTATTGGGGACATCTTGGAATCAATTCACGCCAACGAAAAGAAGGAGTAAACGTCACTAGCAAAGAATTCGGATAGACAACCATAAAACACACTCACCGGCGGGAAGCTCACTCAAAGTTTGTTGCCAAGCATCGCGGAGGAAAAACAATACAACAGGACCTACGGTGATGAGGGAAGTAGATTAGATAATCCTCAGTCTACCAAGCCAAAGGCAGTTGAAAGGTGACAAAACATCCGGTCATGGGGGGACGTGAAAAGAAAACATATAGGAAGTGCGTGGTAGACGGTGTTTCCGAACTGCGCTCGGACAGCGACATCAAAAACTATATCACCTCAAACTAAAGGGAAGGCTAAACCGGACAATTTAACGAATAAGAAATATTACTGGGTTGCTACCTTCCCTTATTCTTTGAAGAGGGAAAGGAATCAAAAGCAAGAACAATCAAATCAAGAGGGGAACGGGAATCAAAGTCCTACCTGTGCAGGATTAAATTGCAATTCAACCAGTCGTGATAAGAAGCGATGCCCCAGGGGCGAAAGGAAAGCATGCCGCAAGAAAGGGACTAAATCGAACGGGCAACACGAAAGGAGGGTGTTTTGGTTGGGTGGTGGGGTGGGGGTTGTGTGGGTTTTGTTGGTTGGGGTTGGGGGGGGGGGGGGGGGGGGGGGGGGGGGTGGGGGGGGTGGTGGTTGGGGGTGTTGTTGGAGTTGGTTTGGGGTTGGGGAGGGGGGGTGTGGGGAAAGTTGGTGTGTTTTGGGTGGGGGGGGGGGGGGGGGGGGGGGGGGGGTTGGTGGTTTGGTGTTTGGGGTTGGGGTGTGGGGTGTTGGTGGGGTGTTACTGTTTGGGTGTTGGAGGTATGTGCTCCGGGGGGGGTTGATGGGTGGTGGTTGGGGTATTGTGGTTGGGTGGGGCGTTGTGCGGGGGGGGGGTGGGGATTTGGTGTGGGGGGTCTGTGGTGTGTGGGGTGTGTGGGTGGGAGAAAAACGAGAGTGTGGGTGGCGGGGGGTTGGGGGGGGTTGGGTGGGGGGGGGGGTGGTTTTGTTGGCTGTTGGTTGTGGGGGGTTGGTTGTATGTTGGTTTGGAGAGTGGGTTTTGTGTGGGGGGGGTGGAGGTGGGGGGGGTGTGGGTGGTGGAAGGTTTGTATTGTGGCGTTTTGTGGGTGAGGCTATCTGTGTGGTTTGGGGGGGTTTTTTGGTGGTTTGTGGGTTGGTGGGTGGGGGGGTTTTTGGGTGGTTGGAGGGAGGGTAGGAGGTTGTTGTTGGGTGGGGAGGGTGGCGTGGGGTTTTAGTGGGTCTTGTGTGTTGTTGGGTGTTGTGAGAGGGGCGGGTGGGGGAGGGCGGAGGGTGTTTTAGGGGTTGTGGGGGTTTGTGTTGTTTGGATTGAGTGTGGGGGCGGGAGTTGTGGTGTTTAGAGGGTTTTTGTTGTTGGGGCAGGGGGGAGGGGGTTTTGGGGCGAGGTTGTATTGGAGGAGGAGTTTGCGAGGGGGTTTTGTGTGTTTGTTTGGTGTGGGGTGGGGTTTACGTTGTGTGTTGGAGTTGTTTGTATGAGAGGTCTGGGGGGGGGTGGGGTAGTGGGGTGGGGCGTAGGGTGATGAGAAGAGGTGGGTGTTTGTGGGGGGGGAGGGTTGTGGGGGGCGGGGGAGCGGAGAGGGACGGGTGGTGGAGGGTGGTGTGTGTGGTTGGTTTGGGGTGGTTGGGGGAGGGGGGTTTTGGTGGGGGGGGGGGTGGGGGAGGGGTGGTCGAGTGTGGGAGGATATGAGGTTTGGTGTGATTGGGCGGGGGGGGGGGTAGGGGGGGGTTTATCGTGGTAATGGGTGAGGTTGGTTGTGTTTTTGGGTGGCGGGGTGTGGGGGATGGGCGGGTAGGAGGAGAGAGAGAGCGAGTGATATTGGTTCGTGCGGGGGGTGGGGTGTTTGTGGGTGTTTGGGTTGGTGGGGGGAGTGGAAGGGAGGGGGCGGTGTGGGGGGGTGGGTTGTGAGGTTCTTTTGAGCGGGGGGAGCCCGGGGATGGCGGAGGGTTTGGGGTTGGGTGTGGGGTGCTTGTTTAGATTTGGGGTGTTTTGTGTGGTTGGCGTTATGTGGTGGTAGGGTGGGTGGGGGGGGGTGGGTTGGTTGTGTTTGTTTTTGTTTATTTTGTTAGGGATGGTGTTGTAGGGGAGAATGGGGGGGAGGTGTTGGGGTGTGTGGTTTTTTGGGTTTTGACGTTTTTGCTTGGTTGTGTGTAAGATTGTGTGTTGTATGAGTGGGTTTGTTGTTGTGGTCTATTGTGTGTGTTGTGAGTGGAAAGTGGGTTGTTGGGAGGGTGGCGTGGCGGTAGTTGTGGGGGGGGGGGGGGTAGGGGGCGAGGTTGGGGTGGAGTTTGGACAGGCCGGAAGTTGTCTGTGGTGTAAGTGGGGTTGGTGGTTGGGAGGTTGAGTGGGTGTGTGTAGGGATTTTTAAGTGGGGGGGGGGAGATGGGTGTAGGTTTGACCGGGGGGGTGTGGGGGCTGTGGTGTTTTGTATTGTCTTGTGAGAAACCGTTGGAGGGGCTGTGTGTTTGGGGGGGGGGGGTGGTTGGTGGTAACGGAGGTTGTTTGGAGGGGGGGAGGTTGTGGTGGGGGGGGGTGGTGGGGGTGTTGGAAATGTGGGTTTTGGGGTGGGGGGTTGTTTTGGTGTTCTGTGGGGTGTTGCGGAGGTGGGTTTTGTTTTACGGGTATTTGTGTGGGGTGGGGGAAGGGTGGGGTTTTTTTTTGGGTTGTTGGTGGCAATTTTGGGGGGGTGTGTTGGGGGCTGGGTGGGTGGGGGTGGTGAGGTGCGGGGGTTTTCTGTGTGTGTTGGAGCGAGAGGGGTTGAGTGTTGTGGGGGTTGGTTTGGTGGGTTTGTATTTTTGGGTTGGGGGGGTGAGGTGGTATGTGAGAGGGGGGGTGGGTGGTTGGGGTTTGTTGGGGGTTGCCGAGGCCAGGAAGGTGGTGTTTCTTGCGGGTGGAGGGGGTGGGGGTGGGTGGGGTTGCAGTTCGTGGTGGTGTTGGTTGTTGTAGAGGGGGTGGGGTTGTGGTGGTGGGGTTGGGGTGAGTTGGGAGGGAGGGGTTCGTTGGGGGGGTGAGGGTGTTTTGGGGGGAGGGTGGTGTTGGGGTTTGGGAGGCGGGTGTGTGTGGTGGGGGGTTGGGTGGGGGGGGGCGGTTCTTGGGTTTGTGGGGGGGGGGGGGGGGGGTGGGAGTTTGTAAGGGGGTGGGTGGGGGTGTTGGTGGTAGTTGGGGGTAAAGTTTTGGTGAGAGGGGGGGGTGGTGTATTGTGTGGGTTTTGGTTTGGGGTGGGCGTGGGTTTGTGTGTGAGGTTGTGTGGGGGTGGTGTTTGTGGGGGGGGAGGGCGCGCTTGGAGTGTTGAGTTAGTGTTTTGGTTTGTGGTGGTTTGTGTTTCGGTTGGGATTGGGGTGTTTTTGGTTGTTGTGTTGTGGGTTGTGAAGGTTTTGTGGTTTTTTTTTTTGTTGCGTTTTTGGTGGAGTATGTGGGGGTTGTAGTGGGGTTGTTTGGTGTCGTGAGGGAGTGTTTTGTTTGTGGTGTTGGGGACGGTGTTGGGTTTGGGAGGGGCGGTGGTGGTTGTTAGCGCGTTTTATGGGGGGTGAGGTGGGGGTTGTGTGTGGTGTGCTTGGGGGGCGTTTGTGTGGTTGTGGAGGGGGTTGTTTGTTGTTCTGGTGGGGGGGGGGGGATGGTTGGGTTGGGAGAGGAGGTGTGGGGTTGTTGTGTGGTTGGGGTGTGTTTGTTGGGGGTGGGGGGGGTTGATGTTATTGGGTTTGTTGGTGGGTTCTGTTGTGGGGCTTGGGGTTCGGGTTGTGGGTTTTGGTTTGTGGTTTTTTTTGTGTAGTTGGGGGCGAGGTTGTTTTGTTGATCTGTTGCGGCCGGTTACTTGTTGGTGTTGTGGGTGCGTGGGGTGGGTGGAGGGCGTGTTGGAGGGGTGGTGTCTGGGTGTGGGTGGGTGGTCGGGGTGGGAGAGAGAGGAGAGCGGGCTGGGGGGGGACAAAGAATGTGGTGGTGGGTGGTTGCGTGGGGGGGGGTGTGGTGTGGGGGATTGTGGAGAGGACTGAAGGGATTTGTTGGTGGGTGTTTGGGGGGGTCGTGGCTGGTGTTGTTTTGGTGGGTGTTTGGTTACAACCGCGGAGGAGCGGGGAGTTTCGTGGGAGTGTGTGTGTGGTTTGGCCTGAGTTTGTGTGGGGGGGGGGGGGGGGGGGGGTGTGTATTTGGGGGGGGGTTGGAAGATGTGGTGGTGTTTGGGTTGGATGAGTGGAATTTGTGCGGGGGGTGTGTGGGGTGTGTGGGCGGGGGTTGGTTTTTTTTTTTTGGTTTTTTGTGTGGGTTTGGGTTGGGGTGTGTGTGGTTGTGTTTTTGGGGGGTGGGGGTTGGTTGGGGGAGGGGGGGAGGGACGTTGGGAGGCGGGGTGTTTTGTGGTTTGTCTTTTGTGTTTGGGGGGGTTAGTGGGAGGGGGTGTACAATGTTGATGTTTAGGGGGAGGGAGGAGGGTATTTGTTTTAGTATTGGTGGTTTTTGTGGGGGGGGGGGGGGGGGGGGGGTGGGTTGTTATTTTGTGTTGGGGGTGTTTGTTGTGGTTTGGGTGGTGAGGGTGAGTTTGTTTAGGTTGGTTTTGTTGTGCGGGGGGGCGGGGGGTTTTGGTTTGGGGGGTGAGGGTTGTGTGGGGTTTGGGGAAAGGGAGACCTGTGTGTGAAGCGGCGGGTGGGTGTTGGTCTGGTTGGTTGTTGGGGGGGTCGGTTGAGGGTGGGGTGAGTTTGGTTGGTGTTTTTTGGTTTGTTGGTGGGGTTTTTGTTGGGTTGTTGGGTTTGGATACGTGGTGGTTGTGTGTGGGTGTTGTAAAAACACACCGCCAAACTTTGTGTGGGTGTGTTTTTGTGGGTGTGGGTTTGGTGGTTTGTGTTTGTGGGGTGGGGTTGTGGTTGGTTGTGGGTGGGTGGGGGGTTGGTGTGTGTGGTGTTGTGTGGTTTTTTTTTGGTTGTTGTTGGTGGTTGGGTGTGTTGGTCTGGTCTATTGTTTGGGGGGTTGGGTTGTTGGATGGGGTGTGTTGGGTTTTGTGCGAGTGGTTGGGGTTTGGGGGGGGGGTTCGGCGTGCTGGAGGGGTGAAATGTGGGGTGTGGTGTGTTGTGGTTGTGGTAGGTGGGGGTGTGGGAGTGGGTGGTTGTTTGGGTGTTTGGGGAGAGAGAGGGAGGGGATGGGGGTGTGGGGGGGGGGAGGGGGGGGGGGTGGATGGGGGGGGGGTGTTGAGGGGGCGGGGGGGGACCGGAGGGGGGGGGCGGGCGGGGGCGATTGTGGGTTTTGGTGGGGTTGGTGGTTTGGGGGTTGGGGTGGGGAGGGGGGGGAGGTGTGGGTTGGGGATTTGGGGGGTGGGTGGTGGGGAGCGGGGGGGGGGGGGGGGGGGTGTGGTGTGTGGGGTCTTGTGGGTGCGGGTGGTGGGGATGTGGAGTTTTGTGTAGGGGGGGAGTGTGTGTGGGGTTGGTTGTGGGTTGTGTGTGTTGGGGGGGTGTGTGGGGGTGGTGGTTGAGTGTTTGGTGGGTGGTTTTTGGTGGGGGGGGGGGGGGCGGTTGGCGTGTCGGTTTGTTGGTTGGGGTTGTTTGGTTGTTGTGGTGGCGGGGGGGGGTGAGGTGAGTGTGGTTTTGGGGTGTGTTTGGAGGTGTAGTGGGGGGGAAGTTGGGGTGTGTGTTTATGGGGTTGTGGTTGTGGGGGGTGGTGTTGTGTGTGCTTGTTGGTTTTGGTTGATTTGCTGCTGAGGGGAGGAGGACAAGACGGGAGGGGGGTGTCTGGTGTTGGGTCTGATGGGGTGGCGCGGGGTGTTGTTTTGGTGTGTGGGGCGGACGGGGGGTGGGTGGTGTGGATTGTGATTTGTTGGTAGTGGTTTGTTTTTTTGTGTTGGGTTTTTGGTTGTGGGGGGGAGTGCGTTAGATTGTTGGTGGTGTGTTTGGAGGTGCTTTTTTGGGATGTTGTGAGAGGGTGTGTGTTTTTTGGGGTTGCTGTTGGGGGTGTTTGTGTTTTTTGTTGGGGTGGGGCTGTTGGTGGGGCGTGGGGGGAGGTTGTGGTGGTTTGTGTTTGTTGGGGGGTGTATGTTTGGGGTGGTGGGTGTGGGCGTTTTGTGGTTTGGGGTGGGGGGGTGTTTGGGTTGATGGGTTTGTGTTGGTTTTTTTAGGGTTTTTTCTGTTGGTGTTGATTAGTCAAACAAGGGGGGGGGTTGTGGAGGGGGTTGGGGGGAGGAGTTTTTGGGGGGGGGTTGGTGAGGTTTGTGAGGGTTTCTGTATTCGATTGGCTTGGGTTGGTGGGGGTGGTCGGGTTTGTGTGGGGGGGGGGGTTTTGTTTTGGGTTGGTTCAAAAAAAAGTATTGTGGGTGGGGGGGTGAGAGTTGGTTGTGTTGCTTTGGTGTTGTTTGTTTTGGGTAAATTGGGTGTGCAGAAGGAAAAAAATGGGGCATGTGTTTGTGTTTTGATTTTGTTTTTAGTGGGGGGTGTTGTTGTGTTGAGTTTACGGAAGTGTGTGGTGTTGGTGTGTGGTGGTTGTGTGTGGTTGTCTTTGGTTGTTTGTGTGGGGTTTTGGGGTGTGGGATGTTAAAACGACACCACACGAATGTTAGTGGTGGGAGAGGGAACCGAGTGGGTGTGTTTTGTGTGGCTGGGGAGGGTGGCGGTGGTGTTGGGTTGGTGATTGGTGTGTTTGTTTGGGTGGTGTGGTTTGTGTTTCGGGGGGGTGGTTTGTTTGTGTGGGTTGTTTGTGGATTTTGTTGGTTTGTTGTTGGTGGTTGTGTGTTCACCGGGATTGGGAGTGTGGTTGGTGCTTTGTTTTTGTGTGGGTTGGGGGGGGTGGGGGGGGGAGGTGGTTGTTGGTGTTGGGTGTCTGGGTTGGAGAGCGGGGTGTGGGGTGGGGTTTGGGGGTGTGTGTGTTGTGTTGCGTTAGGTGTTGGTGTAGATTGGGGGGGGGGGGTGGGGGTGTTTGTATTTGGGGGGTGGTTGTTGTTTTGAGGGGGGGTTGGTGGGGGGGGGGGGGTGGGGTGGGGTCGTGGTGTGGGGGGTGGGGGGGGGTTTGGTTTTTGTTTTGTTGCAGGGAGGAGAGGCGAAGAGTTTGTTGTGGGGTTGGGGGGGGGGGTTAAAAAAAAGGGGTTGGAGTGGGGGGGTTGGGGGGGGGTTTGTTTGTTGGTGTTTGGGGGGGGGGAGGTGTTGTTGTGGGTTTTGTTTGTCGTGACGGTTGGGAGTTTGTTTTTTGGGGTGTTGGTGAATGTGGGTTGATTTGGTGTGGGGCGGTCGTGAGTATGTTGTGTGTTGTGGTGGTGTTTGGGAGGGGGGGTGTGGGGGGAGTGGGGTGTTTCTGGGGAGGTGGTGCGGGGTCGTTTGTGGGGGGGTGTGGGGGGGTGGTGTGTTGGTTGTGTGTTTTTGGTTGGGGGGGTGTAGTTGTTTGGTTAGTTTGGGGGTTTTGGGGACGTTGTTGTGGGGGGTTGTGTTGGGGGGGGGGGGGTGTGTGTGTTTGTGTGGGTGGTGTATTTGGTGGGCCGTGGGTGGGGGGGGGGTAGGGCTGGTGGGCGTTGGGGTGTGAGGGGATGGGGTGTTTTTTGTTTGGGGGGGTGGGTTTGGTGGTGTTTTTTTGTTGTTTTGGTGGGGGGGGGTGTGTATTTTTTTTGGGGGTGGTTTGTATATGTTGGTGGTGTTTTTGGTGTGGGTGGGTGGGGTGGTGTGCCCATTTGTTTGTTGTGTGGGGGTTTGGATTGTGTGGTTTTGGTGGGTGGGTGTTTTGTTGAAGGTTGGGGTTGTGGGGTTTGGTCATTGTTTTTGGTGGTGTTGGTTGTTTGTGTTTGTTTTGTTTCGGTTGTTTTGATATGTTGGGTGAGAGGGGGGTGTGTGGTTGTGTTGTGTTTGGTGATTGTTGTTTCAAGCGAAGTAAGGGTTTTGGAGGGTCGGTGTGTGGGGTTGGGGGGTTGGGTGGAGTTTTTAAAGAGGCGGCGGGTGGTTTTTGGGATTTTGGGTTGTGGGTTTTAGTGGAGGTCGGTGTTTGGGGTGGTTTGGGGAGGGTTTTTGGTCATTTTTGGGTTTTGGGGTTGTGGGTTTGGGGTTTGTTATTTAGTTTGGTTGAGTTTTGTGTGTTGAGGTGAGGGGGCGAGCTCTTTGTTGAGGAAAACTGAGGTTGGGTTTTTTTTTTGGGTGTGGAGTGGGGGGGGGAGTGGCTTGGGGGTGTTGTGGGTGTGTGTTGTGTGGGTTTGTGGTAGGGGGGGGGTGGGATGGTTTTGGGGGGTAATGAGTTTATGTTTTTGTTGGGTTGCGTTTTTGGGTGGGGGGAGGGAAGGGGAGGAGTTTTGGTGTTGGTTTTGTTGTGATTGTCGGGGGGAGGGGGGGTTGGATGGGGTTTGGGGGGAGTGAAGGGGGTTGGAGGGGGTTTGAGTATTGTGGTTTGTGGGGGGGGTGGGTGTTTGTGGGTGTGCTGTGGAGGGTTGGGGGGGGTTGAAGTGTGGTGTTGGGGGGGAGGGGCGGTGTTGAGAGGTGGTGTGGTTGTTAGGGGGCGGGGTGGGGGGTTGTTCTGTTGGTTTTGTTTGGGTGTTTCGTTTTTGTGGGGAGGGGTGGGGGGTGGGGTATGTCTTTTTCAATGAGTGGTTTTGATTTAGACAAGATAAGTGTGTGGGTGGGGTTTTCTCCCCCGCCGTACCGCGCATTTTCCTCTAAACAGAGGCCAGCCCGCTGGCAGTAGGATGAAAATAAACGCACTCGGGTCTGGGCGATTTAAAAAAGGTCACGACTATACTAGGGGACGCAGCATTGAAAAGGGGAAAAAGTATACCAGACTTCTAAAGGACACAACACCCTGAGGGTCATCAAAATCCCAGAAAGCCAGATGATGGGCAGGGTACTCAACGTGAGTCACGCGGGAGGTGGAAAAAAATTTGCAAAGCTTGAAAAATAGACCGATATAAATCAAATAAAGCCGGGATTGCGTAGAACGTATAAAAAGGGGTCTTAAAGAACCCGAGTCGACCGCGGGGAAAAAACGGAGAGGAACGAGACTAATCCGGGGGTTCCTAAATAGATTGGGGGATAAAAAAGTGAGGGGATATAACCGGGTCGAAAGCACTGGAGACACATTGAGTAAGGAATAGGGGCAGCCGGCCGGGGGTCAAACTTTGGACCAACTGGGAGACTTTCGGAATAGTACCCCAAAACAGCACAAAGCAAGAAGCGGGTTTCCTGGATGAGAAGTGAGTCACAGTGCAACTTAACGCAGTGTCTTGAAAATCAGAATCCCGTCGAGAAAAGTGAGGCAAAACGGCCTTAAAGGGAGCGTCTTTGAAGGCAAGGACGTTGTTAATAGGGGACCGGGCGGAGAGGGGACATTGGGGCGCCCGCAAAGGAGACTATCGAGAGAAAGAGGAACCTGAATAAG
>Ga0179593_1368459_pt1 | contig 14372 bp, 15 predicted proteins | sample CZODoug2_1_08_16_FD_185931 | JGI IMG/M metagenome (GOLD analysis project Ga0179593, IMG submission 185931) | Vadose zone soil fungal communities from Angelo Coast Range Reserve, California, USA - CZODoug2_1_08_16fungal (PacBio error correction) | ecosystem: Environmental > Terrestrial > Soil >...
CAGGGCGCGAGGGCAAACCGAGTGTCCATGTGGCAAAGAGGTGTCAAATAGCTATTAACATCTGTAATTTCAGTTAAAGCTGTTGCGATGGGCCCGGGCGAATGTGGCAGGAAAAAAATCATCGAGTTGGGGATCCACGTCCCTTAGGGGGGGGGAGAATCGCCGGAGCGGACAGCTTTGTCGAAAATACACGAGGCAGACATGCGGGGTGCCGTGCAAAAAACGAAAACCGCCGAGGCGAAAGACGTCGACCGCTCGAAAAAACTGGCGAACCTGGGATCAACACCTTAGGCAGGCGGAAAAATGCAGGCTGGCGTCTGAACTTCGCTGGGGAAAGTCGCCCGCCGAGAACCGAAAGATTGCCGCCAAGAGGGGGAAACGGAAGCGCAACGACCAGCCAGGACGACAAAGACGAGGCGCGGCCAGGCGGATCGATCGTCAGATCCAAAATCATGACTAATATGGGAGAGGGAAAGGCTTCTGTCTTCACTCCACAGTGGTGATCCCGGCCGGTGGTGGAACCGGGGGGAAAGGATACGACGGAGAATTTTCTGGGAAAAAGCCGTGTGAAAGATCCTGGAGGGGGAAACTGGTCGCGGAAGAAGAGGGATGTTTAAAGACTGAAAAAAAAAAAGATCAAGCTAAGAGTGATCTCGCAAGAAGTAACTAGATACCTTGGGAAAAAATTCCGCTTCCGGAGCCGGAAGGGAGGGGTCGCTACAGACACGCTAGTGCCGAGACACGGAGCGCTGCCGCTGGGAGGTTTTGAAAAAGAGGAGCAATCACTCGTACTAGTTCGTCGATGAAAGGAGAGGGCTGCAGCTTGGGAAATAGGCATTGGGGAGCAAAAACTGAGGCGCGTCGGAAGAGGGACAAAGGTGTAAGCCCGCGGTGCAAAGCTCGAACCCTAGGCGAAGGTTGGAGGTTCTAGGTCCCTCATTGGCGAGCACGCTACTAACTCCAAAAGAATTCAGAGACAACTGGATTGCTCGCTTCCGGGGCTCGCTGGACTGTCGTAACATCGGGATTGTGGGAAATGAGCGGAAAGACTTGCAGTGCGGAACCCCGAGATAGTGGCTGATGATCTGGAGGGCCTCGCCGGTTCTTACCCTAACAACGCGACCGAGTCCCCAGAAAGGGGGAGTTCGGAAACGTGGCCAGATGTTGGCTTCATCCTCCCGAAATGAAGAGGACGGCCGACCCAGCTAGAAGAACTAAAAGAGTTCCATTCAGAGGAGATTCAAAGTCGGGGCTAATCCTTGTCACTTCCTCTCCACCACCGCCCAAAGTTACGGACCTGTTTTAGGCTCAAGAAGTGCGGCTGCCTCGCTAGGTAAGTAGACAACTACAATCGACGTCGAACTTCCCTAAAAGTTGAAAAGTCGACGAAATCCTAGACATGCAGGAAGGCTCCCAAATCTTTAGTGCAAAGAGGATTGACAAATTCGGAAGAAGAAAAAATACGACTAGAGAGAGGAAACTCGGCAGCGCAAAGACCGGGGGCGACCCTGTTCTCCGCGCGCCAAACGTCGTGGCTGTGGGAAAAGAGTGCCTCAGACGGAGATCGAACTGCGTCAAGCTCTGAGACGCCGCACCGAAAGCAAGGGGATTTCTTGTCCACGAAACCAGACAAGTCTACCCTGGAGGTTAGGGTCAGAAAGGCAAGCCAGCGGGAGGCATCTGCGTCGGACCAAGGGGCTCCATATCGAGGAAGTAGCCAAAAGACGCCGAAAGTCAAAGGGGACCAGGAACTAAATGTCGATGGTTCGCACGCCAAAGTGTCGAGACTCACGTCGGGGGGCATTCACGGGAGCAGCTCACACCTGCTGTTGGCCTCTTCGTTGTCTTGCAGCACACTGGCATCGTGGTGCTTCCGAGGGCGCTGGGTGATCGCGAGGCGGAACATAGTCGGAAGAGCTCTTTCACTCATCACTCCAAAACGCAAAACATGGGGGCACTGGTCTTTCGTGACGACAATCATCGGGTCGATATGATGGCTCTGCACGGGAGGGAAAGAGAGAGTAAGCATCTCGGGAACAGAGGGCTTATCTACAAGAGAAAATGCGAATGAAAGAAGAGTGACAGAGACTTTGCATGTCGACGACATCGAATTCTGGACGATGAAGAAGAAGACGAAAGAACAGCGGCGAGGGCAGAAAACGGTTGTATCCGTGGCGAACAGGAGAGAGCACTAGTGTCGAGCTCGATGAAGGAAGGCTCTCCGACGGCGTGAGACCCCTTTGGGTCGTGCAAATAGACTCTGCATGCTTTGCGGTACCCGCCTCATGAAGTGGAGGAACGCGTTGGCTACCCTACGATATATTGCCCTGGGGGAACGTACTCAAATGCCACGAGGGCGTTCTTACTGGGAGTGCGCACGACAAATCGTGGGTCGACAAGCCGGGGGAGGGGGTACGATTGACCAGAAAGAAAAATTGGTCTCTCATACCTTCTTAATCGCCACCGACCTTGAACGCGGGAAGCACCGTGAACGACAGAGGACGCGCTGAACGTGAGAAGGGCAAGGGATCTTCTTGGCTAGGAGATTCCAGGGGGGTGAGCGTCAGACGGGTGCGAGCTTGCATGACGCGACAGCAGCGGGGGAAGTGGGTGGCTAACTGGTGGCTGGCATGAAGCAGCTGGACGCAGCACCAGCCATCATTCTTCGGTGCGCGTAGTAAGGTGACTCACGGGTAAGTCAGTAAGGATAGGTCGGAAGGAGCTTACTTGTCGACAACGAGACAGCCCGCCTTCAACTCTCCTGAAACGACTATCCTGCGCAATCATTAAAAATTACTTCTTTTCTGCATCTGAAGGCTAAAAGACCTGACATATCAAGCCTTGGATGAGGTCTGCACCTTACAGAAGAGGGGAAACAGCGGGGCTTGATGGGGGGCTGCTACTCAGGCGAAGGGAAAAACGGCAGGGTAGCTCCCGCACAATCGAAGGACGTGGGAAGAAGGAACTTCTCAACTCTTGTACGGAGCGCCAGAAGGTCTGGTAGGAGAAAAGAACACGGAGAGGTCAGCAGGACAACGATTTTGGAAACAAACACGCCCAGCGAAGACTTGAAGCAGAGTCACCTCCAAGAAATAAAAAAGGAGCCTACAAAAAACCGGAAGTGAGAGAGAAAAGCGAAGCAAAGGGGTCTCATCAAAGTGATGAAAAGTGCTTCAGTCGCGTTGCTCCTATGACGGGACTAGAACGAGCCGGGACAAAACCTGAAAAAGTGTTCTGGAAAAAAAGTTTGGACACCCGAGGGCTACAAAGGGGGAGCCCTCGTAAGAAAGGCCCGCCTGATATGGGAAGGCGTGGAGCGTCAGGAGGGGAACCGCTGCACTGAAAGGCTCTGCCGAGAACAGGGAATTTGTCCGGACTTGTTGAACAGCGCCGGTAGGCAGCCGACTAAGTGGGGAGGGGGACAGTAGGCCGAAGGAGGACGTCGGACAACGAAAACACACGTCTTACAACGCAGACGAGAATTTTGCAATGGAGGGTCTCAGGATCGGCGGGAGGAGACTACGAGAGCGGTGGAGTGGGTATTTGAAAAACACAAACATCTCACCGTCGCGGTGCCCTATTGTCGACCTACCATTCAAACAAGTACCAAGTATCCCTTTTCTCAAAGTGCGGCGAATGCGGACGGGTCTGCCCGAGGAACCTTCGGGCGCAATAGTTGCGGTGAAAAGACGACGCGGCTTCCGGACGAAAAAAAGGCGTGGATCTGGTGAAAGCGAAAGGGGGAGAGGGCTCTTTTAAAGCCTTTGTCCCTCAGCCTGAATCGGGGCGGCAATTGGAATGAGGGGCGTGGCCAAACTGCGCAAATCTTTCTAACTTGTCGTCTCAAAGGCGACAACTCAGGTGGCAGCACGAAGAAGCTCGGCAGGACATCCTGCAGCTTCAGCGGACAGAGTCCAAACAGGGGGGGGCAGGGACAGAAAGAAGGGCCTGGGCAAAACAAAGATTCTGGGGGTCGACTCGGGCACCCAAAATCCCCATTCGGCCGATAAATTGGGTCCCGAAAAAAGGCGGCTCCGGCGTCCGAATGGGCGTCGCAGGAAAAAAATTACGGGGGAAAAGTTTTTCGGGAAGGCAAACTGAAGACCAAGGGGAACTCTGAAAAAAAAACTGGATACGAAAAGAAGCCAAGGTGTGAGAAGGAAAAATGGATCGCGACATCGGACACTAACCTCGGGGGAGGAAACTAGGGAAGAGATTAATGGGAAAAAGAAAAGAAGTTGAATTGGTTTACAACAACCCCAGGAGGATTCTAAGAGAGATCAGGCATTTAAATCGAATATCACGAGTCAACCGGGAATTCCCGAGCGCGATCCAAATGGGGGGGAAAAGATAGACAGTCGGGGGCTTAAGCCTTATCCAGAGGGAGATTTTCAAGCCGCTGCAATTGGGGCGAAAAAACCTTCCAGTCGCGCCCCTGTGTGGGTAGAGACCCGGGCGAAGCACGGGAAGGGGTTGCGAAACTCAAATCCTCCCAGGTCGAGGGAACTGGGCGTTAAACTGCAGTCGCAACGCCTCGTCGAGGTCGAAAAGGAGACTCCGGCACGCACTAAGAGGAAAAAAAAAATGAAACTGGCCTCTCAGGATTCTGGAGGCGTGCTCACTTGTTGGCGCAGGCCGCCGGAACGAGAAAAGCTAAACTGTTTGCTCGGGAAAAAGGCTTGACCAACGATACTAAACGACCCGAAAAAATCTCCGAGGGACGAGGCGGCAACGGCTCTCGTAGAGCGATCGGTCGACAAAAAAAAAAAAGGGCTGGTTACGGGGGGCAGGAAAAGACACGGAGGGGGAGCCAGGGGGGGGGGGGGGGGGGGGGGGGGGGGGGGGGGGGGGGGGGGGTGTGTTGGGGGGTGGGGGGGGGGGGGGGGGTGGGGGGGGAGGTGGGGTTAAGACAGTTTTGGCCTAAGGGAGACAGCAGATCCCTAAAGTCAGAGCTGAAAAAGGACGGGGGTCGCAGAGACCCTTGAGGCGCGCCAAAGAGGGCACAGCGACGGTTACGTTGGGGGAAGGAAAGAAAATATAAAGGAAGGGGATGAGGGAGAGATCGCATCAAAAAGACCGTCAAAAAAAAACCTAACCGTGGCACAAAATTACGACGGCGCCGACGTTGTCGCTCGGCAGACTGGCGGATGAAGAGGTCACAAACTAATCAAAGAAATAGAAGAAGGAGAAAGGCGTTATGGTACTCCAGTATTTAAATCCCTCGTGATCGGGTTCCGATGGAAAAAAGAGGGGGGAAACGCTGCAGCCTTAAAGGAGGCCTTTGAGAGCACGGGAGTCGCATAGGAGGGCGTCCTCCGAATAAAAAGTTTTTGAAAGAAGGCGGAAAAAGCCGGGACCGAACCATAATGTCAGTGGGTTCGTCGCTGTCGTATAAAGGAAAGAAATAGGGGTTGGGGACAGAAAAGAAGGCAAGAAATTTACTTCAGATTCGAAAGGATGACGCGCTTCGCTCGGGGGGGACGTTCGTAAATGATTTCGTTTTGGGGGGGGGAAACTTTAAATCAGACGGGGGGAGGGGGGAGTGAGCACCACCCTCGCAAACATTCTTGGAAAAAGGTAAGACGACGGCCTAGCAGGGGGGGGGGGGGGGGGGGGGGGGGGGGGGGGGGGGGGGGGGGGGGGGGGGGGGGGGGGGGGGGGGGGGGGGGGGGGGGGGGGGGGGTGGTGGGGGGGGGGGGGGGGGGGGGGGGGGGGGGGGGTGGTGTTCCTCTCCTAAAGAAGCAGAGAGGAGAAGAAGATCCCTTGAACGTGAAGGGTGAGGAAAGGATAGAGATGGGGAAACATAAGAGAGATTAAGGCGAAGACCCTCTACTGCATGAGTTTCCCTCTGAAGAGGGGCGAGAAAAGAAGGGAGGCAGTGCGCACGGGGGAAGGAGATTCACAAAAAGGCCATTAAGAAAGGGGGACGTTTAATAGTCGCAAGAAAGAGTCGACGGAGGGGAACTGCGGAAGGGACCAGAGGAAAGACAATACTCAGATACATGAAAGGGGACGAGGGGGGACGACTACACTGGAAGAAATGGGCTGGCCTGAGCGTCTCTTTAAGTAAGGAGGGAAAAAAAGGAGAAAAACAAGAGGGAAAAGAGAGGGTGGAGAACATCTAACGCCCCTATACAAAACGCAGGGGGCCTTTTCAAGGCTCTCCACGAACAACTACCTGGAAGCGGCAAGGAATGAAAGCAGATAGAAGAGGAGCTGGACATAAGAGATTCGATTCGTTTGATTATACTCTGTTATAGCACTGAGGGTATTGCGCATGGGCTACATCCAACCATCACCCCGAATTCGGAGAGAAACCATTTTGATGGGGAAAGAGGACAGCGCATCTTGTCTGGGGCACTCCAAATACTCTTGGAAAGGAGGTAAAACGCGACCGCCGAATGTACGAAAGGCCGAGTAAAGTAAGAGAGGTCAGAAGGAAGCAAAAGTGGGTTGGTCACGGAAGACGGCTGACGTATGTCCGGGGTAGCGTCTGTTCGTACTCCTGAAGGAGGAAGTTGTCGGTACTATGAGGGGTGGCAGAAGGAGGAAGAGGTTGTCGCTAAGTAATCAGGAAGTCGATTCAAAAAGCAGAAACGGTCTCGTCGCCCTGATCATCGCGGGGCTATTGGTCGTGAAGAAAAAAAGGAGGGGGGGGCCTGGGGGGGGGGAATCTCTCAAAAAAAAGTAGGCGAAAGGTCAAACAATCTAGGAAATCGAGTATGGCGCGAACAAGAGACCCAGTGTATGAGGGCGCCGACGTGAACCGGGGAAAGGGAGTAATAAAGCAGTATGAGAAAAGAAAAGGATCTCATAGAACCGGGGGTCCTAATACCAAAGAGGCGAGGTAGCCATCCAGTTGACGAGAAGCGAACAGCACGAGGTTCGGGAATAATTGAAGGGGACAAACCACTACGGGGGGAAACCCTTGGCTGAGCACAGATCGGAATTGATGCCTTGCGGTAATCATCGAGGAGGGGAGGTGGGATACCAGGGCATCATCGATGAGGGTGGAAGCCTGGGCGGTGAACGACGACGAGCCGAGGCGGGTGCCGGTGGGAAACTGCTCGATCGAGGAAGGGGGTGAGGGGGGAGAAGGTCGCCTCCCAAGGAAAGGTGAGAAACCGGCTAGCCACGGGGGGCGGACTCCGTCGCGCACCGGGACCGAGCGCACTACTGCGATGGGTCCAAAGGGGAAACCTGTCCGCAGGGGGGAAAGGATTTTCGATCTTATAACAGGGCCTGAGGCTGATTCCAAGAGCGAGCTTGGCAGACAAAAACGTCCAAGATCGGGGAATGTTTACAAAAAAGGAGAGAAATCTAAGGGGGTGGGAAAAAGGGGGCATTCATAGCCGTGGCGGCCTTCGGGAAGAGAGAGAGGTGAATCGAGGAGGGAAAGGGGGACCGGCGCGGGCATCATTGTAAAGGAATCGAGTCGAAAACTGATGAAGAAAAAGTGAGGACGTTTTAGAGAGGGAAGAATCAAGCCGTGAAAAGCGCCTACACGTGAGGGAAAGGGGGAACTTAAGAAGAAAAGGGGAAAGGAAAAGACGAAAAAAAGGAAAGGGTGCGGGTTGAAATCGTGAGGAAGGCCTGTCATCGCCGGGCGGCTTGGAATATGTAAAATGGAAAGGAGACAAAGGAACTAAGGCAGAGGAGGATAACGATGGGGGCGGAACTGCCGTATCAATCGCGCCCGCCAGTCGAACGTTGAAAAAAGTAAGAAAAGGAAGAAAAAGGTCAAAAGGACTGCTGAGGGTGCCGAAAAAAAAAAAAATCCTGCTAGAAAACCGGCGATTCGTAGGGGAGAAATCAAGCAGAAGAAGGTATCTAGTGGGGGGAGAACTCAAAAGGGTTTAATCTTCGGAGGGGTCCAAGACCACTAAAACAGTAGAAGTACGTACCGTCAGGGGCTAGAGAGGAAAAGGCAACAGGGGGGATAAAAGGGGGAAAGTAACCGGGAGCGGCTGCAGACGTTCTCCCTCGCAATTAAAGGACTAGAACTACATGACAGCCCATACATGAAAAAGGGGGATCTTGTGATATCGGGGGAAAAGAGGCTAAAAAAGAGGAAACCTCGGGAGGAACCGCAATGATGATTACGAAGTGTTCTTCTCAAAAGACTTACGGTAAAAAGGAGGGGGGCACGTCAAACCAAGAGGTAAATGATGTCGCGGTACGAAGTGTGAGGAGGGGATTGCCTCCGTCGGAACAGCGCCAGAAATATGAAGCCACAGAAGTTGGGGGAGGGCAGAGGAGAAGAAAAGTCCTTCAAAACACCCCCGCGGAACACTATCGAGGAACCCGTGTCAGATAGAAAGGGGGAATTTGGGGAGACTCTTATCGGGGAGGGAAGGCCGTTCTCAGAGTTTGGTCGTTAGTGGGAGGGGGAAATGGGAAACAACTGGAAAAGGAGCTTTGACAAGAGTTTTCGCCCCGAAAGAAAGGTCTCAGGGGTTTACACGCTTCCTTTTCAGGCAAAGAGTCCAGGGTTTGCCGAATAAAGTCGAGGGAAGGAGAAAAAAAGAAGGGGGGGGCGAATCAAAATACAATCCGGGGATCGGACCCTACTAAAAACGTTTGCTAGAAAGCGAATGGAGGGGTTAGAGGGGGGGAATCATAAAAAAAAATCGATTGGGGAAGTCAAAAAGAGTCGCTGCGGGTTTTCTGGGATAGGGGTGTCACTCATCAGTGGAATCTTTCGAGGGCAAAAATATGTGAGATAAGTTCTCGGCGTCCAGGGCAGGCCCGGCAAACAGTCACAGAAGGGGTCAGAGAAGGGGGGGGGGCGAGCAGCATCGGGGAGTACGATCATCTTCGTTCTACCGAGTCAAAGGCGGGGGTTGTGAAGAAGACGGACTGGGGGGGAATACCTATCGGTGGCGAAAGGTGCAAGGTCAAATGTCGCTCGTAAGGGGAGGATGGGTCCGAAAGAAGATGTCTCGCGTCAATCAAAACGGAAGGGGATAGAGAAAAAAAAAACGGGTTCTCGACTGCCGGTGGGTTTTCGGCCAACGTCATTCATAAAGAAGGGGAGCAATCGAAAAAAACTTGCGAAAAAATTCACAAACAGCCATCTTGTACTAGATGCAAAATTTCAAGCGAACCTAGGTCGGAACGATCAAGAAAAGAAAAACAAAGGAGGGGGGGATATGTCGAGGTTAAGTCTAAAAAAAAAAAAACGGGAGGAGGGTGCAAGAGGAGAGAGAATTTACGACTCGACGTAGCAGCGTTTTCAGACCAGGTAGAAGAGGGTGGAGCGATGAAAAAGTTGGAATAGCGGTAGTTGGGATGTCTTAGCAGCGTTGGCGATTTCCACGGGCGGATGTGACAAAGGTAAGGGGGAAGAAAAAGGGCATAGAGAACCTGTTTTTGGGGACGACTACCCATTACGGGGCGGAATCGAAAACTGTGAGGGAAACAAAAAAAGACCAAAAAAGGAAAAAATCAGCCAGGGGGTTAGGTGCCCGAGGGTAAAAAAAAGCCTCGTCAGAGAGGGAACCTAAAAGAGGCCACACCAAGGGGATACTCGAAAGGGTCTAAAGGGCGCATGACAGACGATCTGAACGGTCGGGAGGGAAACCGGGGGTCGGTCGTTGATGCCATCCGAAATCCAAGGAAGTCTTGTTGCAGCGGTCAAATTCTAAAAAAATGGACGCTCAAATCCCAGTGCCAAGGACCTAAGGAATCAAAAAAGAGGGCGAAATATCTAGCTGTGCGCGATCACAATAATTCGCGGGGGGAACTCAACGCGGGGTTACTGAGAAAACTCGGAGGGTAGGGACAAAATCAGAGATTTGAGTGGCCAGGAAATGTCCGCATCGCGATCCGCCAGGACGCTTTGAGGAAAAAAAATGTGTCGAAAAAGGAAAGGGACACTGGGAGGAGCGCCAAAGTAACAGAAAGGGACGCAGTGTCTTCCAAGAAATACACGTAAAGATGCGCGAGAAGATCAGAAAGCAGCCGAATCCTGCTACCCTAAGGAAGTGCAAAAGGAGATATTCCGTCTCGAGAAGATCGGGGGTCCGAACGGGCATGAAGTAAAGAGAAAAAAATTGCAAGAGGAAGTTCCCCCAAACGCGTGAGAGAGGGGAGTACTCTGTCATTAACGAAGCCATATTTCTATGGCAGAAGGGGGGGGGATAAGAAGTAGAGGGGGAAACAACGGGTAACTAATTCACTGGGGAACATAAGTATCATAGCAAGCGGCCGGTAAACTACGAGGAGACATTTATCCAGATCGTAGAAAGTCTCAGCAAAGGAGGACAGGGGGGGGAAAAAGGGAAAAAGCTGTCGTGTGTACGTCATTTGGGGTGGATAGGAAACGGAGAATGCAATAAAAAGCGAGAAAGGAAATAACAAAAGGGGGATTGGAAATTCAGGAGGACTCAAATGACTTTAGTAAGGGATGAATTGTGGGGGAGGGTGGGAGGGTACATGGAATAAATCTAAATCTAGAGGGATGGGAGGGTTGATAACCCAAAGGGGGAAGGACAGGGGAAAGGACTGTACGATAAGGATCAGGTGCATAGCAGGGTTTATTGAGCCTAAAAGAAGCAAAAGGGGGAAGCGCCGGGGGATAATCCCTTCAGGGACACTTTGTAAGGCGGGTAAATCAAGAGATGGGGGGAAAAGCCGGTTAATAGTCATTGCAAATCCTCCCATCTATAATAATTGCAAGGGGCAAGATTATTGATAATGGAGACCCTATAACAGAAAGGGCCGGAATAAGTAAAAATCATTGGAGAGAAGTCACCAAAAACCCAAGTTACGTGCCGTCGGGGTTTTGAAAATAATGGGCGCGAAAAAGAACATCAAAAGAAGGAAGGGTTGAATGAAGGGCCTAGAGGTAGGGCTTCCACTGGACTAATTATACACTAGAAGGCAGGAGCCTGTAAAAGGGAAGGACGGAGGAATATAACCCTTTAGAAAACTTAATAATGAGAGAGAAAACTTAGGGAAAGAAGGGGGTGACCCGGTCTGTGACAAAAAGAGGTGGGGAAGGATCATACGCCGGCATTAAGACGCGTATAGAAGTGAGCGAATGCACACGCTCGCAAAAATAAAAAAAGCAAAAGAAAAAAAGAAGGCGATGGGGGGGGGGGGGGGGGGGTAACTGCGACGCAGCTCGAAAGCGAAACAGTAAAAAGTAATGAGGAACTGGGTGGAAAGAGGAAAACTTCCCGTAAAAAAGCGGGACGAGGGGAGGTAAAAAATTGAAAATACTTAAGTCAAGAGGGGTATTATAAAGAAAGTTACACTGAAAGGGGGGGAGGAAGGGGGCCGTACAGAGCAAAAGGAAAAACCTCTTAAGAAAAAAAACCAACTAGTTTTGTCGTGCACAGATAGCCCGAGGATTCAATCGGCGAGTAAAACTCAAATTGCCAGATAAGAGATATGGGGGAAAAGGTCTGTCCCAACTGCAGATTGCCATTAAGGATACCAAAGGCAGACCCACCACCCCAAAGCACAAAAAGAAACACAAACAACCACAACCAAAAAAACCCCCAACAAAAAAAAAAAACCAAACCCAAAAAAAAACACCCAACCAACAAGAGGAGGGTGCTAAGACGAAGGAATGCAAAAGATGGGCGAAAGCGGGGGTCTATTGTCGGGCGTCCTGGGCTCGAGCCATCGGAAGGGGAGTCGAAAGGAAGGCTCAAAGTGATGGGCGAACAAAGAAGGTTCCGTTGGCGGGGCAGAAAGGGAACTTGAGGGCTTACGGCAAGGGTAGTAAATCAGGGCCTGGGGAGGGCTTGAAACTAAAGGACGCTGGCACGCTCGGAGACCCAGGACATCGCACTGTCCTCTTGGGGGTCGAGAGGACCAAAGGAAAAAATACTAGGGAGGGGGGGGGGGGACTAGAGAAAAAAAAACGGAATGATGGAGGAAGCAAAAAAAAATAATTACGGAGATGATTCGTCATACGAAAGAGACACATTGGAGAGCATGGAGCTACAGGGACTCCGGGGGCATGGTAGCTCATCGGAAGAGGGAAAATGAAAGAACTATCTGCGTAAAACCAGCGAACTAGGCCTACACTTTGCCGTGCTCAAAAAAGGGATCAAGGAAGAAAAAAAAAATTGCAGAAATCTATAAGGGGTAGAAACTAAAAGCCGCCGGGTTCTTAAACGATTTCTATCTGGTACCATATCGGCAGTGGGGGGAAATTAGGGATACCAGGTCAGATTATGCGGTCGGGGGACGAAAGCCTTTCCAAGCTCGATGATATTGGTACCCTTGGAGTGACGAAGATTCCGACTCGGGATGCCTTGTCGAACCACGTAGAGAAGGGGTGATGGGGTGGATATGGAGGCCAAGGAGAAAAAAAGGACAGGCCGGGGAGTCTCGGGGCGAGCTTCTCCAAAGGGAAGGGAGAAGGGGGAGATCTCACGGAATACCATCTCTGAGGATAGTGAATGGGAACCTGAAAAAGCGGGAACGACGTTTGGATGCTAGAGTAAAAAGAACATTTGGTGGAGGAATTCCTAGAATTGAAATATCAGGGGGATATAACGAGAAAGGTCGGGCAGCTCCTGACTGGGGGGTGGCATATATCATTTCACTCCTTTCACCTCAGAAAGCTGGAGAATAAGGCCTACCATTCTTGCAGGGTGCTCAAAGGGAGGGGACTGAGTGAACGTTCCCATGGGGTGAGTCTAATAGGGAGAAAATGATTAAATACGAAGAGAAGGGCCCTCGGAAAGCGGAAGGAACGGGAACGACGACGAGCTAGGAAAAAGCGAGAATTACTACGTCTTTGGCGTTGTAAAGAAGGAAAAAGGTGAAAAATTAGTAACGTTGTCAACAGGAAGGGGGGGGAATGGGGAGAAATTCTGAGGGCAAACTCCTGAAACGTATCTATGTTGTCTTCTACCTTATCTGGAAGGGGAGGAAGGCGTAGCGCCAAGGCCACAAAAGCCGTCAAGGGAGGAAAAAAACGCGGACATTAGGATGAGCGGGCCGAGATGCTGGGAGGAAAGAAAGGTATGCGACATATCGAGGAATAGCATTATCTCTGGGGGAATAACCGCAAAAACAGAGGATTGGCAGAGGGGGGAGTGCAGGTAAAAGCCAATAAGACCCGACAGTACGAACAGAGGGACGTCGGGAAGGAAGAAAACGGGTTGGGAAAAAGAGGGCAATGGGGTGCTTATTGGAAAGTCAAAGGCCTCGTGGGTCGACGTCAGAGGGACTAAAAGAAAACTGGGGGGGAGGAAAAAACACAAAAATCTTCTCTGTCAAGGGGGGGTAACAGACAAATTTGTAAAAAAGAAGAGTGAACCGAAGGATATGACGACTGAGAATGGAGAGAGGCTTCCGTAAAAGCGCTGAAAAGAGGGACACTCTCCGAGGGAGACGACGACATAGAAAGAGAGTTTCGTTGGAACGCTACATACAGATTAAAAACAAAAAAAAATAAGTGGGGGGAGGGACTCGCAGCTCTTAGACGAGACTAGCGACCACCTAGCTTTGACTAAAGGAATCAGGAGTTGGGCAGGGAGGTGCTGTTACGAGAAGGAGGAGGCGAAAACTGAGCGCTGCAGCTTTGGGGCCTATTTCTGGGGGAACGTTGGGCAGAAATACAAAAAGACGGATAGGTGCCCTCATGGTGAGTCACCGAAAGTGGTCTCCGGGGGGATTTCGAGTAACAAAAGCCCTGGGAAAAATCTCGAGTTGAAAAGTGGCGTCCTGGGACAGTAGGTCCCAACCCGAAAAATAATCACTGTGCAAAGGGGGGAGATAGAGGAGGTACCCTCTGACAAAGGAAATCAAAGAAAGTATTGGTGGGTAGGGGTGAAGGAAGCGAGCGGACATTGATAAGATGGGAAAGACTCTTAGGCGGAGAATTGGGAAATTGAAAATGGGATGCGTTACCGGGTCCAGCCCTGTGGGGACGTCGAAAAGATCTTTCGAAGGTCGAAAGGGCTCTTAGAGGAGACCAGAAAGAAACAGTGACAGAACGAAGGTTTCATAGAACTGCTAAGACTTAAATCAGAAGGGGAGAACGAGGACATCTTCTCAAGTGGTTTTGGGCCTCTGCCGGTCTGAAGAAGCGACTAAAAACTGTTGGGGGGGTAAAAAAAAAGGGCTTTCCATACCCATTAATCCACTAGTTTCAGGGTTGGTTTAAAGACAAATCAAGCTCAAAGATCAAAACCCAGGCCGTCGAGAAAAAAAGGGGGACGACACGGTTTTTTTCAGGCCTAAAGGAAAAAGTTGCAGGAAGCCACTGTAAAAACCAAAGTATAAACGGAAAGGTCAGAATGGGGAACAAAATGGAAAAAAAGGGGTCTGGAGGAAGCTCGGAACAATAAAACCTCTGGCTAAAATAGGATTATACGGGTCGGTCCCGGGAAAAAAAGGAAGGG
>Ga0179593_1439693_pt1 | contig 14372 bp, 9 predicted proteins | sample CZODoug2_1_08_16_FD_185931 | JGI IMG/M metagenome (GOLD analysis project Ga0179593, IMG submission 185931) | Vadose zone soil fungal communities from Angelo Coast Range Reserve, California, USA - CZODoug2_1_08_16fungal (PacBio error correction) | ecosystem: Environmental > Terrestrial > Soil >...
GACACCACGATAGAGGGGCTTTTCGTCCAAGGGGACGAAAACCGGTCCGCGGGGCAAACGGCGAGCAGGGAGGGATTAAAAAAAAAGCTTATTCAAATAAATGAAGGGGGTATGTTCCGAGGTCAGAAAACATTTCGTGCATAAAAAACGTGCTGGGTCTAGCTCGGTGAGCATATCGAAGGGGAAAAGAAGATGCTCGGCCAGCATAGCTACAAAACGCCCCGAAAACAACGGTTTGATATCATTAGAACAATCATCTCGGGATCGATAGACTGAAGACAAGTAGCCCTCCAGGGAAGGAAAGAAGACAACAGACTCGAAGAAGTTCCGGTGCAGAAAATACCTAAGAAAAAATGGGCACGTACGGTTCGGCTGGCAAAGAAAAATGGTGAAACCCAGCTTGGAGTCGGCCCTGCTGAAATGACGAGGACGACTAGGAAGATGTACAAGGAGATCCAGCGAAGACAACGGCCTCCCTCGGACCACACAAACTTACCTAGCTAATAGGGCTCCAGGCCCTGACTGCAATAAACAAGTAAAACATAAGGGTTGAGAAGGTGGTTAAGAGGGTCAGGTAAAGAGAGTTCGGCGTCATCTCTCGTCACTGGTCTGAAAGTTAAGGAAAAGTAGACTAGGGGGGGCTACCTTAGTCACGGCTAAAAAGAAAAAGAAGGTGTGTTAAGCCGTTGCAGTGTAAACGATTCGGAGAAGGAAAAACGAGGGGGCTCTCGAATGGAACGAAACGCAAAGTGCGTGGTGTACAAACGTAGCTCGCGCAAATTGAAGGACTTCCATAAGCCTCGGGACACAGAAAAAAAAAACTAACTTGGAGCGGTACAAATGAGGCCAAGCAACGCCAGTACTATCAGGAGGGGCCAGAGTTGGAGGGGACGCCAGCACGTAGGGGAAGGAGGGGAAGTGTTTGAAAAGATAAGTGAACGAAAATGGCCCAAAAATCCAGATACAAAAACTACGGGAGGAGTCAATCACTAAATGAGGGGCAGTGGGAAAAACGGCAGCGGCCCTGGGAAAGGAAAGAGGTGAGGAAAAGCAATCTGGTTAGGGGACATTCCCAGAAAGAGGGGACATCACCCCCCTCATGGGGGCAAACATAAAAAACGGAACCCGGGAGAGAGCCAGTGGAAGAGGAATAAGAATACGACCTATTGCCTTGGCCATCGGAGCATTGTCTCTACTCTCTATGAGGATAATAGCATCGGTCTTCCCGTGGAAAAGAGGACCAATGCGGTCCAGTGTCGGTGGAACCAAAAGTATACGAGGCGCTCCTCTTGAGATCTCCAGGAGGATTGCGCCTTTTAATCTGCAAAAAAAAGTGTGAGGGGGACAAGTCAGCCAAAGAACGGCCGACGGACAAACGGGCTGTCAGGGGGTTCTAAAAAGTGAAACGACTTTCAGCGTGCGAACGGGCCGAAATTTAACAGGAAAGGGGCCCTGGACGGGACGAAGGCCCCATGAACACGAATAGAGATATTGTCTAAAGCGACATGCTAGAAACGACCACAAAGGAGAAAAGATTAGGAAAAAAAACCTCAGTCACAGTGAGTTCAGGTGCAGCACGTTAAAATCACATGATGACAGCGCCAGTTTAACCGACAAGATGCCATAGCTGCAAAATGGAGGAAGTTCGAAACACGGAACGCCCGAGTGGTCGTGTCACGGGTCACTAGGGGCGAGGGTAAAAAAAGAAAATCTCCAGCCCCCCAGTTAAGGCTGGGGAAAGGGAAGCATACTTCGTGGGGCAGCTCAAGCTCTGGCCCCACCAGTGAAGCAAGGGAAAAACACCCGGCCGTGGTGCACTCCCAAAATTGAAATCTGAGAAGCCAGTAAGTCGCAGAAACCGGGAGGGCAGAAGCGCACAGGATCCAGGGGCCAACCAAGACGGCGGCGGCTGAAGGAAAAAATCGGGAAGAAAAGCAGGCAAGGAGCGACGAAATGGGAATCAGGACGGGGGGTGATTAAGAGGGGGAGGGGGACCTTACAAAATATATAGTTGCTTTCTCCCCTGCGTGGTTTCTCAGGACCAACATCGGAAAAAGCCAAGCTCGAATCCCGATGAACCCAAAAGGAGGGTTCAGAAACACCCGAGCCTTGGAGAGAACGTTGCCACTTCACTAGCTAAGGGAGGGGCGTCCCGCGCAAGAGCTTGCCCACCCAGCGGGGAAGGTTCGAGGGAAGAGTTAAGAGCAGGTTCGAAGAAGGGGGGGGTAATGACTAGAACGAAACTCACATGGACGCGCCTACTTTCTCAAACAAAAAAAAAAAAAGCAACGTTGCCAAGAAGTAGCCGGAGGCGCGGGCAACACGCAGTGCTTCGCGAAATCCGGCGAACCCAAAGTGGCCCAACATTCCCCCACAAAAAGATGAGGAATGAAGACCCTTCCTGGTCCGCAAAAAACCGATGAAGAGAAGAACGTGGGAAAAAGGAGCAGGGTAAAGGTGACGAGGCGAGTATCCAAACTCCGTCGAGGATAGACCTTGGGGGGAAAGGTTCCTTCAACAAGTCGCCACTTGACGGGGACACACTGTCGGCACTTTAGAACAGTCCAATGCACTATTAAAAGGTGCTGGGGGGGCGCGGGGGGGCGGCGCGGGGGGCGCAAAGCGCACCTCTAAAGCACTTGAAGGACTCGGAGGAGAGGGAACAGCCGCCGCAATTTGGAAAAAACACTGTGAACCGGAAGGCCAAGAATAAATCGAAGGACAGGCCCGGAGCAGCTCTGAAAGGTGAGAGGCTAAAAAGAACCTCGTCTAGGGGATCAGGTCGAAGAGAAAAGAGCTGAAGAGAGCTGCTACCTTCTCTGATAGCCACAAGTTGTTTTCGAGAGACCCGTGGGGGGGATCAGCCTCTAAGTCTGGCCAACTAGAAGGGGAGCGCTACACTCCGCGCCCGGATCTGAAGTGAACCCGCACGGGGTCTTCTAGTCAAAAATCCGACTCGCACGGTCGGAATCAATCCGGGCCAAGGGGGCACGAAGCGGACCTGGGGGGTTGAAACGAGGATTCAGGAAAATCGAAAGAGCTTCGAGCACCTAAGGCGCAGGGGTCCCTGTCCGAGGGTCAATTAGAAGGGGGGGACTCATTAAAACTGACGGCATGGCGGCTCAGTCAAATTCCTATCCTGAAAAAGGGGCAAAACAAAAAAAAAAAGACGCGCAGCTGCAAAATGGCCGAGGTGGGACGTCACGGGGCGGTAGCGTCAGGGCAAAGGGAAAGCCCTCCTCAGGGCTAGGAAAGAGGCTTTTGGAGAGATGGTTGGGGAGTAAACGCGTCCCTAAAACAAAAGGGGGAAACAGGGACTGAAACGGCTGGAGAATCCGTTACGAAACTACAGCGAAGTTAGATCAAACGAGGCGAACGGCACTACGGGAGCGAAACCTGCAGAAGACCCAGACCGAATGAGAGGTCGAGGAAAAGGGCTCTGCGAAGGTCGTCAAGGGGCTGACTTGGCCGGTCACGAAAATCCAAAAACTCAACCGGAAATACATGGAAAGACCTTCTTCCGTTTCAAGGAAAGAAAGACCAGGAAGCAAACTCACAGAAAGGAAAAGTCAAAGAGGACTCCCCGCGGGATGACTCCTGCGCGCAAGCCGCGCCAACGTTATCAAAATCCAGGGAAAAACGCGTAGGGCAGTGTCCCGTCCCCGTAAGCAAAAGGGGGGGCATTCAGAATTAGGGGAATATAATAAAAAGGCAGCAAAGAAAAAAGGATCAAAAAGGAAGGGCATTAAGTACAAAATACAAGGAACGTTCGGGAAAACCGCGAACTCCGATCCATTAGTAAAAAAGCCTACTTCAATCAAAAAAAAGTGTGGAGAGCAAGAAAAGGCCTCATCAGGAGGTGAACTTTCGACTGCCATCTATGAGGCGCTCCTAGGAAAAAAAGAAAAAGAGAAACTTTGCCATTTGGACTCAGGGGAAGACGGGTAGGGGAACGAGAAACCTTAGTTCTGAATGACGGACAAAAAATCTAGTCAGTCAAAACTCGCCCGAGTATAGAAAGCTCGCCTGATTCCGACCACCCGGTGATCCAGTACAGAAACCCTCAGGGCAAAATATCAAACGTGGAAGGGGAAGCTCACCATCCGGAAACATGGCCTCCTCACCGTACTAGTGCCGCTAAAAAAAACCAGCAAATATATCTCGTCGGTAAACTCGCAAACCCGGAAGGTGTGGTGCAAAAAATGGAAAGGGAATCCGCAGAGCAGCAGGGTGGTCAATCCAACCCACTAAATTCGTGAGGCAGACGACTTGTTTAAAAGGAGTGGCTTTGGAGGAAAAAACGCGGTGGAGGCCGCTGATCGTAAATGAGCTTGGCGCCGCTTAAGGGAAAAAGAGGCTTCTTCGGAGAAAAAGGGGGCGCCTGAAGAAGAAGATAAGACCGAGGAATCTTCAGACGCGTGGGGCTGACAGGGGTCCCTCTCTCCTGAAAGGGGGCAGTACTACAGAGATGATCGAAGGTGGAAGAGGACCGTAAAAGTGCGCAACTGCACTTATTAAAAAAAAGGAGAAGCACGTTGGCCCGAATTCCTCCGAGAAAAAGGAATATACCAACAACAAAAGGAAAAGGGAGAGGGAAAAAACGTGCGGTAAAAACGCGAGTCTTTGAAAGGAAAAAGATCATGATTAAAACCCCAGTGATGCCACGCTGCGGAAGCTTTAGAGAGAAAGGCGTAAAAAAGAGAGCACTCAGTCTCTAGGTCGGGGAGGAGGCTGAGTTAGAAGAAGAAAAAACATACAATAAAAAAATCATGATAGCAGGGGAGAAAAAAAATAGAAAGGGTCGACGGCCACGCCAACGCTCGCAAGACCATCCGGCTGCGGCCTCACGCAAAAAGGGAAGTTCTTTGTAGCTAACCCAGGGAGGAAACCGAGGAACAGCCTCCACCTCCGTGGTTCTAAGGAAGGGGACCTAAAAGGGGGGGAAAACGAAAGCCGGGTGTGTCCTCTCCGCGGTACGGCTTGAGCTTTGAAAACTGTCAGGAAGGCGGGTGGGTCTTGGAGACGGACTATGTCCAGAACCCTTAAGTGGGGGGAAGGTCAACGTGTTTTCCATGGTCAAAGTCCGAGGAGTCGAGGAGGCAAAGCCAGGTCCCTCGAATAAAGGAAGGGGGCCTGGGAGTCAGGAAAGGAGAAGTGTCTCCGATTAAGAGCGAACCACCGGCTCGCACCTTTCTACAATTCAAAAAATCAGTGTGACAGCGAGCGCGCGGATAGGTCGAGCAGACTCAAAAGGACCTCCATTGCACAAAGGGCGAGGGAGCGACTCGTTCCCGGCGCACGGGCCGGAACGAAACCGAAAAGCGTCAACCTATAGGGGGTTTAATGCTGCCTGACACTTTCGAGCAACTCTCGTTGGGCGAGCGAGGGGAGGAAGGGGGGCTTTGAAGAGAAAAGGACAAGGGGCTGGCGTGTAAGACAAAATGAACGGTCGGCCGGTCTTTCGGGAATGTGGGGAAAGGTCGTGCTGGACGGTCCATGATTGAAAGAAAAAAATAAACGGAAAGGAAGGGGAGACGAGAAAGACAGACCCTGGTCGGGTGAAGGGACAATTGGAGGGCCAGAGCTCTTCACCCAAAAGGCGCAAGGCGTGAAATGAGGGGGTTGATGCGGAAAACATGCCGGGAGTCAAAGGTTCATCCCTAGAGTACTACCGCATGAAACGCGAATTCTTAAGATCAAAAGTATCGGCTCTGCGGAAGTCTTCGCCTACCCCATTGCCGTCGCCTAGAGGGGGCTATGGCGAATGGGAAGTCGTCCCTGGCGCAAAGAAAATGGGCACAATGTAGAGGGAGTTGGGGGGGAAAGTGGGCCGCGGGGCTAACCATGTCACATCTCACATCACGAGAAGAAAGGAGGTGGCATCGGGGGCCGTGCTCGAAGTCTGGGAAAAACGTTTACGTCCACAGCGAACGAAAGGGGGAGGAGCCAGCTGGCTCTTGAGACGGGGGCTTGCAGACAAAAAGGGCAAAGCATTGCTGGAAGTAAGGGGGGCAAGCAGGAGGAAAGCGACGCCACAAAAACGGATAGAACCTGACTGAATTACCGTGCGACGATCGGGGGGGGCCATCCGAGAGAAAGTGATTACGCTACTAGGGGAGGGACGGAGGAACAACATCCGCCTCCAACAAGTACATTCGATTCAAGACCGGTCGGATTCATCCTGACGTGAGGAATAGGGAGATTTCAGAGTTTAAAAAAGTGCGTTTCATGCAAGAGGGGCGAGTAGGAAAAAAGGGGAAAAATATACTGGGCGCGGATCCATCAGATCGGAGAAAGAGGGAAAAATTACCCAGGAAGGGAGCGAAACAAAAGGGGCAGGGCAAGGAAGGCAGTAATCATCCATGCGCTACGGAGGAGAGCGACTCGGAAGAAAGGGAGCATCAAACACCTCCCTAGTCCGAAAAAATCGCACGGAAGGGTATCGTTGAATCGCTACGAATCAGATCACACTGAAACGTCAAGGGGGCTTCAATGACAAAAAAGAGGGCTGGGGAAGCTGCTTCCTTGTCGGGGTCAGTTGAGAAAGACCAGGAAAGGTATTGTCGATCAAAGGGAAAGAAACCCCTCTAGCACCAGATAGACGAAAAGAGACAAAAGCAAACTGCGCGGAAAAAAGTGGGAGTTGTCTCTTACTCTGCTTAAATAAAAACTGTTACAAGACACATAAGGGGGGCGAAGTGTGGGGCTATGGACAAGGATATCAATGGAATGCGAGGGAAAAGGAGAGTCCGTATACAAGGATTCAATCATTCGGACAACCTGAAAAAACTGAAAAACGGGATAACTGGGAAAGGAGCGCCTAATATTTGAGGGTGAAGGGAAGGTCCACGAACGCCCGGACCGCGGGGGCAACAGAGGACTAGAGGGGAAGAGCCCCACTCTTCGTTCGGGAGGTTGGGAAAGACTAAGGGGAGAACCAAATTGGGAAAAAGGAAAAGAGAGACTCGTTTCAGAACTTGAACAAAACTCGCTAGAAATGAGAGGAAACCACATCATACGGTGTGGGGATGGTAGATACAAAGGAATTTCGGAAGGAAAGCCTGAGGTACGAGGGAAGGGGGTCACGGAGAAAAGGGCCCCAGCTACGTCTCTTGGAGGAAAAAACTATGAGGGGCGTCCATAGGAGAGAGGGAATTGGCCGGGGGGAAACAGGCAGAAAAACAACTTTCAGCAAAGAAAGGGGAGTCTGGAACTTGTAAAAACTAATTTTGGCCCTAAAAAAAACGCATAAGGGGCCGAGAACCACTTCAGCCCTTGCTTCCACCTCCGAGGAAAAAAGGACGGGCAAGTGCAACTCCGGCTGATGAAGGGTCAAAACTTGGGAGATGATCGCAGGTCACTGGATAATCCATGAGAGACAGATCCCGAGGGGAAAAAAATTGTCAAGAAAACGGCCGTTCGATGCTGGTACAAAACTCGGGGGGGGGGCCAAGGAGGAAGGACAACGAACCTAAGCGCGATCTTTCTGGCCTTCAAACGGAAAGGACACATGATTAAAGGAAGGAGGGGCACGTAGAAAAAAATAGCGCGTACCGAAGACAAGCGGGGGCCCGGTGTAAAAAAAACAGGGGAAAAACCGGTGCAAGCATAACTTGCAAAGGAAAAAGTTCGACCGAGGGAACAAAACTGAGGGCTCTGTAATCACCTTTACATGTTAAATAAGTGACTACCCTGAACTACTGGCCTGGATTTTCGAAGTCTGAGTAGATCTCAAAAACAACACGGAATTCTTAAAAGAAAAAAAAGGGTCAGGCAATACTAACACTAGAAGAAAATGGAGTTCGTGGGCAAAACAGGGTACCCTGTCTCAGGGACGAAAGGGAGAAAGTGAACAAGGGGGGAGAACAGGGGGGGACAAAGGATGAAACGCAGTATGAACCCGCGTTGAGCACACCTGAAACGCTGGACGAACGGGGGACCGCTCATATGGCGTAATGAAAAGAAGAGAAACCCGAGGTGCCCGGAGGGGGACGGGGGAACAGACGTCCGGGGGCGAGCTTATGAGGAAAGCGGACAGAAGGAGTAAAAAAAAGAGATACAAAAGTGGTCAAGGGGGGGGAGGGGACCAATCGGATATACCGGGGTTCGTAAGCAGGGAATAATCGAGTATTAGAGAACTGGATCAAGGGGAACCCTTAGAAAAAAGAACCGCTTGCGGCTTCGCGGGAAGAAGATTCGGAGGAAGACAAGGGAGGAGACGATTCTCAGGAAGGGAGAAAATAATAAGGGGGGGGAGTGCTCAAATTATTGATGGGGCAGTTAAAGAGAGAAAAACTGTGGAGGGCGCAGCAGGGTTTCGCACCACTGGAAAGGAACCTACATCCGAGAAGGAAAGATGAAAGAGATCCTCCTGAGATAAACAAAGAACACGCGTAGCCAGGTCCAAGGTCGAAAAGGGAAAACCACGGGGAAAGACGAAGACGACTGGCGGAACAGAAAGTGGGGCCGATCTGAACGGCAAAAACCACACCGATCCGAGAGGGGGAAGTCTGTCCACGGGCGGAGAGGGGCATGTTTTCAAGGGCCTGAGGAGGAGGAACGGGTCAGGAAAAGGTTCGCGGCAGGGGGGCAGAATGCGGCAAAACACCAAAAAACGATCGGGGAAAGGGCGTCGGGAGGGGAGGCGGTCCCACTCGCTGAGGAAAGGAAAAAACTAGGGGAACTAAAACCAAAGAAGAAGAAAAGTCTTGAATGAAAGTCGCCGGATGGGGGAAGAAAAGGGCGCCTGCCCACCGGGATTCCTACGAAACGGGTGGAAAGAGGGAGAGACCCGGAAGGCCAGGAAATCCGAAGCTCCTTCTGCAAAGAAAAAGGGCCGCTGGGAATCAAAAAACGAAAACCATTGTGGGATCGGGCGGGCCTTTCACGGACGCTGAGAATAGGAATGAACTCCTTTAAGGGATGGGTGGCGCGGTAAGCGGGGCTGAGAAGGGGAATCTGCACCGGGGGTCTGATAGCAGCCAGAATCAGAGGAGTCGGGAGAACATTCCTCCCACGCAGAAGCGTAAAAAAAGAGGATGGTTAAGGGAGAGAAGAAAGTTTTCCGCGAGAAGGAGAACGGAGGGAGGTCGTCTGACAATAAAGCAAGGTACTATATCGTGAGTCAACTTGAGGAAGGTGCTCAGACTCCGAAGTATTCTATCCCCTGAGAGGAGGATGATGATTCGAGAAAAATTGGGGGGAGATAAAAAGGAAGGGGACGGAGAGAAGCTATTAGCACGCAATGAGGGAGTTCGGACGCTGAAAAACGCTGGCCCCTAATCTGAGGAAAACCCGCCTCTTGAATAGGAAAGGGTGACTCCCCGGAACCAAAAAAAAGGGTCTGAATCCCAAGGTACTTAAATCCGCAGGTAAATGTGGCAGCCGTACATTTTTCGCAAAGGCGTCGGGAAGAAAAGCTTAAAAAAAGCTAAAGAGTTCGCGGGGGTCCCTTCCACCGAGCAAAAGTAGGAAAGGGGTTGGTGAGGAGAAATAGCAAGGGGGATGAGGGGGAGGGGAAGAAAGTCAATTCTCCGAGGGGGACAGATTAACGAAAGCACATTCTCACGAAAACAAAAAGGATCTGGCCGTCGGACGCAAAAAAGTAGTAGAATGAGAGCACGGCCTCCACCTACTAAAGGTCATCGGAGAGGTGGGGGGTAAGATACAAGTTTATACCACCGGGGAACACTGAAGGAAGAATTTCTTCACGGCTGACGAAGGAATGTTACTCTAAAAGCATTAGCAAAACGAGGCGACTGCGGGGGACAAAGGGGAGGGCGAAAAGGACATATACCGACAGAGAGGTTAGTCTGAAGCCGTCGCGCTTCAAATTAAAAGTTCGTCTTTAAAGTGGAGGGGGAAGTTTCCTTTTCAGAAGCCAGGGCCATAGAAAAAAGAAAAAGGGAGTCACCCTACCTGCTAAGTACGGGGTCCGAGAAAAGGACAAGAGGGACCATAAAAATCCGTCAAGGAAGACTCGAACTCAGGGGGACGGATCAGAAGGAAAGAAGGAAAAGCAGACTACCAGAAAAGCAAACCTTAAAGAAAACGGACGACCTGTTTCGGTGTGGGACGTACCAACTTCAAGTCGGGTTGCTTCGAAGAGTCGCATTAAGGAGGGATAAAAAAAATAGACTCTCAGAAACGCCAACTAGAGGAGGGGAAGCGAAAAAGGGTAGAATACCAATACCTTATCGGGGGACGATTCTTAAACGAAAAAAAACAAAAACCGAGAGGTTAACTCCGTATGACCGAAGGAAAGGGGGAGACCTCACTGTGTAGATAAAGCAGCAGAGAAGGGAGGGAAGTAGGAAAAGGGGGAATAATATTAATTTCCTGGCTCGGAGGGGAAAAGAAAAAGAAGGGCACTGGGGTGAAGAAGGCATAAAGTCTCGGCTATCTTAGAACCACCCCAAGGAAGGACTCTACAACAGAGGAGGGACGTAGAGTACCGGCTCCAGGCGCGCTGACTCGGGGGGAAGATTCCCAAGGACCAAGGTTCAAAGGCCATCCCCCTCAGGTGAGGGCAAATGGAAAGAGCGCACCTATTGAAAAAAACCAGCCAGTTACAAGTAAAGAATAAAATAAGAGGGGAAAGGCGACGCCCACCAGAGGTGGGGGCGCGTCGTGAATAGACGAAACCAAGGAAGGGGGGGAGATGACAAGTTACGCTTCCGGGAAATCGCCGTGGGGATACGAAAAAAAACGGAACTCCCTTATGAGGAGCAGCAAGTTATGGATCAAAGAGGTCGGAACGTCCGACCCTAGAGCGGTTTGCTCAGAGGGAAGGAAGTAATTAATGGTCGGAAGGGGAGGAAAAACTGGGAGGAGGGATCGGTCTCCTATCCGAATACCCAAAGAAGCCTACATATGGAATCCTCGCAGAGAGGAGGGGAGAAAAATCATCAACTTCTAAAAAGTACCTTTAGCTAAACAAAGGCGATGAATCACCGGTGGAGGGGTCAAACAGGAAATGATAGGAGAAAGAGAAAGGAAAATTCACCGCGTAAGGGTCAAGAAGGGAGAGAGGGAATCAAGAAACAACAACAACCTATTATTATAAGGAGAAGGGGAAGAGGATAAGAACACTTCCGTGCTGATGGGGGAGGGAGAGGTAAGAAATCAGAAAAAAGGGGGGGCCTCGCCACCGTATCCCACTTCTGAGATACAGTCGGTTAGATCTGCCGGAGTCGGGCCCAGAGGAGAACTATCTCATTGGCTTAGAAGAGCGTAGGGGAAAAAGAGATCCCACTAGCCAGGTTGAGACTTCCCCTTCGACCAAACGAAAAAAGATCACTGAAAGAAACAACCGGCTAGAGGGGTAGAAGAAAAAACCCAACGCGATCAATCCACCTTCGAAGAAAAAAAAAAGGCTGATTACGTTCTTTTTCTTACGAGAGTGAGAGGGCCATGTAAGGGCAAACCTCACCAAAAGTTAAGGAAAGGGGTTCCCGAGAAATATCCAACGCCGAGAAAATGGGCACGTCCTCCAGGGAAACGGGTCTTGAGGGAGGGGAAAAAGGAACTTCGTCAATTCGTTTTACGTTCGCAAGAGGGGGGGAGAGCCATTGAAAGAAAAAGCGGTTGCAGGGGGGGTGTCAGGGGGTAGCCGAGATTATGAGTCCACAGACCTGGCTAAAGAGGGCCGGGGGAATAAGAGATTGGTTGGGGAATTACTGAACTGATAAGGGGGGAGGGAACTTAAGAAATCTAAAGAAAGGCCGCGAAAGCGACAGGGGACAAGCCAGTCAAAATTAATCTTATCGAGAGCCTTCAGATAGAGTATACCTTCCAAAGATCTGAGGACAGGCAGTGGAAGGAAGAACACACTGGAGAATGGAAAGGGAGGTCCCAAAAGAGAATTGAATGAGGTCGGTGCGTTCAACCTACGCGGAAGGGAGACTGTATTTAATGATGACATTTAACTGAAGAACCTGACTCTGGCTTCTATTCGCATCGAGTATAGACACTTAAGGATCACGAAAGGAAAAAAGGGTCGATGAATGGTTGGGGGGACGAAACCGTCATAAGCTAGGGTACGTGGATGTTTGAATAAGGGTAGTGTTCTGGGTAACAAGGAGGAAAATTCAGGATAGGAAAGGAAGGGGATAAACGCTGACGGTAACCGAAGGTAAGGATGGAAATTTACCGATGGAAAGACAAGGCGCAGGCCAACTGAAAAGACAGGTCGGGGGACTTTACTTTGGAAAGCAGACACGCAGATTATCTCCAAGATAAAAAAGGGCCGACGAACCCTTAGCACGCGACGCTGAATCCGAACACAACTGTACGCTAGGGCGCGGGGCGTACATGAAGGCGGGCTCACGACAAGATCTCCTTATCCTCCTGAGGGCGACGCATTGTAGGAACTATGAGAGCCGAAAGGTGCAGAAGGTCTCGGCGGGGGCAGGGAAGCGAGATGACACATCGACAATTCCACAAGCAGTGAGAAAGACCCTTCTGAGGTGCTGCCGAAAAAAAGACAAGAAAAAAAGTTGGACGTCCCGCGCATATCGGCGAGGCCTGTACAGTTACTAAACCATGAGGGGGAGGAAAACCTCAACCTCATCTACTGAAGAGGAAGGAAGAACAAGAAGGGTATCAGTCTCATCAAAAAAAATAGAAAAGGTGGGCCAGCGTGATTGAAAGCGACGAGAGGGGTTTTCTCGAAGATGAAACGCCTTAGGGGGTACGGAAAAGATCGGGACTAACCCAGGTCAGGAGCCCCCTTATCTTAAAGGGCGATTAATACCATTGCGGATGAGACCTTATTCGGAGATGAAAGGGGCAAAATCAAGGGGGGGACGAGTTACAACCATTTGCTTTTCAACACTTCAAGCGCCCGGAGAGCTGACTACTCACTACTGGCGAGGAACGCAAGCAGAGTAACAACGGCCAGCCTTCTCTACTACCCGGGTTGAGGATTAGGGGAAGGAAAGATCAGAATCAGGGGATAGGGTTCTCAAGAACGGATCGTGAGAACTGCCACGGACCGAGGGGCCGTCCTGCTCTAACTTAAGGGACTCGGGGAAGAAGAAAGAAAATGGGCCTTACCCATGGGTAGGCAAAAAGACGAATCGGCTGGGAAGTCCAAGGTCACCAGCTAGTAGGGTAACGCCGGCGCTGGCGTCACTAGGCCGACTCGTAAAGGAAGGTCCATATGGCGGAAAGGCACTGAGATAAACGAAGTCATCCCAAACCCTAGGGGAAAAAAAGCACCGTCAACTTGAACGTAGGAGGCAGAGTAGTATTCAAGTGCCAGAAAGTCCAAAACGCGATCAACAAAAGGTTTGGTTCTATGTTGTGAAAGGAAAAGGTCACTCCCTAAAAGAAGGGTAGGAGGAGCATGATACCAAATCATTTGACATCGAAGCAACGGAACCTTTTTCTCACGGTAGGGAAGAAGTTGCGGGGGAGACCTTGCGCGAGGGAGGACCTAAAATAAAAGACTGGGGGGTGGGAATGCAGGGAGATGTCTAAAAGGGAAACTACTGCGCGTGGGGGGTGCCCTCGAGCGATGGCACTAATCCCCTTAACTGCTCGGCTGGGGGTTTTCAGAAATTATTCTGAAGCGAAAAAGGGTAAGACAATTCGCGGGGCAGTTCGAAACTGGAAAAGAACTAGGAATGATCGGAACAGCGTTATGAGGGGAAAACCGGGATACGAGGAGCCACAGTTCACGGGGGGAAGGCCCAACACGTAACGAGTGGAAATTTTCAAAGAGTATGGCCCCAGCTAAGATGGTCGAGGGAAGGAAAACGAAGGGGGAGGGCCGTCCCACGACGTCTTGAGGATTGGCCGGGGGCACCGCGGGGGTACCAGTGAAGAAGAAAAAACTTGCAGGGACACAACTTATATGGCAAATTTAAAAAATCAAGAGTTAAGCACTCACACCAACAGGCATCGGACCTGTACCTCGAGGACAAGCGAAAACGAGGGGGAGGTGAACCTCACGCCGGGGGCGGGAAAAAAGGATTCCGACCACGGCCGAATTTTGAGCGTAGCCATCTGAGAAGTTACTCGGAACTACTCGAGAAGGGGAGCCAGGCGGGAAAACAGGCATCGCTACGATGGAATACCACAAAAACGGGGCCTTGTGACGGGGTTAGGGGCACCAGAGGCAAATAGGGGACGAGGGAGCGCCTCGGAACCAAATTTAATTCTGCTGACCTTTCCACCTGTCCGGGCACCATTATTTTGGGAAAGGGGCAACTCCAAAAGAAGGAAAAAAATTTCACAGAGGGAGTTCAAGTGGGGTTGCTCACGAAGGGCCACGCACTACAGGGGCAACTACAACGGTCAAACGCGGCCTGGAAGATCCAGAAGGAACACTGGAAAAAGTGAAAAGGAAAGGGGCGTCCAAGACAGAG
>Ga0179593_1518427_pt1 | contig 14372 bp, 15 predicted proteins | sample CZODoug2_1_08_16_FD_185931 | JGI IMG/M metagenome (GOLD analysis project Ga0179593, IMG submission 185931) | Vadose zone soil fungal communities from Angelo Coast Range Reserve, California, USA - CZODoug2_1_08_16fungal (PacBio error correction) | ecosystem: Environmental > Terrestrial > Soil >...
GAGAAAGTCCGAAGACAAATTATTGGGGGTGGTAGGGTGGTTTGGAGGATACCCAGAACCAAAACGAAAAACAAACTGGGGCCGAGTGGGGGGGATTCGGTCCGTGGGGGGAGGGGACAAAAATCAAAGTTCGTTGCTAGGTAGGGAACGAGCGCCGACTAATAGACGGAAATGGTCTTGGAAGGATGGGGCCGAACTAGACCCGCTAAGCGGGTCAACTTTCTTGGGGGAAGGTTGGGGGGAAAAATGAGGGGGACTAAGGGGAAAAACAGAGGAGAGCCGACTCGGAAACGGGTCAAAATGGAGCCGATGTGGCTGGCGGATCGGCCCATTTAAAGGGAGACAAAAAGGGGTTTAAATGAGGAGGGGATGCAGCGGAAGGCTGAGATGTTGGAGAGGGGGGGGGGGAATTTCGAATGTGGAATAAAAGGGCGTGCGGAGACTGGACAGTGCTTCAAAAAATGGGGTACGATCCTGTTAGATTGGAAATCCAGTAAAGCAAAAATCTTGACTCAAAGAGACGAAATGGGTGAGAATTGAAGAAAGATCTCGGGGCGCAGTCTGGGTCTTTATCTGACCTCGAGTAATGTGAAGCCAAGGAAAACCAATCGGACTAAAAAGAAAAAGACGAAAAGCCTTCTAGGAGAAAAGGAAAGGAATGGGGGGTTTCTTTTAGGAATTTAGCTTCAATTCAAAATTTCCGAAAAACTAACCCTGGAATTAGAGTGGGACTCCGTGGGGGGAGAGAGGGTCTGGTTATCAACAGAAGAGAGAGGATTTTCAACGAAGCAGAAGGAGGTGGGCGAACCGTCAATTGCTAGATCTTAGCTGGTTAAATAAACGCAGGAAGAAGCAGAGTGGATAATTTTGAAGAGAAGGTCATTTGTGGAGGGGAGTACAAAGGTAGGGAGGAAAAAGTGGGGAAAGGACGATTCTCTAATCTCTATTGAAAAGGGTGGGACAAGTGAACTGATTGCGCGCAGACCTCGAATAAGGGCAGTCGGTTCTTCGTTCGAAACCGAGGGCATAAGTTGGGAGGGGAATCGGAGGTTCACTGAAACGTCCGAAAATCCCGAGAGCTTGAAAGGATCTAAAAGACCGCTCATCTCTCCGAGCTTATTCAAGCTACGAGCTATAACCCGAAAATCAAAAGAGGTCCAGACAACTGTGATTTGCCAGGAAGGGAGGGTAGGGAACTGGATAGGTGGGAAAAAGACTCAAAAGAAATATTAGGTCAAGTTCCAGGGGAAGCTTGGAGTAGTGAGACTAATTTTGGGGGAAAAAGATGATAAAAGAGATGGGCCCGATTGGGGTTAAAGGGAAAACCGAATCAAGAAACTGATTAATATTACAAGAGCATTCACCACTCACCACGGAAAAGAAGTTTGTTGGGGAAGGGGGGAAAGGCAAGCGGACGCCGGGATGAATCAGGGCACGCTGAAAAAAAGGGTGTGGGGAAAAGTACTGGATACTCACGGAAAGACCACTTCGGAGGTTCTAGGGGACGAACAGAAAAGACCACGGAAAAATCAAGGTAGTTGCCAGCGAAAAAGCACACAAAAAAGGAGAAGGGGGCCAGTCGAGAGCGGAGTAGGGGGATTGGCTTCCACGTGGGTCCGGAGCGACAGACCGGGGACAAAACGTTAAAATGGGGGGGGAAGAGCTCGGGGTTCGGCAGGCGTAATCTACAGGAGGGTCAAGACCTACCTCCTGAATGAGCTACGAGCAAGTGGAAGTTTAAGGAATGATGGTGTCGGGAACAAAAGACTGGGCTGACAAATTCCCGAATTTTGACTGAGCGGAGTAATAGATTGAGAGAGACTAAACAAGTAGAGAGACAAGGAGGGTGAAACGTTGGGATGGCAATCTGAACTGGACAGATGACGGAGGAGTTAAGGGAAAAAGGAGCAGCACTAAACAACTGAGGAAGGTAAAACACGAATGGAGGAGAAAAATGGGGGGAAAAGACTTTGGGGGTAACTCCAGCGAGACCGAACGGTAAGTCGGGAGAGGGCCCAATAAAATAAAGGTAATTCTTAGAAGGAAAAGGGTATATTTGCTGACCACTACACCGCAACCCAAAGTTTGTTAAACAAGGGGAAGGTGGTGAAACTAGACTGACCTTGGCATTGGGGGGGGGAGGCAAAGAGCTCCATTGTCAAAACCTCTAAAAAGTGGAGAGAAGTACACTCTGGTGATAAGTATCAACTGAGAAGGGAGGTTAACCCAGGAAGGATCAGTTCGACGGGTGGGGAAAGGTCAATTGACCGAACATCTTCATATACGTTAACTGAGAGGAAACCTTCGTTAGGGAAAAAAAAAAAAAAAAAAAAAAAAAATAGTTGAAAATGGATTTAATCACAGACAGTACAACGGGAAGTGGGAAGGGGAGCCTCGGTCGGGGTTGGGGCATACCTGCCCTCGGAAATGGAACGTGGTTAAATTTTTGGAACTCTTCTCCAATATAAAAGAAAAAAAGATGGTGAGGTAACGGTCGAATGCGTCCGTTGAGGGAGTGAGACACTGGTCATGCCCGGATTGGTAAAACAACTCAGAGGGATCTGCGTCGAGGAAAATGGTTCGGACCAATGAAAACGGCCGTGTGCAAAGAAGGAAACCTCAGAGGAAATCCAGGCATCCAGGGTGTCAGTGAGCCGAGTCTGTTTGAAAATGGAGGCTCCCGTGTAATTCTCTTTACATCTTAAAACGTTTTGTTCCGCGGAGCGAACCCGATAGGCCATGTTCAAAGGGGAGCTTCAAAAGGGGGGGCGGGCAAGGAAGAGGGGTAAAAAGAAGGGGAAAGGGAACCAGGCTCTGTAGGGAAAAAATTCGCTTTCGGGACGAGACTGGAACGAATGCAGATTGCTTCCTTCTTCACCGTCGGGAGAACTCTGGATAGGAAAGGCGGGGCGGCCGTCGTTTGAGAGGAAAGAAAAGATACGGGAAACGGCCTAAAAATCAAGCTGATTGGAGAACAAAAAAAAAAGTAAATTTAGGACTAGGCCGTGAAAAAAAAAATAAACCTAACCAGTAGAAGAGGAGCTAAAAAAATATGAAATCTATTGCAGCAAAGAAGGATGGTACAAAAAATTAACTCAGGACTTCGGGAGAGCCCGTTGGTTCACAAGCAGCGGGATAAGGGTGTCCGATCTTAAGAAGAACAAAGTGGCAGGGAGAGGGGGAAAGCAACCTGGGAAAAAGCTATCCCAGAGGAAGCGAGGGAAATGGAGTGAAGTTTCCGGAGGCTGGTTGACGTGGACCAGAATGGAGCGAAACAAAAGGAAAAAATTTCGGAAAGGTTCCCCTTTAACGAGGAAGGAAACCGTATCAAGAGGCAAAAAACTAAAGATCGAAGAAAGACAGGATCAAGGGCGACTTGTTGGGGGATGTTTGTGGAACAAATGGTGAATAAACGGGTTCGTGATCGCCAGGGTCGCTTAGAAGGAAAAAGTAGTAGGCCAGAGAGACAATCGAGACGGAAAGGAAGGGAGAAGAAACGCCATAGAATCAGAACAACCACACTGAAGAGCGGGAGGAAGGAAAGGTGTAAAGAGAATTTTGCAAGCTCCCGTTACCGATTCAGCGTTACAGGGGCTCAAAGGAGAAGGGAATTCATATTGACTAATTGGACCATACTCAGGGCAATCGACGCTGGCTATCAGAGGTGACATGGGGGGAAAATACTGTCGGAAAGGAATGACCCCGAAAAAACAGGAAAAAGGGGAAACTGCGATGGAAGAAGGGGCATTTGTGGGGAGAAGGGAAGCGGGATGTTAATCAGAAAAGGGGGGGGGGAACATGGAGCATTGGGGGGGAAGCGGGAGGGGAGAAATGTCTATGTCCAACATTTGGAAAAAACTCCATTGGGTCACTATAAGGGAGAATAAAGGCTAAAGAAAATGGACCGCAGGAGGTTGAGGAAAAGGAAAAAGGCAACGTGAGGATTCCCAAGATGAATAGGGACCGCTTGGCTAGCCGTGGACGAAAAGGGGCTAGACCCTAAAATAATGGAGGAAAGAAGGGAAAAACTGGAAATACAGGGGTGGGGTGGAGGCCCGAGGGGATGGGTTGAAAGGCGGTGATAAAAGCTAATCACAGTGTAATCCAAAATGGAGGCGCCTACATCACGGGGTATGGAAGCAAAAGTCTTGATCCGGGTTTAACAGAAGCGCTGGGGCGCTCGAGATATAGGGCAAAGTTGGGTAGAACGAACGGGGAAGAAAGCAGGCTTTCGACGGTCAAAGCCAGAGTTGTATACGAAAAAGAGCTGGGTTAACCGATGCATAAAAAATCTATCGGGGGCAACCGAGCTTACAAGGAAGAAGAAATTCCTATCTTTGAAAAAGACGCAGGAAAAACGTCGGTACGAGCTGGAGAACGCGGAAGGAAAGGATAAATTTGAAAAAAAGATGTTCACAATAAAACCCGTGTGGACATTTCAGGAGGGTAAGCTGCCATGCGAACGGCACTTTGTTTTTGGGCAGGTTGGAAGGAACCTACTTTACAATGCAAGAGAAAAAGAAGCATCTGCGTGGTCCCAGAGTAGATCACTGGTAGCAATCAGGAAAGGGTACATTTCAGTTGGCAGAAAAAAAAAAAAATCATCCGTGGGCAGGAGGGGAAATCCGTCAAAGATTTCGAAAGGGGACGCAGGCGTTCTGGGAAAAAAAAACGGACCGCGTCTCATACAACAACAAGGAAGGGGGGGAATGCATCAGCGGTCACGGGGATTTGTATCCGATATCAGACTAGCGAGTCAAGGTTCTCGAAAGGGGGCTTGTACTGGACCCCTATCGCCGAAATGAATACCCTGAAGGCGAGGAAAAAAATAAGGAATTTGAAGCCGGAGAAGACCGGGGAAGGGAGATCACAGGGTAATCGAGTGTGGGCGTAGCGCTTCAATCATGGGGGGACAAAAGGGAGAGGCCGACCAAGTGTTAGGAAAAGGTATAACCACTGGGGAATACCCAATTTGTGTAGAGAAAATACCTACAGAACTATAAACGAAAGGAACGTATGGTGAAGGGCGCCTTCCCCGGGAGACGGACGAAGGCCTTCTCAGCCGCTTAGATACCACGGGGGGTAGACTGGTCGCTCCAATCAAGGTGGTGGGTTAGCCGTTGGGTTTGACTTCTGGAAGTAAGGTTAAAAAGTCCATCTGACTGTGCCAGTAATCCGATAATTCGGAATCGGGAAGAGGGGGAAGTATTACTAAGAACGGGAGAGCTACTAGGATCGAAAAGGGGAGCGTATCTCAATCTCGAATATGGACGAATCAAGTAAAGCATTGAAAAGAACACGTCGTCCTTGAAAAGAGAAGAGATCAGAATTGGAATCCTAGATAAGGGAAAGGAGTGGGGGAGAAGCAAAAAACCTAGTAGTCTCGACGAGGCGAAGCGAAATTTGTTACCAAAACAAATGGGAGAGGACTTGTAACGGGGAGGGAGGACGAAGAACCGTCGACGGAGTAAGAAGGCTCGAAAAGAATCTTTTCAGTCAGGGGGGGAAGAAAAAAATGGGTACTTGATGGCTTGGGGACTCGATGGCTACATCTGGAAAAACCTCACTAATTGGCTTGCCTCTCGAAAACGACCCAATCATCCCAGGTTTTGTGCAAAGAACTGGTGGAGGAGAATAACGCCGAGCGGGCAAGTTTACAAAAATGGAGGGGGAGGGTTGCAGGGGGGGGGGCCGGGAGTTAAAATCAAAAGGTTACGTGATTCGCGACAAAAAAAGCAGGAAAAACAGCGGATGAAAAATCAGTACAAAAAATGTCGCAAAGAAAGGAGGGGGATCCTGGGAAAATCTGTACCGTAATGATGGAGGGGAGGGGGGAAAAGATTTGTAAAATTCAGAAAAAGCAAGAATATGCCTGGCCATCTACATGAGAAGCAGGGAGGAGAGGATGCGGTCGCCTGAGAGTCCGGAGAAGGAGTAAGGAAGAAGCGGGGAAAAAAGGGATAAAAACGTGGACGCAGTCTTAGCTGAGTGAAACGGGCCCGATTGCGCGAGGCAAATCAAAGTAGGGAAAAGGTGTTAAGAGGAAAAGAACGGGCAAACGCATGGGAAAGGAGTCTTTTCGAATTCAAGTCCAAGGAAGACGCGATAAGAGTAACCCACAATATGTAATTAGGGGAACCGGGGGACCCGGAACGCCAAAGGGAATAGGGCTTGGGTGACCTCGGGGAAAGAGGGGGACCTTGAAAAGATCGTTAGAGACCAGCAGGGGGACGCAGCGGATCAGCTCGCAAGGGCTCGGGGCTAAAAGCGATCGCTTGGGGTTTGTTCGCAGACCAAGAAAACGAAAGAGAGAAGGACTAGCCATGGGGGAACGCCCCGGAAAACTATTAAAAGGGAGAAAAAAGAATCTGACACGTTAAAAAGTTGTGGGGGCCCGCGATGAAATCCTGTGTGATGGAGCCTTGTTAGCACGATTGGGAAATAGAAAGTGAAGAAGGGGACGCGACGAAACTGCTTTAAAACCTATCAAGTGAACGAACAGAAACGGGGCACAATTTGGAATGCCTCGGGGAAGGGGCAATGTTTGGGGCAGGAAAAATGTAAGGGGTACCAAAAAAGGGGATGATCTTCAATGCGGGGAAACTGATCCGGAAGCTGGGTGCAAGGTTCTCTTGAAGTACGGAAACGGCATTAGGAAAAAAAAAAGTCCTCACTCTCCAGCTGCAGCACGTAAAACCTTTGCTCACCATAGTATCGCTGAACCCTTGGAGAAAAGCAAGAAAAGGTCGGAGAGCACGGGCCAGTCCTAAAGGTCCAAGAGCTATGTTATTAGCGAGGGGGTTGACAAAATTGACAGACCATTACCTTCGAGGAGGGGGTATTGGAAAAGCCTTCGCGAATTCAGGAGGTAGCAGCGCCAGAAATTGGAAAAAAAAGAGGAGAACACGAAACGCTTGTTGACCTCCCAGTTGGAAAAAAAAAAAAAAAGAGAAAAGTGCGGGGTCCCGTCGGTAATACTCTCCAAAAAAAAAAAAAGGGGGAGTAAAGAGGTGCAGAAATTCCATTAGAGGGGGATCCGCTCCCAAAAAAAAAACAAAAAAAAGAAAAAGATATTCCAGCGAGTCTTGGAGGGGGGGCACAAGGGGAAAACGCGAGATTTTGGTTTGGGGGGGAAGAAAGGAAGCTATCAGGACACCGACTCGGGTAGGAGGGGGTTCAGCGCTCCACATCCGTGAGGGGATTTCGGGGGGAAAAACATCGGTTCGGGTCTCTGGAGGGAAAGGTGCGCGCGAGCTATCGGAAAGGGTTGCGGAGATGGGTTACTAAACACGACAAACAAGGAAGGGAACAGCCGTTCCAGGGGGGGACACGATTTACAGAGGGGGGGGGAGAAGGAACCAAGTTCCTAACCAATGATTGTAGTCGGGCTAGGTCTAGACTGAGGGGAACCTATCGACGAACGAGGTATTTCTAAAAGGGCCCAGGTTAACTAGGGCACTAAAAAAAAAACTTTGGAAAAAAGTGGTGGGAGGGGAGAGGTTAGGTATAGGGTTATCGAAGTTTCCAAATTTTTGGTCTCAGGAATCAGAGGAAAAGGCATGGCGAAGACAAACAAGGAAAAAGGGAAGAGAGCACGTTTGGGCTGTAAGAGTAAGGGGGGAAAATGAAGTCGGGACCAAACAAAATCGGAACCTGGGAAAAAGACATTGACTTGTATCGGATGGAAAAAGATAGCGGGGGACTTCACAGCCTCTCGATGCAGCCGCGAGGAAATGCGAGTTTGCACAATTCGGGGGCAAAGGAAAAAGGGGGAAATCACAGGGGAAAGCGGAGGGTACACTGTACGGGGGGGGGAGCGGGCGGGTTAAAAGATCTTGAAGGGTAAGGGAAAAATAGGGGATTAGAGTTAGCACTTCCGGGGGGAGAGTCATTTGAGGGACTCAACCAACGAGATCAGAGAAGAGGACTTTAAAAAGTTCTAGCTCATAGAGGGAGAGAACAGCAATTATGATGTCTGCGTTTGTAAAGACGAAGCTCGGACAAGGAAATATCCGTGGCCATTGGAGGGACGGAAGGGAAATTAAAATTTAGTGATAGGAAGGATACTACGGAGAGAGTATGGTCGGTACAATGAAGGAAGCCGACCCAGCTAAAAAAGACGACAGAGAGAGGGGGGATTGCGGAAACTCGAGCTTTAGGAAGGAGAAAGGGGGGGGGGCCGCCCGAAATTTTTATTTAAAAAAAAAAATAGGCGCCGAAATCCCGTCGCCGGGAAAAGTGGCAAGGGGGAGTGAAAAGCCAAGCGAAGTCAAGACCAGAGGGGGGAAAGACAGTAGTCCTCAAGGGTAAGTAGGGGGGGAAAGGTATGCAGTGATTAGGAAAAATCAAAATAGTCACCTCGAAGAGCAAAAGAAGGAGGGCAGCATAGGGTGGATTCCTATGGTGGAGGGAAGGGTAAAAAATGTTTTGTAGAGTAATAAGACTGTTCAACGAGGGAGGGGGCGGCAGTCGAGAGACAAGTAGAATTAAAAAAGGGAGGGAAGCCACGCACAAAAAAAATTGGTCAGGAAAAAGTAAAAAACTGACGGCTCCGGCGAAGCTGCCAACAAAGGAAAAAAAAAGGGAGTTGGGAGGAAGCAAGGTGATATTGAAAGGGAAAAGCAACGTCAGGGAGGGGTCGAGAAAAATAACAAGAAAATCAAGTATTGATGTCGGAGAATTTAAAAGATGAAGGCGCCGGAGCAGCGCAAAAAAGGTACGAAAGAAAGCAGGGGGGTAGGGGATTAAACCGTTTTGGTCGACGGGAACCGGCGGACTAGCAACCGTTCACAGGGATACCCAAAAGGGGGGGGTAAAAAAAGGAGCGCTCAAGTTCTCCCGGATCGCGAAGAAGCAGGAGGAGGATCAGCCGAAAGCGACTGAGAGAAGATGTCAAGTTGATGGTTTTCAAAGTGGGCAAGGAAAGCCGACGTGGCTTAACGTGTCCCGAGAAACTTGTGCTGGACAGGGGGGAAAAGCGAGAGGAAAAGATCGGGGAACAGACTGAAAACCAGCGAGGATAGACGCCGTTGTCCTGGTCGAAGGGGCGATGCAAGGGGGGGAAAAACCGGACAGAGGGGGAGGAGAGTGATGAAAAAACCAAAAGACTCCTCGGGGCAACTTGGCTTGGAAAAAAAGTAGAGAAAGCCGATGGAGGGTTCCTAAGGCGCGAAGACGCCGAGGGGGAAGCGGGATCTCGTAAAAAAGAAGGAAACTGTGATAGGGGGAAAAGAGAGGCCTTCTATCTCCAAAATTGGGGGGGAACAAATTGAGACTTACTTCATACACCTGGGAGGCAGGAAGATTGGGGGGGAGGCTGGCTGAAGTCGAAAGCTATCGAAAAAGGGAGATCTACTGAAACTTGCATTCAGTAAGGGAACAAGATTAAGTATCCGGCTGTTGAGAATTCGGGACGATAGGTGGGAGAAGGGGACTGCTGAATATGATACGAACTGCCTCGGTCCTTGGTATACGGGTAGGGAGAAAACAAAAAGGCCGGACTCTCGAAAAAGGAGGGGTGGGATAGCATCCCGCGTCCGTCGGTTAAAAAACACCGAAAGGAGGGAAGGGGAGGCCTTTTGAAGACCAGATCCACGCCTGAGTGAAGGAAATCATGGGGGATAATAACGAAGGGGACATTGTTCTGGGTACACGGCAGAAAAGGAACAAAAACGAGAGCGATCGGGGTCAGAATCGGTAACCGTCTCCGCCATGCAAGCCTGTGGGAGGGGAGGACTTCAAAGCCCATGGATAAAAGCAAAAAGAACATTTTGGCATGGGTCATCTGAAAAAGTTGGGGGGCAAATTGAGCCAGTGAAAATGAGTGGACGGGGAGAAAGGTCGTAACAGAATTTGGGGGTGTGGCGGGGGGCAGAAGAAAATTTTGTCTGGAAAAAACTATATGCTTTGGCCTGGGGAAACTCATAGAAGACAACGGGAAAAAACATCTTCGCTTGAGTTAAAAAAAAAAAAAATACATACACCGTACTTACTACTGTAGAAAAGGGTAGGGGTTCTGACCGTGAATGTAGGGGATCCAATGCTTAGAAGAGGAAAACTAAGCAGAACTTTAACAACAGAAGGAAATTTCTACAGTAACCTAAAAGGAAGCTCTTGAGCGCCATCATTGGGGATAACTGTAGGGAGATGGTTAACAGCTAAGAAAAGAGACCACTTCGGGAGGCGACATCCGATTTGGAAGAAAAAGACGTAGGGGGTCCAACAAGGACTTTACCTGGGGAGGACTTGAGGGGTGAGTGCCCGGGGGTTCAAAGGGAAAAGCAAAGCGTTAGAAAAGTGGGTTAGGAAGAGAGGGGGGAATGCCTCCGAAGTGGCCTGGGAGCGTTTTAAGGAGAAATCCAAGGCCCCAGAGGAAGTTAGTTAGCCAGGAAAGGGGGGGAGTCGAAAAGGGTTCCGTTGCGTCAAGGAGCAGGGTTCAAGGAACCGGAAACAAAGCGGAAAGGTGGCACAAAAGGAGTCGCCGTACGGCTCAAATACATCAAAGATAACGAAAAGGAAGCAGACGGGGGATCGCGTTTTTTCAGTGGGATTAAGAAAGGGAGTGACACAAAGGATGCACGGGATCTCCCCGCGGGAAGAGTCAAGAAGTAGGGGCCATAGAGGCAAACAGAACGGACAGAACCAGAAAAGCAAGAATAGAAAAGGAGAATCAGAACAAAACAACGGTTAGGAAAAGGGGAGAGATATAGATGTGTAGGGGGAAAAGAAGACAGTAGTCGCTGGGAAAGGGTCAAATATTGCTGGAATACTAATGGGGAAAGCCTCCATAGAATGGGGGAGATCAAGGGGGCGCCCTTTTGAATAAAGGGGGTCATGAATTGAAGGCACACGAAAAACGGGAGCAGAAACTGCTCAGGGGGGCGGGGGGGGAGTCATTTGGGGAGGCTAGGAAAGTCCGGGGAAAAGGTCGCAATTTTTGTCCGGCGTGACGAATGGGGGGAGAAGGGAGAGCGCAAAACCTTATGGAACCGAAGAAGGAGAAGAGAATACGCGAGCCTGACTTACTGTGGGAGGGTACCCTTACACCGCGCCAGGCAATGGAGGAGGATTAAGCAGTCAAGGGGAAGAGAAAGCCCGACTTTCTCCCGTGACGACAAATTTCGTAGAAACGACTAGGAACGGAAGGGGGGGTTAAGAGTCAAATATTTCAAAGGGAGGGGGGGTCTGGAGCTACTCCCTAAGTGGGATGTGTGGAGGAGGGGGGGAACTAGGTAAAAAAAAATGGGGTTGTGGGGGGGTGGGGGGTTGTAGAGGTTTTTTGTGTTGGGGGGTTAGAAAATTCTACCAGTTAGCCAAATGGGGAATGACGAAACAAGACGCCGTTGTGGTTTCACGGCAGAAACTTTAGACAAGGGGTCCAAATCTCGTAAAGCCGGGACTCGAGGAGCGTATCAGGGACAAGAGAAGAACTGTTACAGAGCATGGAAAAACGCGAAAATCGATTGAGTCAAAAGGTATCAGCCGGGGGGGGAAAAAGACTTGTGAGGAAGCGTGTTCTAGAAAAACCACGAGAGTGAACCGTGTGGATCTTGCGATACTGGTCGAACTCAAAGGAAAAAAAAAAAAGGAGGGTATCTTGAGAAAGGGTGGAATTGCTACATGAAAAAGGGGGTTCGAGCAAAATCGCAATGCACTTGATTGATGAAGGTGTGTTCAAATGTAGGCTGTCCTGCAGCCGAATCCGCGTTGCATGGACTCTAAAAAGGGGGAAATCTAATAGACCGATTAAGAATCGTTTGGGGTGGAAAAGAACGAGTAACCATGGGTAGGCAATCCATCGAATTGGAAAGTGGTCCTGCACCATTTTTGGTCCGTGGGATCACGGGGAAAGGGAGGCAATTTTAAGAAAATCAGGCGGGGGTACAGAACCGAGGTGCAAAGAAAAAAGAGAGTACAGACTAGCTTTGGGGAAAAAAGGAACAGGGAAGAAGAGGTGCTCGGCGAGAAATGTTGAGGGAAAGGGACTACCGAAGGAGAAAAGCCTCGTAGAAGAAGCAAAACGATTGGGGGGGGTCGCGAGAAAGAGGAATTGATACACCGGGAAGAGGGGGGGTGGGAGATTCAAAGCTCATTCAACAAATGCATATGAAGAAAAAAGGGGATTCTGCCACAAGGATACACGGAGTGGGAGGTGGATCTGATCGAAACACTCCTCACGAGGAAATGGGTATTTCAGGCTCTCCCGTTCAAAAGTATTCGAGCGGAAAGCAAAAAAAACCGTCGGAAACTAAGGGAGGAGGAAAAAACCTGGTCGAAAATAAAATCTGTGTGCCGGCAGTAGGGGCGTGGAGCTCCTTTATAAATTTCCGGAAAGAGGGGGAAAGTTTTCCGAGAAGGGAAGAAGGAGAATCGAAAAGGTATACAGAAGAGGGGGGACGGCGAGGTACGATCAGATGACGGTCTCGTAAACAGAAGGAGGGGAAGCGCCGCCGGAAAAGGAAAAAAATCCTCGGACCAGGGGAGGACCCACTGGAGAAGGGGAAACATGTCCAGGAACATCGCATCCAATGAAATGGCAGAGGTGGCGAAGGGTCGGGAAGGAGGGGGTGCGAAAGAATCTGGAAGGGGGATCTACCGGACTCTAAAAGGAAGGAAGGGGGGGGGTACACAAAAAAGGTAATCTCGCGTGTGAACGCGGGCGCGCGGCTCCCAAAGGGGAAATAATATCAGCCTGGAGACGCGAGGAAAGTGAAGAACAAGAGAACGAAACTAAAAGCGGGTGTTACGTTCCAGTGCAGAATAAGATACAAGCAGTGCTCGGAAGTGAGAAGACGTATCGGTGTCAATGACCATAAGAAAGGGGGTTTACAGCATTGTTTGCAGGGGAGCACGGCGAAAGAGTTGCAGCATGTTTAACCAAGGGGGGTCGCGTTGGCAGTGGCTGCATCTGGGTGAGAGAGGGAATACCTGGTACGGAGGGGGAGAGAGAAAACATCAGGCGGAGGAATCAGCAGGAAATAGGGGGTCTCACAGAAAGAGGCATCCTTGAAATATGATTCCTGAGAGGTGAGAGAAGACGGAAGGTTTGTTGCAGCTCGCAACTAATATGCCTGGCAAGTCACTGAGGAAAAGACTTTATTGCATGCAGGGCAGGGCTCCTGATCTCGCGAGTAAAAGAAGAGGGCGTGCGCGCAGGGTTTAAAGGGTCACAAGTTCTGAGGGAAAAGGGAACTTGCGCCGATGACACGAAAGGAGAGAGTGTAAGCGTAAACTGTCGCAAAAAAAACAAACAAACACCACCAAAAAGGAAAAAGAGAGCGGAGCAACGGGTTTATTCGTGGTCTGGCGCAGTCGGCACGTCTGAAAAAAGGAGGAGTACTAGAGAGAAAACACAGGGGAAAAAGTGTAATTCATTTAATGAACCGCCAAAAGAAAAAAAAGAGGGGGCACTTGTCCGATGGCTCTGCTCGGCCTTGATGCTCAAGAGGAGACTTGCAATTGGTCGGGGGGGAAAAACGAGAGATGGAAGCGTGCCCTCAGTACTACCATCGATCGGGTGCGCAAAACCAGACTCTGACGCATAGCACTAACTCTTAAACTGCCAGAGGGGTTTTGGAAAAAAGGACCCGAAGAACGAAGGAATTCGGGCCAGAAGAGACAAAACGGGGAAGGGGACCGAAGAGAAATGAACTTGTTGGAATCTTCTTTAGAAAAAGGGAGGTGTTGAAAAATGCTTAACATTTGACTTGGCGGCGTCAAAAAAAAGAAAAAAGACTAGCGGGAAAAAGGAGATCAAGGGGAACCCATAGAAGAAGAGAAAAAAGGGAATTACTTTCGAGGGGGCTGGGGGGTCTGACCTGAGAAGACGATCACGGATCGCAAAAAAAGAGATCGTACGTTAATGCGGGAAGGGGCGGCACAAGCAGAGGAGATTTCCTGGACATCCGGCAAAAGGAGGACTAACGAAGGAGAAGGGGTCGTCTCCCCTCACTCACCTTTGAAACCGGTGAGGAGCAATGTAGGGAGAGGGTTCCCTCGCGGGAAAACACAAATGCAGAAGGGGAGGAAACGGGGCAGAAGGGGTCAAAAGATTACATCATTGGGGGAGAAAGTTCAGGAAAAAGTCGCCCAAAGAAGGGTGAAACAGAAAAGTGAAAAAGAAAAAAAAACCGTGGGGAGGGGGACAGGGAGAGTGTAAGTCCAATCCTGGAAAGGAGAAAGAGTCACCGGCGCCAGTACCGGTCCAAAGAAGGGAGAGCAAACCGGGACTTGTTGAATCCCTCCAAAACGACGTGCATGGGCTGAGCGGGAAAACAAGAAAAAGAGATATTACGGGGGTCAGCTGAAATAGACAAAAAAAAAAAAAAAAAAATCATTGGCCGGTCAAGACATCGTTGATAAAATCTGCTGAA
>Ga0179593_1810930_pt1 | contig 14372 bp, 23 predicted proteins | sample CZODoug2_1_08_16_FD_185931 | JGI IMG/M metagenome (GOLD analysis project Ga0179593, IMG submission 185931) | Vadose zone soil fungal communities from Angelo Coast Range Reserve, California, USA - CZODoug2_1_08_16fungal (PacBio error correction) | ecosystem: Environmental > Terrestrial > Soil >...
AGCAAGCGCCTGAGCGAAGAAGCCCTGATTGCCTGTCAAAAGAGGTACTGAAGATTCTTTACCTTGAGGGGGGCTAACGCCGCAGGTCGTTCTAAAGGTCAAAATTTCGGCCCGCGCCGGGAAGCGAATTAGATGACGCTCGGGATCCCACAAGAAAGGAAAATCATCCATTGAGAAGGGATTGACAAAGGCCGTGAAGAATGTTTCACTATTAATAGAAGAGAATCGTGTAGGGGAAATTGATTAGAAAAAAAGAAGAACCTGACGCCCAGGTTTCGGAAGAACATCTCTCCGAGATAAATTCCTCTCTGAAAGGAAGGGATAGTGAGAAATCAGGAAGAGGAAAAGGTCAACAGGAACCTACTGATGGGAGGGGGGAAATACCTAATTATCGGAAAAACCGGGCGCAGGACTACTTTTCTTTAAAAGAAGCAGCTACCTCGCAGTGGAAAAAAGGGGGGACGCTGCCAGAGGCAGTAGTCGACACGCCAAGGCACAATTCAAACTCAGAAGGGTTATGATAAGATCGACCTGACCGAGGACAAGTCCTTCGATGCGACGCTCGCAGCTTTTAGCGAGGGAAGAACAAGAAGTCAATCAGAATTGATGAGCCGCCACGCTGGGAAAGGAAGGAGTCTTGGGGGAGGGCGACGACCACGAGAGGAAACGGTGAGCGGGCGTTCCAACGCCAAGCCGCGGAAGAGTCACTGCGCAAGACAAAGTATGGGGCGAGAAACATCTGAGCATGCTCGCGAAAAAGGAGAGGAGACACGACGATGAATGTGGGGGTGCTTCTAATGGGGGGGAATTATTGGGGGAAAAAAAAGACAATGCGCCAGCTGAGGGGATTGTTTTGCCGAAGAAAACAGCGACCGCACAACCAGGAAAGAACGCAGGGGAAGTATCTGCGAAGGAATCAACAACCCCATAGGAGGAGGAGATATCTAAGGAAGGGGTTGACTGCTGCTGCTGCCCGGGTTGTGCTGCGCTCGGAGGGGGGGAAAAGAAGTGCCAGAAGAACCATAGCGCGCATAGGAGGTGTCCTGAAAACACAACGTGAAGCACACAACAGGAAGTCGCGTTTTCTAGGAAAAGCTAAGGGGGCAGTGCGCAGCTGGGACGAAAAACCTTACAGTTGGGGAGTGCGATTGAACGAGCGGGCGGGGGCGTTGGAAACCTCAAGAAACACCGATAGAGGAAATCTTATCATGCCACAGGGGACGGCACGGAGGGGCTCGTAACGCTGGGTGCTGGCCAGAGAAAGATCGTTTAAGGGAAAGAAAGGAGAGAAAAAGGAGGGGAAGGCCGTCGTCATCGAAGGACAGAGGTAAAGAAGAAGGGGTAATGAACAAATTGGGGGTCGAAGGAGAGGTTGCAGGTTTTCGAGGCGCGTGAAGGGGAGGCTCGATGTACGCGCCCTAAAGGCGGAAAGGTCTTCGTTCAGCGAGGGGGAGCATGCCTTTGGAAAGGAAAGAAGGAACGTAGGAGAAGCAAGACGCGGAAGGGCCGATATGAGGAAATTTAACTCCCATCAGTCGGTTGGTCGATGGGTCGGGAAAAAATGACTGGAAAGGTCACTGAAAAAACGATACTCCGCCGAGCTGAATTGCAGGGTCCTCGAGCGAGGGGGGTTGGGGAAAATATGAATGGTCGTCCTGAGATTCTGGCTGTTGCTTGAGAACAATAAGACCGCGAGAAAGAGCGCTCCGATCAGAGAAAGTACTCTTGGCCTGTCCGGAACTTTAAGGGGGGGGAAAGGGGGGGGGGGGGGGGGGGGGGGGGGGGGGCGGGGAGATGTTGGGCGTCTAAAAGGAAGATAGTCAGAGGTTCCAGAGCTTGCGAATGAACACCCGAACGAGCACCGACACTCGAATAACTAATGACCAGAAAAGGAAAAAAGAACTATTAGCAGAAAGTCTCATCAAAGGAGAGGCGCGGTCGCGAAAGGCCCCTCTCTTCATTAAAAGGGGTCCATTTGGAAAAAGACTCACACAGAAGGACATCGAGCGCGGGCGCTTTCTCGGACTTTATGGGGTAGGAGCTCTTTACTAAAAGAGGGACGGAGGTGGCCGGACAGGCTTGGGTCTGTGTCAGAACACGTTGGAGGGTTTCGGGGGAATTTAAAAGAGTATGATACTCTTTCCTCGCGAGGGGGGAGAGAAATTACTTCTGGGCCTGTGGGTCTTCGAAGTCTAGACGGGAAAAAAAAACGACACAATTGAGAACGAGTAAACCTTTTCTCAAGCTTCCCGGAGGGGGTTTGGGAGTCCGGTGTTTCTCATGGAGAAGCAACTGGCTCCCTAACAGTAGGGGGCCTGGAGAAGGGCATAAATTACAGAAAGGGGAAGGGAAGACATCGGCTGAAACTCTCTTGAACGACGAACTCTCCTTGAACCTCAGGAGATCTCGCCGGTGACGTAACTGAAAAGGTCAGCAGAGAAGAAGGAGTCGCTTGAAAAAGAGGGCGTTCGCGGCAGAAAAAAGTACGGAGTACAGCGGATCCTGCTTTGATGCGCATGAAGAGGCGTCGAGGACCTTGTAAACGCGAGGGGGCGGCAATCACTAATCTCCCCGAAGGAGAGGACCGCTTAATCCAATGAAAGTCAAAGTACAAAGGGAGGAACCCTAAGCATCGAGCGTCACATAGAAAGGAAAATCGGAATCGTTGAGGAAGTGGCCGAAAAAAGAAAAGATAAGGGAACGTTGTCGGGACGCCTGCTGAGGGGAAAGTCGCAAAGACTCCAAAGTCCACCGGGAGGAAGGAGCACAACTATTAAAGCATTATCAAAAAGTGCTAATGTCAGGACAACAACGGATTAGGGAGGGAAAAAGGGGAAAAAGAAAGGGAATAGCAACCCGAGTGTTTGGAGGAGGGAAAGAGGGGTGTGGCAGATCCGGGGACTGGTGCCAGTTGATGGTTGATTTGCGGGGGAACGCAAGTTTCAAAAGGAAGAATTCGTCCCGACACGTGGGAAAACCAAAAGGCTGTTGCCGTCGCCAAACAGCTTCAGACCGCTCAAGGAGATGGCGGCTGGGGGGACCGCTCGGGGGGGAGTTTAAGGGTTCTAATCATAGGGGGAAGAATTTAGAGAGGATCATGTGCGTGCTGCGCCCCCGAGGTAATCTTCTGAGCGCGCGGGGGAACGAGAGGATTCGCTGGAGACGACACAAAAAGGAAAGCATCAACGCAGTAAGTAATGCCGGACCTGTTGAGGGGGAAGGCGAACGGCAATGGCCCGACCCAAAACGGGAAAGGAAGCTCTGCCGTCATCGTCGTACGGAAAGGAGGACGATCTCGCGGCGGTTCAAGGAGGGGGGGAAAGGCGCGCCGAAGAGGTCATCAAGAAAGGTAGTCTTTCGTGCCGCCAAAAAAGGCCAGCGGTCAAAAGGGCTCCAGGAGGGGGGGAAAATGTAAGACAAGAAAATCAAGGGTAAGAGAGGACCGCGCACGGTTTCGAAGAGGAGGGGGAAAAAAGGGGGTCTAAGGCGGGATGAAAAGAGGTGCTCCTATCAAAAAGAAGGGGGAAAGGGGGGGGAGACCGTGGTCTAAGCCCTCCTCGCTCGCCATAAAAACGATTGCAAGACTCCTCGGAAAAAGACCAAAAAGTGGTGGGAACGCCAAAGAGACCGGCCAACTCACGAGGGGAGCCTCGTCCAGCGAGTAACTTCGACCCTTTTGCTCGCAAGGAATCCCGACGGGTAGCAGGGGAGAGAATCCGCTCCAAGGAACACGCCTGAAACTGCTCGAAAGCGCCTCCCTTATTTGCGATGTGAGGAAAAAAAAAGAGCTCAAGATTAGGGGAAGTCTTGGGTCATGGCTGGCGAAACGAAAAGGGGGGGTCGGTGCTCTGGCTCGAGAGACCAGAAACGTTCATTCCGAAATCCTATCTGACGCTCGCTAACAAGGAAAAAGATAGAGACACAAAAAGTCCTATAACGCCGGCATCATGCCGTGAAAAGGGAATAGGTGAGAGGGGGTCTGAGCGAAGGGGGAGAAAGGAGGATTGATTGAAGCCACACGAAACGGAAGGCCCAGGGAGATATTTCGAAGGGAATCGCTCCGAAGGAAAAGGGAAACCGCTCGGAGGAGGGGAAGAGATGGTGGGAAAGACCATTCAAGGAAGACCAAAAAAACCAAAGGAATCCAAAATGATTGTATTGTTGGGGAGAACCGATGGAAGAACTTACCGGGGAGAGATGTAGAAAGAAGTACTTTCTTGCCTCAGGAAAAAAGACTCCACGCGGGAACGGAAGAGTTTCTCTGCCTAGTGCGCGAGGAGCGAGACGAAAACGCGCCCCGACAAAAAGGCAAGGAGACTCGACCAATTTGATAGTGAAAACGATGGACGTGGAAAAAGGACCTTCGATTGCGAAGGAGCGCAGCGGTTTTCGAAGGGGACTAAAAAAACGATAAAAGAGGTGCATCCAAAACATTCGGGAAAGGTCTGGCCGCCACTTCCGTGCCAGAGGGGGCTAAGATCGAACACGATCTCTTAAGGGCGGGAGGGGACCAATCCAACCGCGGATCGGGAGTAATTTCCGGGTGAGAAACACTGCGAGGGAGCGCAACAGAGAGTGGGGAAAGCAATCGAAACGCGACTTACTGTTGGTCAGAAGGGTGTGGGGTAAATCATCAGGGGGAGAAGGAGAGGGGGGGGGGCGGGGGACGACTTTCTTGAACGAGGGGGAAGAAAAAAACCAGGAAAAGCCAACGAAAGAGAACTTATCTATCTCTCGAAAGAGAGAAAAAAGAGGGAAGTTGAGGGGCTGCTTTCTGGGAGGGGGGGGAGAGCTCGAGGGGAAGCAAGTCGGCAAACAAAAAAGGGGGGGAAGAGAGTCTCATTATGAGGGGAAGAACTTTAAAATTCTAATCAAAAAGAGGGTGGGTTACAACTCTAGGGAGAGAGTAAAAAGGGTCTCGAAAAAAGGAAATTTATTGGGGAGGGTGCTCAGTGAACGAAAAACACCACCCCGCGGCGGGAGTGGAAAAAAACCGCAAGATCAGAAACAACTCGTGGTCTCGAGAGAAGACACAGTGGCGGGGAATTACATCCTACAGCAGCAAGAGGGCCGTTTAGGAAGCGCTTATCCCGAAAAAAAGGGAGGAGAGAAAAAACATCGAAGAAAAGAGGAGGTTGTCCCTAAGAAAAGGGCGATCTAATAAAAAGTTGCGAGGGGGGGGTGCCGGGAGAGGGGAGCGGGGGAAGCTACCCCGCCCTAGGAGGAAAAAGGTCTTCGGAAAAAAAATGCGAGGTGGAGAGCATGTGTGGGGCGAGGCCCAGACAACGTAGTCCTTGGGGGGAAAAAGGGTACGGGGACGGAACATCTAACTCCCACATCGGTTAGGGGGATTCTAAATTGGGTTCTTCGAGGAGGGAAAGGGCTTCAATGCCTCCTCCGAGGGGGGGAGGGACAGTGGGAAAGGGGTCTTTTGAGAGATCCGGTTGGAGGGGGAGGGGGGTTCGGTCGTTTTTTCTTCAAGAAGGCTACGGGCCAGACACTATTCTCGTAACCCGATCTGAAAAGAGCTTGTTTCACTCAAAGTTGAAGGAGGAAATGGGGGGTCGGGTGGGGCCTTCGTGTTTCAAAAGGGGAATCGGACATTGAGAAAAGCTTCACATAAAAAAAAAAGCGGGAAGGAAACGTACACTCGCGCGAAAAGAACTAATGAACCGAAAAAGTAAGGGCAAAAGATTCTCATCAACGGAGAAAAGAAAAGACAGGGGCAAGTCTCAGGGAAGGTTTGTCAGCACTGACGCCTAGAATTCTATCTTTCTTAGGGGTTGCTCGGGGCCGCAAGTCTACTTTCGGGGAGGAGAAGATCTTGAAGCTCTTCTCTCGGACTCTCTTTTGGGGTTCAGAACACTTTGGGGGCTGGTCGGAGAGCGCATTTCAATAGAGGGAGACGACTATCGGGGTCGAAATTAAGAAAGGGGATCGGCGCACAGAAAATTGCATACGCAGAAAAGGTGGCGCTCTGAGGAGGAGAGGGGGAAGACGGAAATGTTATTTTTTGGGGGGGACGGTTTTCTAAAAGGCGCCCTACAGTCTCACTCTACCTTGCCAGGATCGGTCCGAAAAAAAAGCGAAGAAGATTGGAGGGGGTTCGGCTCCGTGTAACCGACTCCGAAAAGGAAAAGATATCGAGAAAGGGCCAGGTGAATTACGAGGGGACTTGTGCAAAAGGGCGCTTGGTCGGGGCGTTCTCTCATAGAGAAGAGGTACAGCAGGAAGGAAGGCGGGGGGGCTGCAGTTTTTCTAGAAGGAAGAGAAAAAAATCGCGGGAGCGGCCTCGCTCCTAGCGCACCCGACTGGGCGCTCCTCGGGCGAATACAGGAGGAAAAAAAGATGGAATAGAAAAAGGGTCGCTCGTCACATTACCCCCAAAAGAAGAGGGAAGTCGTGTCACGCCCCGAGCTCGGGAGAATGGGCACACGGGGAAAGTGAACGCATAGGAGAATTAGTGGGGACGTCGCGCCTTCCAAAGAAAAAAAAACAAAAAATCAACCCAAACTGGCAAAGAGGGGGAGAGATGAGCACAACGATGAAACACTCGGTTGCTATTCAGAAAGAAACACCAACAACGGATGATGGCACCGAGTGCTTTGAGGTATGGTTAGTTGATCATGGGGAAAAGGTTGACTTTTTTCCATTGGGGGATTGAGAAAAGGAAGAAATTTTCTCATCATGAGGAAAAACGGTCCGGCCCTAGAAAGAGAAACAAGCTTCGGGCGACCGAAACGCTCACGACAGGGGGGGAATGGCTGCGTCAGGGGGGACTTTAAGGTTCTACTCATGGGGGGTTTCCTCCGTTTCATTGGATGAGAGGGAACCAGATTGGGGAAGGAAAGCGCCGAACTCGAGGGGGGGAAGAGAGGTGGAGGGTATCCTACTCGCTAAGGAAGCAATCAACCCTTATAAAGGATGAAGCCTTACTTTAGGGGGGAGGCTGCGCGAAAGAGGGGAAGAAAGACTCCTTCAGGATCTGATGCGAAGAATTTCACTTCACCGAGGGGAGGCAGGGGAAGCCTGCTTCCGGTGAAACGCAAGCCGATGGGCGACCTGCAAATCAAAGGACACCGTCCGAGGAAATGAACGCCTTTGTAGAGCTGGGGACTCCGCTGTTCGACGGAACGAAATAATGCAGAAAGCGAGTCCTGCGCACGGAAGAGGGGAAACTGTGGGAGGGACCTTCCGCTTGGAGCCGATCCAAACGGGGAGGGAGAGTAAAGGTAGAAACCCGCAGAGGGGAGCGCCAGAGAAGGTTCCTGCAGAAGGGCCCCCTCGCCCGAAGGATGCACTCCAAGCATCAGAAGAAGACGCAACGTCTCAAATCGTCGGGGGAGGCGAGTCCTTCATCGATAATAGAAAAGAACGTTAGAAGACATCGCCGAACCGAAAAGCTGAGGGGCGGGGGGACGTGGAAAGAGGAGGCTCTCAAATTTAAACGGGGAGGGAAATTCAGCGCAGCCCAACATGATTTCCTTTCAAAAAGGGGGGAGAATAGTTATGCAGAATAGTGAGGGGGCCTTTCTTGTTCTGAGGGTAGGAAAGACTCGCGAGGGTCGGGAGCTGTCTCTTTGGGACCCCGCAAAAAAAAAATTCCGGACAGAGGAGGCTCGGGGAGAACTCCCGGAAGAGCGACCATAACCAGAAACCGGCCGGGAGCGGCAGAACAATATATTTTCAGGGGAAGCGCATATAATCGTGAGTTCGCACGTAGCGAAGCAACACGCCCGAATAACAAGAACATAGAAAAGATATTTCTAAACTAACATCGGGAGGGGGAAGGGGCCCGGCCTCTCGGGGCCATCGGAGGATGTTCAGTCCGAGACAAAAAAGGATCAACCGAAATTGTAGTTAGATTTCATGAAGGGAGAGGACGTTTTCTTGTACGCAGCATAACTAGCACTAAACCAAGAAGAACCCTCGCATTGTAAAAAGAAGAAGCGGGGAAAAACCGGATCGGGGCACGAAAACAGAAAAAGAAAATCGACCCCTTTGAGAGAAAAAGTGAAAAGAGGTCCTTCTAAAAGGAAGGCTCGCAGCAGGCGTGATAAGAGCGGTCACGAAAAGCGGCAAGTGCAGCATCCATTCGTATGGAAAAAGAAGGTGCCGGGGGGGCCATGGAAGATCGAACAACGAGATAGGTTCGCGGGGAAAAAGCTCAAAACGGATCGTTCACTGCGCAAAAAAGGGGAGGTCCGGGGCTCTAACCATCTCGCATCATCCAAGAGAAAGGGGAAAAAGCGACTCTGTGGTCGAATGGGGGGGGGTGTAGTCCCCCTACGAAAGCATGGGGGGGAGGCCAAAGGTTCGGGGGGCGAGCGCCGCACAAAAAAGAAAGAAACGTATATCTTATCAAGCAACAACAATGAGATATCTCTAGGAAAAAGGTGTCTTGTCGGAGTGATTGGTAGGCCGAAGCTTTTTGTGAAAGAAATCAAACCTTCCCAGAGAGGAAAGGGGGGGGGGGGGGAGCTAACTGGATCTAATTCACCACGTCCTCTTGTTAGGACAACTCTAGGGGCGGGAGCAGGAAACTGTTGAGGAAAAAAAAAGGGAAATTACGGGAGTGCGCAGTGATACGCGGCGGTGGCACAGCCCAGCGGATGCCCGATCTCGTGGGGGAGGGTGAAGAAATACGGCAAGGGGGGAGTCGACATATCCGACTGGCGGCTGAAACAGAGGGAAAGCGTTTTCTGTTACAGGGAAAACGCGAGAAAAAGCGGAAGGGGCGGCTCCTCGAAAAGGGAAGTTTCCCAGAAGAAGGGGACGGCTCGATCGGGTTCTATTATAGTAGGGGTGAGAGGACTCTTTAGCTTCTCTCGAAAGGGGACCAGAGAACTATTCGAAAAAAAAGGCATTCTTGTGGACATGCAAGGGGTGGGCGGATGCAGGCTTTCTCAGATCTCGTGAAGAGTCGGGGATTAACTCCCAGAGGGGACTTTTGGTCAGTTTGGGATAGGGGGGGATTCGAGGAAAGAAAGAATGCAAAAAGAAAATTGCGGGACAGTAATCGGAAAGCGAAAGGCGAAATAATATCCTGCGGCGAGGGCGGGGCGTGTTTTGCAGAAAAAAAGAGGGAACGTCCGAAAAAAAAGGCTCGGACCGATCATCGTATTTTCACGACGAAGAAGAAGGGCAGTCGGAGGGGTGGTCGCGATCTTGGGGCGGGGGGAGCGAGCGTCAAGAAAGAAAGGCCGAATTTCCAGTCGCGGGTCTACAAACTCGCCAGAGCACCGACACGAAATAACTAATGAACCAAGAAGGGGGGGGGAAAAAGATTAACTATTCTAAAAAAGAGTGGGAAGGCATGCTTCTCGTCTCTCATGGAGGGGGTAAGGGGGGGGGGGCTCGGCCTTACGGAAGTAAAGATATGAGGAGGCGTCTTTCTCTCCAAGTGTCAGATCTTCATTGAGAGTGAACTAGTCGAAGAAAAACTTTCTTTTGCCGGAGGGTGTCTTATGGGAAGACACGTTGATGGTGGGGGATATTCGCATTTCAAGAAGAGAGAGGTCATCTAATTCGGGGTCAGAACACTCCTTGTTTAGCGGTCGAAGCTGTCATCCCCGCAAAAAAAGCGCAGAAAAAGGGCCTTCCTAAAAACTAACATTGCGTTTTTCTTAATGAGAACATCCTGGCGCCCTACCGTCTCAAAGAAAAAAGACTGGCCATGAAGAACTGGCACGAATCTACAGATTATTGAAGACACGGCTGGTGAGGGAGTTTCCCCGACGCGGGGGAAGAAGGGCAAATAGGGCCGGTGACGTGGAAAGGGCAGCGGAAAAGAAGGGGAACTTGATGCGCTTTTTCAGTGAGTTCGAAAGGTCCTGCACAAACGGCAGGAAAAGGGCGTTTATGCTGCAGTGGTGGGGAAGAAACGCGCCGAAAGAATTGAACTCTAGTTTCGGAAAGAAGAAGAAACCGAACTGGCGAGATTCGAAATACGGGGAAAAAAAGAATGGTAAAACCGGAGCGTCACATGACGCAGCCATACCAGAGGAAAAAGGGGGGGGAGCAGGGAAGTGTTGTCGAATGGCAAACAGAGAAAGTGGGAGGGACTCGGGGGGTGGCCTTCAGGAAGGCGCAATCACAATGGGAAAAGAGAAGCTATGAGCACACTATGGAAAAAAAAGGTGGTGGTGTTTTTTGTGGTTGGTTTGTGGTTTTTGTTTGTTGGTGGTTTTGTCGTTTTTGGGTTTTTGAGTGGTTTTTTGTTTTGGGTTGGTGGTGAAGATGGAGTTAGTGGTTGGGTGAGGGGGGTGTGATTAAGGGATGGAGGTGTGGGAGGCGGTTGCGTTGTGTGGTGGAGGGGATGGTTTTTCGGGATTTGTAGGAAAAGGATGTTGGTTAGGATAGAAGTTGTTTTGGGGGAAGTGAATGGGTAGTAGTGGGTTATGAGGTTGTGGGTGGGGGAGGGATTGTGGGTGTTTGGAGATGTTGAAAGGAAAAAGGGGGTGATTCGGTGGATAATACGATGTGGGAAAGTTTAGGGGGGATGTGGGGTGTTAGTGTTTGTTTTAGAAAGGGAAAAATTGGGTTTCTAGAAGTGGGAGAAGGGTGTGGGGGAGGGGGACTGTTGGTATTACTAAAGGGGGTATAAGGTGATTAGAGTGGGTGGCGTAAGGGGTGATTTGTAGGGTTGGGGTAGATCAGTGGAAGTGTGTGGAGGTAAATGGGGGTGTGGGTTGTTTGTGGAGTATTTGGTTATGTGAGAGGTTTGTATTGGAGTGTGTGGGGGATGTTGAGAGGTTCTGACCGGTTGTGGGGGGGGGGTTGTAGTTGGGGCTATTCCAGGAAAAAAAACAAAAAAGGAGCGGGAATAGGCACCCGAGGTCTTTAATAGTGGGCACCGGTTTGACTGGGGGGGGAAAAGTGGGGGGCGAGGCGCGAAGGCCAACCGAAGAGGCGCCGAACAAAGTTTCCGGCCCGAGGAGTGGGAAAAAAAACAAGAGGACGGGGCAAGCTCAACGACTCTAAGGAGGGGGAGGTCAGAATGCATAGGGGCTTTAAGGGTTCTACAGAAGGAGGGGATTCGATGAGGGAGGGGAGCGCCCATTCTTGGATCTTCGTGAGCGAAAAAAGAAAGAGCTTTCCATGCAGAAGCGCGATAGGAACAAAGAGCAACGAGCCCCCTCCATCCAGAAGGTAAATTAAACTTCCGGACCAGGGGAGAGGGATAGGCGCGAGAAGGGCCGACCAAGAAAAAAAAGGATCTCTGCGGAAATCTTTCTTAAAAAAGCTGCGGCGTTCAAGGGGACGGCGTGGAGGCAGCTCTCCTAAGCCAACGAGGGAGCATCGGGTAAAAGGATGAAAAAGGAACTATCTCCCAGGAAGGGAACGCGGGGAGATGTGGTAGGTCTCCATGCAGAACAAAGGAGAAAAATAAAGGGCAAGGGGGGGGGGAGGGCCTCCCGGGGAAAAGATTCAAAAAAAAGGGGGTCCTAATTGCTGTTATTAAGTAAGAGGCTGCTCTATAGACGTATGGGGAGGAAACAGCGAGCCACTTCGAAAAAAAAAAAAAAACGGTCCAAAGAGAAAACTTCCTCCAAGGGTAGGAAAGACAAATGAACCTGCCAACGCAAGGAGGTACAGCAGTCAGGAGAATCGCCCTTGGAAGGAAAGGGGGGGGGAGCCAGCTCCTCCGCCCGCTTGAATGCGCTAATTAAGGCTAAAATGGGGAACCAGGGGCTGACGCGAAATCGAAAGAGGGGCCTGTCACTCACAGACTGCTCATATGCTGGCTTGGTCTGGGGGGAGGGGCGAAACGACGCGCGAGGGAGGGAAAAAAAAGAAAGGGGTTTTCATGTCGAAAAATGAAAGGAAGCCGAACGACGCGAGAAACAATACGCCGCACCAAAAGGATCGCGAAAGCCATTAGAGAAAACTTACTGAGCCGTGAAAAAAAGAGAATGGGGCAGACGGTCATAATCGGGGGGGGGAATAAGATTTAGTAAAAAAAAAAACCCGAAATCACCTACCCAGAGAAGATATTCGAAACGAAAAAATCTGTCCCGCAATTCAGGGGAGAGGGGGGGGGATGAAGTGAAAAATAAAGAAGACCAAAAAGAATCCGACCCAAGGAACCGACGAGGAAAGGGGAAATACGATCCTGGAGAAAGACGAGGGGAAAAGGGGAATCACATAACTAACAGGAAATAAATCAGGGGGGACATTTCGCTGCCAAAGCGGGGAGTAGGTCTCTAGAAAGCTCACGAGACCGAAGAATCCTCGAGGGGGTAGATCGCGAAAAAATTCTGACAACGCGGTCCTTCAAAAAGCTTTTTCACTCCGCGTGATAAACGCAGGGCAAAAAAAACGAAAGATTTGCAATTCAGAAGGGGGGAAATCTGAAGAAAGAAAAATCCGTGCCGTGTGAGGAGATAGAGAATACCACCGGGCTTGAAGCTGCAGGGGGGCGGTTTAAAAGCCCAAGGGTTCACTGCGCACGCAAAGGGGGGGGAAAAGGGGGGTCGCGCAACACTGCGAAAGGAAACAGGAAAGGGTTTGGGATAAACACGCGCTTACAGGGGTGGGGGGGGGGGGTGGAGGGGTGTGCCTTATGTGAAAAAGAAAATCAAGGAGAAGAGGGGCCTTTTGTTAGGGCTTGACCAAGGCCGCACAAAACAGCGAAAACAACGAAAACCGATAGAGGAGAAAACACGGAGGAGTAGGAAATGAGAGGGAGACTGGGCGTGCTGGGAGGGAATGGGGTTTTCGGCGCTCGCGGGGGGGGGGGAAGAGGAGGAAAAAAAACCCATATGGCGCATTGTGATGAGGAGTGCACCCAAAGGAGAAGTACGCGTGTTTAAGGGGAAAGATAGGTGCAAAAGGGAACTGTTTCTCGAACACACCAAGATTTGCGAAGTGAAAAATACGGGCGTGGAAAAAGGGACGCACTTGGGAAAAAAAGGGTCGTCGATCAGAACAACCGACGGAAAGGCTCCCCCCAACCCATTGGGAAAATGATAGGGAAGTTCGGGTTCTTTACGCTGAGGGGAGCTATAAAAATCTTCTATACAAGAACTCGAGTGGGAAAAGTCCTTTCTCTATATAAATTGTTTCTAGAATTGTTGACGTTTACGTGCTCTTTAAGGAGAAAAGAAAGGACTGTGTACCCGCAGCCCTATGTCAGAAAGGTCTTCGTTCCAATGAAGAGTTATGCTGAAAAGGAAAAACGGAGTTCTAAAAGAGCTAAAGGCCGATAAAGGGATTAAAATCGGAAACCCATCCATAGTTTTTGTCGGATCGGGTGGGAAAGGTCAGGAATTGATTTCTGAAAGGAGAAGAAGCTGCAAAAAAAAAAAAAATTTTCTTTACATTGACGAAGGATGTTCTGTCCTGGGAGGCATCGGGGGTGAGTAAGAGGGCGTGTTGCTGAGGGGAAGAGGGCCGAGTCACTATTCAGAGGAACGTGGGAAGTCTCTGGGTAGAATTCCCCGGCCGGTGACGGGAAAGGGGGAGGAAATCTTTTGGGCAGAAGAAGTCATTCGAGGGGAAAGGGAGCGGGTCCTACATAAAACCGCCGAAAAAAACTCGCGCGTCTGAGACCAAGAAGGAAAAGGAAAAAGGAAGGGGCAACGAAAGAATCACGTAGTGAGAAACATGGCGGGAAGGGGGAGCTCAGCAAAAAAAAAGGGCAGCTGGGGGGGCGGCGACTGCGCGGAAAGCTCTCGGCGGCTGAGGAAGTCGGAAGGGAGGAGGGATGCTAATTCTATGAAAAACGGAGGAAGGGTGCGTTGGCGTCTGTGGCGTGAGGTGTATTGCAGGGAGGGGGGGGATTCTCAGGGCAAAAGGGATGTCTCCTCTGGCGCGAGAGGGGAGGAACGTGGATGGGATCGGCGAAAAAGACGACGTGAGCCCGAAATAGTGGCGCATCGAGGCGCGCCAAAAAAAAGGCGAAAGGTTATTTGGGGTTCTTCATGGGAAAAATAAGAGAAATACATTCTCAAGGGGAGGGGGGAAATGGGCGGATAAAAGAAAAGCTTTTTTACTATGAGCCGTGGACGCAAGAAAAAGCGCGCGAGGGGACACCGCCGGGAAAAGACCGAGATCGATCCTCGCAGGAAAGGTAGCGAACGATGGAAGATCCTGAAGGGGCGCGGGGGTCCCGGGGCGGAAAGCCAATCCGAACAGGTCAAGGCGGCGTTGGAAGAAAGGGTCACGAGTCGCTCGCTACAGCGCCGAAAGGGGAAAACGCGATTCGGACGGAAAAAAACGACTGGGCTCGCGCTTAAGCAAGGGAAGATAAGAAAAAAATAAGGAGTAACCCTTGAGAAGGGAAGCAGCAATAAAGGGGGGGGGGGTCCCCCGTTGAGCTGAGGGCACGAAGCTTGTTGGAGGGCCTGAAAAACCACTGAAAAAACCAA
>Ga0179593_1268170_pt1 | contig 14371 bp, 19 predicted proteins | sample CZODoug2_1_08_16_FD_185931 | JGI IMG/M metagenome (GOLD analysis project Ga0179593, IMG submission 185931) | Vadose zone soil fungal communities from Angelo Coast Range Reserve, California, USA - CZODoug2_1_08_16fungal (PacBio error correction) | ecosystem: Environmental > Terrestrial > Soil >...
TGGATCATTCTGGTTCACGAGGACCAATCGCAGAAAAATGGGACGTGGGGCAAAAAAACAAAAAGGGGACAAAAAGGAAGGGTCACGTGTTTGGTTCGAAAGGATTAAAAGAGTCTTCCTTGAATTCGGCCCATGCACTGGGACAAGGGAAAAATCAACATCAGGGAAATCTCAGCATAAGGAGGGAAGGTCCAAGGGAGGAAAGTTTGGAGGGAGGGGAAAATAAGGGGGGGGGGGGGAAATGATTTGAGAGGATGTGGTAATCAGACCCACTCTCCAGATTCAAAAAAGGGTGCATCACGAAAATACGATTGATCGCTGGAGGTTAGGAAAGAATTCACAAAGGGGGCATGAGATGAAAGTGCAAGAAGTAAGAGGAGGGAAGACTAGGTGTCGCAGGGAGTAATCCAGGGAATCTCTGAAGGGGGGCCAGAAGACAAGGGGGAAAGGAAAGATCGAAAGGGGAAAATGTCAAATGGGAAAATAGCAAAAGATAGTGTCGCTATGAGGGGATGGACTTTCGTCTGTAAGTTACGAAACGGGAAGTGCAGGAGAGTCCTGAGGGGGAAAAAAAAATTAGGATGGGAACGGTCGAGGGGGACTCAAAGGAGAAAGAGAAAGAAGCAATGTGTTACGGTTAACAATGAAGAGAAAGGGGATCAATGAAGGGAAAGAGGGAAAAACGAAAGGGGGGGGGGGTTTAGGTGCACCGGATATGTGGGGCGTGTGACGAAAGAAAACTAGATGAAGGAAGTCAAGTCGGGGGTCTCCGGTGGAAGCGTTTGGGGAGAAGAAAACAGGGTAATAGACGAGAGTGCTCGGTAGGAAGGGTACAGGGGAGGGGGTGAGATGAAAGATCATGGGCTCCGGAAGGTTCTGAGAGGGTGGCCAATAAGAAGATCAACTGGAAGAGGGCCAGTATGATTGGGCGGAGAGGGGACCTGTTGTAAAAATGTAATGGAAAGGGAGGCAAAGGGTCTGTTAAGTCAGAGGCATATCCATCTGGGGGGATAGAAAAGAGCCCGGAAAAAAGGAGAGCCCGGAATGTCAACATAAAATTGCTGCGAGGGGGAAGAGGAAGATATGTTGTGAGCCAGGATGCTAAAGCGGAAAGGGTAGGCCCCTCGATCTCAACCCACTGGATTGGAAAACGAGGGAGGAAATATCAAAGAAGGGAAAAAAACAGCGGACGACCTCGTCGGTTAACTCGTAAGGGGAAAAGGAAAGAGATAATCGGGAGCGGCTAAAAGGGGGGGAACCGACCGGGAAAAAAAACAGGGAAGACAGGTACCACTCCAGAAACATGTCGACGGGGGGTGGTGGAGGATTAATAAGGGGAGAACAGCACTAGGGGGGGTCATCGATTACAATTAATCATTAGCCAGATCAAAGGGAAGAAGGAGAAAAAGATTCCGCCCAAACGGAAGGGGCAAACATCTCTGTAAAGACCGGGGCCGGTGCACTCAGGGGGGATTGGAGGAAAAGAGGGGGAAAAACAACTACGCTGTCACACACTCATGAAAGGAAGTGAAGTCTTTTCGAAACGAAGCGGGAAGAAAGAGAACCACATGTGGAGGGGCAAAAAAAAGGTTTTCCTTCGGAAGGAGGGGGGGAACCGGTTGAGGAGAGAAAGGAAAGAAAAAGGAGGAAAGAACCTCAGATCGAAAAAGATAAATTGCTTGTTGGATGCTCCCCTCAAATATAGCAGGAGAGAGGAAAAGGGGGAAGACGGGGTATAGCTCAAAAAAAAGCAAGAGAAGGGGAACCAAGGAAGGAGTTAGGTTGAGGTAAACTTTAATAACCCGTCAAAAGAAAGAGCGGTGCCGATCAAAGGGGGGAAAGGAGGATGAGGGGAATAAGGGAAGTACCCAACAAAATCGAGGAAAAAATAAGCATGGAGAGATGGCGAAGCGGGGGAAAACGGAGGAAATTTTCACTGTAGACCGAGAAATTCAAATGAAAAATGTGTACCAGAAAAAGAACACGAAGTTGTGCACAATCAGGGTCCGCTTTTTGAAGGACAGAGTCGGGGAATACAAAGACGGGGGGGAAAGGGAAATTCTCATAACCATCAAAGACAAAAGAAATACGGATACGAAAAGAGGGGGGGGGACTCGGTCGAACGCTAAAAGTGCCCGGGGAGGGTAGGGGATGTGGAAGCCTGTATCTAAATAGAGAGCAGAAAAGGGAATGGAAGGAGGGGCTGGAATTTGCAGGGGAATACACGAGTTAACCAGAAAGATCAGGTTGAAAGAATGAAAGTGAAACAGGCTGTCAAGACGGGGTAGGACATAGAACGGCAGGGAGAAATGCTAGAAAAACCAACTTAAAAAGTCGTTGAGAGGTTTATGGAATTGCGCGTAGGGTAGGCCAATCAAAAGAGGGAAGGGGAACAGATTACCGTTATTCCGAACGAGCTAGGAAAAGAAGTGGGGGGAGGGGGAAAAGGGAAGGGGACACATTCTGTTTCGGTAAAAGCAAGTTCGAAAAGTGGTGGTTCAGGGAGAAGAGGAAAGGTCTGGATAGACACTCGAAAAAAAAAGGAAAGGGGGAGAGAAGAGTCAAAAAGGAAGCGGAGAAACCATTGGATAAAGAAGTGAGGAAACAAAAGAAACAGCAACTTTTACCGGATTCAGACTCACAAAAAAGGGGGGACCAGAAGGCGGTCAGGTCAACGTAGGGAAGGCAAAGGGGGACTTTCCCTCCTACGGTCAAAAAACGAGACAAGCGAGTCAGGATTGGTAGAGAGAGAAAAAAGAGAGGAAGGGAGGGATCTAACGTCCATAAAAAACGTAGGAAACCCTTTGGAGAATGGTTTATGGTGAGTGAAATGAGTGCGGGGGGGCTGGACGATAGGGGAAAGGAAGAGGTCCTAAGCAGAGGAAAGAATGTGGATCTTCTGGTCTATAACAACATTGGACAAGAAGCCGGGAAACCCCACTATGAAGGAAAGAAACACGGTCATCCCCGCTTTAACGAACAAGGTTGAGGATGCTCAAGGAGTGGTGGGAGAGGGGATGAGAAGGTGGTAAATGCTCGGTGCATTACAAAAGAAGTAAACACCTCGCGGCGAAACAGCGGAAAAAGGGAAAGGGGGGCCTCCAACTAGGGGATTTTGCGGCTATGAGGAGGGGCTTAAGGATTCCTCGGCAACAAGGAAAAAAAAAGGTAGGGGGGGGGGGGGGGGGGGGGGGGGGGGGGGGGGGGGGGGGGGGGGGGGAGGGGGGGGGGGGGGGGGGGGGGGGGGGGGGGGGGGGGGGGGGGGGGGGGGGGGGGGGGGGGGGGGGAAGTTATTGCAAAAAAGGGGAGTCAAAAGAAGGAAAACCGGATAGGGTTGCGGTGGTAAGAACAATAAGGACTTACTGGGTAGAAAGGGTCTGCAATCCTATAGAGGGGGGGGAAATGGGGATAAAATTTTGAAAACCTCAAAACAAGAGAAGAAGTGGTTCGTTAAGAGGGGGTGAGGGAAAGAAGGGACTCCGAGACACCTGGAAAGACCGCCACTGAACTCGGAGAAAGGGGGAGGTAGTGAGGGGAGCAGACAACGGAAGAGCAGTGAGGGGGAGAAGCCTGAAAGGGGGGAGGGAAGTCTGGAGGAATCCGGTGAAATCAGCAACCGGCGCAAAGAAATTGGTTCAAACGGGAAAACGGGTTTGGAACAGATCAATTTTGGGGATGAAGGGGGAAAGAGGAGGGAATATTGGACAAGGGAAAAGGGAAATTCCGTAAAGGGGATGGATCGACGGGGGGGGTGGGGGGAGGTATAAATAAATTGAAAAAATCCGCAAAATTTAGTCAATACGATGAATCGTTTTTAGCATACTATTTTTGAGAAAGGAAGGCCAGTATCTTCAGAGGAATGGAGGGGGGGGGACAACTCAGTAGGGGGAGAACGGCATAGTCACACCCAGGATTCGAAATATAATGGTAGTTGCCTTCGCCGTTGGGGGGGTGGTCCTGGGTGTCAAAAAAAATAAAAAAGGAAAAAGAAACGTAATCATACGAGGATGGTGTACCTAAAAAGGGAGATAGCGTGTCGTACGGGGGAAAGGTGGGGCCTAGGTGTAAAGCTTCTTTATCAAAATATCAGTGGGGGAGGAAAAAGCTCTGGGGGGGGAAACACGGGAGGTAGGGGGGAAGCAATAGTCAAAACAAAGTAAGTTACAATTAAGTGGAGGAATTAAGTTGAATGGAATTGCACTCCATCAACCTCAGTTAAATAATTTAAGAAGCATAATTCAACACTTGCCAGGACAAAAGTTGCAATAGGGGGAACCTGAGGAGAGATGCCACAGGAGAAGGAATACGTTCAAAAAGGGTGTTATTGAGGAAAAAAAAACCTCGTAAGCCCCTTCCGTTCAAAAGGGAAGAGTGGAAGCATCAAAAAACAGCACAACGAGAGGGGGGGAGTTATCTGAAGGGCCGGGACGGGGTAATCCGCGAGAAGGAAAAGGCAGGGTTGTTCTTGAAAGAAAAGGCGGGAAAAAGGGGACAGAGGGGTAAAAATTTTCGTTTTACCTCATTACGGATGACCAGGGAAAAGGGAGGGAGGGACCGTGATGGGAAAGTAGCTTAAGAGAAACTCGCGGTCATCTGGAGGGTTTGGGAATCTGAGGCGAAGGGGGGGGGGGAATGAGGTTGGGTCGGAATACGTGACGAAACACGGCCCACAAGATAACAAAATCAGGGAAGGGGTGCGGCTTCAACTTTGAGGGGACCGGCCAAATAGGAACCGTTCAAAGGGAAAGGAAAGAGCTGGGACAGATGAGGGAAGAAGAAGGAGCACCCTCCTATAGTCAAGGCGTTCTCTTGGACCGTATCGAAAAGGGGGGGCTGAGTCGGGTCAGAAGGCAGCGGGTTAAATAAAAATTTGGGTCTCCAAAGGTTAGCCTGGAGGGGTTGGCGGGAGAAAGGAGAAAAAAAAAATAATTTAAGGTTATCAAAAACTAACACAAAAGAAGAATAACACCGAAAAGGGAAAGGGAGTCCGCGTATCTAATCCAATCTAAAAGTGAGGGAAAAGAGCAGAGTGCAGAAACGTCAAAGAAGCCAAAAGGAGGCCCGACGATGAGATTAAGTTTTATCAAGGGGGGCTGGGAGCTAAAACAAGCCATTAGCTATGGGATAGTGCGGAAAATCAAGGTTGCATAGCCATCGTCATCAGAGAAAAACACCTTGAGGGGGGGGGAAAAAAGAAGAGTATAACTTGGGACACAATGCTGGGTAGAAAGAAGGAAACAAAAAAGGAACTACTTGCGGGTGATAAAAATCCCAAGGTCTAGGTTTTCATGGTCGTCATGAAGACGCATGTCTGCCGGAAGGGGGGGGCGACTGATGGGATAGTCAGAGGGCTCTGGGAAAAAAAAAACAGCTTTGACTCATTCAGTTAGGAAGAAGAGAGAGTTCTGACGAAAGAACTGGCTGAAGTGGTGGATTCCGAAAGGGAGGAGGGTATTTGTGTGGGGACCCAATTTTGAAGGGTGCTGGGGGGAAAGGGATCAGAACAACAAGCGAGTTCAAAATATATGGGGAAAAAACGTTTCCAGAAAAGGGGGAGGAAAGCGCTGCGGAAAATAGACGCAAAAGGTTGCAGATCTGAATTACACGCCGGGGATAGAAGCTCGACTTGTGCCGCGTCTCCGAGATAGGTAAAGAAGATAGGAACTGGACAATTAATACGGGGAAGGCACGTCGGAGGAACAGGCAAATGGTAAGGGAGATTTCAAAAAGGAGAAGACAGGGTGCCGGCTTACTAATATGTGAGGGTACCACCATCATTCACTAGATGCCTGCATTTCACAAAGAAAAAAGGTGAACTGAGTATTGGGAGAACGAATCGGAAAGAAAGAAGGGAGGGGAAAATGGAACTAAGGGCGACGTTGGGGAAAAAGGTCACCGGGAATAGGTTAACCGTACCATGTTCTAAGGGAGAAAAGAAACGAATACAGGCTGGAAGAGGAGTTCTGATTCACTTTGAAAGAAAAGGGGTCACATAGAAAATTTGTTTCAACGGGGAGTGGGGAGGGGCGGAAAAAAGAAGTGGAAGGAGGTTGATTCCTGTTCAAGTAACGCAGGAGAAGAACGGATGGACGCCTGTTTGAATGAGAGGGTAGATCGTGAGTGAAAAGTAGGAAAGTGTCTGGCAACAAGTTCGTGGGGCAGAAGGATCATAAGATACAGCGGGATGGGGCGCAAGGATTCACGACATGAGAAAAACTAATGGCAAGGCCTGGGTATGAATCTGACTATATCGCTCACGAGTCCGGGAAAGGGGGTCTACCATCTCCCGCCTGATAGTGAAAGGCAGATCCCGGAGACTAAGGAAAACCCATCATGACTAAAAGGGGAGAGTCACCCAAAACAAAAAAACAAAATTTAAGGGTCAAGCCATCCAGAGGGAGTCTTCTCGGGAGAACGTAAAAAATAAACGTTCAAATAACCCCGAAAAGGAGCCTATAGGTCGACTCTGGTTTTGAAGAAGGCAAGTCAAGAGTGGGGGAAAAAAAAATGGGACATCCTCTAAAAGATCATGGGAATAAGGGGTCTCAACAGAGTTCGGGGGAACGAATGAATCGGCTGGTAAGCCCTGGGGGCCAGAAGTGGCAAGAACGGTTGATTAAACAAAGTAAGAGAAAAAAAAAAAATTCAAGAGGAAAACTTCCGGTGCGCTTAACCAGAAGCGGAAGCCAAAACGGAATATGGGTCCAACCCAACGTGGGAAAAGAGAATGTCCTGGGAGGGAGTTGAGCACAGAACTGACTGGGAACAAGCAAGGAAGAGCCAGCAGAATCTTGGACACATTGGGGATGCATACAAATCATCGATAATGAAACTCGAAGCAAATAGAGAGGGCAAAGCGGGGCAGAACGAAGGACCAGCTAAGAACAGGTTATTGGCGCGTGGGGGAAGGTAAACGTTTATCAGAAAAGGGAACGAATAAAAAAAAGTAGGACAGAAGAGGGGGGGGGGGGTTGAGTAGGATAAAGGCCCTCAGGGCCTTAGAAAAAGGATAGAGGGAAAATGGGTCTAGCGGGTTGGGGGCACGAATGCGAAGTTTAAAGTGCGGGGCAAACAGAGTACGAAAGGGAACAGACCTATGGAACTAATCACCAGTAGAAAAAAAAGGTCTCTTCGTAGGAAAGGGCAAGGTGTACAGTAAGAGCTGGGAACTCTCCGAAAAAACCGGCACAAAAAAGGACTTCGGGTCAGACGATGCAAACGTCGAACGTAAAATATCACGGAAGAGTGGGGAAGAATAGGGGGGGGGGCCTGGGGAGGTGCCGGTTGTATCCGCCTATCAAATCTTTTCAACGGGATGGATTACATGGAGGTGCAACATAAAAAACCAAGAAGGTCTCCCGAACCTCATTGATTTGGAAAAAGAAAACCAGGAGAACAGGAGGAGACCGATTTACGTTACGAAGAGGAGCGGAACGCTTGTCAGAAAAACCAACAAAAGGAGGGAAGAGTGGGGGGAAGTCGCCGTAGTGAATCAACACAATCGTACTCGCCGGAGATGGGGATTTATCCCAGAAAACAGAACTGATACTTGCTAAAAACTTCTTTTGGGTGCTTGCCGAAAAATGAAGGAAACGGGGGGGAGTGGAAAGCCAAAGGAAGAAAAAGAAATGGGGGGGGGGGGGGGGTTCGTCTATAGTAAGGTATTTATCGCGCATCAACACCGGGGAGTAAGGACCCAGAAACGTAGGGAAAAAGAAAAAAAAATTGAGGAGAATAGGGGACTGGAATTTCAACGAACAGCAAGTTTACCTGAAGAAGGGATTCTTCAGCACGCACCAAAGGGACTGACACGAAGGTGAGGGGCAGGGAAAAACTGGAAAAAGGCGGAGGAGGGCTTTCCTACTACGACACAAAGGTATCAACCCAATTCCTGACTTTATGTTATGGAGGAGAAAGGAATATGCGCCTCGAAGAAATCTTCTACCCGGGGGGGGAACTGGTATGGCAAAAAAAGATGGGAGGGCTACTCGGGTAATGGCACTAAAAGGGCTATCGGAAAAAGGGAACGAGGAAACAGTTGGGTGAAAAGGAGTCAACGATACTTCCACTCAACGAGCAGGCTCTCGTTCGACGGTCGATTCTTGAAGAAGGGGGAGGGTCTGTAAAAAAAAAAAAAAAAAAAAAAGGTGATGGGATAGAAGAAGAAAGGTCAAGTTAAACGCCCGGAAGACAAAAGCAAACAAGCAGAAAAAACTTTTCATAAAAAGAGGGGGATGTGGATTCGATAATAGCTGGCTGACAGGGAGTTAAGGCGGAGGAAAGGTAAAATAGAATGGACGTCAAACTTAAAGAAGGGACAGCGTGACGGAAGGGGTTAAGCACACGTAGGGGGGGAACTTGGGGTCATAAAACTAGGACTGGAGAGATCGTGCCCTCTGAGTTACAGACAAAAAGCTTCTCGAAAGGGGGTTCTTAGACTGTTTTAGTTCTCTTGAAGCATAGAGCTTCGTACGGAAAAGGGGACCCGCTTGCGGGTAGAGGGGGGATAGAAACAATGTGGCAAAGAAGAAGGATGGCGCCTTATGTTGAGGCCCAAGGGAATAACATTCTGAACCTGTCGCCAAGGACATTGTCGACGGAAAACTGGGTGTGTTAAAGGTGTCCGAGTGAGACCCTGTAGAATGAAGAGACGTTAAGGGAAGGAAGTCTGAAAAGGATGGTTTTTGGGCATAATCAATCCCACGCAAAGGTTTAAAGAGTAAAATTATTTTCTGCGACGATTGTGGAAAAGGGATTCGGATAGCCTAAGGAGAAGGGCCTCGTAGGAACCAAACGGCTGGGAGACGAGACTTCTTGAAAAAAACGTTCGAAAGACCTGAAGGTAAAAGGGGAGAGTGGTTTTGCAAAGTGAAAGTTAGCACCCCTGGGAGAAAAATAACGCTCTAGATCTTGGACAGAAGAGGAGTATCTGCGGTCGGAACTGGAAGGGGGGAAAGCACGACCGCTGGCAAGATGAACTGACGGGAGGGGGCGGACAGTCAAGCGGGCGCAATCGGGATCTTCACTAGTAAAAAAAAAGACTCAAATTGACATGCAGGGACAAGATTTCCGTTGATCAGTGCAGCAAACCAAGGTGCTACCCTGTGGCCACATACACCAGTTGCACTTTGGTTAAAACCCGGCGAGCGAAAAAATCACATGCTACGAAGTAACTGAAGGATCTGGGCGGACGGGGGCAAACAGCGTGAAGCCCCTGCAAAATAGGACCACTTCGATTTCGAAAGAAAAAAAAGGAGGAAACAAACGCACATGAAACTGCTGAAGCCGACTAGGGAATTGTAGGTTTTGTTCTTTGTCCTCACGACGGGGACCACCTGGGCATCGGGTGACCGAGTGAAAGGGAAACATTGAAAACGACCATTTAATACTGTTCATCTGGTGCCTTGTGGATAGACATGGTCTTCTGGGAACCGAAATTACAAAAGGATGGTTGGGGGGGTAAGGAGAAGACGAACCGTGGGGAAAAAAGTAAGAGACGGGCCACATACTAAGCCATCTATTTTGCGATCCGTTGATTTTCCGCAAAATCTTGCGGGGCCGTTGCGGTAAAGAAATGAGTCCGAATCTCGGGACGCGGCGAACCCTAAATTCAAGGATCAGTCCGAGGGGAGGATCAGCCGTGCAAACTTGCGGAGGAGTCAGCGCAATACAATCCACTTTTCGCCCCGGTGCCATCTCTGAGATGGGCGATCAGGCTCAAACACAACTATCTGCAAAAGTGGCGTAACCACTCAACCTCCATACGAGAAAATAAACAAATTTGATATGTCGTCCAAAAAAAGAAAGAAAAGATCCGTCGTGGATTGGCAAAAGGAAAACAGTCAACGCATGCAGAAAAGAACGTCTTCCTCAAGAGTATGCAAAGAAGGAAGGACGGGCAGTGGCGGGGGAAAAAAAAAGACCGGGGTGACGATGGGTTGGCTGTTTACCAACGCATTGGAGAAAACTTCAAAGAGAAGAACACAAAGGAGGGAGGAAAATAGAGAAGAGAACTGGTTCACATATGGGTCACGAAAGAAGTCAAAAAGGACTAATAGTGTTCTCCAAACGAAGGGTGGGGGAAAGAGGTAAAGACTCGTCCTGCAAATTGGATCGCAGAAGGAAATCTTCAGGGGAGGGAAAATCAAAAAGCTTCGTAATCTCTTCATAGAGAGCCGACTGCAGGTAAATAGAAAGTTGTTTGAGGCGTCGAGGGAGCGTTTAGGGGTGGGGCAGCCAAGTCTTTGGGAAGCTGCGGGGTAGCCGGCGAAAAATCCCTATTCGAGGGTGGGCCGTTGGGCGGTGTAGATCGATAGGATAAAAGAAGAGGGAAGTTCAATCAGCGCAAGATACCAATTCAGGCAGCGACGGGTCTAGCTCCCCTCAATACCGATATCGGACTCAGTCCGGGGAAAGGCAAGGTTAACTGGCAAAGAGGGGAAAACAACCAAAGGTGGAAAAGCAAGAGACGGGATCGACGGTTGGACGGCGAAGTAGTTAGACAAAGCATTCAGGAGAATCTTCCTCTGTCCACAAAAAGGGCTGAAACGGGGGGAAAACTGCCCTCAAGCGGAGATAACAAAGGCGAAAAACGGAGACCATCGGACGTAAATGCGGTCACGCAAAACGGTTCAAGGGTGTACCGATTTGCGCGAAAGGAAAACGAGGAAAAAATTCTGTCGATCTCGGGAGGCCGTTGAAAAGGGGCACAAAAAAAAAGGAAGTGCGCTCGAAAAAAGGAGGTGGATGACCTATCGTGGGGAGGCATGGGAGAAGGGTGGGGACCGAAAACATATCCGGAACGTATTTCCGGACTTGGATAGAGAAAAAACGGATCCGGCCGGGGTAAAAGTAAAGGGCAACTTTGTGAGTGGCCGAACAATGAGGAGAAATCAATCGGGATGGAGAACGGTCAAAAGAAGGAGTCTACAAGGGAAAGGGGGCCGTTCAGGAATCGTGCAGATTCCATGCGCACGTCCCCTGAATCAGCGCAGAAAGCCCAAAAGGAGAAGTATTCAAGAGGGTCGGAATATCCGGAACCAAGGTCAGGGGCGTGCACTCGTAGGGTCCAAGAAATCAGAGATCGTTAAGGGGAATCAAGGTTGTGAGAATGCAAAAAGAACAGAGCATCTCACAGGAATTAGGGCAAAGGTGGGTTAGAAGGGAGTATCCAAGACAGGGGGGTCCATTCCAGGAATAAGAGCCCGATCAGGGGAACTGGAAGAGGGTGGAGGCGAAACTAACCTCATCTTCTGTAAACCGGGTGTCAGCGGGTGGACAAGCGGACGTGATTAACTAGTACTCTACAGCCCTCGCCAGAATTCACGAAGGGTACAGGCGTCCATAAGAGGTCATAGAGAAAACACCGTGATGGGGGTTCCTAAAGGTTTTGGGGCCGTCAGAAAATGTCTTTGGGCGCCGAGCGAGAAAGAACTGACTGAAATAGGATCGAACAACTCTTGAAACAGGGATGATCCCCTCACGAAAGATCTCGCAAAGGAGAGCAAGTCGGGACAGCCAAACAGCAGTTAAATGGACGTGGGGTGATGTAAACTTAAAATTGGCAACTATCTCGGATTGACAAATCGTTTTCAGGAAAGACTGGCCTCAAGGCAAAAAAAAGTACGCCAACCCATGAGCCAGGGGGACACCTATCAGGGGGAATTTGCTAATAGGGGTGGCGACTGGGCAACGGGCCCGAGGAAACTCATGTCAGCAACACCATGATAGAGAAAAGGGTCACTATGGGGGAGTCCAAGCTCGGGTCGGGGGCAGGTTCGCAGGGGGGAGAGGAAAAAGGAGCGGGTGCAATAGAACTTGGAACGAGAATCAAACCGTCACGCAAACGACGGAACTTCTGCGAAGTTTTTTGGCCCCCCGCAACAACACCGCCTAACGCGAGCTCCGGGGGGGGGAGGGCTTTTTTCCGACCGGGTCAATTGGGCGGAACGGAACATTTGACCGGGGAGGATTATGACAGGTGCTTGCACATTAAAAACCGAAGTCGACACAAGAGAGTTGCACACAGAGGAAGGGGGCGACTGGAGACGGGAATCTCTGCTTTCTAATCTCATCCCGACCACTAAATGGACGTAAAAAGGTTTCTGAACTTTCGTAGGGGAGGAAAAAAACGTAAAAAGAAAGGAAAAAAGAACTCTCAAAACTCTTTTGTGGCTGGCAGGAATTAGTAACCAACTGTAAGTGAAAGGCCACAATTCGAACAGAAATTGGGGGAGAGTATCGGGTAGGGGATCAAAACTCACAAAAAAGGAGAGGAAGAAAAGAAGTTCCAGACCGGAACTAGACGAAACCTTTCTGAGAAGTGGTCGGAAAAGAAAAAGCAGTGGATACCGTTCGCTCAACGCAAAAAAAAGAATTCGGGAAAAGAGAGCTAAAAAAGTAATATGCCTTCTATACTAGGGGCAGGACTAAACGAAGGAAACACCCCGAGTTCATCCTTTCAGTTTCCGTGAAGGGAGAGGATAAAGTCCAGTCACTGCGACGGGGGAAAGCGGTGAATTGAAACAATGATGTGAGAGTCCTGGTAATGTGAACTAAAATGTAAACAATCATGTTGAAAAAAGGGGCCCAGAGGGGCTTACAAGTTACTTCTCGCCTCGAGGGAGAATTTTTAGGGAAAAAAAAAAGTCAAGTTCGGCATTGAGGGTGCCATCAGGGGTACCCTTTTCGCGGCGCAACGCGAAAAGAAAGGAGAGTGGGGGCCTCCAACGTGGAGTGAGGAGGAGACAGCGTTCATTGCTGACAAGGTGCAACCGGAAAAGGATGAGGAACGAGTAAATCCGAACCTTCGGGGTGAGAGACGGTGGGGGGGTACCCGTCGGGCGTCTTTAATCGCTCATCTATTCAATCAGATCGTGCACGGATAAAGTTACAACCCAGACCATAAGTGGGTAAAAGTTTTACTGGTTTGAGAGGGAGCGAGACGCTGCTTCGCCACTGAAATCGTAGGATTTAGAGGTGACCCGACATGCGGCGAGCCTGGTGCTTGCTCAGGTCTGATCCTTGATGGCAACCGCGCCAAGACAGGGGTCTACTACAAGGGGGGGAACATATCAAAGGGAAGGATGAAAAGGGGGACGGAAACCGGCAAGAAGGCCGGAGGGCTGAAGCAAGGACGTTTGTTGCGGCAGGGTAACAAATAATCACAGTAGTTAAAAGGCCGCCAACGGTTACCACGCGGATTCTAAAGTTGGTTTGAAGAAAGTTGGTCGGGGCAACGAAAATCTGACGGGCCATAAACTCTGCGGGGGACGCTTGAGGCACCCCGCGTCGACTAGCCTGAGTGGTAAAAACTGGACCGTTAGTGTTGCCGACGTGGTCCTCAAAAAGAAGAACTACTCGGGCTTAAGAGGGAGACGCCCAGACTGGCAGATGATATCGGACCAACTTGCCTCCACCTATACAGTGTCGGGGGAGACACGGGGGGAAGACCGGGGGGCTTAATCTTTCTAGGAAAGAGATTACCTAACCAAGAAGGAATTCGGGACCCTGCAGTGAAAGGTGAATCGGGTCCCCAGATGGAGATGGGTCACTATAAGGGGAGGACATTGATCCAGAAGTGGGGCACTTAAAGTGGAGAAGAAAAAAAATCAAAAAATAACTCATCAGCTGGGATCGGGCGACTTGGACCAGAAGCCTGATCGGTGATCACGTGTCCTCAAAAAAAAAGGGAAACGAAACAAGGGGCGCGGAAAAAGGGGCTCGCCAACACGACCTAAGCTATTAAGCGGGGTTCGTACATTCAGACCAACTGTGGGCCGGGGGAAGGTTGGGGGGACCGCCATTTAAAGGGGCGCCCATGGGGAAAGGCTACGTTGCACTTGTTAAGTCTGCTTCGAGTAAAAGGGGAAGAGGGCTCCTGTTCTGTTTTGAAGAAAGGGGAATTGACTTGGTCGAAAACTTGAGAACGCCCACATTCGATCCCGAAGCGATAGTTGACGGCAACGTTGCAGTTCCTTAAGATGCGTGCTGGCATCCCGAAGACGGGCAGACCACGCTGCCGAATAATCCGCGATGCAGCCTAGGGGAACCTTTGCGTACGTTTCAGCGAGATCCTAAACTGGCGCAGATGGCCAAAGGATTTTGGTTTCCGGGAGAAGTAAAACCACGAAGAAAACTTAGTTGTCGAAAAACGGACACTCCCAAGAGAGATCGTACCCTTGGATCTGTCGTCAAGAACCCTCTCTAGAAGAATCATTCGAAGCTGGGGGCAAAATTGGTTATAAATGAGGATGCACTTAAAGCAGACAAGGGAGGGCAAGCTATGCAATAGAACCTGGGGGACGGGCTGGTACGAGACCCGAAGGGAAAGATGGTTTGGACTTCGTTCGCCACAGTTGATACAAGCTTC
>Ga0179593_1299291_pt1 | contig 14371 bp, 12 predicted proteins | sample CZODoug2_1_08_16_FD_185931 | JGI IMG/M metagenome (GOLD analysis project Ga0179593, IMG submission 185931) | Vadose zone soil fungal communities from Angelo Coast Range Reserve, California, USA - CZODoug2_1_08_16fungal (PacBio error correction) | ecosystem: Environmental > Terrestrial > Soil >...
TATCTACTCTCAGCGACGGGGGAAAAGTAGAAAAACGATCAAGGCGGCAAAACAACTTCACCAAGACCAATGAATCGGAAGCGCGGACTGTGACGCCCCCACTTCCATCTAGCTAGGGTGCTCACAAAAACACGACTGCACAGCAAAGAACGAACTCTAGAGATACCTCGAAGCCAAAGGTCCGAACCATCTCGGGGGAACACAAGATAGGTTGAGACCTAGAAAACAACGAGGTAGGAGGAAGGAATATAATAAAGGTGGTAATGAGGGGGGGGGCTGAAGTTTGCGAATCGGGCAATGCAGAAAAAGGGTCCCTGTTCCGGTGGGTGTTGGCTAAAGAAGACCGATCCTTTCATCGCCAGACGATCGAGATCTACTGCTGGTGCCAGTCAGTTATTTGGCATAGGGGGTCTAGTAAAGCTGACTGTGGCGAACCAACCACTGTGCCAAGGAGGGTTGCGATGCGCCGCAAACTGTGATCTTGGGGGGGGATGACGGCATCAACGTTTGGTGAAGGGGGACGTGAAATGTACGGTCAGGGAAACGGGCCGGCTTTTTACGCTTATGCCGGAACATCGGCAGCAGGCGAGGCGGAAAAAGCAAAAAAAAAAAGAATGGCAAGGGGTACAGACAGCAAACAAGGTCGACGAAATGGCCGGGGGCTTGAACAGGGGTCGCCGTACGGTCCTTCATCGATCCCGGAGATCAGAAAAAAGGTCCGCCCGCATGCATATCCAATACTAACGGACGAAGCAACCACGTTATGAAAATCCCCGAAGAAGGGGTACCCTGTGCGGCGCCGACGGTGCCGCCGGATCGACGAGGGTGAGAAACTGCTGGAGACCAAAGCGGCGGGTGGGCTTTTAAATTCTTACCAAACTCGGGCACCGATTAGGAAAAACGCGAGAGGAAAGAAGGCGGAGATGGCAATGGAATGATGAAAAGCGCTGCGTACAGAATGCGAGGCCCGCGGTGCAAGCCCTTTTCAGGGGGGGAGGGGGGAGAAGCATCAAAACATCACAAGGCAAGCGGGGGGAAGTGAAGGACGAACAGCTTTTAAAAAAATACTCACAGGGTCTACAAAAACTGGTAGGCGGGCGACATGTCTTGTCGGAACGGGGTGGGGTGGCGCGTAGTGGAGGGCTGGAGCTGATCAAAAGTGGGGTGGCGAGGGGGAGCTCAAGAAAGAAAAAAAAAGCCAGGTCGCTTGGCACTGGGGGGTGTTCTGGGTACTACAAACATATCGGTTGATCTTTCCCACCCCTCTCGCCTTCCAGAAAGGGGCATCGTAGAAGGGGAGGCGTTCTTGGTAGACAACAGTTTCGAAGTTCCCGAGTTCGGGTCTCTCCGCAGTACGGGGGGATGGGAGGAAAGGAAAGAGGGACAGATGGAGTCGGTAAGGGGGATGTCCGGAAGGGAGGTTCGAATAAGGGACAGCAACCGACGAAGGTTATGCAGAGAACGGACCTCGTGCAGATAGCCTGATGCGTGCACGTTCAAAAAAAAAGTTGGGGCGACCGCCGGGACCGAGCACTTTTCGGTCTATCACTGTACACGTAGAGGGGTGATGATCCAAGGCCAATTTCGTGCGGGGGCCATCAAGAGCTAGTGGGCTTGGCTGGCGACGAAGAAAAAAGAAGGCAACTGTAGTTGGACGAATCGCGGGGGCACCTTAAGGGGGCTGGGGATCAACTTTACCCAGCGGAACAATTTGTCTGAAAAACTGCCAAAAGTCTAGCGCGCAAAGGACGGTCTCAGTTTTTCAATGCAGTCGTAGGCATTGCTTTCTTGGGCGGGTAAAGTAGGCACGTGGCGGCGATGGAGAAGAGGACTCTTGCGGACTAGCAAAACGAAAGGAACACGACCTATCTTCACGCCATGGGCGTTCTCTGTAGCGGCAAAGTAGCGAATAAGGTCTACCAGTTTCTACTGGATGAAGAGGGAAGAAATGCGTAGTTCCTTCGTCGGGAACTGAAGTCGGAGAAAAAACTCAGGTCTGGGAAAAAGCAGGGTGAAAGCACTGAAGCTGTCTCATTGATCCTCAAAAGAACGGGGAAAACTCTAGAGGCACACCGACTTCGAAAGATGGACCTGCGCAGAGGGCAAATCCCGGCAAACGGCTTGGGTAGGACGAAGAGAGGCGCCGGGGCCTGCGATTTAGCTGACGCTCGATGCAGCATCGAGCTCATAGAATCGTGGTCGGCTGGTGTCCTGTGAACTGGGAGAGACACGCAAAGAAAAGGAAAGAAAGCGAAAATACACTCGAGGGGGAGTAAACTTGGTTCAGAATAACAGCCCGAGACTAAAGTCCCTCCGTACCGTGGCAAGGGCGGGGGACAATAGGAAAAAAAAAAAAACTACCAATCAAGTCGGCCATAATGCAAGCAGGCTCGAAGAAGAGAAATACATGGCGCGTGGAGCAAATTCGAAAAAAAAATATGCGTCGCAGGAGAGAGGAACAAAAAGAACTTTCGCTAAGCCGATGGAAGCCTCAAGAATATCACTGGAAGGGTTTGCTCTCGCCGTGATGACCTGAGCATGGGAAAAAAGGGTTCAAGGAAAAAAGAACCAAACTGGCGGGACATTAGGGCAACAAGGCGTAGTAGAGAAATGGCACCTTAAAAAGAAATACCGGATGAGGCCCAGCTCAACGAATTCCAAGTAAAGGGGGAGGGGAGGATCTTGAATCAAAAAAATATGGACCATGAGAACCAGGTTTCGAAAAGAGGAGGTTAAGAAGGGGATTGCCCGCAACTCGAAAGCTAAGCGCGAAAGAAAACCCGGTAACCCTTAATAAGAAAAAAGGGGGGCACAAATCCGAGAGGCGAACCCGTCGATCAGAGAAGGAGAAAGGAAAAGACATCCGAGGGTCTGCAGATAAGGCGGAAAGGCAGCGCCCTCGGGAGGGTCGCAGACCTTTGATCCGGGAGGGAGGAAGAAAAAAAAGGCTCAACGACTGCAGGGGAAGGTCGCGGTTTCTAACCTAGCGGGAGGCGCATCGAAAAAGGGGGAACAGAAAAGGGAAGAAGCTTCGAGCAATTCAAAAAAAAAGGAGGGCGGCCTCTGTTTGTCAGTGGTAGAGCGGGGTAGGAGCTCGGGCGTGTGTCATAGAGGGGAAAAAAAAAGCGTGTCACTTAGAAGGGAAGATCTTGAGAATGCTGAGGAGAGGAATAGTTGAAATAACGTGGATTTACACCAAAAGGGGAGTTAGGTACGGACCTGTAGTAAAAAAAAAATTGGCTCTCAAGTGTCTGTTGCTGTGTGCTCTCCCATGGCAAAGTTCGCGTCCTGCATCTGAGAAAAGGAAAAAAAGCAGAAAACGGGATGCGTAGCAGGACAAGCCTGAAACTGAATAACGGCTAATGTGAAGACCTTGAAGTTAAAAGCGGACCGAGACCACGGCGATAAAGACAGTACAGGGGGTCAGAGAACGTGATTCGAAACTGAGAGCCCCAAAAGAAAACGAAGACACCAGCTTGGGTGAGAGAGGGGAAGAAAAAAAAAGGTACCTAAGCACCGGAAGGAGGCATGAAAGTTCTGGACATCGGATTGGGGGAAACTTGACTACTCCGTGCATGGCGATTACACGATGCGGTCCGAGGGGGACGCACGGAAAGTGGGGTGGGGAAAAGGTGGCCCTAGTCGGGGAAAATGAGTCATCCACCCTCTAACTGATCCAGGGGCGTCCGGCACAGAGAACAAAGGGGATGGCCGAAAAGATGATCCGATCATGGCAACCTTCGGATGAGGAAGCAACTCCGCCAATTGGCGCGCGCGTCCGGTTGGAATTGTAGGGAGCTGTGTCAAATCAACGGGGGGGGGGAGAGTGGGGCAAGAGGCCGGAGTCAGGACGCTTCGGGGGGAGTGATGCGGAACCGGGGGGCGATTAGACGAGAGAAATCGAGGGAGTAGAAAGGAATGAAGTCGCGAAGTGTCGAGAGAGACATAACGTCACCATGCCACACTGCGTGAGGAGTAGAGACAGCGAGATAAGGAAGAAAGCCAGGCAACAATGCGCTCTCTGTCGGGACAAGAAAAATGGATGATGTTACCATTTATCCTGTAAGAGAGGGGGAGGAAAACTCCGTCGGGGGAAGGCGTGCAGGATAGTGGGAAACGAGGAAGCGATCAAACTCGGGGGCTGTAAAAAAAGCTTGGCCACTACCGAACCTCACCCGTCTAACTAAAGGGAACGACGAGGAAATAGGCTCGCCCGGTTCAAAATAGCGCCAGGGAGGCCAGGCGCGCCCCCAAGACGCCGAAAGACGGCGAAAGCTATATCTTTCGGAGGAAGCGCACAAGTGGGGGAATTACAGAAGCTAAGAGGAAAGACGCCCATCTTACTGAGCCACTAACTGTCCAACCTCCATAAAACCTCACCCGAAAAAATAACAACCCTGCGACAATATTAAAGCCAGACAAGGGAAGAAGGGGGACAGCCCTAACCTACTGCGCACAAGAGTGTCAACGTTAATCCCCCACCATCGGCCCAAAGGTCGAGGTGAAGAAGGCATAAGCAAGGGTTCGCCCCACTAATCCACATCAAAACGGGCAACCTAAACAGGGGGCCATAAGGCAAGAAAACGAGACATGGGATTGTATACCTAAAACGGAGCGGTAAAGAACCAAGGGGGGGTTGGGGTTGGGGAAAAGAAACTAGAAATAGACAAGAGAGCCAGGACGTTCGATGCACAACGCAGACAGATAGGTCTCTTGACCGTCAAATCAGGGCCGCCAACGGGGGACTAAAGCTGAACGCACGCCCCGCAAAAGCTTCGCCGGAGTCGAACTACTTCAGGGCGGCGATTTGAGCAAAGGGGAAATGGACCATTCGCACCGGGGGGGTAGAAAAGACCGAAGAAGACATACCAGGCAAAGCGCTAGGATGGGAAGAGCACCAGAAAGATATGGTATAAAGCCATCACAAAAAGGTGGGCCAATCCGGGCGGGCGACTTATTATCGGAAGCAGAAGAACAAGGGGGATCAAGAGCCATCGAAACAACGAAGACAAACCGATCCAAAAAAAACCGGAAGAGTAAAAACAAACATCAGGGGAAAGAAACAAAAAGCGAAACCCTTGTCCTCTTCAAAAGGGTCAAAAGCTTGCCGGGGATAAGGGTGGAGTCGATACCTCATAAGACACGGGGGAAGCACCGCATCGTCAAGCCGCTGAAAAAGTTCATGGCCCTCTCCTCTTCTTAAGTCGCAATAAAAGTTACCTAGACCGAGGGTAGACTTTAAACTCCGAAGAAGACGACCCGGAAGAGGGTTGTAGGGCTTAAAAAAAAGCAACCGGTCAATATCCTACTTAACAGGGGGGAGGTCAGACGCTTGAGGAGGAAACTGTCCTCCTTTTGATCTCGGTAAGCCGTGGGCGGGATACATGCGAAGGGAGCGGGATGGGATTCGCAAAGGGAGAGACTGCAACTTATCGACGACGGAAGGGCTAACAGCCTCGAACAGGACTGACCATTAGATATAGAACGGCCGGTTGACGACGGACCGTAGTCTGCGCAGCGTCTACGGACAAGCAAACTGAGTTCTCCTAGCATCGCGGGTAGAGCAGGGAAATAATCATTATTGAAGCCCGGAAAAAAAAAGGAGACATGGGGCAAACAGAGACTACGGACCCAATACGGCCGGGCCAAGGAGTTTGATAGCCGGGAAAGGAGGAAAACTTGAAAAAGGAGCACTTGAAAAAGCCACCCGTCAAAAAAGAAAGAAAGAAAAAAAGTGAACTGTCTGGCAGTCGCAATTCAAGTGGGGAAGAGGCGCCACAACCAACCCACACAACACCAGGCAGGGCTCGGAGCCGCGATCGCCGAAATAATCTTCTCCCAACCACGGGAACAGAGAAAGAAAAAAAACCGGAGGAAAGTGAAAAAGATCGATTGTGTACATAGGGGCACGACTCGGACTAGTAAGGCGGCTCGATGGGACCTTTTGGGGGGGAGCCTCCTCGCCGAGTTCCGAAAACTATCTTCGTCGGCACTTGCTCTGTTTTTCTGGGGGGGGGGAGACCGTTAGAGATGTCGAGCTGACGTTCAGGACGGACAGATTGAAAGGGAGACCCAAGTCCTGCTGTGAGCGTGTGCCCGCGGGGAAAAAAAAATTTGGAAAAACTGCAAACAACTGACGTCATGTGGAACGCCTGGAAGAGATGAGCGAGAACAATACAGTTGAGAGGGGGAAGCTCCTATTAAGCGTCAAAGCTCGGGAAATGGGGAAAAGAAAAGGGACTGAAAGGATGCGACCTGGACAGGGAAGGGTCGCATCGGAATCTCAGGGATGACGAGGGAATTCGATCCCGAATCAAGCAGAGAAGGGAAGATCAGGGAGATCCACGCATACAGGAAAGGGAAGAGCACAGGAGAAGTGCGCTCAAAAAGAGAGGAAAAGACCATACCTTGACGCCATCTTGCCAGGCGGGAAAGGCAGCTGCGATCTCTAATTAATGAACAAAATATGAGGTAGGATAGGAAGGCTCCCTCTGAGAACACCGACTAACAAAGGGCCCGCCTTTGGGTGTTGGGGAAAAAAAAAGTACTCTGGAGGGTCGTAAGGTGTAAATCGAATAACAGGAGGGGGGCATTAAAAAGGGTAAAAAGGGGGGGCTTTAGGCATACACACCCTATAAAAGGCAAAGAGCCTTTAAGGTTAATCGTGGAAAAATGAAACGAGGTCCCAGGGGGTGAACATCGCTTTCGGAGGGACGGCGTAGTGTTGGGTCAGGAGGTGGCGTGGCGGGAGTGGGATCAAGTCGAGAGCGAACTATAAACAAATCTCAGAGATGGATGGCAGTTTTGAACCGACCGGAAGGGGGAAGAGGGGTTCCACCACCTTAGGGAACGCTAGGATTTACGACCGTGGGCGAATTTCCTTGAACTAAATTTCTCATAGAAGAAACGTGGGACGGACCCGAGACCTCGCGGCGAAAGGTAATGGAGGGGAGGGTGGTCATTGGACGGTCTAGAAAACTAAGGAAACTACGGGAAAGGGAAGAAGAGAAAATAGAACTAAGTTGCGGTGCACTGCGGAACAAAATGGAGAAAGCGGAAGCTTAAGCAGAGCACGTCCAGGAGAGGGGTAGGAGCCAGGGGGGAAGGTTTGGGTGCCGGGAGACGGTGGGGAGTGTTAACCTACAGCCTGCTGATGACAGGGGGTTGTCAAGAGCTTTTGTGGGAGAGGGGGAGGATCAAGTGAAAAACTGGGAGAGAGGGGTAGCGGCCCAAAACCACAAGGAAAAACATTATTTTCCTACGAAGAAGAAAAGATGGGGGGGGGGGGGGGGGTATTGGGTATGTAGAGGGTTGCCTGTTCATCTGGGGGACTTTTCTGGAACGAGTGCATTCCGAGGAGGAGATCCATTCAGCCCGGAGAAGAAACTCGAAATCCTTTCAGCCTAATCACTAGGGAATTACGGTACGCTTCTCTCTCTTCCGTACAGTAGATCATGTACCAAGGCTATAATGATAAGGCTGCAAAAAAAACTGTTCCTCAGGAGGGACGAATACGCTAGGTCTTTGTCCTCAATCCTGGGAGCCAACCCGAGGAGGGGGGAGAATTTTCTGCTATCGGGACTCGAAAATCAAATTTGGCGCGATCGTCCACGCTCCGTAGTTAAGGGCAAAGTATTCTGGGGACGAAGATCTTCATCCCGGGGGACGACTTAGCTGCAAGGAAAAATGTGAATGGATATAGAGGGGAAAACCATCTGACGTTTTCAGGGCACGGGGTGCTCATGCGAGCGAAAAGAGACGAATCTAGACCCATCGATCGCAACTTGGGGGGCGGACGAAAAACTATCTCCCAGCCCAAGGACGGGCGGTGACGGGGACCAAAGACTGGAAAACTCCCTACAAATAAAAAAAAAAAAGCCATGGATCGCAACGGGAAAAAAATGGGGGGGAGAGTGGGGCTTCACCCAGAAACTAAGGACATATCGGGGACGTATCCTCGGACTCTTCTCTCCGGGGAAACTGTAAGAATGAATCGCGAGGTGAGGCGTTGATAGGGAATGTGGGGGGGGGGGCAAAGGGGGTTCGTACCCGCAGAAAATTGGAACCTTTTCCGATCACCAAAAACATCCCAAGGGGAGGAAAAAAGGCCGACCGGGAACGTCAGACACATGGCCGGGCAGTCGTCAAAAGGAGGATTAGAAAAGTTGGAACGCAAAATTTCCATAAGGTTCTTTCGTAAAAAAAAGGAGAAAAAAAACAGAAAAAAAAACCAAGAGGGGTGGGCTAAAACATTTCTTCGAATGAGGATTCCGAAGGAAAGAAGAAAGGGGAAAAGATCTCACCCTGACTCGTAAATCAAAAACCGAAAACGTTGGTTCAGAACAGGATCAGGAAGAAGAAAAAGGGGCGAGTTGCATTCCAAAAGGGATAAGGGCTGAAAGTCGCGTTGTCCTCAGTAGGCGAAAAAGAAAAAAAGGGGGGCCACAGTTGAGCAACGCATCAGCGTCCTATGACTGGGAGAAAAAAAGAGCGGGCTAATACGAACCCGGAAAAAAAAAAAACCGAAAAATCGTCAAAAAAAAGTGATCTACTTCGTCGAAAAAAGAGCATAGGGCGCGAAAAAAATCTCTCCAAATGAGGATAGGAAAGAGAAGGATTCGCCCGCGGACGAGGGGAGAGGTGGATGAGGAAAGAAGCGACAACGGCTAGGGGCGGCCTTCCGTCTATGCGATAAGATCGTGGAAAAACCCAAAACCAGCGACGGCAGCTGGAACAGGAAAAAATGCAGGGGCGCAGTCGGCATTAAAAAGGCACCAGGGCCAGGAAAAAGAACCAGAAAGAAAAGAAAACGGACGCAAGCGGTGGAATTGTGAAACCTCGCGTGTCAGAGAAGAAAGGAATTGCACTCGATTCGGACCGGGGAGATAGAGGCGGGGACGGAGACCGGGTGTGAGCTCTTACTGAATATAAAAAAAGAAGTAGAAAGCCATAGGAATAAGACAAAAAAAAAAGAAGCCATTCAAATCCCCGTGGGGGGGGAGAGGAAAGTCACTAAAGGGTAGCAAAGCACTCCTGGGGGCGGGTCTGATCAGTTCAGGTCATCATAAAACCGGGAAAAGGGCTAAGGAGTGGGGGTGACGACTGGGGATTCCACTTGTGTCAAAGGGGGAATGGTGAGATCGTAAAAAATCCTGGCTTCGGAAACCCAAATCGTGCCGGCGCAAAACTTCAGAGAGTACGGATTGAGAGAGAAGAAGTCCGCTAATCTGTTGTGAAGGGATATCGTCTAGACCTTTCAAAATAAAAAAGGAGGTAGTGGACCAAAGCCATGCACATGATTCGCGGATAGGTTGATTTTTGGCAAGTGGTTGGGGAAAAAGGGTCTTCGGGTCGTAAGATGACAAACATTATACTCCAGCGGAAAAAGGAGGGCATGCTCTTATGGGAGGGAGGGGCCTGTAAAAACCAAATGCGACAAAGGCGCTCAGTTGGGAAGTGGGAGGAAGATGAATGCGAAAGAAGTTTATCGCAGAGCCAACAGAAACAACGTACAGAACGCAAAAGAGAGTATAGTAGGGAAAGAGCGGGGAGCGTAATCACAATGGAGAATACGCGGGAGACGAAAACCGCATTTGGACTGGGAAGTCCGAGGGCGAGTGTAAACGGGATAGGGGCAACGGAATTCAAAGCAAAAAGGGAGAGCGGGCAAATCATCGAAGGGAGATCAGAGAAGCTAAGCGTTGGCCCATCTTGATAGACAAGACCTTAGCGTCTAAAAAAGAAATCCCTATAAACAAAAGTCTAACCTTGGCAGCATATCCACGGCGGGAAAGGAGAGAGCAGCGAAAAGGGGAAGAATAAAAAGAATCAGCGCTGAAATAGACAGGTCTCCTAACCAGGATTTCAAAATCGTCGAACACGACGGGGCAACGGGAAAAGGGGCATAAGGGAACAGAAAAAAAAATCGAGTACCATCATAAACCCTTCACGGAGACAGGCATTAAAAATGTCAGCCCCCAGAGAAATTCTCTAAGACACGGGGGAGAAAAAGACCAGAGCAAAAGGGAAAAACCTCAAGTCCACGGAATTCTTGCTGACCCAAAGGCAAAAGCCAAGAGTCGCAGGATCAGGAACCACTAATCCACGACATTGTCCATCAGAAAGAAAAAAAAGCCACCGACATTGTGGAGGGGAGAGAACAAGGGAAAGGTCCTTTAAGGTAGTCCAACCGGTGAAAAAGACGAAAAACGCAATGAGAGGAGTCATGATTTAGTCTATGACAAGAAAGGCCATAAAGGGACAAGGATAGAAAAAATCCGTCTCATAAACAGCCGAATCATCAAGATAAGACAAAGAGAGGCCGAAAAGTGAAAACCAGAATACTGAATCGGGGTCTTTTCGACAAGTGCTCTGGAAATTCGCATTTCGAAAAAAAAGCCAGCGAAGAAAGGTAAATGACAAAGGCTCTAAGTGGGAACGACGTCACAAACCCTATAATGTGAGGGGGGAAGCCGCAAAACAGGGAAAAAAACTCTGGGGGGGTAGAAGGGGGTACGATCTCCAGACGACAGTATCAGCGACAATCTCACCCAGAACAGAATACGAGAAGAAGGAAAGATCTGAAGACCGTCATACCCCAACATTTACTAGAAACTAATGAGCAGAAAAAACTTGCGTGGAAAAAAAAAGTAAAATTAAAGGGAACTTTGTATTTATCATTGGTTTGAGACCTGAAGGAATAACCGCGTGAGAAAGAACACTTACGAGACAAGACAAAAATCCCGACAAAAAACGCGGGAGAGGCCTATCTCTTGGAGAAACTTGGATAGAAGAAGGAGACCCCTCCGATGGGGAGCGAAAGTAGAGAGCGCTGAAATCGGACCGAAAGAGATCGCAGACCGCCGGGGAGCAAAATAGCTTTGAGGACCCTGGTCGCCAGGGTTTTTCTCTTCTCGTCTTAACGATTGGAAAGAACGAGAGACTTGCAGGTATAATTCAATCACACGGAGAAAGATCGTAACTTAAAAAATCAAGGAGGGGAGAAAAACGGCCGTTACGATGAGTTATCGACGCTGCACATCAGATTAAGACAAAACTTGGACGAGAGACATCTCGGTCCAAACCGGGCAAAGAAAAGGGGGAGCTAAGAAAAACAAAGGGAAGAAGCGCGTTCCAAGCAAATCGCGGTGAAGGGCAGAAAATACAGGACCTGTCAAAAAGGTCTCAACAAGGAGATAGACCCTAAATTCTCCAAAAAAATACAAAAAAAAGGGCCGTAAGGAGATCGGCAGAAGGAGCTACCAGATCGGCGAGGGGAGCAACACCACAAGCGGCACCACCGAGCACAAGAAAGGTAGAGGAGGAATCCCAACTTCTAAAAAAACTCTCGGGGAAGAGATTACGATTCTAGAAAAACAAAACGGAAGGGAAAAAAGGAGGAAGACTAATGGTCGTTGGTTTGAGCTAAGGGAGGAAGGAGTTCTGGATTCGAGAAGGGGACTGTTGGTTGGTGAGAATCAAACGAGGGCTAGGCTCGCATAGACCCGGAGCGCGATCGGGCAGGGGATCAAACTTTTGGGACGTGCTTGGCGCAAGGTCTTTTGTGAAGTTTACGATGAAGGCGAGAAAAAGATTTGGAAACGGAAGTATGGGGAGAGCATAAGAAACTGGCTGGTACTTTCCCGTTTGGTGGGGTAGAAAAGAAACTTGTGCGCTTTGAGCTGAAAGAAAAGACATCGAGTTAAGACAAACTATGTGCAGCAACTCAAGAGAACAGGGTAAGAATTCCAAAGCCGGTTAGTCGATATAGAGGGCAGGAGGGGAGAGAGAGGGAAAGTCTCAAAGAACATCGGTGCGACGTGGATATAAAAAAAAAAATAAAAAAAAAAAACACATGAGGGCACGCACCAGTGTGGGACACAACGTGAAAAAGGAGGAAAAAAAGTCAAGGGCTGAGACTACATAACAAAAAAACATCGGGTACAAAACTCACACCAGGGGTCAAAGGAAAAAAGAAATACGACGTGTGTCGGGGGGGGGGTAAAAAACTGGGTAGTGGCAAAAGGTGCACAAAGTGGGGTGTGCGGAGCAGCGCTAGCATCTTCGACCAAAGCCGGGGGAGGAGGCTATTCAAGTCTTAGAAAACGGAGGAAACACGAGGACGGAAAAGGTCGTGTGACAGCTAGGGAGGTCTGGTAAACAGGGTTTAGAAAAAAAAGCACTTGCGACTGTTGACCTCAAAGATCTGAAAAAACTTCACCGTTTCGTGGGACTTTCCGGAAAAATAAAGGTCGCGACCGGGTCGACCCATTCTGGGTTGGAGTTAGGGAAGATAGGACGTGAGGGCGTGCGGGTTGGGGGGGGAGTGGGGAGGGCGCTTACAACGTGGGGGGGGGGTATGGCTGAAAAAAAAAAACAGAAAAAAGAAAAAACTTAAAAACCTCGTTCACGGCTGACTTCCTCACTTAGAGGGTATCTGATCAAGTCAGCACAAAAAAAAAAAAAAAAAACCATAGACAAGGGGGGGGGGGGGGGCAAGGGCCCTGCTTTTGTCATCTTGGGAACAACCTCCGCCTTGGGTTGGTGAAACTTCATTCAAAGTTCAGGGGGGGGTCCACGTTTGCAATGTAAACCCATGAGAATGTCAGCCGAGGACTTGTTTACATAGCAAGGGGAGGCCTCTGCAGGCTTCAGGAGGTAAAAGATGCGTCGAGGGGACTGGGCGGACCCTGATGGCGGTATAAGCCTGAATGGACAAGGGGTGCGAGAAATTCACATCCAAGAGGGGGGGACAAGATAAGGAATGGGCGGTGCCTGAAGTCGAAGAACGTGGGGGAGAAAAATAGGGGGGAAGAGAGTGGTACTTTCATCATGTGCGCGGGGGGAGAACGAAACGTTTGGAAGCGAGAGGGGGACTTTGCATGTGGGAGCAGACAAAGACGGAGAAGGAAGTATCGAGCAGGGGGGGCCCTGTTGAACGGATTTGGGTATCAAACAGGAAAAGAGGGGTCAGGGCTAAATTTCTGGGCAGGAACAAGAATGTCGGAAAAGCAAGAGAAGAGAATGCTTTTCAGGGTGCGTCGTAAAGGTTGGTAGGGGAGTTTCTGTGGCCTCGGAAGGGCCGGAGGCTGGGATCCTGGTTGAATCAACTCTACTCCGGAGACTCTCTGCTCCAACACAGGAGCTGCACAGACACCTGAAACACTTGAAGGCCGACCAGAAGGGGAAAAAAATCGGTGGAGGACTTTCTCGCGGACCAGCATGCTACTTGAGAGGATGACACTGACTAAAAATGCAGGCGCTCGTCTTGCGTCAAAATTCCTATAAGGAAGGTCTTGGACAAGAATCCGGGTACAATCCCATATAGGATCGATGTAGAGAAGTCTCTGTGCCTCTGAAATAAAATCACGACGTGCCGTCCGGTCGCTGATTTCCAAATCGACTCGGACCTCACATCATGACAGAAGATATCGTCAAAAGTTGCCGGGAAGGGGAGTCTGCAATCGCGAGAGGAAGGGCTAGGCTGACTCCTGGGGGGAGTGGTGGAACGTCCATGGGGGTCAAGAAAAGAAAAAGGGGGAATAAGAAAAAAGCAAGATACCAGAGGGGGAACTAGCCAGCCCTAAGCGAGAAAAGAAGAAGGAAAGATCTAAGGATGGAAACCCAAATAGAAAAGAAGAAATCCATCTCAATCAAAAAAGAGAAGCTAGCAAAAAGGGGCTTTGGCCAGAGAAAGGATTGCAACTGTATGAACTAGATACTATTAAAAAGGAGAGAAGTACCGGCGAAGCATCCAAGATAACTGGAGGAGGGGGGCTGACTGCCGAGTACCGAATCAGGAAACCTGGTAGGACCATCATCAAAACTCTGGAAAAAATTCAAACTAAGGTAATATTGCACGGCCCTTCGAAAACTCGGATGAAGGGAAGGGGGAAGAAAAAGTGAACAAGAAATTTCAGTTGCTTGAGGAAAGGGTTCCCATCGTACAAAAGGCGGGGGAGTTCTAATGAGGGGATTATTTCGGTAGGCGGTCAATGCTGAAGCGAGACAGACTGAAGGATAAATAAGGAGGGGGGGGATGAAACATTAATCCCGGAATACTCATAAGAGACCACAGGTTTGGGAAGGGTGCCTCTAGGGGCTCGAAGAGGCTCAGGCGCTAGAGGAAGCGTGACCAGGTCCCAGCACGTTAACGCACGCAGTTCCGGAACGCTAGACACCGCGGAGGAAACTGCACGCGGGAACAGGCCGTTTGAAATGAAGAAATTTCTAAAAATATGGGAACATCGTGGCGTGCCCGGACACTAAGCGGGTTTAAACCGCCCACTGGAGCATAGAAAACGATACTCCTCGATCGGAAGTTAAATCGGAGCCTCCAAGGGAAGAGTAAAAGTGAGTCTCGGACTAATAC
>Ga0179593_1369027_pt1 | contig 14371 bp, 23 predicted proteins | sample CZODoug2_1_08_16_FD_185931 | JGI IMG/M metagenome (GOLD analysis project Ga0179593, IMG submission 185931) | Vadose zone soil fungal communities from Angelo Coast Range Reserve, California, USA - CZODoug2_1_08_16fungal (PacBio error correction) | ecosystem: Environmental > Terrestrial > Soil >...
GACTCTGGAAAATGAGGCAAGAATGGGAAAAGAAACGTGACTGAAGGGAAAACTAGGAATCTCTGAAAGAAAAGGCTGGCGCGTGTCTGCTCGACATTATTAGAATTCGCTATTGGAGGAATCGGATGAGCTCTTTCACTGGAGGAGGAGGAAAGCAGGCCCGAAAGAAAGAATGGGCGGGTGAAGGAAGCATGGTAAACGTGCAGCGAAAGGAACCGTCCTCCCAGAGAAAGGAAGATCAAGATCCGAAGTGGCAAGAGGGAAGGCAAGCTTCGGGGGGACAATAATTGGATCAAAAGGGATGGAGAGAAGATCAAGGAACGAAAAAAAAACGTTAAAACTCAACAGTCCCACCTGAAACGTGGCTTCCACCCAGGTGGAGAGGGTGCGCGCGAGCGTCGAAGGGTGAAAGGCGAAAGCGCGATCAGTAGGACCTTTTGAAAAAGTCGAAAGGAAATAACGCAAAAAGAAGCTTGGAAACCAGCAGGACCGTGGGTAAATGGAATAAGTCACACTTCTCGAGGACACAATTCGAAGATAAAGGGGGGAAAAAAGGCGTTTGTTTGAAAAGATGAGGGCGCACTATTGACCCAAGCCTTGGTAGTATAACATTGCTCTCGAAAAGGATTCCTAAAGCCGCGGGGGTGAGATGAAGGTCCGTGGGTCTGCTTGAAAAAAAAGCTTTGGGGCGGGGAAACCGAGGATATCATTGAACCGGAGGAGGGATGCCGGGATCAGGAGTAGTTCCGCCAGAAAGGGGGGCCATAGAATGCGTCACGTGGAGTGAGGAGGTGAAATAAAACCATCAACGGGGAGGAGTGCCGATGCAGAGAACATAAAAAAAAAGGTAACTTAACATAATACATAAAGAAAAGCACGTTTTTCTATCACACCGAACTGCGGGGGGGAAACCAGAGGGAGTTCCATTGTGTCTTAGGGGGGGGGGCGCTTACCTATTGATGAAAGGCTTCCTAAGAACCACTTCAGGGATCTGCAGCCTGGGGCAGCCCGGAGACGTTAAAGAAGACTCAATAAGGGGTCTTTCTACGCCGCGGGTCGAGGAACTATCATGCTGGGGCAAAAGCGGTAGGCTTGGCAGGAGAACACTCCCGCGAAAGAAAGCCTCAAAAACTGCGCAGGGAAGGGAATTTAACATCCGACCACGAGAAAAGAGTGCTTTGGGAGTACAAAAAATCCGTGTGGAAGAAACGGGAGCGGTTCAGGAACAAGACACAAGGTGCGCAGGCTGCGGGGCGGTTGAAAAAGCCGTCGTCGGAATCACCGAAAAGGGTGGTTCTTCATGTCGGGGGGTGTGGGGGGGGGTGAGGGGGGGGTCAGAAGATGCTGAGAGGAACAGCTACAACATTCGAACTCGCTGTCACGGGAGGGGAGTTCTAAGGAAAAGTTTAAAACACAATGACTGAGAACGATTATTTGAAGAGGGGGCAATAACCCTTTAACCTTAAAAAGAGAAGGGAAACTATACAAGTCTTACAGAGGGACATGCGGATGGGGGAAAGTCTCTATATAAGTACCGATTCGGAAAAAGATCAAAAAAGGAACCGTGGAAAAAAAAGGATTTTTTGTAGATCGACGGCCAAAACTCGAAGCGGGGGAGCGCAATGGGGCACTGGGATGAACCGCTCATTAAAAAAAGGTGTTCTCTTTAAGAAAAGATCGGAAAGGGGCGTTAGAAAGGATCCGGGGAGATAGCCGCATTCTCCAGGCCGGCGAAACGGGTGTAGCCGGTAGAGCTCAGCAAACCAATAAAACGCAGTTGGACCGAAACTCAGATAGGGGGGAAACGACCCTGAGAGGAGGAAAACGCTAGAGGATCTTATTTTAAATTCGCTTGAAAAAGGGTGGACGACGAGGGGGAGCTGACATAATCCCGAAAGTGGGGTACTGGTTCCATGAGATCTAGGGGAATAGGGAGAGGGACCTCACGAAAGACAAAATAGAAATCATAGTTGGTTCCGAGAAAGGGTGTGGAGAAAGCGTGCTGTCGGTTGAGGGGGAGTTTACCGTGGTGGAAGGGGGAGGCCGCATAAAAAGATTGGAAAAGACAAGGGAGCTCCTTTAAACAAAGCGTCACGAAGATGGGTGGGGAGGGGGCGTCGGAGGGAGAGGTTAGTGATACAATAAAAGGAAGAATAAATGAAGAGGGTCGATCAGACTTATGAGCGAGAAGCATCCAGACGGTTAAAAACTCCCCTACGTTTAGGAAAAGGGGAAGGTGAGTTTTGGCCTGCAAAAGAAAGTCTCGGAGGAGGGAGGATACCGATTATTTAGACAGGCTCAAAAAAACAAGACATGGCGATGGGGGGGGAAGATCAAGGGCCTCGTTAGGGAAAATCAAAAAAATCAGGCCCTATGTTCAGCTAAGGGAAGAAAAGGGATTCAGGCGGACGTAAACAGTTCCCTGGGCGGATGGTTTCTTGATCGCAGATCTCACTCGGCAGGGAGCAACGAAAGAAGAATCACATGGGTTGGAACGAAGAGGTGGAACCAGACAGGAGTATGGGGGTATACGGAATGCCTGCGGAGGCGCTCATCAAAGAGAGAAAAAAACAGGTACTTGTCAGAGAAAAGCGGGGGGGCAAGGAAGGATCCCAAGGATAACGTTCCCTTAGAAAGGCGCTGGGGGGGGGGGATGTGAAGAGTGCCTGCCCTGGGGCCGGAAAAACGAACAGTATAATCTGGTTGCGTAAAAAGGGGCGTGACATGCGATCCAGGCAACGGAAAATCTCTATTACAGAAGTAAGCTCTTTGCGGGATCGTAGAGAGGAGGGTCAGCTTTAGGGGAATCACTCAAGTTGGCTCCGGGGAAAGTGTCACTTTGAAGGAAGAGAAGACTTACCTGCGAGACCCTGAAATAAAAGCAAGCTCCCTGCTGTAAATAAAGTATTGCCGGTTAGGGAATCGGAACCCATGAAAAAAGAATAGAATGACTATCCATAGGCAATACGAGGGCGAACTCCACATACGGAAAGCGAAAAGGACAAGGCGGGATAGTGTGAAAAAATCCTTTTTAGGTGGGAGAAAATTTGGGGGAGGAAGTGGGGAGAAGGTTGGGGAGGCTTCAGGTGGACTAAGGGGATTGGTTGTGGGGGGACGCGAGGAGTGAGGAACCACTTCAAGCTATACTTCAAGAAAAAAGGATTACTGCAGGAGGAGGAAGGTTAATACAACATCATCTTCAAAAAAGAGGAGGACTGGAAGGTTCGGGGGGAAAAGAAAAGATTTCTGAAAACTAATTTGACGGAATGGCCGACCTAGATCGTCAATTCAAGGAAGGTGGGAAAGTAAACGGGAACTTGAGGGACCATAACGCATTCTATAAGGCTGGAAAAAAGGTCCTGAGAGTCAGGATCGCAAAAAAGGGTTAATGGATTAGTGACCGGAAAAATAAACGAGAGGAGTTACAACGAAGGACTGTCGGGAGCGGGGGCATAAATGAAGTAGACGGGGTAGTCTCTCAAAAAAGTCACAAAAAAGGAGCTCCCGGCAAAACCACCGTGCGGCTAGCACATCGCTCCTGATGAAATGTGAGAGCAAAAATGAATCTTTCTACAATGTGCTCAACATGGGCAGGGGGGAAAAAGACAGTGTCCTAGTTGGGGTTTCCGAAGACATCATTCAAGAGAGGGGGGGTGGGTCGGTAAACAAAGAGAAGAATTATCATCGGAAAACTAAGGGGCTGGTGCTCATATCCTCCGGAAGGGAAGTGAAAAGACCGCAGCTGAAGGGGAAAGGAAGGGATCGGAGACGAATATCTACAATGTCTTTGGTCAATAGAGAAAGAAGCGAAAACCTGCTACTCCTCTGGGAACGTCGGGTAAGGCCATTTGTAGTTTTTTGTCCAGGGGGGAGGCTAGCGCGTGGAAATTACGGAGAGCGACGTCCTGAGAAAAGATCTCGGACCTGTGAGGGAAGGGACTCGTTCTTCGCAACCCTCGGAGGACCGCAGGACGCACTGAAGATATAAAGGGAGGACCAGTTGAGGGGGGAGAGGAAATGTGAAACCTCCCGTGGTCGCGGGGCAGGGAAGTCTAAAAGCGCGGGACGGGTGGCTAGGGGGGAAGAGATGCTCGGGGTCAGCCAGCCCCCAAAAGGAAAGCAAAACTGACGCAGCGCGACATGTAAAGCACGGAAGGAAAGAGGTCGAAAAGACATCAGGTACAAAAAACAACTGGTATTGAGGGAGGAGAGAGGACTGAGTACTTTGCAAACGAAGAAGTGGGAAAGGGGGGGCCATAGGAAAAAAAAACTCATAGGCTCCGGGGGAGTTGGGAGGGGGCTGCGCTACCCAAAAATCTTCCAGAAACTCCGCGACGGAGAGAAATCCTCTCGCCCGGCAACCAGGTCTTGTTGAACAGTTCCATCGCTATGCTAAACAGGGGGGTAAGAGGCTTTAAGAAAGAAGCTTGAGCGAAGAAAAGAGCAACTCAATGGAGGGGGGTCCAGATGTCCGATAATATTTTTTGAAGAAGGCGACGGAGTGCAGAACCACCATCACGACGTCCAAAATGGCCTTACCCGGACTAATCGAATCTGAGTTTAGAGTGCTATCGCCCAGAGCGAAAGCAAATTTGATCTCGTAAATAAAGAAAGGAAAGGATGGCCATGAGGAGGAGACAGCCTATTCTAGCGTCTAGTGGGAAAAAAAAAAGACGGTTGGGGCGGGGGGAGCTTCGTTCCGAAACGAAAACCCCACAAGGCGATCGGGAATTGGGCGCCCGAATGGAGGAAAAAAAAGGAAGGTTGCGGAATTTTCGAAAACGGGAAAAGGGGGAAAGGGGTTTGAGAGCGGATCCTTTATACGGGAAGAAACAGATTCACATGTGGTGGAAGGGCGGGAATAGGGGGGAATGAAGAACTGACTGTTGTTCGACTGAAAAGAATATTGCTAATTCTGGGAAATATGAACGCTCGCCCGGATGAGGGGAACTAAATTGTCCCGGAGAAAGGAGAGAAGGACAGCTGGGGTTACAACAATGTCAAAAGGGAAAGCTCTCATTAAGAGAGAACAAGAGGCAATCCGCTCCTCTCCTGGTCAGGGTTGTCATCCGCCAGGAAAAGGGGCTATGGAAGGAAAGTCACAAAAAAGCTTCAGGAAGACCCTGGGAAGGGACCCGGGAAAAGACCTCAACTTTGTATTTTAAAGCCATGGGGCTGGTGGCCTGGACCAAAAAAGGGCCATCAGAAAAAAAGATGGTGGTGGAACCAGGGGACTGGTGGATTCCCGTCATCGGGCACACTAAAAAAAAGGGCGGGGAAGTAGAGCGAAAGGGGGTGGTTCATCCGACTCAATGGGGGTGGGGGGGGTGGGGTTGGTTGTGGGGGGGGGGGGGGGGGGGGGGGTGGGGGGGGGGGGGGGGGGTGGGGGTGTGGGGGGGGGGGGGGGTGGGGGGGGGGGGGGGGGGGGGGGGAGGGGGGGGGGGGGGAGGTCCGGAGACTCGCAAAAAGAAGAAAAACACAACTAGCGCATTACTTCAAGTCACGGAAAAAAAAACACATTGGGACAGGCGAAAACCAGTTTGTAGACAATCCCCACATTATTGGGACCACGATCCATCAACATCCTGCGGGAATCGTCTAGGGGGATGAATTCTTGGTCTGGCGCATCGGGAAACGACTGGTAATTATCAGCAGTGGAAGTCATGTGGAATGCATAAAAAAGAACTAGGCTGGACTGCTTATCTAAAGGTTCGTGAATAGATAAGAGAAGGAGAGGTGGTATGAAAAAGTGACGACCGGGAGAACAGAACTCTGAAAAAAAAACTCCCGGAGCTTTTCCGGCCTATCGAAGATACAGCCAGCACAATAAAAGGAAGAGGAGAGTGGCACATGGATCGAATCGCGACCTCCCAATATCAATTTGGGCAAAACCAATTGATAAGATGAGAAGCCAAACAATGAAAAAAAAACTCCAGAGCCATATTCACCTGGAGAAAAAAGATTCACTAAGAATGCTAAAGGAAGTCCATGATGTGGAAAAGCAAGCCGCGCGAATAAGAATGGCATCGTAGCTAACAATCAGCAAGGAGGCTGGAGATAGCAAAGGGACCCGGGGGGAGTCGTACCGTGAGGTTTCCGGGCAAAGGGACTATTTTGCGACCAAAAAAGGATCAAAAAAGGAGAATTTACGTCTTGCTGGGAGATAGGCCTGGAGGAACAGGTCATAGGGCAAAAGGGGAGGGAAAGGTAAATGTCATCTACCGGCGAATCACGAGGAGTGTCTTGCAGAGGGGTGGACACGAAGCACTTTCAGGCGGGAAGGGGAAGGTAGAAGAAGACACGGACGTCTTCAACTCATGGGGGGGAATACCGCCTCAGAAGTTTCTCAGAAAATCCGTACTGAGAGAGGGGACGAACCTCCTTCTTAAATACAGAGAAAGGAGGAGGGGGCTTAATTCATACGACTAAATGAATGAAGTGGTTCAGAGAGTCGGAGGTGGGATGCTGTTCATATCTCAACTGGGGGGAAATGAATTATTCGTGCATGATCAAAAGAACTAAAAGAAAGAATACACTCCAAAGAGGGGGGAGAGGAAACAAAGTGAAAAAAATTCACGTTTCCATTTGGGTCTTGGCGATGGCTGCTTACATCAGGCTCGCGCTGCCATGTAGAAGCCGACTCACCTCAAGGGAAGGAAACCGTCGTCTCCCCCCGTGGGAACGAGAATGTCAACCGAAGCCCAGCTAGTTTATAAGCCGAGGGGGCGGCTGCTTGTGAGGTCCAAGGGCGGGGGGGGATGGCTCGAAAGAGATAAAAGGTACGAGTCAAGTCGGAAAAGCAGGGCTTAAGTGCGTCCCAAGCAGGATCATCGAGATACCAGATAAAATCGCCAAATCCGGAAAAAAAAGCGGGCTGAAACAAAGGTGCCCTTCAACCAATTGAGGGAGAAACGGTACTCGGCGACAAAGCCATCCTGTCACCCAAAGACAGGGTGACATCACAGTCGGGGAATTTGATGGGTTGAGGGCTGGGGTCTGAATAGGGACGACGTATAGCGCGCTAAAAAAGGGGTAACTCAGAGGAGATGTTAGTGACCTCGCATAAGGACACAAAAAAGAAAAAAAAAAAAAAAAAAAAAGGATCTCTCTCCACAACAAGGAACGCAGAAGAGCTCTGGGTGTCCTAAAGTTGGAGGGGGCCACGGTTACAAAGTCGTGACAGGGAGAAAGGCTCTATTTTTGTAGGTAAAAGTTATCACAAAAACAAGAAAATGTGATTACTGTGAGGAAGAAAGCGCGGGGGGAAGTGGAGGTGGGTGGCGGGGGGATCGTCTGGGGATGGCGTTGACGAGGAGGGGTGGGGGGTTTTGGGGAAAGGGCAAGTGTGTCTGTAAGGGCTCAGAGGGGTGTATTTAGGGCACACGTGTTATCTGGGCAAAAGGCTTGGTATAGAGGGAAGATCAGATCTGTGAGAGAAGTGCTGGGACGCGCTCCTCTAATAGTGCGCGTGGTTGGGGGATGTGTTGTGAGGGCGTGACTAGAAATCTTTTCCGAGTCGAGCGCGGAATGAGCGTGGACCCGCGTCAAGTAAGAGAAGCGGCTATCGAGTACGGAGAGTCAGATGTGTTCAAGCTGGGTCGACGGGAAGCCAGTGCGGAAAAAGTCGAGTGTGGCTTCATTCAGGACATCAGAGCGATTAAGCAGACACTCATCGAAAAAAATGTAAATAAGATAGTGTGGGACAGACGGGGTGATATACTCCCCGTGGCAGGAGGAGTCCGGCGGTAGGTTTTCTGGAACGCATCGGCATCCAAATTTAAAAATCTGGCACCTCATACCCATCGCGTACGAAAAAGCAATTTATGGAAAAAAGAAGTCTAGGAGTCGTTAAGGGAGCACGCCGGAATTTAAGGATATCACCGGAGGTGCTCAAAACAAAAGCAATCGCAATGACGGCGCGAAAAAAGAAAGGACTGGGAAAGCAGGTGATTTGGTGCCTCAAGAGGAATACTAGAAGGAGGTCGCATATGGGCACGAAAGTGATTAGTAAGTGCCCAAGGAAGAAATTCGAAGTGGAGACCCAGATACCCATTGGCTGACCCTGGGAGCCATATTTGAGTGCAAGGAATCGGGTACTTCAGTCATAGGAAAAAGGGAAACTGTCGCAGGTTGGCGGGAGGCTCAAATCTGAAAAGCGAGGCGACTCAAACTCAAAAAGGAGACTTTTTCCTAACCGGAAGGGGGAGGCTACGAGAAGGCGGGTCTCGTTCTTAAGCGCGGGGAGAGAGAATAAGGGGCGACTAAAAAGTACTCATTAGGTGAAATAAGTCTTCGAACCAGAGAGAAATCCCCGATTGGACGTCAATTTGGGGATGGTCCATGGGGAGGATGAACTTCACATCCCTGGGGGGAGAAACACGAAGGAAAGGTAGGGGCTGTCGCCGCGACAGAGATAAAGGACGCTAGGAGAAAGGAAATCGATAAACCTGGAAAGGCCTATCTGAGGGAAAAAAAAGCGTTAGGGGTGGATCGATCCGCGATGGGCTCAAAGTTCATGAGGGTTTCACGTCGCGTAGTAAAGTTCATCCAAGAAAAAGAAATCTGCTTTCACACTGGGGAAAAGGGGGAGGGGTTCCGGTGGGAGGGCCTGATCAAGGACATATCCTTATTAACTAGGGGGGGGGAGAGCGTCTAGAAAACCAATAAGCTTGAAAACGAACAAAAGGATTGATATTGGACCGGCCTCAATGGGGGGGGGGGTACAAAACAGGGGGTCTTCCGGGAAGGCTGGAACAGTCGGCCTTCAAGCCTGTGCACTTTGGGGGGTAAAGCTATTGAAGGAGGGGGGACGTAAAAGAAGCTCTCCAAAGCCCAGGAGGAGGGGTTCGCTTCTATGAGAGGGGATAAACTAGTGAGGAAGTATAGCTGCAGTGTATAAAAAAAAAACAGAAAGAACCAGAGTGCGGCATGTGAACCTGAAGAAGAAGGGTCACCTCGATGTGGGAAGAAAAACGAAACTGGAGGGATCTGACGCATGAAAAAGGAGGAGGATTAAGGTATCACGAGGTTCAACGAGGGGGAAGGGGGGGGAGGAGGATCCCTTTGGTTTATTCGATTCAAGGTCCGCAGCTGGGAGGGTCAACTACCGAGCAGCGGGCGGTGGGCATATTTCAAAGGGAAGAGAAAAGAAGCTGAGTGATTCCTCCAAAGAAAAAATCGGACAGGCGGTCATCATATCTTCCCGAAAACAGGCATATTTCGGAAAAATACAGAGAGTCTGCAACATCTTCATAGTTAGAAAGGGCGCAAAAATGGAAAGATGGCACACTGGAGCATTTGGGCCTTGTACCGATCGCAGGGTGGGGGGTCTGTTCGGGAGGAGAGCGAAAAAAAAAGAAGACGGAATCGGAAATATCCGCGGACATCGGCACAGCAAAAGGTTCCTCGGCATAGAAAAAAGTACGAGAATACAGGGCGAAGTTGGGCGTGGGTGATGTGGGGTCGGAACGGTGCCGGGGGGGGGGGGTGCGGGGGTACTGTGCAATCGGGCTCTAAACGTGCGGTGGTCTGCTATGTGCGCGGTGGTGTTAAGGGGGGGGTGTGGGGGGGGGGGAAATTACTTGGTATAGGCGGGTAAACTCTAACTGCAGCATCTGACTTCGCCTCGGGGTAACAGCACCTCGGCGTGATTTCCGGAGCTAGTTCTTACGGCCTTTCAAGTCTTGGAATTCGGAAAGGGGGAATTCTCTACCGCCGCTCCATTTGGGGAGGGAAAGGAAGGGGCAACCGAGAAAGGAAAACATTAGGGGCTCTGGGGAGTCTTGGAAAGTGGTGCTGCAGTTTGGGAAAAAAAGGGAAAAAAGGCTCCAGCAAACGTCGCAGAAGGCCGAGCCTAGCGGCGCGACAAAAAAGGATTTGCCAAATCAAGTCCCTCGAGAAACACGGGGAAAAAGGAAGAAGGGATGTAAGGAGAAGGTTCTGTTCCATCAGGCTCGAGCAAAAAAAAAAGAAGTTTCGTCTACATGGGGGGCGTGGAAAACACTATCAGCTCCGCAAAATGCACGAAAAGCGCGGGGGGGGGGGAAAAGCAAAGCACTCAGAAGCTAAAAAAGACCCGCTACCAAAGAAGGTTGATGCCCTCGCGCTGCTAACCCGAAAGCGGGGAGTGAAAAAACATCAGACAGTGCGCGCAGTAAAAAAAAGAAGACACAGGGTGGAAAGCACAGGAAGGAGGAGATGGTAAATAATTCGAAGGAAAAAAAGGGGAAAAGGAAAAGTACTGGACTGCCCGACGAATAGGGAAAACTAATAAAGGGGCAGGCGACGTCAACAGGGGGGCGCTCGTGCTGAGATAGGGGGAAAAACTGTCGGGCTCAACTAGGAGACCGAAGCAAGGGAAGATCTCGTAATCCGAGAAAATACCGATGGCCGGGCGCGGGGACATGCGCCTTGTCGACGGGGAGGACAAAAAAATCAACACCGAAGTGGGGGAGTTAGCACCGAGAGTAGAGGGAGGGAACACCCCCCACCGTTAAAGATATCGACCAAAATTGATGACAATAAGCATAGGCGGGGGAGGGAAGGTTCGAAAACTGATACTCTTTAGCAGAAAAAGGGATCGAGAATAAAAAACGGGGGAAGGTCTTTAAGCTGGGGGGAAAATATAAATTGGGGCGCGACGGAATCCTTCTATGCTAGGGTGCAGAGAAAGGATTGATATGCACAAACGGAAAAACAAGAGATATCAGGGGGCAATAGGTCGATCCTGGCTTGATCTCACGGAAAAAGAAAAGGGAAGGTAAGGAAAAATAAGCCTCACTCAGAAGAGATCATCCGCATTTCGGAAGGAAGAGGGGGGGGGTCAGATCCGGCAAGGAGCCCACACGGACGGTTCCGGGGACCATGATGCCTGCAGGTCACATGCAGAAATTTTGGTCTTTGTGAAAAAGAAAGTTCTGGGGGGCCTGGACAGGAATTCAGTCGGGTCCGCGCTGTTAAAGGACCGAGAAAGAGACTAAAAGAAGGGGGATTGGATGAGAGCTTAATTTTGTGGGGGGAAGACACAGAGCAGAACACCACCCACAGTCCAGAGGAGAAGTCAAGGAAGAAACGCGTCACCGGCCATCCAAAGCTCAAATACAAACGAAAGGACTTGAATGATTGCGGTGTTCCGCGATTGAAAAAAAGGGAATTTACGGCCAGACGCAAAAACTCAGCAAGGGAATGATAGAATGGGGTCTTCTGAAGAAGGCAGAAAAGTAAAATACACACCTAAGGGGGGGACCTCGGCTCCTTCAAACGGACTATTAGAATAATGGGTGTCCCAGGGGGGGAGAAGAAAAAAAGCGCTTGGAAAAAAGGAAAGGAGACAAAGTCTATTCCACTACAAGGGCGCTCGCGCCCGCCTAAGATAAGGGGCAGCAAGAAAAAGCGGGTATGAAGGATAGCTGATTGAGAACATTGGAGCAATCTACAAAAAAGGATCCTCATTGCTTTGGGGGGGGAGGGAAAAAGGGATACATGTTAGTGCCAGAAACCCAATTCCAACCAGATCACAAGAATGAAGGATCATCTGTGGGAAAATTAAGACAGGCGTAGTAGATTGGGGGGATCTGCCATATATAGTATCGCCTCTCCTAATAACCTAGGAGACAAACGAAAACATCTCAATGAGGGCGAAAAGGAGTGACAACCAACCAATTTGGGAGGGTTTCGCGACTGGGGAAGATTTCTATGAACCAAATCGCTATCCAGTTAAGACCTTGTGAAGGGGGGCGTCTTGTCTTAGAAGAAAAGGAAGACGAAATACCATCGGGCGAAACGAGGGGAAAAGAAAAGGGAATCTGGGGGCCAAGAACCTCTTCACTTCGCAATGGAGGCGGGGGGTGGCACTGACGAAAGATCGCGAACATCATCAACAACGGCAAGTTTATGTCTGAAAAAAAAGGGAAAAATGGGAGGCAAAACTCAAAGTTATTGCCAAAGAAGCGAAGTAGGGGACTCGGAGGATAAACGACTTGCGAAAGCACACCTTCTGATAGAGGCCCGCTGGTATGCCGATTCACAACACAAGCCGAAGACCTTGGTGAAGTGAGGCGACGAAAGTACGGGTGTGAAAATCAACCTTGTTAGTCAAAACTAGGAAAGAGGGAGGGGAGAAAAAAAACATCCCGATAAAAAGCAAAGAAAAAGTGATATACAACCCGGGAAAGGCGGGGACAAAAGTATTAAAGGGACTGGGTTTCTTTAGATAGGTCGGCTGTAGACTGGATAGCATGGAAGCCAGAATGGTACAGAAGGGAAACTGCAAGAGAACCGCAAAGGAGGGGGACAAAAGAACGCGACTAGTTGAACTCGGAGAGAGCGTTTTTTCTTTAAGAGAGTGGCTGGAGAATAAGCGTGATTTCCAACTTCGGGAGAGGAGGCGCACTCCCAGAACACGGAAAAAATCGAGAGGGAAAATGCGTCTGTGGAATTAAACCCGGATCCGGATCACGCGAGCAAAGGACACCTGTTGGAAGCAGACAGTGGGTCCATCGACTTGAACAGGGGAAAATTCAACCAATCAGAAGAGCGGAAGGAAGACAAGAAGACAGGCGCTCTCCTTTCAAAAATCGGTGAGGGGAAATAAGTAGGTACTTGGGTGGGTGAGGGCGAGGGTCGGGATGACGCGCGGGGATCAACAACGGGCAAAAAAAAAGCGTCAATACTTTGTAGGGAAAATAGCAAGCGGTTGTTTGTTTATGACAAAACCGAGATACTAACAAGGGATGAAAAGAGAGAAAGGGGGGAAATACGCAGGGGGAAAGTGCCTTCGGGCCCGATACAGTCGTTGACAGCGAGGGAGAAAAGGGGGGGGGGCTGGGCAAGAGTATAGAATCGGGGATTGAAAATCGCAAAATAAAAAGAAAGGTTATGAATAAACTTGATTTTGGGGGAAGGGCGGCCTTTGGAAAGAGAACGAGGGACATTGTTGAGACACGTAAGGGGGAGAAGGAAAAAATTCAACCGGAATTTGGGCGCTGATCAACAGAGGGGAATGTGGGGTCAAGGAAGGGAAGAAAGGCCTGAAAGCGCCGGAGGAAGCTTGCCGGGGAGAGGAGAGAGCAGCAAGCACTAACAACGCAGTTGTAATCAAATCCGGCTCCGACAAGGAGGCAAACCGCGGAGAAGAGGAGGGTTAACTCTGTCACGAGGAAGGCGGTGGGCACTGCGATTGATCTCAATGAGAAAGGACGGGCGTCATGCTGAGAAGAAGAGGACATCATGAAAACCAAATGGTAAGAAGGGGGTCCGCGTTACGCCCGGTGTTTGTAAAACGGGATGGGGGCGGGAGGAAGGGTTTGGAAAGGTGAACTCAGCGAATCGGGAAGGGGGACTCCAATGTTTGAGACTTTCAGGAAAGAGACGTCATGTCACACGCATGGGGGTGAGGGAAAGTAGGGCTTCGTGCGCGAAGAACGGAGGCAGTAATGGAGTCAGATGTTCTCGCAAAGTACAGCACAGACGACGTCGAGCAACTCCCGAGAGGTGCGCCTAACATTTTTGAGTGGGCCGGGAGGGCAATGTGAAACATAAGGAGAAGAGTTGCTGTTGGGCGGAGGAGGGGAGCCCGCAAAACCGCTTGGCAAGTTGAAGAGGAAAAAGAGATGAACCAAAAAAACTGGGGGGTTTCGCCCGAGGGTCAGGACGGAGCGGATCAAGCAAGAATAAAAAAGCAGGATCGAGACTTTTGGGAAGAGAAGGTCGAAAAGAGGCAAAAGAAATCTTCTAAATCCAAAGGGGCGACGATACGGTGCAGCTGGCGTATCTTTGGTCTCTAGGAAACTGAACCCCCAGAGAGGGGGGGAAGAATCTAAAAAAGGATATGGAAGTCGGGGGGGGGGGTCATTCCGCCTCGCAAGAGAGAAAAACACCGGGATCAAAGGTCTTGCGTCCGTAGTGGGATTTGTATTAAGCTGGATAAAGGGGATAAAAAGTCTGATCTTTTCTCTGAAGAGGACAGGTAGAAAGCGCGATTAAGGAATACAATCTAATTGTAAAGGAGTGCGCGATGCGAAAGATGCAAGAGTAGGGAGATACTAGGGGCATCCTTAGGGGAAAGACGGTCGCGATCTTGACCTGAGCACTCTAAAAGAGGAAAAGAAGCGGTCCGAATTTAGTGGTTTGCAGGCCGGATCGCACATGGAAGAGAGCGCTCATGGACAAAGCTCGCTCGGGCGCGGAGCCTCCCAAAAAATAGGGAAAGCGAACTCAATTCTGTTAGGGGAACAGGGGCGAAACAATGGCAAAAGGCGCCTTTTATTTGGCAGACAGAAGGAAGAGGAGATACGTTTGGGTCATGAGGTAAGTTCGGTTCGAGAAAAACAGTGCTCAGAGGAAAAGAACATGAGGAGGGGTGAGGGAGGAG
>Ga0179593_1484240_pt1 | contig 14370 bp, 13 predicted proteins | sample CZODoug2_1_08_16_FD_185931 | JGI IMG/M metagenome (GOLD analysis project Ga0179593, IMG submission 185931) | Vadose zone soil fungal communities from Angelo Coast Range Reserve, California, USA - CZODoug2_1_08_16fungal (PacBio error correction) | ecosystem: Environmental > Terrestrial > Soil >...
AGAAAAATGGAGACCAGCTCATTTATTGCAGTTGTCGTTCAACTCACATTTCAGAAGAGGGGACTCCCTTGTAAGGGGAATTGCAGAAACAAGAAATAGGGAGGCAGCGGGGTTGGGGAGGCATGTCTTGGAAAATAATCGGCGCGAGAAAAAATCTACGGGGGGGCTGCGTCTGTTTGTTCAAGAAGAGACTCGGGACGCGAAAAACGCACGTCGGGATGGCCATCCATTGTAGCGGGATCGGATAAAGAAGTAGGGTGGGGTGTCATGTCCTCTTCTCTTCCTTGCTGCTGGAAAGCTGTACTAAGTGAAAAGCGGGGGGTGGCGGCGCAAGGTCTCCTTCTTTATGATCAGGGCAAAGTGGGAAATGAGAAGGCTCCAACGTTAGTATCCTAAGACTCACAACCTTTGAAAAAGGCGATGTACATGGGGTGTCATGAGGCAGGGGTAGAGGCGGGGGATTTGTTTCCTCGTTGGAGGGAACGGAAGTCCAGAGGCTGTGGTGCGGGTCTCTTTAGGAGATACAAGGGCAACAAGCATTCACGGCAACTGGAGGCATCATCAAATACTCGAGGAACCGAAAGGCTTTCGTCGTAGGGATGGTCTGTACGGAGGAAACGCGGCCGGTCCCATTTGTGTGTCGAGGGACGGCTAAGGGGGGACGATGTTTCATCATGATTTTGGGGGAAGGGTCAGGCTCGGCACTTACTTGAGATCGGGCAGCACTCAAAACTCGCTTCCAGGACTGACCATGGACTCGCCTGTAGTGCGGGTGGATGGACCAGGGGAGTTCGCCGGAACTAACTCAACCAGGTGCGTTCGGGATAATACGGGAACCGCGTTTGGAAAGATTGGCAGGAGCAAGGAAGCGGGGGGGGGAGTCCCGTCCGCTCTGGTAGAGGGGATGGCGACCGGAAGGGGCCTAGTTCTTTGTTGGCAGTCATCTCGGGGACCCAAAAAGGCACGGGGGGGCCTTCGGGGTTCGGCTCAGGACGGGACCGGGCCCTCCTCCGCGCGAGACGTTTAAAGAAAAGGGGGAACGGGAAAGGATCGTCGCCAGAAACAAAAACCTCTGGACCACTAAACTGCTCTCGGCGGGGTCAGACTAAAGCCCTGCCACAAACTAGGGCCATCGGATCATGGCAACGGGGGAGCGGCTTGTTTCGCTGTAAGGTTGTTCCGAACTACTGGAGGAGGTGAAGGGTACCTAACAGACGGGTAAAGGGCCTCCATGTGAATCAAGGAAAAAAAAGCACTCAAGATTTCGGAGAAGTCTTGCACACGACCGTGGATAGTGAGCGGAAAGAGGGAGCGCTGATTCTGGGTAGGAGGATGAGTGTCTCAGGAACAAGGAAGACATTTGGGGGTTGCTTCGGAGGGTGTAGAAAAAGTCCGGAGGCTCGTCGATTAGCCGGAGGCCGGGGGAACGCAAGAAAAAGACGGCCATATTGTCAGAGATGAAAAGGCCGCGACGGGAAGCATCTCGAATACGTGTCTATCAAAAGGCGGGGGGCCAGTGAAAGAGCCTCCCAACGGTGAAGACAGAGGAGCATAAAAACCTTTTCCATGGAAAGTGAACGCCTATCTGGCAGCGCCACTCGGGAGTCTCCCAGCGGTCGTCATCTAGGAGGGGGAGTGAGTCTAGATCTAAGTATATCACAGCTCAGTATCGACTTCCTTGTGGAACACAGAAGAAAAAAAAAAAGAAATGGGGAAAAAGAATGACGCGTCATTTTGGGCGCACTCTCGAGTCAGAAGCGAGGCGCAGCCCCTTAGAACTCCGCACCGTACCGATTCGTCGGATGCTTTCTAAGCCGGAAGTAGGAAAATGACCACAACGTTCCTTTTTCAGGCACAGGACCATCAGATACTCATTAGATACTCGTAAGGAAGACGGAGGCGGGGTAGTTGCAGTGATATCAACCCCACGGGGTCGTGAGCTACTTAAACTGATCCTAAAGTCGGTAAACTGAGGGCGGGACAATACAAAGAGGGCAGGACTGCAAGCTCGCCGAGCACGAGAAAGTAACGAAAACATCTCATTAGGAGGCCACCAGCAGAGCTTAGGAGCGAAAGGTCACCGTTCAGGCGCGGGTAAGCTCACCGCGACTGAGAAAAACAGGTTAACTCAAAAAAAAAGGAAAAAGATAAGAGAGATAAATCACTATCATCGAAGATACGATTAACCGGAAAAGGGAAAAACGGGGTACTGCTCTAACTAAACGGGGCAGCGTGGAGCTCATGGGGAACGGATTCTAATGAAGTGGTGGAGAGCGAGGAAAGCGGGGTGGATGAGGACAAAAGCACTACTTTATTTCAAAGAAACTAATGGGCGGCGCAGGAAAGTATTACGTCAGCAAAAGAGGTGGGGGGGAGAGCAGGTCCGTCCATTCAGCGAACCTGGTCGAGTGAATAGAGACGTGCGGACAAAGGCTTGTGGGCGGGACGCGATGCAAGTTGTACTACCTTCCTCAGGATCGGTTTGCACGGCTAGAAGGAGTTTTGCGTCTAAGCATCTGGGGAGAGGAAGAGATAGAAAAGCGTGGGAACGGGAAGACTCATTCTGATTTGAAAACCAGAGACCGGAAACGAAGGAGAAGCGGCTTGATCTCTTTATCGACAAGGCAAAAACCGTAGAAGAACCGTGGACGGATACAGGTGTTCAGAGGAGAGCGAAAAGGGAACACGGAACTTTGGGGGAGGCAGGAAGGGACAAGCACCCACGACAGGGACTAACGTCGTTTAATCGAGAAGCAAGGGAAGGAGGATACTTCCTCCCAGTCGAGAACGGCATTGGCGTGAACCCTCTATTTTTTGGTTTGAGGGACAGGGGCAATCTGCATCGAAGAAGCAAGGGGGGACTAACCGCGGAGCCCGCGGGCATTTCGCATTGGGGAAACCGAAAATGAAGGGACCCCAGCCGACTATACGTTACCGGAGAGTCCGTGACTTTATTTATTCGGAAAACGCGCAACAGTAAGGACCCGTCGGGCTGTCAGATTGAAAGTCTAAAAACGTACCAACGCGACAGAGAAAACGGGAAGGATCAGCTGGGGAGTTCGGCCTGGTGCTCCGGGGGGGCCTCGCAGACATTGAACAGTAGAGTGGCGATCTACTTTTTTCCCGTGAACATTTGCATGGGGGGGCACACAGCAAAAAGTCATCGCCAAGAGGACGGACAATTTCTAAGGAAGGAAGTAAACAAAGAAGAGGAAAAAGGAAGGAGCTCAGGGATTTACGGCGAATGACTCTCCAAAAGGGAACATCTGGCATCAGCATCGAAATCAAGCGTACTGTACAACCAAGAGAAGGAGAAGCGCTACTGTGGGGGGAGGCTCGGGGAAAATTTAAAGAGCGACTAAAGAAGAAGAGACAGAAGAAGTGGTCGCTCTTCGAAGGCTAAAAAAAAATCAGCTCGCAAGCAACCGAAGACGGCGGAGAAGAACACCGTCGAAAATTAGTAGGGAAGAACGAGCGGAACAAAAAAGCTCTCCTCTCGAATCCAGCAGCAGCAGTTAAGAACTCGTGCTTTGAGAACGCTCGAGTTCTGAACGGTGAAGCAGGGGTTTTTTCCTTATAGTAGGGAGAGGAACAAAACCCACCACAGCGTTAAGCCTCACAGACCACCTGAGGACCGCACTCATCCAAGACATAACTCTCGCAGTACCAACGACTGTCACACGAGAAAGCTGCGGCGCTAGCGGCGCACTTGTTCTAAAAAAGTTTCTCGCCATGGGGGAAAAGGGCAGATAGAGCCGAGACTTGAATTCTCCACAAGACGGGGAAGGAGACCGGATGAAGAAGGCACATCAATCTTCAGAAAAACACCGAAGAAAGAAAACGACGACCACGTATGGGGGTGGGGGGGGCCATAAACAGTCGGACGGGGGAGGCGTAAAAGGAGAGATGACAGAAAAGCTGCAGATCACTCTCGCTAGCCACGAAGCTCCTGGACCGTAAATCACTACGATAGCCTCGGCCACACTCCATGATAGTGTGAGCAAAGAGAAAAGATCCAGAAAGGAAAATAGAAATGCCTGAATTGGGGAGGTCGAGGGGGAAAAGGACCAAGAGAAGGAACCGACTTTCAACAAACAACGTATTTTATTAACGAGAGTAAAGTTCCTGAAAAGTACTCTGTCACCATTTGAGGAATGGGGGGGGGATAGTCGTACCGTAAAAAGGTAGAAAAGCGTTGTACAGGGGAGGAAGGGGTTGGGGGAAGAAGAGATCTGGATGTGTCTTCGACGTGGGGGCGCGATATAACTCGTAGGGTCGATGTTAACTCAACTCATCGAGAGCAACGGGACGTCCTGGGGGAGCCATCAAGTAGCAGTGGCGACGGGAGTAGGGGTGGGCCACTTAGCGCTGGACCGGGGGCTGGCTCGAAGGAACAGATTCTACCAGAAAAAAGGAGAACTGACCGGCCTAGAAAACTGGGTCAAACAAAAAAGCATTAGGACCATTCGGAATACCTGCTCGCGCCAACGCTTCCAGGGTCGGTAGCAGAGCTGGGAATTTGCGGTAACTGGAAGTTTGCTAAGCGGGGAAGGTTGTGGGCACGGGGGGACCATGGTACTCTCTCATTTTTGGCCAGTGGGAGAGAAAGAAGCGAAAAGGACCAAACAACTTCCTTTCCCCTGAGATCGGATTCAAACTACGCGAATGCGGCAACAGAATCGAGGGAGAGTCATGATTCGTCTGGGGAGGAGGACACTCTGTTCGCGGTCTGGGGAGGGGGGGTCCGCTCAAGAGATACCCGTGGCGACCAGTGGAAGCGCGTTCTTTGTGCAGGCTATAGAGTGTTGGGAAACTGACCGGCGCAGGGCATACGCACAGGGCAGGAGGCTGAACTCGGTCGTGGGAGAGCGGTCCTGTTAAGAAGGGGGGAACAATCTACCAGGCTTTCGTAAGAATTCGTGCCAGACTAGGGACAGCGTAAGGCGGACCGCCGTGGTACGCAAAGGGGGAACGATGCATGCGGCCGATGTAAGAGGGGCGTTAGAGTTCCATGAAGGGGGTTTTTGAGGGGCGTTACTGCCTGAAGCCTTGGGGAGCCCTCCCGGTGAAGGCAAGAGGAAACGGAAATAGAGCCAGAACGCTACTGCTAAGGGCCGCACTAGAGAGCCAGAGCGAACGCGAAAAAGACACGAAATCGAACAGCGGAATAATTAAACCCTCGTGGGGGACAGAGATAACTGTGAAAATTAAACGTTGTGCGGGGAAAGGGTCAGACAGCCAAAAAGGTAACCGAGAGTGAGTAGGAAAGGAACTAAAAATACAGCAGCAGCAAGCTTTTAAAAAATATCAGTTCATCTCTCTTGAAGGCAGCTTGCCGCTGATTGGGATGCTAGGCGCGAAAAGGCGCGAAAGCCATAGAAAGTGGCGCAGGGCCTTGTCGGTCCAGAAACCTGAACAGAGCAGGGCCATTCCCTGGGACGGCACCCGGCTCAACTAACCTTGCTGAGGGTAGCCAATCCAGGCTCCTCCAGGGCTCGCTGCCGCAAAAGAGGGGGAAGGGTCCAGCGAAAGCTCCTCGGCGGCGGGTAGTTTCCAAAAGGGAACAAGCTAACTCTCTATTGGGGTACGAAAGGCAGGAATCTCTTATATATCCGAGCCCCGAAAGAAGAGAATTCCAGAGGTAGTCCTCTGGAAGGGGGGGTCAGAAAAGCGATCCCAGTGTTAGACGTTGAGAGAAATAGAACTTATAGCATACCAAACCGGAAAGGGATTCCTGGTCTGGGGAGTATTTTCCGGAGCCGCGAAATACCGCTCACGCTCTCTAACTGACCCAGAAGCACCTGCCCCAAAACGAAAGCACCAGAAACAATAGGGGGCAGAGGTTCAGAGGAGCTACTACAAATCTTACAGACAAACGAAGGGGCAAGCACGCATTAAAACAGATCCACTTAACGCTCGGGGGCGGCTCGAAAAAACCGTTTACATCCTCGAAAGGGGGGAAAGAAAGTACAAGAGAGAAGGCTTCAGAGAAACTTACATAAAGAATACACAGTAGCCTAGTAGGGGGGGACGCTGAATTTGGAAGTCAGGGGAAGTGACTCACTTCTGCCAGCTAGCGAGGACCAAGGGTACACGGGAAAGCGGGGGTCCGCTCGAGGATGTGAGAGATCAACCAAAGAGAAGGAGGAAAGAATATCCCACTCTCTCGAAAATTTGAACGGGCGTGCTTTTTTAAACAGGGTGGAAGCGAGAAAAAGGGACGCTCGGCGTAGTAAGAAAGAGAGAGGGAATGAGCAGAAACGACTGAAAGAGTGGGATTGTCTCTCTTGAGTCGAGGGGAAAGATTTGAAATATCTACCGGTGTAGGGGAAAGGCCTCCAACAAAAATACTAGGAAGATCCTGAAGGAGAAATCGTTTAAAGGGAGGCAAAGAGAACGGAGTGACTGAGAACATGAGACTTTAGTCCTCGTTAGTGCTCCTCTTGTAATTAGGGAGCTAAAAAAGACCGTCAGGAGGGCAGTGAAAATGGGTGAAAGGAACCACAGAGAAAAATGTGATTCGCCAAGAAAGAAGAAGGCTGCTTGAATGGAAGATTACTCTCAAACGCCAGCTATACGGAACGGAGAGAGCTGTATCTGGCCGTAAAGAATGCACAGGCGGCTTCTAAACAGAGGGGAGTTGTGAAAATCGATGAGGACAAAAAAACGTACCCGCCTTGGGAGCTTCTGAAACGATCCGAAGTAGGAGGCCTTTATAGAAGCCGGAGCTCTCTGCACGGTCTGTGAAAGACTCTATGTCCCAAGGAAGGGTGGGGATCCTGGTTGCCGGAACGGGGAAAAGCGAGGAATTAATCTTACTAGTGCACGGACATCTTCATTGTATTGGCCTGACTGGGGGGACAGACGACGAAAAGGGTCAGCAACAAAGCACTTCGAAAATTTGAAAAAGAGTAAAAGCACGGACGGGACTTCTTTCACTTGTAGTCAGACGCAGGGATGAGTATTTTCTCGGGAACACGCGCCAAGACTAGAGGGTGAAGGAAAAAAAAAGAAAAAGAAATAAAAAAAAAGAAAAAAGAAAAGACATACAACATACATAATGACCACTTACGACATGTCAGAAAAAAAAAGGCGAAAAGTCAGGGCCTCCAGGACAGGAAAGTCCAAGATCTCTGACCAAAAAAAGCGAGCGGCCAAGGGGCGGAAGCTGGGGTGAGGCTGTTGCTCGTAGAAACTCGGGGGGGAGGAAGGGGAGGAAGAATGGTACACGTGTGCATGGGGGGCTATATTCTTTGTCCCTAACATTCTGTCACAGAAAACGGAAAGGTGCAATACAGCGAGGAAAGACCAAGAACGATAAGCCTGGACTAAGGCGAGGAGGCTATAAAACAACCCATTAAGGGGAAATGTCATAAGGGGACTGCTTTCACCATTCTCAAAGCGGTACAGGAAGAATGAAAGAGGGTATAAGAGATAACTCCTGTGTTTAGAAAAATCTTAAAGCGACCATAAGACGAACCAAAAACCGTCATCTGCTCTTAGAGCCGCGACCACGCAAACCGCGATCCCAAGAGGAAAGAAAAAAGACATCAAAGATCAGGGGTACACGAAAAAGTAGGGAAGAATTAATGACTTAAGGAAGAGATGCAAAGGTAAAAGCAGAAGATGCAAGGCTGGCAAATCATAGTGAAAAATCAGGGGGGACGGAAGTGGTGGTGGAGGTGAACTCGAGGGAGTAAATCAAAATAGGTAAGAAAAGAGGGAAAGAAACACCGCGCTGGACCGGGCAAACTCTCCTACAGGACGGGTCCCGAAGGACCCAAAAATCTTAAAAACCAGTTAACCTAACTGAAAAGAAGAGGCAACATTTTCTCCACCAAGGTTGGCGACAGGAAGATCAGGCCTACTACCGATCTAACAAACCCTCAGGTCACGACCCGCTTGCGTCTAGGCAGAGAGGCAGGGAACGAAACGGGCGAGAATAAAGTATCACGACACAAAAAAGGGGAGGAAGAACAAAGGAAGTATAGACAAAGTCGAGGTCTCCCTTCTAAAGCGACTATAAGCTAAGAGAAAATCGACTAGATAAGCCTTCCCTCAAGCATGACCCACCATGCAATCCCTAAGGTGGGAAAAAAAGATAACAGGGGGAAAGATGTACGAACGGAAATAATGGGTGACTCTATTGGACACAGGGGGCGAACATCGAAGAGAAAGAGAAGTCAACCACCATTGAGGAGGGAGAAGTATGAGCGACTTTCTCTGTAGAGTGGGAACCTGATCTTGAATTGAAAGGGCAGGAATAGGTTGAAAATCCCTGTGAGCTCATCCTATCGTGTCTGATCACTTGGGGTTGGCGAGCGGATCTGGTATTGGAAAGTCTCCTCTTGAGGTGCATGAAAGTATGCTTTAGGTGAGTCGCGGGGGGGGGGGCTACCTTATCTCGATGAGCAGATAGCACGGGTCAGGGAACGTCTGGGGGCAGTCCCTGAAGTCGTGATCAGGATGACGAACGTTGGTGCTTCGCTGCGAGTCCGTCTAGCGAAAAACAGGTCTCGGTTAAACAGGGGTGGAGCTGGACGGAATAGTCGATACTGAGAGATGTACTTGGTAGAGACTCTGGAAGGGAGAAGCGAAAGAGGCGTATACGTGACGGTCGTTCTCCTTGCCTCGGAATTCGCGGTACGCATGGGGGGAGTGAAGATCTCTTGTGTATTTTCCTGCCAGGGGATAGATGTGTGGCGGGGGGAATAATAATTCTCATAGAAAAAAAAAGCAATTCAACGACACTCATAAAATACTGAAAGCGAGTTTGCGCTGAACATCGGAGGAAGGCTGGTTAGGAGGGAGAGAACAGAATTCTGGGAGAAGCTCGCGGAGACTGGTATCGAAAACAGGGGGTTATCGAAGAGAAAGTGCAAGGTGGTGCCGCTGGGCGGAAAAAGTTGGGGGGACGAGGGGGGGCGCGCAGCTGGGGAGGATCATCTAACTTTCATCGTCTGCTTCTGGATAGGAGGGGACGTAGACCAGCGGTCCCAGGGCTTTCCGACGGAAATCCCTGAAAACATGAGTGATGGAGCGTATGATACAAGTCCGGCTTTTCCAGGGAGTCAAGAACGTGAAGAGGACACCAAGATCGGAGCGGGGGTAGTCCCGGGCACGGCCGTTGGGAGGCACGCAGGGGCAGTGACGCTGAATCCGGCTCAATAGGGGAAGAGTTCAGGGGGGGGGGGTGCCGCGTTCAGGCCTAGCTTCAAATCAGATGCTGCCGGGACCTGTTTGCGCCCTAAAGGTGGAAACAGGGAAATACTAGACGGGGGTCGCAGAAATACGACCGAAGTCGAGCGACGTGAGAGAAAACAAAACTACTCACTCCCTCGAACCGGTTATCGTACCTCCCCGGGCGAGGGGGGGGGGTGGTGTAAGGGTTTCAAACGTGAAGAAGTTGAGGGGGGCAGCAAAGGGAATGTAAGCCAGATGCAACGAACAGGGGGAGGTTACGACAAGCCCAAACACTCCATTCCATCTTCAGCAACTGAAAATCAGGCGTAAAGCCGTCTTCGGGCGGAGAGGAGCAGCTGTTGGGGGCTGCAAGAAAAGGCCTGCCCAATTACAAAAAAAGGAAGCGCGAAGGGGGAGGTCGACACCTCTGGAGCTCACGTTCGCCAATGACGGTTTCCGGAGGAAAGTGGACCATCCGAGCACAACAAGGCCAGGCAGATACTATTAAGAGATCCGGAGTGAGCGGGAAAGAATAAACTCTTGCGTGGCCATCCACAAAGACCTGCCGCGGGTGGGTCAGGACCCGAGAGGAAGCTCTGGGGGGCTCTGGGCTCTACCTCCGGGGAACTGTGGGTCGTCTAAGGATGTACGGGCTCATTAACGAGAAAAAAGTACGCTCGGGCGGCTCGTGTCGACAGATTAAACAACAGATGAAGGCAACTCCTGAGTCGGGGATTCACTTTGGAGAAACCTCGAGGGAAGACGGAAAATAGGGCCACTCATGAACACCCCAATACGACCTTCGGGCGGTCAAAAAAAGGTACTCCCATAAGCCGGAAGGCGTAACCTACACACGCCTGCATCACTCTTCTAAAGAAGGAAATGAGAGAGCGTAATAAGGCCTTTGGGCTTCTCAAACGACTGGATGACAGTCCCAGCCCGCCGGAAGGGCCGGGTAAGAGATTAAAGAAATCCGGGACGGGCAGTCTTGGAAGAAGACATGAAAATGTGGTCGGAGTCGAAGGAAGGCGATGGCAAAGGCAACACGCAGCATGAGGCAGGAAACCCGTGAACAACGTTCCGGGAAAGTGGAGGGTAAGAAGCGCTGCGAGTGATTAGCGCTCGTTGGATGTTACTTAAAGGGAAGAGATCCTCAGACACATCGCACGCGCGAAGGCGGAAAAGGTGCAAAAAGGGAGGATTTGAAAAAGTGGGTCAGCAGGGAAGCTCTAAACACTAGGCTCGTTCCAGCTTTAATTAGACCTCTGAATAAGTCGAGGACCCTCTCTAGAACGTGGACGGGCGGACCGACGGCCCGAAGAAGATAGAAGAGCAGGATGAAAGTCGGATGAAGGGGCGAGGATTTTCCGAAATCATGCGGGGAACCAGGAAACCAGCTCCCGAACAGGCGTGTCGGCGGCATGCATGGGATAAGTGAGGGCGACAAGGGAGGCAGGCTTTTGACAGGGGGACGGAGTACCGTAAATCTGCGCTACGAACAAGGTCTCCAGTTCGTTGTGGCGCAGACGGGGGACTAGAGTCGAGGTGACCGGCAGTCCAGGGCTGAAAGGGGGGGGGCAGGGACCAAGAACGACCTTGTAGGGGGATAGGGAAAATTAACCCAAAGGATAGGAAAGAACAGCACCGGGAAGAGAATTCCTTCGACTACACGGGGAAAACTGAACGGACAGCGAAGGAAGGTTTTCAAGAGGGGGAGGTTAAAAACAATTTTAGGAGGAAAGAAAAGAAGTAGGGGGAAGGAAGCGAGAATTCCTGGCACCAAAAACCCCGGTCCCCCTGGTTTGAGACCAGTGGGAACTTTCGAGTCCTCACGGGGGGCCCTATTTGTGCGCCGTTTCCTAGAGGCACAATGGCTATCGGGACGAGAGAATCCTTCGAAAGGACCAGGGCCCTCCCGGGTTCTCACTTCTTTAGAAAGAGGAACTACGCAAACATCACCAAGCGGACCGGATTGCTCCGGCCGAAGGAGTCAGAGGGGCCACGAGGTAATTGATCGTCTCTAGATTGAGGGTGGGGAGGAGAAAACGAGCCAGTGCCTAAGGCCTTTACCCTTCCATTAAAGAAACCTAGAGACAGAGGGCCAAAAATACACGCCTGAAACTCTGCGGGGGGAGAATCAATGAACGAGTGTTCGAGGTGCGAAGGGGAGGGTCGCGCAAGGAAGGGGAAGACATATTTCGTCAAGGTCCGTACGTGGGTGAGGGGGGAGAAGAGGGGAGTTACATTTGCATTGCGACAACAACAACGTAGCAGAAGTAGTGGAGGGCAGGATAAAGAAGGGAAACGGAAAAAACCAAAGAGCAAAAGGAAGGTCAAGAGTGAGCGCGTGCCGACACACCTCCTCAAATAAAACGCCAACTAAGCAGCCTCCCTGCACCGGAGGGCACGCACAACCTTTGTCAAGCCTCTCTCGCGGCATCTCCTAAGGCGAGTTCTTAGGAATAGAGGAAAGAATGGTTGGAGATATCTCCTTCGGAAAGACAGGGGGGATATACTAAGACGAACAGAAGAAGATAAATCGGATGGAAAGGAAAGACGAAGAACCCCCTAAGAAGCCGAGGGAAAAAAGAAGCATTCAAGTCAGTATTAACAACTTCATGCACAAGTTTACGGCGTTGAAAAACTCAAAACTTAACCGTGCAGCTTGGACGAAGTAACACAGACAAGAATCCGTGAATAACCGAACCCTTGTCTAAATAGGGAACTCTAGGAGGATCTGGGTTTGGAGAATCAAGAGGCTTCTCTTATACTTGTGGTTTGGTTTGATAGGTAGGGACGCGACAAAACAAAGAGGAATTATTAAACCAACCAGGGACGCTGACTGAACAAAGACCCAGCTGGAAAAAAGAACTCTCATAAAAGAACTTAGGGGGCGGCGCGAGAATAAGCGTGAGCGCGAATTGTCCGACAGGTGGCCATTCTTTCAAGAAGAGGCCAAGCGGGGACAAGGGCTTCTTCTCCTCAGCAAAAGGTACAAAGGCAATAAGCCAACTCTACCGAATCGTCCGGCACACGAACGACGACAGACTCATTAGTGATGGAGACCTGGAAAAGACGAACATTAGTGCGGATCTGAGGAAAGAGTAGACTTACGCACGATCACCCTACCTTGATATAAGTCGGCAAAATAACTCAGTTGGGAAAAAGAACCATCAGAAAGCCAATAACTTACGCATTTGATGCAAGAGTAAAAAGGGCTAATACAGGGGGGGATGAGATATACTCAACAAAAACCCTGGATATTAAATATGGGTAAACGAGGGTTGTAAAAGAAGGCGGAGAACTGTCCCTGGAGGGATTACGTGGATAACAGGCGGGGTCATGCTCATGGATGCTGATACAAGCGTGGGGAGGGGGAAGGAGGAGGGGGATATGGATGTGGAGCTTCTGCTAGGGAGGTCTAATGAGGACTGAATAAGGATTGGGGGGGCGAAACGAGGGGATCACGACATTTCGCATCAAGGGGAAGTGGACCTTTTCCGGGAAGGAAGCCTTGGGAGGAGGGATCGACGGACGTCGTGTGTTTAGGTCTTTTCAAAAGGTGATGGGGGGCGGAAAAATTCTGAGTGAAAAATGTTGTTGCTGGACAGGAAAAGGAGTCGAAAGATGAAGACAACAAAAGCAAGGTCACCTCAACTTCTGGGAATCCAGAGAGCCTCCTAGGGGACGAGTTCTGTGGACTAAAAAATTGCTCGGTGCGGGCTGGGAAGGGTGTTGTCCGCGGCTCTTTTAGGAGGATGTGGTGAGGGGGGAAGATGGTTAATCGAAAGCTAACTTACCACCCTGGGAACCGAGAAGCAGGGGCGGTTAGTAAAATCAACTCTCCGACAGGGGACTCAGCGTTCTGTGGAAGAGGGCTGGGTGGAAAGGGCAATCGGTCTGCCTCTCTTCTTTCGGGAAGCCTCGCGACTACATTGGTGGAATAGCCGCTTTTTTAAAAGGCCGAGACATTCAGGTTGCAAGCGAAGTTCGAGGGTTGGGAGACTGGGATCTGGCTTAAGAAAAGGGAGAATTCTAGACTGGGGCGGAGGGGTACTAAGGGAGGGGGGGTCATTTTCAAGGTCAGACGTGGGGGGAACATATCCACATGTTGGGGAAGGACAGTCCCATCCCTGGGCACACCAGTGCGAGGACGGCCGAGGGGAAAGTCTGCATTCGAGGAAGGGTGGGCAAAAGGAATGGACGCCTGTGGGTTTGAGCAGACTAATCGGTAGAGGGCGTAGTGTTGGCATACTGGGCTTGCCAAGCTCTGCTCAGGGGGATGGGAAAGGACCCGACTTTATCAACTTAGAGAGAAAAATAGGAAAACTAGTGGGAGCGTTTCCGGTGGGGCACTAGGCAAGCTTTCAATGGCTCAGAGACAGAAAATTCCGACATAAAAAGCGATGAAAAGGCCTACCCGGGGGAGGTTCTCTTAAGTGTTGGTTTAAAGGATTCGGGGGACCCTGGGGAAAAAATCATATGGGCAGAGGAACCGTTGTTCTTTCTGTGGAAAGGAAAAGAGACAAAAAGCGTAAGACGACGATCGATAAGACCTTTTCCGTCTCAGGGGGCCGGTCATAGTCCGTTCTGAAAATGCGATCGAGTACAAGAAAGGAGGTCAAGAAAGGGGGGGCTCGGGGGTAGGGGGACAAAAGGGAGGTGTTTGAGAAGGCCGAACTTGTCCAAAATCCCGGTCCGCAACAGGAGAACTAGCGTAAGCGAAAAGGGGGGTGGGTGGGGCCAAAGGGTTAATCGAAATGCTGAAGGGAACTTTAATAGATTAACGCGATCAGGATGATCTCGGACCCTGAAGTCCCGCTTTTAGTGTCCGGACAGAAGGGAAGCTACACCACACCTAAAACCGGAACGACACCTCTCTGTTACAGGAAGGGAAGGGGAAGAAGCAGGGAGAGGACGCTGACCACATTTAGCGTCCTTTCTTTAAAGAGGGGGAAAAGAAATAGAACGAAAAAAAGCTAGGGGGGTCTCCGTGCATGATCTTTTGGTCAACAGACTCCAAAAAAGAGAAAAGAGAGGTTCGGAGGGAAGTAGTCAACTGAGAACCTCGTCAGAGCGATCGGAGGACCCGAGGTACTCCCACTGAGACATGTTACCAGTAGAAAAGACGGCAAGAGGATCACACGTCTGAATAAGGTCCGTTCACGGAAAAAGGCGGCAGGGTCC
>Ga0179593_1504287_pt1 | contig 14370 bp, 14 predicted proteins | sample CZODoug2_1_08_16_FD_185931 | JGI IMG/M metagenome (GOLD analysis project Ga0179593, IMG submission 185931) | Vadose zone soil fungal communities from Angelo Coast Range Reserve, California, USA - CZODoug2_1_08_16fungal (PacBio error correction) | ecosystem: Environmental > Terrestrial > Soil >...
AGGAGGGCGTACAGTCGGATACACAAACATCCCCCGGTAGGTCCCGCGAGTTAGCTGACGAATTCGAGTGCGGGGGGGACGAGGGGAAGATAGTCAGATGTTGAATGATGAAACACATCCCCATCTTAGAAAACGAACGGGCCGAAAAACGAATCAATAGATGGCACGCCTTAGGATCAGTCAAATATTAGAAAAGGCCCCTTCGCCCAGATGAGACAACAAGGCCCAGGAAAACAAAGGCGGAAACATAAAATGACAATGGCATAACCAGACGGGGGACACGGATATGGGGGAGGTTGGTCGCGCTAAGGCCCCAGCCTTCACCCTTATAAAATAATCTCAGGAGGCCATGGGTGCACAATAAAGAACGGTTACCTACGTCTCAGGAATTTCCCTGCAAAGAAATGCAAGGAGCCAGATGTGCTGTTCACGCAATCCAAAAAAGAAGTGATCTCAGCTCTTAATAAGGGCAGGAAAAAACAAAAAACATAGAGCGAATGCTCAAAGTGAGGCATACAAGCAGTGTAAGAGAGAGAAAATGGATGCAATTCGCTCTCTCTCTGCAGTGCGTCCCTATTGAGGGGGGGGTCAGGGGAGACCTGGGTCGCGTGGCTTAGAACATCTATTGTAGGAGACAAAATCAAAATGGGGACGGAAACTGGTGAGCGGACTCTCTCAAAAGCATACAAAACCAACACTAGTAGTATTAAAAATATGTAAGATAACGTAAAAGGCCGCAGTTATTGGAATGGAGGGGCCGTCAGTCAAACATAGCCTTAGACGCGTCGTGTAGGAACATGAAAGGGAACGAAAGCAAAAGTAAAAAAAACAGTGAATATACGAGGGCAGGGCTTACATTCATGAATATAGTGCTCTCGATGGTCCTTCAAGGGGCGGTGGCAATGTGCACTGGTCAAAACAATGACACATATAGAATAGGTCGATACAAAAAAAAATACGATGAAATGGGCATAATAAGGACTCGCACAAGCAAACGGCTCACGGTATACGCTTGGCCTGTGTTTGTGCAGGAGGGCCCTACACTAGGAATCATGGGTGGAGGGTCTTAAACAGAGGGCGGAGTAATGATTCTGTGTGGCAATAAGTGGGAAACACTGCCTGGGAAGCCTATGGACGGGGGAGAGCACGCGGTTGGACAGAACCGTGGAGTCTGCGTGGGGCGGGGGGTCATTATATTCGAAGACGGGCGGCACTAAGAGGATTAGGGCTATGTAAAAAAACGACTATTAACAAATGAAGAATAACATCTCTCTTTTCTTTGCGTGCATGGGGTTTCCTCCGGGGTGTGAGTTGGTCGCAAACTGGGAAACGAAAGAATTGCGATAGCACCGGGCGCTAAAAAGAAACGAGCCTCTTGCGATATACTGTAGAGAACCTATGCATGAGTGGTAATCAAGAACTAGGAAGGGGCGCGCGAGGCTCATCTCATATTATCAAATGACGAAGACAGATGGTTGAAACAGCGTCGCCACGGATCTGAGAGGGGACCTGACTGCGGCTGCGGTGCGAAGGGCGGAATAATTCGGTCGAAAACGACTGATGGACGCCGGAGTTGTACCTATGAAAAGGCAACAGAAACAACAGAGGCAGAACAAGGGGGGAGTACCGAGGCGCAAGGAGGGGCAAAGGAAAAGTCGTGGGGGGGGGTAAACAAAAAAAAAAAACACAAGGGTTCTTAGAGTCTGGCAGCCGCGAAGGATAACAAACGAAATCAAGTAGAAAAACAAATCAACTCCCTTCTCTTCTTCAATAGCCTTATCCCAACCAATACATATGTTATGGCAAATACCGAGAGCGTAACGGATTGTGACTCGTAATACCAAGAGGACCCAATCTAAGACAAAATGGGGTCACGTCCAAGTTACCGTTTGCGGAAGAGCGGCATAACAAAGACGCTACGGGACAGGCAACATAAGGAGACCATCCGGTGAGCGGGAAGCCATCATCGGAAAGTGCTAATTACGGGAAACGCACGGGGACGGGAAGGAAGCACCTCGTAGGTCAACTTCTTGGGCCTGGCCATGCCCTTTTTCTTCAAAAAAGGCACCGTGGAAATTAGGCCGAGACCACCATAAGCAATGCACGCACGGGCACTGACCTTAATTTCGGATGTTTGAAAAAGTCGTGCTCGAAATGGGATCAGGGACATCGATGAAGACAAAAAAGGACAAGAGGCAAAAACTCAAACACGGTTTCAGTCCAAAGCAAAAGTCCATCAAAGGACGAACGCTGGTGCGATTCTGCGAAGCGAAAGCTGTGGGAATGTCTAACCAGCAACCGGGGCGATGCCCGATTCGAAACGGAACGGAAGCGTACACACGACCCAGGGTCGAAGGGGCGCCGGCAAATATTCTGTGCCAGGCCAAAAGCATGCAGTTGGGTAATTTATGTCACAATCCAACTGCGCGGAAAGGTCTATAAAGCATCTAAGGACTATCCAGGAGAGGGCACGGAGGATATGGAATAGAAAGGACGATGGGAAGTGCCGGTGGCGACGGTGACACTATTTCGGTGCGGAAACCGATACCCCGGAGAAAAAGAAGACAAAAACGGAGGACAAGGACCGAAATGGCAAGGGGGAAAGGAAAGGTTCAAAGAACGAATGAACAAAAGCAATAAAGAGAGTAGGACGCAGGGGAAAAGGGATATGTTCGGCATGGCGGAAAGAGATACGGGATCACCGGTCGTAGTACAATATGCATGATACTGTTGCCTGCACAAAGAGCGGCTAAACGCAATAAGAAGATAGGCGTCCAACGAGGCCTGGGTAAACAACGAGAATGAAAAGAAACCTTGAAACAGCTTCGCAGAGCCAAGTGAGGTAACGGCCGCGGGGACAGGGTAATACTACAAAGATTCGATGATCATTGGGGGGCTACGCGGTAAAGAGTATAGAGGCAGGGTGTCAGTGGTTCCTTGACCGAACAACCTCAACATAACCGGACGGGGAGTCGTCTTCAAAAAAAAACTTCAGAACCAGAGAAAGGGGAGGGGGGGAGGTGGAAAACAGGGAGGGGAAAGCTCGTGCTTTTTTAACTCCATATTCGAAAAGAGTTCGGACAGAAAAAGAAAAAAAAGGTGCTAAATATACAAAATCGGGGGGAAGGGGGACGAAGGAGGACTTCTTGGGTGATTGGGGAAGACCGGTCTATCGGCGCCCGATGGAGCAAAACTACTCTCCATACAAGTGACGCAGGCCTGAGGCGAAGTTCGGGATCCTCTACAAATCGAGCAAAGAACTCGTGAGAAATGCGCACGACCGTGCCGGTAAAGATATACGAGGAGCGGCGAAGTGTCAGGGAAGGACCTAGACTAGAGAGGAAATCAGAGAGCAGTGGAAAACAGACGTCTAAATTAACTCGCATCCACCCTAGTTAAAAGAGAGAGAGAATCTCCACGGGGCTCACGGCAGGTACCCTGAACACAAGAAGAGCACACAAAGTCAAGAGACGACGTCGGGACCATGCCGGACGTTAAAAAAGAAAGGAGAACCGTTCGGTGCGCGGGCGGGGATAATAGGATAAAATAGGGGTGCGCGTCACTAACTTCCAAAAGGGGAAGAGGAGGAAAGATCAGGGGAGCTTTTATAGAAGGAACGCCTGGCACAAGAAAAAGAAATGAAACCCCTGCGGGCGTCGGTCCAGCATGGAGTAGACATCGAACGTAGGTAGCGAGGTCGACAGGACCGAAACCTCACATCTCCTGCGAGATTTTCCGGAAGAGAGGGGGTGGAAAAGAGGGAAGCTCACCCGGCGGAGTACTGTGGGCGTTGGTGGCTAACGCGAGAATGACGTCGCCCGGAGAAAAGCTTTATCTTCGTATTCGGGGAGGGAAAGGAGTAAAACTTCCTCCTTCAGTTAAGAGGGGATCGCTCAGAATGGAGTCTACATGGTCAAAGGCGAAGGGCGCCGCGATGAACGTGCACGCAGACTCCGGATCGGAAAGGGGAAAGAGGGGGGAAAAAGCCCATCTTTGAAGAGAAAAGTGACTCGCTCGCCGCTGAACTTGGGAATTGAACGCGCCTGCAGTCATGTGCGGGGCATGATGCTAACTGTGAATGTCCGGCCAGGGAGGATGGTAAGGGGAGAGAGAGGATAGATCTTCCTGCGCAAAAGACAAAGGGGAAATCACCGCTAGATCCGAACTAGAGCAGATTCACGGAGGGGAAGCGGAGAATATATCGGAGAAACGAAAGGGGGGGATAAAAGGGGGAAAGAAAGAACTTGGACGGAAGTCGAAGAAAAAAAACGTGCGGGGCGCACGCCAACTAGCCGCGAAGCGATGTCTACCTGCGCACAACATTGAGGTCTCAGATAGGGAAGGCGTAGGGAAAGATTAGACCGGGAATTCTGGCAGAACCGTGGAAAAGTCCTACAGATGAGGAATCGTCGTCAAAGATGCACATCCTAACAACATGAAGGCTGTTTTTTGGTGGAAGGACGTCGGAATATGTTTTTCAGTTGACAGTTTCGGGTCACATTGGTGTGGTGCGCACACAAGGCTGGGCACACTCGCAGAGTACCACCTTCTTCAGAGGATGTGGGGTCTGGAAGGGCATGGAGGGAATTATTACTGAGGACGACCGGAACCGAGGGAGGATGCTCGGACGATCGATCCGCAAACAGTATCGTATAGAGGGCAAGAATAGAGGGAAAGCCGAATGGGGGAGAAACTAAAAAATTGAAACCAAGGGTCTGTTCGAGGATCAGGCGGCCGGACGGCAGGGGGGGTGCCGGGGGGGGTTTGATCTGTCTTATCAATGCTCGGAGGGCCCGATCAGGGAGGGAAAACAGCCTCCTGAGGGTCAACAGAGGGAGGTCCCACGGGATCGCATCGGAAAAGAAGACAGAAAGAGGGTCCTGTAGAGAGCCTTGATGCCCGAACCCGCCTCTTTCTCAATGGGGCGGGGAAAGAAAGACGAAGCCTCCATTGAAACGGACCGACCGCGGCAATCGCGCTCACACATATCGACCGTCCTCTTGGGGGCAAAAGGGGGAGAGTTAAAAGGGGATTCGAATGCAAGGAGCACCCTAGTACTATCACCTCATGCTCAGGTTAGCACGAAAAAAAGAAGGCGGCATCTGCGGGGTGGTTGGCACCGGGCCATAATTTGCCTTGAAGCAACGCCAACCAACATCAAGCAACCACGGAAAAGAGCCGGGCGATGGAGGGATGATCACGGAACGTAATTGCGATTACCTGGTGAAAGGGGTTCCGGAAACCAAAGGAGCACAGCAAGGAAAGGGATAGCGGAACGGGGGCTGGGAGAAGTTCGTTAGCATTCCCAAGAACCAGAACCAGCGGAGAGAACTGGGGCCCATGCCCTCATTTGAAGCGGGCAGGGGGGGGGGGGAAAGCAAAACCACCACATAGGGCCAGAAGGGAACGCGCTATGTTTGAGACTGTCACGGAGTGAGAGAGCTCGGTGCATAGTCATTCCCAAAATCAGATTGAAGTTCGGAAGGGAGATAGGGAAATGGAAAGTGCCGAGATCTGATTCTTGTCTTTCTCGAGAATCTTTAGGGCCTGGCAAGCTCTTCGCGGGATCAACCGATCTAATGGGGGTCTTAGATTCCTAAGATCAAACCTTGATTTTGTCATCTCTCTAAAAAAAAAAAAACAAAGAAAGGGATGACCAATTAATCGTCCCTATAGTTTTAATCTCGGCAATACTCTTCTCTCAACGCGAAGCCTTGTTCCGCGCGGGCAGGACGTCCGAACATCGCGGGGAGAGAAGTCAAACCGGGAAGAGTGGCGCCAGGAGAGGAGGTCGGAGGAAGGATGAGCGAGAGCCATCCTTGATTGCAAACTCTGACGGGACTCTGTGAACGCCTGGGGATGGAAAAATGGGGTACTGCAGTGGAAATCCGCACCTTATTCCTTGTCCTTCATGAAACAGGATTGTCCGGGGGGGAGTATTTGGGAGTAATACAACTCCGATAGTCTAAAGGGGGTGATATCTATTTCTTTGGACACGTAGTGGATTCTACCTTCCTTGACTGAATAGTCTAAGTCCTGCTACTAATGACATTACATTTGCGGGCGCGGGGGAGTAGGTCGGGTGTATTTGCGGCCAGTAAATGGGGGGAAAAAAAAGGGGGTGGAAAGCAAAACCGAAGAGGATACCAACTATCATCTCTCTCATTATGTCAGACTACAGAGAAGGGAGCTATGCGCATCCTTCGACTTAGAAAAAATGGGGGGGGAAGGAAAGGGAACGTCGAGCTTGAATGGGGGCTCCTTCAAACTGGGTGCGAAGGGCGGCTCGAGCGCATCCATGGCGACCCGTGAAGGGGGAGGGTGGAGCTGGGAAGATCTAACCAGTCATCTTAGATACGCCGATTAGAGACTCATGGCCGGAACCTGGTACCAATGGGCGATTGGATTCAGAGGGAAGACGGGGCTCAACGAAGTAAACCGATCAACTACAACCCCGAAAAACCCCTGCGCGGGGCGCTGATCGAGACCCGAAAGGGGGGGAACGTCTGGTCTCAAAGCGGGGGGGAAAAACCACCAACAAAAAGTCTATAGGGGGGGAAACGATCTAAGAGCCTTTTGCGGAAAGAGGGGAGCGGGGATCAATCAAGCAAGCAAGGGCACTTCGCGATCGAATCATCAATCGGGAGCACGGCGAAGCAACAACGAGATCAGCATTTTGACACTATTCGGGGAAGGGGCAAAAGGTTGGGAGAAAAAAACAACCAGGGGAATACCTCCGGACCAACCCATGAACTGCCCGCACGCCTGAATGTCGGATGTTGGATCGGGCGAATACGCCTCATCGTACGAGCAAATGAAAGGAGGAAAAGAAACAGGGGCCTTCACCTCAGGAAACCTGCCTATTCTAGCACGTTTGTGCGCCGTGACGGTCAAGACGATAGGCGAACCGTCACTGGCGAGGTCGCGTCCGCGCGTCTCCGGTCGGCAGGGTCGATAAGGAGGAAAGAGGAATGTAGTAACTTAGGTCACAGGAGGACGCTATCAGTAAGGCTCATTCAAAAATCGAACGCCTGAGTCAGTCGGATCGTATCCTTCGCTGGGGGAGGGATAAAAGGGGAGGTTAGAAGGGGGGGGAGGAGGGAAGCGAGCATAATTAACATAAACATGTAACGAAGCAAAATGAAAAAGAAAATAGCCGGCATACAGGGAAAAAGCTGTTGGCTTGCGAGAGAACGGTCTTCGCCTATGGTACTGCGAGAAGGCAGAAAGAGGGAGATGAGGGGGCCGCATCATAGGCGTGGGGGTCCAACGGGGCTCCTAAATAACCTGAGAAAAAAGAAAATCGCGCGCGAAGGACCGGCAAAAATAATAACGACGAGATTTCACGAAAAAATAGGTACGGGAAGGGGGGGGAGGAATCTATTTTCATCTAAAAAAGTAAAGGAGAACAAAACCGCCGGACTGATCTGTGCAAAGAGGGGCAGGTCTCGTCCGGACCGGTGCGGGCATGTTCGAAAGAGGTCGGGGGGTACAGATGCGAATGGGGCAAGGAAAAGACGAAATGGACTGGAAAGGAAAACTAATAACTCGTGTCGGGTGAATTACACGATAGAACGGGCCCATGCGAGACCGCCACGTCGGCAAGGGCACTGAGGAGAGTTCAGTCGAGCCGCGCAAGATCTCACCTGTTACTGCACGCACAAGAGGGTCTGACAGGAAGGGAGGGGAGGAAGGAGGGGACCTCGGACTTATCTATGGATTCAAGACAGACGACTTGCAGAACTTCAGAAGACCAAATTTCGTATCTCTAAAATCAACACACAGGAGGAAGAAAGACCCTAATCTCGAAATTGGATTAGATTTCTGCCCTGTCGTCCTGGAGCGGGGGGAAGCTCGAGAAGGAAGGAGGAACGATCGACCCTCTCCTCAGAGGAGACCAACGGGGGTCGTGGGAAAACTCAAGGTTGAGAGCTCTGGCGCGAAAATTCGCCCCAACCCGAGCGAGAACGCGAGGCGCCGTGTAGTCTCGGGTGCACGCCTTTCCTAAAAAGTCCTCGGCTCCGAGCGGAGAAAGAAGGGGGAGGGACCGGGGACGGGAAAAATTCGCAGACTTATTCCCCCAAGGAGTCAACATGAACTAAAAGAACGTCTTCGGGAATGCCTCCGCTCTGTGGAATCTATTCTCAAGAGGGAAGGAGTTGAGGGGGGGAGGTTGGAGGGAAGGACCTCGGAAGAAAAGGGACCAGAGGGGGAAGGGCCGTCCCCTCTTCGCGCGTAGGAGCTACAGGGCGTCGCTGCCGGGTCGCCTTCAATCTGCGCGCTTCGGGGGATGGGGGGTCGTTAGGCATCTCGCTCGAAAACTCGATGATTGGGGGGAGCCACCGAAGTCTGTCCCGGGGGCAGTACCTGGGAAAGAGACCGTGACTCCGCAGACCAGCCTTGCCAAGCTGGGACTTGACAAGGAGATGAAGGAAGGGGAGGGGCATATTTTTTACAGGGACTTTTAATAAAACCATGGCGTCTGTTACGTGGAGAAGAGATCGGTCAGGAGAAAAACGACCGTGCCAAACCGCCGGGGACCCAGAGGAATGACCGGGAGATGAAAGGAAGTGAAGGGGGGTGCTGAAACGCCGTAATCGGAGCGGATCGAAAAATAGCGCACTAAATGCCGGGCCTGGACCTGCGACGAGCCGCTCCGGGCCTCCCAGGAGACCGAGAAGGGGCGAAGCGAAGACATGCCGTTCCCTCGAAAGCAGGTCGAGACGGAAACGTCGAAAGCCAAAAGGGAGAGGAGACCGGCGCCCCTCTAAATCTCCCTGTGAAGGAGGGGAAGGGGGAAGGGGGAGGGTCGAGTAAAGTGATAATACGAGGACGGAGTGTAGGCGAATGCCACATCCGACATGAAGGCGGGGCCGTTCGGCAGGATCTTGGTTTTCGGCGGCTGAAAAAAAGGGGGTGTGGGGGGAAGGAAAAAAAGGGCTGTCACTTCCATCGAAAAAATTGACCAGGAACTGAAAGGAATGATGGTGTCTCGCCAAGGGGGTCTATGATCTGCTTCCAGGCCCGGCGAGGCTGGGGGGCAGGGCTATGGGCTCCCTGCAAACTTTCTTCTAGGAGGGGAACCCTAGAAGATTCGGCCCAGACAGAGTTGGAACCATCAAAAGGGGGGGCAAAGGTGATGGGCTCGCATCGGCGCAAGAGGGGGGAAGGGGGGGGTATTGATTGCGGATCATCTCTCCGCGAGAAGTAAGAAAGAGAATAAGAGGGGGGGGGAACATTCTGGGTGCAACATCTGGTAAACATCGTTCGGCGAGTTCCGTAGGACCTCGTTTGATGCATACCCGAAGGGAGGGCGGTTAGCGTCAAAGGGGTGTCTACTCAGACGAGAACGAAGGGAAAAATCACCAACAACTCAGCACGAAAAAAAAGTACACCTTCCGTGAAAATTGCCATAAAATCGCATGCAGAACAAGAGCCAGGGTATTAATCAAACTCTCGGTTAGACACGGTCCACGTACGGGGGGTGGCGGGGAACAGCAGCAATTGAAGGGCAAACGACGTCCAAAAAAAAGAGAGGGACGACACCACTCGCTGACGAAACGAACCTCGATGGTCATGTAGTAAAGCTGCCCCTTAGCCCCAAAGGGCATAGTGACGCCCGGAGCCAATAGCGAAAGGAGGGCAACCGCTGGCGCGATCGGAGGGGAGAGAAAGGACAAAGAAAAAAAAGGACCCGAGAAACAGCTTGCTACTAACCAGAACCAATGTTCGAGCCTGTCCATACCCGTCCACCAAAGGGGGGAGCGGAAAGACGGGAGCACTCTGGCGGGGTGGTTTACGTTAACGGCGGCCGGGGCTGCTAATTCATGTGCATGAAAGAACCCTATTCGCCTGAGGGCAAGCGAAGCGGAATGTGGCCGCGGGATGTTCGTGGCTTTAGCGCGGATTCAAGATCGGGTCTGCGCAAGCGGGGCCACGGAGAAGGGACCGTAGTATCTTGTCCTTTGGGGGGACGAATCTCTCGCTCCAACAAACAACAAAGGGAATGAGGGATGCGTCCCAATCGACTCAAGGTTGATCTGCGCCGCAAAGACCTCTGCCTCCTCTAGTTCCGGAAGGGTCAGAAGAGGCGCCAGAAAAAACCGAAGATAGCGTCTCTACATTCGATAGGGTGGCCGGCCCGGCGCCGAGGGCGGCGCATGCATGAAGATCGAAGCCTCGAATTTATGCGCAAAATCGACCCCTTTAGACAGGAAAAAAGGGAAGGACTGCAGTGGGCAGTGCAGGGAAACCGCATTTACCCATGCTGGCCGTGCAACGGCTATCCATTTCGCGGGGGAGGGTAGGGGGAAGTCGAGGAAAGAACAAGAATCATCGCCCTCGGTTTAAAAACTATCGACGGTGAACAATCTTGGCAGGCAAGACCGGGGACGGGAATCAGGGGACCAGACCGCGGCAAATTCATGACATCTCACTGGGCGGGGAGAAAAAGAGGGGGAGGTTTCTATATAATTTGTTATTTTCTGAAAAAATTGAGCGTGCCCGCCACAACCAAAGAAGTGCAGGCTCGGTCCTTGAATCTAGCAAGTATGGCAAGTCAAACTATTTGTAAGATGAAGCAGTTCATAGGGGGGAGGGGGATTGTTGGTCCGGGGCAACGGCGATAGTGCAATGACGCCTGCCGGGCGGGTCAACTTTCTCTAAAGAGTGGCCATCAATGGAGAATAAAGCCCCGAGTGGTTCGGGGGGGGAATCAGAGCTATCTACAAGAAAGCCAGGGGAGATTCCGCGGACGATTCGGCACGCGGTCAATCCCAAAAAAGGCGAGAAGGGTGCGCTGGGGGGGGTCCTATGCGGGAGACGAGCCGGAGACTCCCGAGCAAGTAAAAAAACGGCACCCCCCGCGAAAAAGCCAAGGGATCTACACCGCAGGTTGGACAAGTGATAAACATGGCAGGAAAGCTACGTTTGAAAGGTCAGACGCTCTATTTTTATATTCTCAGGGAGGGGGATCGCCGCAAGAAGATAGCCTGGAAACGGCGGAACCTCAGGAAGGCGACAGCAAGCGACCCCACGAGAAAATGGAAGTGGTGGCGAGGCTGACAGCCAGGGTGGTCAGCACCTGTTCCCGACCGCCGGAAACAATATAAGAAGGGCAAGGCACCGAAGAATCGTATTGGGGGCAAATGATCGAAGACGATTAAGGGTATGATCAAAGCCTAAAGTTTACAGTGAAAAGGGCCGGGAGACGCTTCTGCCTTGCATACGGCCGAAGAGGGGGGGGAAGGTTGGGGACAGTCACGCGTCTAGAAAAAAACGAGTCTGAAAAGCAAGTTCGTGAAGACCTGGCGGAAGCTTCTGGGAAAGGAGGCAAGGGGGCCCGCACTGGTATAACTTTTAATTGAGAACCTAGCTCCGATTAAGGAAGAACGGCTGGTCCAATCCATGCAAAAATCAAAGAGTAGGAACCGCACGCGAAGAAAAAAAGGAGTTGCGGGAAACCATCGCTTCAGCAGGGGAGAAGCAAGACGACAAAGGGAAAACATTCACAGGTGGGAAAGACAAGCAACCGACAAGACTCGGCGGGAAGCTGTGTAAAAAAGCGGGCGCGCGGATCACGGGGATCGGACAAGATGGGCTTGCCCGATCCGGGACAGACTGCGAGGTCTGCGTGGGACGAAAGAAAATAGGATTCAAGAGCAATATAAAAGGTAAAAAATAATGAAAATAATACGCAAAGGAAGAAAGAAACGTCAGCGAAGAAACTATATTCGCTATGGGCGGCGCTTGCGATCGAGCAACAGGAGAGGGGGACGATCCGACACCTCAACAGACCGGAGGGTGGCTCAAGAGCAAAAACAGCGCACAGCCTACCGGTGCGGGAGAGAACATCTCGGCGTGGGGGGGGGGGGAGAGATTCGGGGGGTGGCCCGGCCCCTATGGGATCCGCGATCGAGGCCGGCGCCAGGGGAAAAGGAGGGGAGGGGGGGAAAGAGGGGGAAAGGGTCTACACGGCTGCCCGATCACGATCAAGCCGTCCAAAAGGAGGGGCGAGGTGGGAAAGCAGCATGCTGCAACTGTAAGGGAGAAAAAAAGGTAACGACTAGACGAGAGAGGAGGACAGACGGGGGGATCGGGAGAAAGAAGAGCTTAACATAACTTATACGCCAATTGTCTGGAAGCGAGAAAAAAAAGAGGGGAGGGAAATAATAGAGCTAGTGTCGGGGATAGGAGAAAAGAGAAGTCGTTTGATTCTTCATTCCGATTGCCGCCGTACGCGCACGGTCATTACCGCGGCAGGAAGGGAATCCTTGCTCGGCTCGCCGAACCTTAGACGAAATGGCATTGCCGACGCGGAGGAGAATTCGTTGAAGACAGGGTATGAGAAAATGCCTCCTCCCGAACACACACGAGAACGAAATCATCTCCACGCATGGCGTCGGGGAGGGGGACAATGCGCATCTTATTCACAACCAATGGTCGAACAGGAACAGCGGTCGAAGCAAGAACGAAAAAGGCAGCGTTAAGGCGCACCTCGCAAGGCGGTGGAAAAGTGACGGTTTGTAAAGTCAGGACCTCGGGGAAATTACGCGGGGGAGGGGGGGGGATGAGCCCTTCCCTTACTGTATCCTAAATTCGTACGTGAAGCTCTGATTCGGATCGCCTTTCTCCGAGGTAAAGCTCAGATACTTTAAGAAAATGGACCAGGCTCGGGAGCGTTAGGGCGGCACGCAGCCGTTCAATCCAGGAGAGGGGAAGGAAAAAACTAGGTCTAACGGGTGAGGGAGTCAAAAGAAAACTGAACAGCTGACTTAAACGGGTCCTGAAGTCCCTTTCGTTAATGATGTGCTTGAGGAATGTTCCGCCATATAGGGGACCGGGTCCTTCTCTCTGAATCTGAGGTAAAATCAAAGAATTGAGACGCCCCCGGCCGGAGATCAACTTTCGATCAGTGAGGGAAGAGGGAAATTGATGGAAAAAGAAGGGGAGGAAGGGAGAAGGGACTGATCTCCTTTTAAAAGCCTTGCTCCAAAAAATACGGAAAAAGATCAGGCCTGCGGCCATTCTCATCCCGGGGGAGGAGGCCGCATTTCAGTGTCGCAAGAGTAGGACTCGAAAGAGAAATCGACAAATTAGTATCCACGGAGGGAAGGCTAGAAGAGGTATCCAGGGGGGGGCGTTGAACCGGGTTGAGTGGAGAGGCCGGGAGAATAAAGGGAAGGAATCTGGAGTAAGCACGTCATTCAAAAAACAACCGAAAGGAGGTGCGGGCAGGGCTGGTGGCGGGGCGGTCGGCAACATGGGGTGGGGTGCCGACCCAAGAACGGCCATGCAGAAAGGGGGCCCATGGCCTTCTTCGAAAGACTTTTCTTACCGTGGCAAAGGAGAGGAATGAGGTGAACAACCGGAGGCGGAAGGCAGCGAGACTCGGGGGGCGCTAAATCAGCCGAAAACGGAAGGAGGAAGACGGGGAAGTATATGCGTCCAATCGAAAGGGTGCGACCAGCACATGGTAAAAAAGGATGAAACACTGGAGAGGGGGGAGGGCCGCGACCCGGGGTGGAAGGGGGGGTATTGGCGGGGCGGATAAGGAGCGGGAGAAAGATAGAGAACCATCTCCGGCGTCAGTTCCAAGTCGTGATTAAGTTATCGCGGCGGGGGAGCGGCAGAGACGATTCATTAAAAAGGATCGCCCCTCGTTAGGCAAACCGAGCCCCCCTTCGGCGGTTTTTAGGAGCCATTTATGGAACCGCATAGGGAGCCTCAAGGCCCGCACCAGACGCGGGCGCTCACATCACTATCGCACTTCCTCTGGAAAAAAAAGGGAAGCCGATGAAAATTATGCTCGAGGAAAAGATCCAAGGGGGGAAAGGGTCTATCAAAAAGAGTCATTGAATATAAAATCTATCTCACGCGCGAGGGGGGGGTGGGGTCTTTCCACCGGCCCCTCAAGGGAAACGCTCAAAACGGAAAACACCTGAGCGCGAACCGAAAGAAAAAAAAAAAAAGGTTCTCCCAGCCCGGTGTCATAGGTACGGCCCCGTAACGATGGCGAGACCGCATTTCTAAAGTCAAAGAAAGAAACCATCAAGATAAAAGCGGGCTCAAAACCTGCGGGGCAAAAGTAGGGGGCGGGGCTGCGAATGAAACGAGCGACCATAGGCTCGCCTAATGCAGGCCCTCCATGTCACGGCAGAAACCTCCGGCCAACAGTCAGCGCTGAAGCCCCAGCTGGGGAGATTTTGCTCCAGCAAACTGATTGCCCGATGAAGAGCAAGAAGCCCGACAAAGAGAGAAAACCGTAAATCCAGAGAGAAAATGTTCAGAGAAGATGAAGCTAGATTGGCGCAATCTGCGGCAGGGAAGCGTATCTTAAGACAGCTCCTAGATCAACAGAGGATCTGGGGG